>Ga0181524_10000312_pt1 | contig 58902 bp, 44 predicted proteins | sample PEATcosm2014_Bin_34_FD_119761 | JGI IMG/M metagenome (GOLD analysis project Ga0181524, IMG submission 119761) | Peatland microbial communities from MTU Mesocosm Facility, Houghton, MI, USA - PEATcosm2014_Bin05_60_metaG | ecosystem: Environmental > Terrestrial > Soil > Wetlands > Peat | place... | reverse complement strand
CCTGAACTACCCCGAAGGAGACCGCCTGCGGGTGGAGCGGTTGTGCTACCACGGCACGTCCTGGCGGACGCAGGAGTCTCACCCCCATGCCATCTTCTCGCCGGATGACCGGCAGGTGTTGTTTAGCGCGGAAGTCGATAAATCCAACAGCGTGTACGTGGTTGACTTGTGAGCGGTTGGGGGAAAATCTGGGGAAACTGATCCCGTTTTGAGCACGGTCGGCCACGGAAATCAGTTTTGTCCCTGAGATTTCTTGATGGATTCCAAGGCGTCTTTGGACCCCGCGGGGGCTTGCCTCGCGGGGTTTTTTGCTCTCCATCTGAATGTGTGAAATACAGGACTCTGGAGAGACTTGGTGCCAGAAGCATCTGGCAGATCAACAGCTATTTCAACTTCTCGAGAAAGCCGATGCGGATTTCGCCAAAGAAGCTCGGCAGCAGGGCTGCCTGTTTTGCGGCGGAAGGCTCCACCAGGCCAATTATGATCGAAAGCCGCGAGGAGGGCCGCAATGGGATTGGCGTTACAGTTTTTGTTGCGCCCAGGAGGATTGCCGGCGACGCCGCACCCCGCAGTCGGTGCGGTTCCTGGGGCGGAAGGTTTATGCGGGCCTGGTCGTCGTGCTGCTCTCAGCCATGGTTGACGGTCTGAACGCCGAGCGGGTCCGGCGCATTCGGGAACTGCTCAGCACCGGCGATCAAATCAGTCGTCGCACCTTGGAGCGTTGGCGCCAATAGTGGTTGGACACCTTTGTCCGTTGCTCGTTCTGGAAGGAGGGGCGCGCTCGGCTCATGCCTCCAGTACGTCATCTCCAACATCGGGTCTTTCGGCGAGGGTGTCTACAAGATCGGCCATACGCGAAGGCCCGCAAACGAGCGGGTGGATGAATTAAGCGGCGTAAGCGTACCGTTCGAGTTTGACATCCACGCGGTGATCGAGACGGAAAATGCGCCCATGCTCGAATACAAGATCCACCAGCAGTTTCTTGGCGTGCGGATGAACAAGATCAACCTCCGCAAAGAATTCTTTCGAGTCAGCCTGAACGAAATCCGCCAGGCGATGGAAAAGCTGGAGCTAGGAAAGGACTTTAACGGAGCCGTAACCTGGACGGAGAAGGCCAAGGCGCAGCAGTATTACGAAAGCCTCGATATCGACCACGACTCGGAAGTCAAAGAAAAATGGCTTAAGCGGGCACGTTTATTGGCCGAGCGCCGAGAGCGCGCCGCTCTCAGGCTTTCAGTCGCCGAAGACACCCAAAGCGGCCCAAATGGCCAAGAGGATTAGCTGTCAAGTCGAACGCCGTTATGATCAAAGCTAAGGCCTGGAGCTCTGCCTCCACAAAGGCTATACTGGGGCTTCCATGAAAGCGCTTTCTGTAAAACAGCCGTGGGCAAACATGATTGCCTCTGGCGAGAAGTTCCTGCAGAAAAGCTGTTGCCGCGAAGACCGGCAAGGCGGTCAGGTTTATTCGAGCAGCCTGCCTGAAGCGAAAAGATTGGGTCCGTCCATAAAATGGGTTGTGGACGATAGGGCTCCGCACTCTGACCACCTTGGGATACTGGAGCTGCACTAAACACAATTCTCTGGTCGTACCTAAAAAAGGGGAGTCCATTGTGACAATAAATTCCCCTTTCTCGAAACCCATCGCCAGGCCTAAGCCAACCCCAAGTCCCAGCCTTAAACCCCAATCTTCCTCAACCCCCTCTTCTCCTGTTCAAAGGATGTGGCCAATCGAGCCCTCCCCTTCGCCCAGTTTTTCAGGCCCGTGATCTGTTCCGCCATCAGCTTGGACAACGGCACAAACTCCGTCAACGCCGAGCCAATATCCAACTCGGTCGGCTCCTCGTCGCCATCGAACGCCAGGTAAAGGGCCTCGACAAACGCATTCTCGATTTCAGTCCGGGTCAAGCCAAGCCACAATCACCGACGTGTCCACCAGGATCACGGCCGCGTCCTCCGCAGGAATTCCGCGCCCGGACAATGCCCGTCCCAGGTGCCGGCATACTTCCGTATGTTGGTCCGGGCCTTGCCCGCCCCCCCTCGCGCCGCCGCGCCCGAATCTCCCCGCGCGAGAAACCCCAGGCGATCCGGCTGCCGGGGAACAAAGCCGCCGCCTGGCGGATCGCCGCCGGGACGCTTGTCGTGCCCTTGCTCGTCAATATCGTGTCTTTCGTTTTCGCCGCAAGAATCTTACTTCCTGTTTTCTTACCTGTCGACCTCCTGTTCAGAAACTCCTCTCCCTGGTCAACCGTTGGCTTGCGGGCCGGCGCCGGCCGATTGACCGGTGCGCTGAACGCGGAGGATACGCCCATTTTTTAGAATCAGCTTGCCTTGGACCGGAATTCGGGCAAAGTTTGTCTCCGACGGCTCGCAGCCTGCCATGCTTCTGCAAGCGTAAGTGCTTGGCAATCAACGGCGGGAAGGGTGGCTGAGTGGTTAAAGGCACCTGACTCGAAATCAGGCGTAGGGGTAACCCTACCGGAGGTTCGAATCCTCTCCCTTCCGCCATCCCAGGATTGCCCCAGGTCCTCGGTCCGGCTAAGTTTGGGGTCGTGAGCACGATCGCGCTTAAGGTCCTGGAGTTGGTGAAGAGTCTGCCGCAGGCGGAACAGCGGATGATATCTGCCGAACTGGCCAGGGGCAGAGCCAAGCCGCCAAGGGACCCGAGACGCCAGCTTCAACGCCTTCCGGACGGCAGCTATTACAACCCGGAGGGCATTCCGAACGACGACCCGATCTTCACGGTCTTGGAGGAAATCGAGGAAGATCGGCATCGGACGCCGGGACCTCCGGCGCCGGAGTTCGATTGAGCATGCACCTGTTGGACACAAACGTGCTGAGCGAACTCATCCGGCTGCGACCCGATCCTCGCGTGGAATCGCGTTTCGAAACGGAGCCCGCCGATTTGTTTACGCCCGTCATCTGTCTTGAGGAAATCCGCTACGGCGCAAAAATCGGGCCTCCTGGCAACAAGCTCTGGGAACGCTCTCAAGCAGAGGTGTTTCCCCGGCTTACTGTGCTTCCGCTTGACGAAGCGTCGGCCATTGCCGCAGCAGACCTTCGTGCCGAGTGGAAGATGAACGGAACGCCGGTGGGCTACAGAGATGGACTGCTCGCGGCGACCGCAAAAGGTCCCAAAGCGCTCGGGGCCGACCGGGGGTTCGATAGCCAACTCAACCGCTTCGGCCTGAACGAACAGAAGATTTTCAACGCGGTCTGCCCCCGCTCGCCAGGGCAACTCCGGAGCGGAACCGTTCCCGGAAATTCAAGCGCATGCAGCGGCGGCGGGCGCAAACCGAAGGCCGCATCGGCATTGTGAAGAATGTCTTCCTGGGTGGGCGGATGCGGTGCAAGGGCTTTGAGCACCGCGACCTGACCGTGACCTGATCCGGTCCCATGGTCTTCGCATCGGGTCAGAATTCATTCAGTTGCCTATATATATCGCCCCGGACTTCGGCGCCGAAGAATGCTGGACCATCCACAGGATGTCCACCGGGTTGCCGCCAACAGCAAAGTCACCGTTATGCGACACTTTCTTCACCGGCACAACGGATGCGCCGTTTCGCCACTTATGGATGGCGGCGTGGGCGTCGGCGAAGGCAAAACCGCAGGCGCCGCCGTGGACGCTGGAGGGCATGTCCTCCCAGTCGGCGGGAGCTTGAAATTGCGTGTTTTGCACCACGGTGATCAGCCAGCCGTCATTGATGCTGTCCGGGTGCTCGTCCACAAACACCCACAGGGCTGCGGGGCCGGGATTGATTACGTCCGACGCTTTGGCGTAAACCTGCCAGCCTGCTGCCATCGTCCCATTCCAGCCGGCCAAATAGGAGGGGTTCGCGCCATCCACAAAGCCGTTCATGGAACTACTGCGCACACGCTGGAAGCTCTGGTTATTGATCGAACAGGGATAACTGTCCCCAGGGCATTTATAGACGCCGGCGTTCTTCGCGCAGTACGGGCCCAGCACGGACGTGGTGTCGTAAACAAGGAGGTTTAGGTTCGTATTGTCTGTATTGCCGGCGGTCCAGCTCAGAATTCCTTTGACCCAACTGGGGTCATTGACAATGTCGGCGGTCGACTCATTTGCGTTGGGCGGAAACCAGTCCCGAAAATCGCTCTGGTACATGGTCCAAGCCATGATTTTTTGTTTATTGTTGCTCAGACACTGAATCCCCTGGGCCTTTTGCTTGGACTTCGCCAGGGCCGGGAGGAGCATCGCGGCCAGGATCGCAATAATGGCGATAACCACCAACAACTCAATGAGGGTGAAGGCTCGAGGGGAACGGCCAGGTGCCGGGTTCGTTCGCATAGCTTTTCGCGTCGGTTTCGTACCAATCAACGCCTCTAGTTGTGGGACGATCCGGACTGCACACAGCGCAACCGGTCCGGCCCACAGCAGGCCAAAATCGCCTTGCTTGAGGCTTGATTCGGATTTATTCTTGCGCGATATTAACCCCGGCCGCTAGGCTTGTCAACTGTGCGTTTGGCAGCACACGGCGCCTGACCGCACACCGATCTCGCAGTGAGGCCATCAGTTCAGCGGCGGCGACCCCTCAACGGCACCCGAAGGGCGAGGCGGCATCGCGGGGCTGAGTGGTTAAAGGCACCTGACTCGAAATTGAGGTTTGAGGTTTTGCCCCCAACCGGACACACGCAGAATCATCAATACTGACGGGCCTGATCTCCACTTTTGAGTTGTTCACGATCAGCCCCCGCTTCATGGTGAGCACCAAAAGAGCCAAGTAGATACGCCTGCGACAAGGCAAAGTCCGCGAAGGTGCCGAGGCGAGTCCGACGAGAAGGGAGATCGGCGTGACTCTCGCTGGCGGTCTGGGGGCCGGAGCCGCTTAACAGGTGGCTGGCGGGAGGCGAGGGGAGCAGGACTCGGGGCTCCGCCACGTCGTCAGGGTGGATTTTCCCGTCTGGCCAATTGCTCCAGGCTCGGGCATAGTCGATGATGTCGCGAACGTACTGCCCCACGCAGCTCCTTTGCTGTCGGTTCTCCCCCAGTTCTGCCTGCCGTTCGGGCAATAAATGATCGACCATTTGGTAGTCCGCGATCAACTCGAAGACCTGGCCCAGACGGCACCGCGCCTCAACGAACCGCAGGTCGCATAAGATGTGACAATACTCGTCTGTGCGTTGCGCTCCGACCAAGTGGAACACCACTTCGATAAACGGCCGGGGGCATGAGCTTTCCAGCTGCTATCTCTCTCCGGGTCGGCCTGGTCGCGAAAATAGGCAGCGAGTTGACCGTGCGCCGCAAGTCGTTGAGATTCTGTCGGCAGGTAGGTGGTCGCCACGGCCTCCCGGAACTGGCCGTGGTAGAAGTCGAGCGGTTCGCCGCGCTGCATCAGGTAGGGACGCAGGAGTTGCGTGAGGGCGGCCACGTTGCCTTGCGGATCACCGGGAGCCAGCAATTCTACGCCGGGCTAATGGCTTACAATCTGGTGCGCGGACTCATAGCGGCGGCGGCGGAACAATCCGGGTGCCGTCCGCTGGAACTCTCTTTCACCAAGGTCCATGGGCTCTTGGCCTCGATCCTCACCGAGTTGTTCCTGAGCTGTATGTCCAACACCGCTCGCGCCAGTCGCCTCGAATGGCTGCTGGCGGAAGCTTCGACCGCCAAACTGCCCCGCCGTCGCAGGCCTCGTCAAAGCGAACCGCGAGCACAGTACTATCCGCCGCAGACTTTCCCCAAAATCAAAGGCTCCCGCGACGAGGCCCGCCGAGCCCTCAAAAAATCCATCGCCAAGAGTTAGTGGCATTGGGTTTCCAACCTGCTGTATCGCCGACTTCGAGTCGGCAGCCTGTACCTGCTCGGCCGCGCCTGCGGATTAGAAATCCGCGATACAGCAGGCTGGAAGCCCGCGCTACGCCTTCCGGTCAGCGACACTCGTGAAATACCGGGGTTAGGAGCTTGCCCGGGCGGCTCCCGGGCTCTTGAAGATCGGTGTAAAGTGCAGACTCTGGCGGTGCATTCCAAGAGACCACCTTGTCCGCCACCCTGCCCCGGCGTGGACATTTACCCCAATTCTTTGTAACCTTTGGGGCGTTTTGCTTCTGGTAGTAGGTGGATATGAAAACTGTGCCTTTGTTGATGGGAGGACCGAGCGGTCCATTTCATCAGCCGCACTTTTGAGCGTCCTCATTGGCGGCCCCGTTTTCAGCCCAATCGTAAACATGAAAGGACTGAATATGAAGCGGACTCGTGGGCAATCGGCGTCGGGCCAAGGGCGGAAATGCGCGGCGGGACGCGCGGGCGGCCCGGCTTTCACCCTGATCGAGCTGCTGGTGGTCATCGCGGTCATCGCCATCCTGGCAGGCATTCTCCTGCCGGCACTAAGCCGGGCCAAGACGGCGGCGCTCTCGGCGGCGTGCAAGAGCAATCTCCGCCAGTGGGTGCTGGGGCTGGGGATGTACATTGGGGACATGCAGGCATATCCCATCGACGAGGTGCCAGGGCCTGGTCCCCTTTGGATCCTCTGGCCTACCTGGTATCAGCGCCTGGGGCCGTACACCGGGGCGAAATGGCCGAATTGGATTACCAACCGCTACATCCCGGATACGCCGGTATTGGGCTGTCCGGCTTATGACCGGATTCCCAACCGACTTTACACGCAAACTTGGGGCAGCTGCGGCTACAACGGTTCTGGCCTATACGGGGGCCCGCTCCCGGATGTGCCGGGGACAACCGGACTCGGTTTAATTGCAGACTGCGGAGGTAGTGTCATGGGCTTCATGGAATCTGACCCAACGGCTCCGCCGGTGCGTGAGAGCGATGTGGCTAGGCCGAGCGAGATGATTGCCATCGGCGATGCGGTCTTTGGACCTAGCTGGGACAACCCCGCGGGTCCCTATCCCCTGCCCCAGGCCCCGCCAGGCGGCTATCTCTGGGGCCGCTACGAGCTTTCCATTGGGGATGTCATGGACTGCGCCGGAGCCTATTGCCTGGCTGGCGCGCCCTGCAGCAGTATATATCCCTACGGATCCCTGTTTGCGCCGCTATACAGCAAACGGCACGAGCAGCGGTTCAATGTGTCTTTTTGCGACGGACATGTCGAGAATCTCCGGGCAGCCCAGTTGTTCGACTACCGGCAAGACTCGGTGCTGCAACGCTGGAACCGGGACAATCTGCCCCACCGCGAACTTCTGTCCAAGGTTGGCTTGTGGCCTGAAGGGGCGGGGGGCGTAGGAAATCCGAAATCCGAAATCCGAAGTCTGCATCCAGGGCCTCATTCGGTGTGGTCGCCGCGCGGCACGGAAGGGACTGCGGGCTGGGTATCGAGCGCAGAGCTAACGCCCGGAAGCTAACGCTCGGAAGCTTAGCGGTCTCGGCCTTCGGATTTCGGATTTGCCTGCGGGGTTGGCTCGGAGATTTCACACCCAGGCGAGCCGTTTCATTAACACCGTGGCTTCAGCCCGGTGTAAAAGGGCGCCTGGAGGCTTCAACCGTTTCAACGGTTTGGCTGGGGCGCGGAAAGCCGTTGAAACGGCTGGGACGGCTGGCCTCATACGTACACCGCGCTGAAGCGGCGGTGTTAATGAGATTGGCGGCTGGCCCGTGAGACATCCAGCCTGGTGTCCGCATCCAGGCGCCTCGCTCGGTGTCGTTCCTGCGTGGCACGGAAGGGTCTGTGGTCTGAGTTCTGAGCGCAGAGCCAATGCCCCAAAGCCCTGCGGTCTCGGCCTTCGGATTTCGGATTTCCTTCGGATTTCGGACCCTCGGATTTCGGATTTACCTCCACCTTCGACCTTCGACCTTCGACCTTCGACCTTCGGACTTCGGACTTCCTCAGTGCGCTTCCAACCAGTTCTCGCCCACGCCTATCTCGACTACGATTGGAACTTCCAGGGCGATGGCGGTTTTCATTTCATCTTCAACCAAGGCCCGCATTTCCGTCTCTTCCGGCTCGTAAAGGTCGAAGACAAGTTCGTCATGGACCTGGAGGACCATGCGGGACTTGAGATTCCGCCGGTCCAGTTCGCTGTGTATCCGGGTCATGGCGATTTTGATCATGTCGGCGGCGGTGCCCTGGATGGGGGCGTTGATGGCGTTGCGTTCGGCGGCGCTGCGGAGGGTGTTATTGAGAGAACCGATGTCGCGAATGTAGCGGCGGCGGCCCGTCACGGTTTCCACGTAGCCGGCTTTGCGGGCCAGGGCGATGGTGTCGTCCATGTAGCGGCGGATGCCGGGGAATTTGAGGAAATAGTGGTTGATGATTTCGGCGGCCTCGGGGCGGCGGATGCCGAGGCGCTGGGCCAGGCCGAAGGCGGAGATGCCGTAGGCGATGCCGTAATTGACCATTTTGGCCTTGCGGCGCATTTCCGGGGTGACGAGGTCCGGGGAGAGGCCGAAGACCCTGGCAGCGGTGGCGGTGTGGACGTCGGCGCCGGTGCGGAAGGCCTCCAGCAGGGCTTGTTCGCGACTCAGGGCGGCGATGATGCGCAGTTCGATTTGGGAGTAATCGGCGGAGAGCAGGCGGAAATCCTGGCTGCGGGGGACGAATGCTTTGCGGATTTCCTGGCCGCGCTCGGTGCGGATAGGGATGTTCTGGAGGTTGGGATTCTGAGAGTTGAGGCGCCCGGTGGTGGTCACGACCTGGTTGAAGGTAGTGTGGACGCGATTGGTGGCGGGCCAGATGGCGGCAGGCAGGGCGTCGGCGTAAGTGGACTTGAGTTTGGAGGCGGCGCGATACTCGAGCAAGCGGCGGACGATTTCGTGGTCGGACGCCAGAAGGGCCAGCGTCTGCTCGTCGGTGGCGTATTGGCCGGTCTTGGTCTTCTTGGGGGGCGGACAGATCTTCATGATGTCGAAGAGGATCTGGCCCAGTTGCCGGGGAGAATTGAGGTTGAAAGTGGTGCCGGCCAGGCGGCAGATAGTGCGTTCTTGCTCATCGATTTCCTTGGCCAATTGGATGGCAAAATCGGCCAGCGCCGCCGCGTCGACCTTGATGCCTTGGTATTCCATGTCCGCCAGCACCGGGATGAGAGGCGACTCGATGTCGTAGAAAACGCGTTCCTGGCCTTTTTCCTTGAGCAACGGTTCGAGGGCGGTCCGGAGTTGGAGCGTCACGTCGGCGTCCTCGGCCGAGTATTCGGCCGCCTGTTCCACCGGGACATCGGCCATATTGATCTGGCCGGTCTTTTTCTCTCCAATCAATTTGGTGATCGGCACGGGGCTATAGCCAAGATAGACCTCCGAGAGGTAATCCATGCCATGGCGCTGCTCCGGTTCGATGAGGCTGTGGGCGACCATCGTGTCGAAGAGTTTACCGCGCACCGTTACCCCGTGCCATTTGAGGACGCTCAAGTCGAACTTGAGATTGTGGCCGACCTTCTCGATGTGCGCGGCCTCAAGCACCGGGCGGAACTCCTCGAGGATGGCCCGGGCCTGGTCCGGGGCCTGCGGGATGGGCACGTAATAGCCGGTGTGAGGCGCGAACGAAAAGGAGAGTCCAACCAGGCGGGCTTCCTTCGGATCGAGGCTCGTGGTTTCGGTATCGAGGCAGAAAGAACTTTGGCCCTGGAGCGCCCGGAGCAATTCCGCGCGCTGGGCGGGCGAGGCGGCCAGGCGGTAGTCATGGGGCACGTCCCGGATGGTCTTGAGGTTTGGCGTTGCCGGGGCTTTGGATTGAGCGGCCAGTCCTTCGTCCTCCGCCACGAGAACGAGGTCCTCCTGGGGCGGTTTTGCCTGGCGGGCTGCCGCCGGGGCGGCGGGCGGAGCCGGAGAAGGCTGGAAACCATGCCCGGCACGGAAATCAGGGCCGAACAATCGGCGGCCAATCGAGTTGAACTCGAATTCCACGAGCAATGCCTTGAGTTGGTCTTCCTGGGGCGGCGCCATTCGTAAGGACTCAAGTTCGACAGGGCAAGGGGCGTCACAGCGGATAGTGGCCAACCGCTTTGAGAGCAGGGCCTGCTCCCGGTTTTTCTCGAGAGTCTCTTTGACCCGGCCGGTCAATTCGCCCAGGCGGGCGAGCAGGCTTTCCACACTCCCGAACTGGGCAATGAGTTTTGTGGCGGTCTTTTCGCCGATACCGGGCACACCGGGGATGTTGTCAGAGGCGTCGCCCATGAGGGCGAGCACGTCCACCACTTGCTCGGGTCGCTGCACGCCCCAACGTTTGAGAATCTCGGGCACTCCGAGGATTTCCACGCCCTCGCCCAGGCGGGAAGGTTTGTAGAAGAAAGTGTTGGCGTCAACAAGTTGGCCGAAGTCCTTGTCCGGCGTCACCATGTAGGAAGTAAAATCCTCCTTCTGGGCGCGCCGAACCAGGGTTCCGATGATGTCGTCGGCCTCGAAGCCGTCGCAGGTGATGGAGGGGACAGAGAGCGCGTCAAGCATGCGGCGCACGTGGGGCAGCGCCTGGATCAGCTCTTCGGGCATGGCCTGCCGGGTCGCCTTGTATTCGGGATAGAGGGCGTGCCTCTCGGTCGGCGCCTGGGTGTCGAAGGCGACTGCCAGGTGGGTCGGTTGTTGGTTCTTGAGGATGTCAAGGAGCGTCTGGGTGAACCCGAAGAGCGCGGATGTGTTGACTCCTTTTGATGTGAGGATAGGCCGGCTGATGAGGGCAAAGTGCGCCCGATAAACCAAGGCCATTCCGTCCAGCAAGAACAACTTCTTTGCCATGCATTAGACCCAAGCCCGAGTTCGTTTCGAGTTGGGTCCCGCGACGACGGAGAGGACGTGTTTGGCCAGTTTGACATCCTCGGCGATCTGCCAGTCGAACATGCCAACCAGGATGAAGTCGGCGCCGGAGTTGAAGGCGTAAGGAAAGGCGGCGCGGGGTTGGATGGCGCCGGCGGCCAGGATTTTGAAAGCAATCCAGGGCTGTTTGACCTTGGCCATGACATCAATGACCGCCTGCGGGTCCTGGCACCATGAATTGTCATGCGCGCCCAGGGGGCCTGTCTCGTCCGGACGGGGCGCGGTGTAATAATCGTGGGTGTGGAAGGTCTTTTGGTAGAAATCCACATCGAGGCGGGCCTTTTCACATTCGACGATGACGCGCAGGTCATGGGCCGCCACGCCGGCGATGCGCTTTTGCGATTTGATGAACTGGACGCTTTCGGCAATTTTGTCGAACTTGCCCGCGCTGATCAGGGCTTCACAGGCATCGCCGGTCAAATGAACGCCGGCGGCGCCTTGGTCGATGGCCTTTTGGATTTGGGAAAAGCCGCCGCTGCCGTCGGGGCGGGCCTGGGCGAACCACTTGATTTTGCCGCCGCATTTCCAGTGCGCGAAGATATCCGAGTTGTCGTCCATCACCCAGGTGTTGATGGCGGTGATGCCTTGGCTTTCGCCCAATTCGAGGGTCTCCCGGATTTTGGCGGAGGTGTTGTAGTGGCGCATCAGGGTCGAGACGTAAGGCAGGTCCCTGGAGTGCGACCACCCGCCAATGAGGTTGCCGCCCATCATCAGGCGGGAGAACTCCTGGCCGGCTATTTTGCCTTTGGGGAATGGTTCGGCCGGAGCAGCCGGCGCCCCGGCGGAACTGCCGGGCGCCTGGGGAGTGGATGTGGTTTGAGCGCCCAGGCTCAACGGCAATGCCGCTGAGGCCAGAAGGGAAGATTTTACGAAACCGCGACGAGATATTTGCTGTGACATGGAGCGAGGCATAGCATGAGTTCAGTGGGGGTGTCAAGCCTTGGCTACGCTCCTGTCTTGCTGCTGGCGGCGATGACTTCAGAGAAGATGGCCAGGACTTCGGCGCGGGCCAAGGCGCCGACCAAGCGGTTTTCCTTGAGGGTGTTGACGACGGGAATGTTGCGCTGTTCGCTGGCCAGGACGACAGGCAGGATTTCGAGCAGACGTTGGTTGGGGGTCACACAGGCGGGAGGGGGCCGCATGATGTCGTAGGCGATCACGCCACGCAGTTCGTCTCCGGCGCCGAGGTACTCCTTCAAGTCGTGCAAGGCGACCAGGCCGGCCAATTTGTTGCGGGCATCGACGACGGGTAAAAAGTTATTCGAGCTGGTGAGGAACCGATCGGCGATTTCACCCAGGGAGGCGGTCTCGCGGACCGGCAGCACCGGTGCCCGCATGATGTCGGCGACGGTTCGCTCGGTGGCGGCTTCGGAGGCTGTGGCATCGTGGGAGACGGTCAGGCCCTTGCGGCGGAGGGGTTCGGTATAGATGGACTCGGGATGGAAACGGCGCGCGACCAGGGTCGAGACGACACAGGCGAGCATCAAGGGGGGAATGAGGGAATAATCCAGGGAGATTTCGAAGACCATGATCATCGAGAGCAGCGGAGAACGGGTGGTGGCGGACAACATGCTGCCCATGCCGACGAGGGCGAAGGTGGCGATGGTCAATCCCTGGGCGGCATGAAGCTCGTGCAAGCCCAGGGCGGAGATCGTTCCCAGGGCTGCGCCCAGGAAAAGCGTTGGGGTGAATACGCCTCCCACAGCTCCGGAGCCGACGGTGGCCAGGGTGGCAATCAGCTTGGCCAGAAACAAGCCGGCCAAATCAACAATCTCCCCGCCGGAGAAGGTCGAAGCTGTGTATTGGCCCTGGAGGATGCGGTTGGTAATGACGTAACCGTTGCCGCAGACTCCCGGGAACTGCAAGGCGATAATCCCCACGACCAACCCGCCGAGGGCCAGGCGCGCGTAGCTCGGCGCTCGAAGTTTCTTGAATAGCTCTTCGGTTCGATTGAGCAGTTTCAGGAATCCGGCCCCAAGGGCGCCCGCGACCACGCCCAAGCAGATAAACCAGGGCAATTGCGTCATGCTTGTAAACTGCGTGATGGCAAAGGGCGGGATGATGTACCAGGGCTGGATGCCGAAGAAGCTGCGGGAGACCATGGCAGCCACGACTGAGGCAAAGACCAAGGGGGCAAAAAGGCTCATCGAGAAGTTGCCCAGCACAATAAGAGCCGCAAAAACCGCGCCGGAAATCGGCGCGTTGTACGCGGCCGCGATGCCGGAGGCGGCCCCGCAGCCCACGAGCAAACGCAAGCGGTAGGGGGGCCACTTGGCCAACTGCCCCCATTTGGAGGCAAAGGTGGCCGACAACTGCGTAATGCCTCCTTCCCGTCCGATGGAGCCACCCGAGCCGATCGTGATGAGCGAAGACAGGAACTTGACGATGCCGTTGCGAAAGGGCAAACGCCCGTCCCCGGCCACCACGACTTCCAAAAGATTGGTGGTCCGCTCCGGGCCTGCCAGGCGCAACCCCCAGTGAAGCACCAGGCCCGCAAGAGCACCGCCCAGGGCCGGCGTCAGAATCCGCTGCCATCCCACCATCATCTCCGCCACTTCCTCCGGGCGGCCCGAATGCTGGGAGAAGAGGTCTTTGACGGACTCGGTGGCGTAATAGAAAAGGAGATTGACCAGCCCGCCAATGACGCCAACACCGCCCGCCAGCACCAGGTGAAAGGCCTCCTCACTGAAGCGGAACTTCTCCCTGACCCTCAGCGCCCGCTGCCAATGGCGCCGGAAAAACCGGTGCATCCGCTCGATGATTGTGGCGCCCTGTAGAAACCTCACAAGCCGATGTTATGGCCGATGGGGTTTCTCGCAAAAGCAAAATCCTCGACTATCCTGCCCTGAACCAGATGTTCCTGGATGATGCGCTCGAGGACCGCCGGGGTGCAGGAGTGGTACCAGACCGCCTCCGGATAGACCAGGGCAATTGGCCCCCGCGCACAAACACGCAGGCAGTTTGCCTTGGTCCGATACACCGGCCCCTGAGGCCCGGCCAGTTTAAGCTCGTTGAGCCGCCGCTTCAGGTACTCCCAGGATTCCAGGCCCTGGGCCTTGGCCGCGCATTTCGGCTCCGTTTGGTCGGCGCAGAGAAAGATGTGGCGCCGGTAACGCTCCAGCCCCAGCGAACCGGCCAACGCTTGCAAATCATTTGCCATACTTGGATTTCCTGGCACCAACCTAATTTGCAATCCGCAATTTGCAATCATTCGATGCGGGGCTCCACCCCAGTTGCACATCCGCCGGCACAGGCTATGGTAGGATGATGAATATCCCTGAATTTGATCTGGTGCGGTTGATGCGGACGGTGTTCGAGCCTAAGGACGGCGAGCGGGTGGGAGTGTTTATCGACCTGCCCAGGCCCTCGGAGGTGAAAGGCTGGAAGTTCCTCGAGGACAGCCGGCTCGTGGCCCAACGCATCGCCCACGATGTGTTTTACCAGGGGCTCCTCCAGCGCAAGGCTGAACTGCCCTTCGCCAAGGTCGGGTTTTATGCCTACGAACCGACGGGCGGCAGCAACCTCGACTTGCCCCCGACGGTCCTCGACCCGGAGGGCCGCACGCTCCGCCTGGTCGAGGACGTGCTCAGCGGGCTGGACATCGTGCTGTATCTTTCGACTTACTCGGCCACGGCGCCGATTACCGCCCTGGCCAAGCGGATGGGGTTTCGCGGGGCCACCATGCATGGGTGCAACGAGATCATCCTGCGCACTGGCCTGGCCCGGGATTACGCCCAGGTATCGGCAAAAGCGGAGCGGTTTCGCCAGGCCGTCACGCGGTGCGACGACGTGGTCGTCGAGTTTGAGGCCCTGGGGCAAAGGTCCCGGCTCACCCTCGAGATGGGCCGCCAGGAGGCCCAGAAAAGCCACGGCCTGTGCCCGAAGCCAGGAGAGATTGCCAACCTGCCGGCGGGGGAGATTTACTGGGTGCCGACCGGGGCGCACGGCGCCTTTCCCATGAAGTTCAAGGAGGACGGCACGCTGGCCCTGATGGAGGTGGCAGAGGGACGGATTCACAACGGGAGATTCCTGAAGGGAAACCAGCGGACGCTGCAACAGGCATTGGCGCTCTTCCAGGACGATCCGCCTACGGGCGAGCTGGGAGAGTTGGGCTTGGGCACGCAGGTCCTTCCCCCCGCCGGGGCGGACATCCAGGACGAGAAAATCCTCGGCACCCTGCACGTCGCCACGGGGCGTGATGATCACTTGGGGGGCCCCCTGGACCCGAGCAAATTCAAGGACCCGCGCCACGCCACCCACGAGGACATCCTGTTTGCCCCGCACAAGACGCCGGAGATCAATCTCGTGGGCGCCTGGATGCATAAAGAGGGCAAGGAAGTCCTCCTCATTAAAGACTACCAACCGACGGAGTTCGTCAAAAGTGTCGCGCTGTGACGGAGAATCCGTACGAGACCCGGCGTTACCTGGACGAGTACCTGCTCTTTCACTATGGGCAGCCGAGACGGGTTTGCCCCTTTGGTTTCGTCCGCCCGGAGTTTCTGCGCTTCCACCAGCGCCTCCGGCGTGAGTGCCTCTTGCCCGTCCCCAACACGGGTCCGGCCTCGGCGCTGGACATTGGCTGCGGTGTTGGACGATTCACGTTCGAGCTGAGGCGTGTCACCAACCGGGCGCTGGGGCTGGACTCCTCCAGGCCGTTCATAGACGCCGCCCGGCGCATGGCCCGGAATAGGACTGTGACCGTGCGGGTCGCCGAATCCGGGGGACAGTTTCTGACCCGCAGGTTAATACTGCCTCGGGGATTGCCCTCCGGCGCGGTCAAGTTTGAGACGGGCGATGCCCTCGACTTGGGCGCCCTGCCCGAAGGCGGCTTTCAGGTCGTGGCCGCGATCAACCTGCTCTGCCGGCTTCGCTCTCCGCGGCGGTTTCTCCAGCAGGTCCCTCGCCTCGTCGCCCCCGGGGGCCAATTCCTCATCGCGTCGCCCTATTCCTGGCTGGAGGAATACACCCCGAGCCGCGAGTGGCTGACAAGCCGCCAGGTTCGCGAGTTGTTGCGTCCGGGTCTCCGATTGCGCCGCCGGCGCGACTTGCCCTTTGTCATTCGTGAACACCGCCGCAAATACCAGTTGGTCGTGTCCGAAGTGATGGTGTTCGTGGCGCCTGAATGATTCTATGGCGCAAACTGCGCAGTCCGGTTATGCTGGCGCCGACATGAGATTGGGAGCGGGCCAGCTCGAGAAAAGAACTGCAGCGTTGAGTTCAATCGCCGCGGCTGTGGGGCTGACCGGCCTGAAAATCATCATCGGGCTATGGAGTGGCAGCCTGGGGATACTTGCCGAGGCCGCCCACTCAGGGATGGACCTTCTCGGTTCCCTGGTGACCTATATCGCAGTCCGCTTGTCCGGCAAGCCCGCCGACAGCGACCATCCTTATGGTCATGGGAAAGCCGAGCACCTCTCGGCGCTCTTCGAGACGGTGTTGCTGCTGCTGACTTGCGCGTGGATCATCCGGGAGTCGGTCGATCGGTTGGCAGCCCAGCGCGTGCTGGTCGATGCCTCCGTCTGGACCTTCACCGTCATGGCGGTTTCCATAGCCGTGGATGTGGTGCGCTCCCGCCTCCTCTTTCGGATCGCCGCCAAGCATCGCAGCCAGGCCCTCGAAGCCGATGCCTTGCATTTTCAGACCGATATGTGGAGTTCGGCGGTGGTGATACTGGGGCTGGCGGGGGTAAGAATCGCAACCTGGTTTCCCGGTCTGGGTTTCCTCCAAAAGGCCGACGCCGTGGCGGCCCTGCTTGTGGCCGGGCTTGTGACCGTCGTCAGCGTCCGGCTTGGAATACGGACGATCGAGGGGCTTATGGATACCTCACCCTCGGGGGCCGCCGAGCAAATCAAGGCCAAAGTCGAAACCATTCGCGAAGTCATGGACTGCCATGCCGTCCGCGTCCGCCATTCCGGGCCCAACTACTTTGTCGATCTGCACGTCACTTTGGATGGCCGCCAACCGCTCCAGGACGCCCATGCCGTGACCGAGCGCGTCGAGCAGATGGTCAGCGAAGTCCTCCCGGGGGCCGATGTCACAGTCCATCCCGAACCGACCGCCGCTTCTGACGACCCCAGCCATGGCCCGGGGCCGCAAGCGCCGGCTTGAGCACAGGGTGCTGATAGGGACCGCCAGGCGAGTTCTGAAGGGCAATGAGAACCCGGAGACCTGTCTATGCCGGAGCTTCGGCAGACAAGCGCGTAGATCACATCGCGGCGAAGCTGCAGCCGAGCACCTGGAACCTGGTTTTTGAGCCACAGATTGCACGGGCGCATTCGCGAGTGCTTGGTGGAGCGCCGACTTGCAGTCGGCTTTGCGCGTACCCCGTCGTCGAATTCGTTGCTCTTGGTTCGGTCTAAGCCGACTGCAAGTCGGCGCTCCGCCTGGGCACCAAGCACTCGCGAATGCGCCCGATTGCACGGATTGCACAGATGGGAATTTCTTTTTCTGTGCAATCTGTGCAATCTGTGGCTCGATTTCATGCCGTCCCGATCACGGCCTGCGCCCCCGCCACGCCGGCAGCGATCTCCTTATCGTAAATGCGGTATTTCTTATAGACGCGCCCGCCGATGGCCTCGAGGATGCGGCACATCATGACATTGTCCTCGAGTATCCAGGAGGCCTCGGACTCACGCACCCCCAGTTGAAAGCCGACATTCAGGCCCTCGATGAGCATGGCGGTTTCGATGCCTTTGGCGCGGAATTGGTTTTTGACCCCCAGAGTCAGCACGCGCGTGCGCGGCGGGCATTTCCAGCCAAGGAGGTAGGGAATGAAACCCAGAAGCTTGGGAGTCAGCAGCCGGCCCTGCAACGGTTTGAATGCGACGTTGAAATCCGGCATGGCCAGCAGAAAGCCGACCGGTTCGGCGCCGGACTCGGCCAGCCAGATGAGGCCCTCGGTCAGCATCGGCTTGAGGCGCGCGGCCATGAAGTCCATCTCCGCGTCGGTCATCGGCACGAAGCCCCAATTGTCCTGCCAGGCGGCGTTATAGACTTCCTTCACCTTGACCAGGTCCCGGCCGAGGGTCTTGCGCGTGACCGACCGGAAGGCCAGCCCGGGTGAGCGCGCCTTGACCTTGGCGGCGATACGGCGGAGGCGGTCCATGGGCAGGGTTGCCAGATCGATGTTGAAAGCGAGCAGGTCCTTGGCCTTGCAGAAGCCCTCCGCTTCCAGCAGGTCGGCGTAATAGCGGGGGTTGTAGGGCATCATGAACACGGGCGAGGAATCGAAGCCCTCCACCAGCAGGCCGCACTCGTCGTTGGTGGTGGGATTCATCGGCCCGAGCAGGCGCCTTTGGCCCACCTGCCCTGCCCAATCGCTCACGGCCTGGAAGAGCCGCCGGCTGACCGCCGCATCGTTCATGCTCTCGAAGAAGCCGAAGAAAGCGGCCGGTTCTTTGGCACAGCGATTGTAGTGCTGGTCAACCAGCCCGGCGATGCGCCCAACATCGCGTCCATCGCGCCGCGCGACCCAAAGCTGAATCGTGGCGTGCTGGAAAAGGGGGTTGGCGTCCGTGAACACTTTCTCCAAATCCATCAGCAGCGGCGCCACCCAAAGCGGGTCATGGGCATAGATGTCGTAGCTGACCTCCAGGAATCGTTTCACATCCCGGCTGCTGCGGGACAACGGGACAGTTTGGATTTGGTCGCTCATTATTGGTTATGCGGAATCTGCAGGCTGCTGCCCCCGATGAACTCGCGAACCAGCGCGTCACCGGGGATGATGCCGGGGCCGGCGGCCTGTTCCCGGGTCAGGCCCTCGACCGAATCGAGCAGGCGCTTGACCCGCTCGTAGCGGATGCGGGCGTCCAGGAAGCTGGCGTAGGGCTGAATCTCTTCCTGGCCAGGCAGGCAACCTCCGGGGCCGCACAGGAAGGGCTTGAGCACCGGCAGGTCGAAAGGAAACCCGCCATTGACCCCGTGGTCTGCCAGACCGCTCAAGGGGATGATGCTGAAGAGTTCGCCCGCGCGCACATAGTGCCAGTGCAGGATGGTCAGGAGCGGGCTGTGATTGCGATGCCGGGCGTCGCGCAGCATCCGCCGCAGCAACCGCACGTCCATGAACCTGGTCATCCGGCCCGTGCTGCCATCCCCTTCAAAAAGAACATTCTGAGTCTCGATGTAGAGCCGGAACTGGGCGCATGGCGGGATGCCCTCGGTAATGGGGGGGTAAAGCCCGTGCAGGCAGTCGAGCAGAAGAAACTGGCCCGGCTCCAGCTTAATCGGCCTGGTCGCCACCCGCCGGCCGTCTTTGAAACTGTAAACGGGCTTCTGGATTGTCTCGCCTGCCAGCAGGCCCTTGAGGTGGGCGTTGAGCAATTGGATGTCCATCGCCTCGGGCGTCTCGTAGTTCCGATCATTGATCCAGTCGGTCGGGTGCTCGACCAGCGACCAGAAGTAATCATCGAGGTTGAGCATGAGGAAGCTGAGGCCGCGCTTTTCCAGCCGTTGCGTGAGCTTGACCGTCGTGGTGGTCTTGCCCGAGGAACTGGGGCCCGTCACCCAGAGCATTCGAAGCGGGTCCCCTGCGCTCAGGCGCGCCATCACTTTGGCCGCCGCCTCGTCCAGGGATTGCTCATAGAGGGCCAGCGATTCCTCCACCAGGGCGCGGATTCGGCCGCTGCGGGCCAGTTCGTTGAGGCCCGCCACCGTGTCGCACCCGCGCTCCCGATTCCACGCCAGCACCCGGTCCATCTCCGCCCGCGGAAGACCGTTGCCTACGAACTTGTCGGCGGTTATCGCCCCTTCCCGCAGCCAATGGCGGCCCCAGCGATAACAGGCGTAAGCGTCCGCCGTGTTCTGGAATCCGTAGCTGCGCAGGGCGTGCAGCACGGCGTCCTGAATCTGCTCGATGGTCGGCGGAAAATTGGCGATCAGGTGGTGCGGTTCCGAATTGAGGCAGACCACCACGGTGTCCGCCAGAAACTGCGCGATCTGTTCGTCGGCCCCGCCGCAGGCCTCGAAGATGCGCTCGTTGATGCCGGGCAGCAGGTCATGGTGGAAGCCCCCCAGCGAGCGCGCCGCCCGTAGAATCGCCCCGTCAATGCGGCTTTCATCGAACCGCGCCAGGGCGCGGTTTCGTTTCTGCACTTTGACGATCCGATTCTCGACTGCCATGACACCCATGACTATACTTAAGCCCCAACCCGTGACAAAGTCCGAAATCCAGAGACACGAATTTCACGAATTGTCACGAATTTATGCCCCTTTTCTCAATTCGTGTTAATTCGTGAGATTCGTGTCTCCGAAGGCCGAATAGGCTTGCGCCGGGAGGCAAAGGGTGCTGGATTAGAGACCGAAACAACCCGCTATGCAAAAGCCGCGCCTTAGCTTCTGGCAAATCTGGAACATGAGTTTTGGCTTCCTGGGCATCCAGTTTGGCTGGGGACTGCAGTTGGCTTACATGAGCGCGATCTACGCAAAACTCGGGGCCGATCCCTCCAAGATACCGATTCTCTGGCTCGCCGGTCCGATCACCGGATTGGTGGTCCAACCGATAATCGGGGCGATGAGCGATCGGACCTGGTGCTGGCTGGGGCGGCGGCGGCCTTACTTCACCATCGGCGCTATCCTGTCCAGCGTCGCCCTGTTCTTCATGCCGGACGCGCCGGCCTTGTGGGCGGCGGCCATGATGCTCTGGGTGCTGGATGCCTCAATCAACATCAGCATGGAGCCTTTCCGCGCGTTCGTCGCGGACAAGTTGCCCGACGACCAACGGACAGTGGGCTTTGTCATGCAGAGCTTTTTCATCGGCATCGGCGCCGCCGTCGCCAATGCGCTGCCTGACATCCTGCGCCATTTCGGCGTTACCGGCAACGCGCCCAACGGCGTGCCTTACACTGTGTTGTACGCCTTCAAGCTGGGCGGCTTGGTCTTTCTCCTGGCCGTGCTCTACACCGTGGCCGTATCGAAGGAGTACCCACCGGAGAACCTCGAGGAATTCCGGCGCAAGAAGCGCCAGGGCGTTGGATTCCAGGTGCAGCCGGCCTTTTTGTTCTGGTCGGCCATTGCCGGCGCGGCACTGGGGGCGGCGCGCGGGGGGCTTGTGGACCAGCGCCTCACCCCGTGGCATTTGCTGGCCGGCGCGGCCATCGGCGCCGTCATTGGGGCGGTCCTGAGCGCGCCTTACATGGCGTCGGCTATCAAGGAGATGCCCGCGACGATGAAACAGCTCGCCGTGGTGCAGTTTTTCACCTGGCTGGGGCTCTTCTGCATGTGGATGTTTTTCGGCCTGGCTACCGCGCAGCAAATCTTCGGCGCCACCAATGCAAAATCTCCCGCGTTTGACCAGGGCATTGCCTTCGGGGGGAGGACCTTTGCCTGGTATTCGATTACGTGCTTTGCGGTGGCCTTCGTGCTGCCTGTCCTCGCACGTTTGACCAGCCGCAAGTGCGTTCATGCCCTGGCCCTTGTGGCCGGAGGCGCCAGTTTGCTGGCCACCGGGTTCATTCATGACCGCCTCTATTGGCAGCTCACCATGATCGGCGTGGGCATAGCCTGGGCCTCGATCCTGGCAATGCCTTACGCGATGCTTTCCGGCGCCTTGCCCGCCGAGCGAATGGGAGTGTATATGGGCATCTTCAACTTCTGCATCGTGATCCCGGAAATCCTGGCCTCTGTCGCCCTGGAGCCTGTCGTCAAGCATCTCTTCGGAGATGACCCCGTGAAGGTCGTGATGCTTGGCGGGGCCTCGATGGTGGTGGCCGCGGCGATGGTGGCGCGAGTCCGCGACGTAGGGGCGATGAAAGGCCGCCCTGCCGCGCAGGAGGCGGCATCACCGGTCGCGGCGGGCCAGAAAGACTAGACCCCGGTTCACAGGACATCCGAGGGGGGAGGGTCGAGCGTCGAGGGGCGAGGGGCGGCGCCCGGCGTCGTGTCCCCGAAATAGCTATACATTTGCGGCAATGGATTCTTCACTCAGCCGAGGCGCGAGCGGCGCGCGGCGAGTAGGCCACCGGCTGCCCGCTCACGTCATTGGTAAAGTGGGGTGAGGCGAACAGGCCTTGGGCTTGAAACCGCAACCCCACTTCCAGGGCGACGTGATCCGAAAACCGCTGCCGTGGGTTGGCGTTCGTGAAGGTGATGATCGGCGCGGCCTGGAGCTTGTCAATCCGGGCGCGGGGCCGGATAAACAGGTAGTCAATCGTCTGCGCCATTTTCGGGTCGGGGGACAGCCCATCATAACTTCCTGCAGCAACACCAGGTCCGGATGCAGCCGCTCAAGATTGCTGGCAATCCGGGCATAACGCGCTCGCGGCGCGTGGTTCATCCACGAGGGAAGCCCCCACACGTTGTACGTCAGGACGGTCAGATTCACCTCCTCGCCCAAATCGGTTGAGGGAGCCGTGAAGCCCGGCGTGTGCTCAACGCAGACAGGCCGGCTGCCCGCAGGAAAGCAACTGCAGCCCGTGACCCACGCGCACGCGCCAGCCAGCAGGGCCAACCCGAGTCTCCCCCCAATGAGCAACGAGGGTCCCGGCCGCCCGTTCGCCGAACCGGCAGGCGCCGCGCTCGGTACAACAAAAAACCCAGCGTCAAGGCTGGGTTTCTGAAAGCGTGGGATTCTGCTATATTCCTGGGCAGAGGTTTGGCAGAATCAGCGCAAGCGACTTTACCTTAACGGCCAGAACAGGACTGATGAACGCGAGCCACACATTGGCAGCCTTGTTTGTTTTCGTGCTCGCCTGCGCGGCGGTGGTGTTCATGCGCCATCGCGCGTTGAAGAGCTTCGCTTTTACGGCCTGGGTGTTCACCTTCGTGGCAGCGTCGATGGTTTGGCCCCCGGCGTTTGGGACGTGGCTCGGGTACGACTTGAAGAACCTTGTTGTGCCGCTGGTTCAGATCATCATGTTCGGCATGGGAACCAAGCTCAGCCTGGCGGACTTCGTGCGGGTGTTCGTGATGCCGTGGCCGGTTCTCATCGGGTTGGGGCTGCATTACACCGTCATGCCGCTGGCCGGTTTTGCCATCGCCCGGGGTTTCGGGTTTCCGCCGGAGGTGGCCGCGGGCGTCATCCTGGTAGGCTCGGTATCCAGTGGCGCCGCCTCCAACCTGATGGCGTACCTGGCGCGCGGAAACGTGGCCCTGGCGGTCACGATCACCGCCTGTTCGACCCTGGTCTCGCCGCTCATGACGCCCTTCCTGATGCAACGGCTGGCGGGCCAGATGGTGCCCATTGACTTCCTCAAGATGATGCTGGAGATCTTCAACATCGTCATCGTGCCGGTGGTCGCGGGGCTAATCGCCAATCGGATTCTCTACGGCTCACGCGCTTGCTATAACCGGGGATTGCCCCTCGGGGCGATGGCGGCAGCCGGCATTCTGTTTGCCACCGGAGCAGGGATGCTGCCTGGCGCTCAGTTGGGCCGGCTGGCCGCGCTTCAGGCTGGGGCGGCGGTGGGTTTGGGATTGATAGCTCTGGTCGCGCTGACGAAACTGTGCGTGAGCGTCATTGCCCGTCAACCGGGCAATTGGATGGACCGAGTGCTGCCGCTGGTGTCCATGACCGGCATCTGCCTGATCATTGCCATCATTACCGCTCGTTCGCGCGAAAGACTCCTGAGCGTGGGCGCCGCGCTCATCGTCGCCGCCATGCTGCACAACGCGATTGGCTACTTGTTTGGCTACTGGCTGGCGCGCGCCGTGCGCCTGGACGAGATCACCTGCCGCACGATTGCCCTCGAGGTGGGCATGCAAAATGGCGGCATGGCCTCCGGCCTGGCCATGGGGGTATTGAAGAGCGCCGACGCGGCCTTGGCCCCGGCGATCTTTGGACCGTGGATGAACATCTCCGGTTCGATCCTGGCGAGTTGGTGGCGCAGGCGGCCCGTGCCGGGCACGGTGGCCGGACCAGTTCCGGGACAGCAACCCGCTCCGAGGAAAGAATCCTTGATAGAGAAATGAACTCATGAACCGACGCGACTCCTCCAATGGCACTATGAATCGACGTGACATGCTCAAAAACACCGGATTGGGATCAGCCGCAGCGCTCTTCGGCATGCTCGCCAGCAAAGACCAGGCGCTCGCGCAGACTACTGCCCAAGCTACGAAAGGCCTCGCTCCTCTCAAGATCACCAAGGTCCGGCCCATCCTCACCGCACCGCAACGGAATATCCGCTTCGTCGTGGTCAAGGTCGAGACGACTGAGCCAGGGCTGTATGGCTTGGGCTGCGCGACGTTCAACCAGCGGCCCCTGGCGGTAAAGACCGCCGTCGAGGAGTACCTGGACCCGTTCTGCCGTGGGCGCGACGCCGATAATATCGAGGACCTGTGGCAAACGGCCTACACCAGCTCGTACTGGCGAAACGGCCCGGTGCTCAACAATGCCTTGAGCGGCCTGGACCAGGCGCTCTGGGACATTAAGGGCAAGCGCGCCGGGATGCCGGTGTACCAATTGCTGGGCGGCAAGTGCCGGTTCGCCGTGGCTTGCTACGCGCACGCCAGCGGCAAGGACATAGACGCCCTGGAGGCCAGCGTGCAGCAAAGCCTGGAGCGCGGCTTTCGCCACGTCCGCATTCAACTCGGCGGCTACGGCTCGCCGCATCTGTCGAAGGACGCGGCTTTCGCGAAGGAGAAGTTCGGCCTGCCCGTGGAGAGCCATAATGACGCTCGCCCCTACCTCAACGCGACGCCGAAGATGTTCGAGCATATCCGCAACAAGTTCGGGGATGCCATCGAACTGCTCCACGATGTCCACGAGCGCATCGAACCCATCGACGCCATTAATCTCTGCAAAGAACTGGAGCGGTATCATCCGTTTTTCATCGAGGACCCGCTCGCGCCGGAAGCCAACAGCTATTTCCGCATCTTGCGCCAGCAGTGCAGCGCGCCGATTGCGATGGGCGAGCTGTTTAACAACCCGCACGAATGGGTAAACCTGATCTCCGAACGCCTGATCGACTTCATCCGCGTCCACCTCTCGCAGGCCGGCGGGTTGACCCCGGCCCGCAAGCTCGCCGCGCTGGCCGAGTGGTTTCAGGTGCGCACGGCCTGGCATGGACCCGGCGACGTTTCGCCCGTGGGCCACGCCGCCAACGCGCACCTGGACCTGGCGATCCACAACTTCGGCATCCAGGAATTCGTCCAGTTCAACGCCGCCACCCAGGAGGTCTTCCCCGGCACGCCCGTCCTGAAGAACGGCTACATGTATGTGAACGAGGCGCCGGGCCTCGGAGTGGATGTGAACGAGCAATTGGCAAAAAAGTTTCCGCTCCCGGAGAACCCGGGCTACTGGCTCCCCGTCCGGCGTGAAGATGGGACGGCAGTGCGGCCTTAGATGCAATGGCGTGTTCGCCAAACTCGGGGAAGAGTGGTTCGACGAGTACTGGATGAATTACAAGATCGCCACCATGATGAAAAACGGGAGAGCAGTGCCGATTACGAAGCTCCGGGACTACATCGAATTCAAACAGGGAGACAGCAGCCTGATTAACAAGACGGTGACCAAGACCCAGGAGTAGCCATGCCCGAGAAAATCATCGTCCCGCCCATAAAGAGCCAAGGCATTAAGACCAAGCTGGTGCCCTGGATCCGGGGGCTGGTCCCCTCCAGGGATGGCCGGTGGATAGAGCCGTTCCTGGGGACTGGCGTGGTGGGGTTCAACATGGGCTTCGAGCGGGCGATCCTGAGTGACTCCAACCCGCATATCATCCGGTTCTACTCCGACATCCAGACCCGCAAGATCACCCCAGCCATCGTGAATGAGTTCCTGGAAAAAGAGGCAGGGCTGCTGTGCAAAGCCGGCGACAATGGCTACGACCACTTCCGCCTTGTGAAGGACCGCTTCAACACGACTTTCGAGCCACTGGACCTGCTGTTCCTGAGCCGGGCCGGGTTTAACGGCATGATGCGGTTCAACAAACAAGGCAAATGGAACATCCCGTTCTGTCAAAAGCCGGAACGATTCCGGGAGGCCTACGTGACCAAGATCGTCAACCAGGTGAAGGCCTGCTCGCTGTTGATTAAACCCGGCTGGCAGTTCCTGAACCGGACATTCGGGGACGTGATCGCGATGGCGCAGGCCGGCGATGTCATTTACTGCGACCCGCCTTACTTCGGCCGCTACGTCGACTACTACAACGGGTGGACCGAGGAAAATGAAGCCAAGCTTTTCGAACTGCTCTCCAGTACCCGGGCCAGGTTTATCCTGTCCACCTGGCACCACAATGATTACCGGGCAAACGAAAGCGTGTCCAAGTACTGGAGCAGGTTCAACATCGTCACCCGGAATCACTTCTACCACTCTGGGGCCAAAGAGGAAAACCGCAAGGCGGTCGTGGAGGCGCTCGTGTTCAACTTCGATGCCAAGCCAGAGGAGCCGAAAAAGGAGAAGGCTCGGCTTGTTCAACAGAGCCTCTTCGAGACCGTGGCAGCATAAGTTAAGCTGCCTCCCGAAACTGCGGTCATTTCCGGAAGAATACCTGAACCCGGCGGAACAGCTCAAAGAACCGGCCGTCGGGCTGTCGCGTAGCGGTAACCATCCCCTGAATGACTTCAGCTCGAAAGGCCTCGTGGTCTGCCGGAGCGACGCAGGGCAGGAATGGCACCAGGCAGGGTTGGTCAATCCAACGGATCATCGTCTCCGCGTCGGGGAAGAACCGGTCCGCATTTTCCCCATAAACTTGGAGTTCGCGGCAAGGAAACCCGCCGGCCAGCCGCCGATAAGCGTCCGGCGTGGGCATGTACCATGGCCATTCAAATCTTCGGAAACCCGGCGCATACCGCGGCAGAGCCATGACCTGCCGGACTATGCGATTAAAGGTCGCGCAGTTGCCATCCGCCGGAAAGTTGAACCGAGCCTTGCCACCGGCCCTCATCGCCCGAAGCAATCCGGGGAAAAGAGCCCCGTGGTCCTTGACCCAGTGCAAAGCGGAGTTTGAAACAACCACGTCGAAGTCCTGCTGGTAATCGAGTTGGTTGATGTCCCGGAGCTCAAACGTGAGATTGGGCCGCGCCAAGGGCAAGGCTGCGGCAATCATGCTAGGAGAGGAGTCGATGCCGAGGACGAAACCCCCAGGCACGCGCGACGCCAGTTGGGCGGTCAGCACGCCATCACCGCAGCCAAGGTCCAGAATGCGCTCTGAACCTCCGAGTTCAAGCTCAGCGATGAGTTTTGCGCCCCACTCCTTCTGGTGGGAGGATGCCTGCCGGTATTTTTCGCCGTCGAAATCAAATGGCCGCCCAGGGGCGGGCCGGCCCGTTCCCCCCGGCTTCGGCGCCGGCTCGTTTGCGCGCTCCGGTTTCATGCTCCCAGGCCCCCAGTGAGCCGCGTTGCCGCGAAGAGCAAGATAGCCGCAGGAATCGTTCTCATACGGCGATTATGCTAATCCAAATGGGGGAGCGACAGAGTTTTTATAGTATCGGTCGAAATGAAGCAGTGGCGCGTCATCGTCCGACGTTTCAGCGGCCATGGCTCTGCTGTTTCTGCGTTTCCAGTTACTCTTGGCGACCTTGGCTCATCCACCCCCAGAGTGCGGTGCGCCACAGCGCAGTCCTTTGCTTCTCCTTCTCCGTTTCCGCCAGGTTTCCGGCTTGGGCCATGAGGGCGGCCAGTTCCTCCATCCGTTGAGCGGTTCCCAGGCGTTCCCAGGCAACGTTCCTCCAATCAATCCCGTCGCGACGGTGATAAGGAGGCGGGTAGTTGGCCGGATCGCAGGCGATTTCCTCCAGGCGCAGGTAGAACCGCTTCATCGGCCCACCAGCGGCGCCAAAGTACAGGCGGAAGAACTCGTCAGATCGCGCGAACTAATCCTGCGCAATGCGCCAAAGCAAAGTCTGGCCGGCCTCCCGCTTCTCCTTCTGCCTCGGGGCCGCCGGGTTGTAGTTGGGATTGGGCGAGGGCATTTGGGCATCAACGCTCTGCCGCCAGCGGTGCAGCATCGCGCGCAACTCCGCTGCCTTTCCGGGTCTTGCCTTCGCCAGGTCGCGGGTTTCGCCCAGGTCCTCTTTCAAGTTGTAAAGCTCGAGGCGCATGTCCTCGTAAAACTCGATGAGCTTCCAATCCCCGGCGCGCACGGTGCCGGAAGGGCGAACGGTGGCGCCGCTCCAATAATGCGGGTAGTGCCAGTAAAGGGCGTCACGGTCGAGTGAGCCGGACTGTTTGAGCAGGGGGACCAGGCTCAGGCCATCCACCGGGCCTGGCGGTTTCACGCCGACGATCTCGAGCAGCGTGGGGAAGAAGTCAATGCTGCAGACCGGCACGCTGCATGTCGTTGCCGGTTTAGTCGCGCCGGGCCACTTGATGATTAATGGCTCCCGGATGCCGCCTTCGTACGGGTGCCCCTTGCCGGCGCGCAGCGGCGCATTGGAGGTCGCCTGGGGCCAAAGGCCGCCGTTGTCGGACATGAAAACAACCACCGTGCGCTCTTCGAGTCCGAGGGCCTCCAGCTTTCGCAAGAGCCGCCCGACGCTGTCGTCCACGCTCTCGATCATAGCGGCATACAGGGGATTGCTCTGTCCCCCGGAAGGGCGCTTGGCCTTGTACTTCGCCAGAAGGGCCGGTTTCGCCTCCAAGGGCACATGCACGGCATAATGGGCGAAATAGAGAAAGAACGGCCTTTCCTTGTTCGCCTCGATGAACGCCTCCGCCGCGTCGGTCAGGCGGTCGGTAAGGTATTCGCCTTCCTGGCCACCGGCTTTGAGGCCAGGGACGGTGTGTGTTTTGCCTTCGTACGGCCAAAAGTAAGAGGCCGGCTGGCCGATGTCGCAGCCAGCGATGTTCAAATCGAATCCCTGATGCTCGGGGTAGTATTTTGGGCCGCCGAGGTGCCACTTGCCGATGCTGGCGGTCGCATAGCCGGCTGACTTGAGCGCCTTGGCGATGGTGACCTCCTCCAGAGGCAGAAACTGGCGCCATGCCGGAACACGCAGCGCGTGGTTCGGCGCGTCGCCTTCGCCGGGAATCCAATCCGTGAGGTGGAGCCGCGCCGGGTACTTGCCGGTCATGATGCTGGCGCGGGTGGGCGAACAGACCGGGCAGGCAGCATAGGCATCGGTGAACCGCATTCCTTGCGTGGCCAGACGGTCGATGTGGGGTGTTTCATAATAGCGGCTGCCGAAGCAGCCGACATCCGCCCAGCCCAGGTCGTCAACCAGAATGAAGACGATGTCAGGATGGCCAGTCGGGCCTGCCGGCGCCCCAAAGGCGCAAAGCGCGCTCAGCGTCGAAACGGCCACGCTCAACCCGAGAAGCCATGGGCAGAAAAGCCATGACCGAACCGGTTTGTGTTTAACGAGTTGGGGCGGCATGGGGAAGGTTCTGGAGGACTCCGATAACAGCGGCTGGCACGGGCAGATTGGGAATTGGACTGAGCCTCTTTCCGCTCCCGCCGTAAGCCGGCGTCCCGTATTCCGCCGGCAGTTTGGCAAGGACGCGGTCCAACTCCGTTTTGTCGCCCTCGGCGAGGAAATAGGCGTCATGAAGCTCGCCCCAAATGCCATCCCCCTGTGCTGTCGCCAGCACTGTGATCTCGCCATACAAGCAGGTGGCGTCTCGCTGGCCTTCCAGGTTCCACCACAAGTGCTGAGCCATAATGTTCGGGCAGAGGGGTGCGAGGTTTATCAGGAGTATGAAGAGGCACTTTCGATTCATAGAGTCCGGCCAACATGCTTACACTGACCGAATGGCAAACTCAATCTTCAATCGAAAGCCCAGATCGGGATCAGGATGAAGCCGCGGCAGGATCTGGCAGTGCATCGGCTGGCCTCTCCGGTCAGCGAGACAATCATCGCCGGAGCACAGTCTCGAGCCCTTTCCGGCTCAACAACCCGGCTCGATAGAATTTCTTCGCCAGGTCGCGCTGACGGTCGCCGATTTTGTCATTCTTGCTCTCGTTGATCCGCAGGGGCATCAGTTCCAAATTGGCGATTACATTGTCCAGTTCCGGCACGACGGCTCGTGGGACGACATGATCCACGGAAAGCTGGTCGCCCGTGTAAGGCCCTTTCCTCACCGTAGCGGCCTCACCGCGTCTCATCTTCGCAAGGCCGGCGTCATCCAGACAGCCCAGCTTGCCGGCGATATCGAGGTTCCGCAGGAGCGCGGCCTTGGTCAACCTGGCGGCGACGCTGTTCTTATAGCCTGCCAACGCAACCGCCCTGTCGAGCACCTTGGCGGGCTTCTGGCCGTCCTCCCGGGCCGCCGCCAGCCAGTACACCGCTTTCTGCACGCGGGGGTTGGCCCCGCGTTCGCCCAGCGAAGCCAGCTTCGCCGGGTCGATTAGGCTAGCGAGGTGCTGCGCGTAGTCGGTTTGAGCAGCAACACCTTGAACAGCCAGCAGAACGCAGCACAGAAATGTGGAGACAACGCGAATCATTTCACAGCCGAGTTTAGGGAAGGCGGCGGGTAAAACCAGCCCCAACAGTGCCGCGGCATTCGAAAGCTATTCCATATATCTAATGCACTTCACTGCGATCCCGCCGCTCTGCCCGGGTTGCCCGAGGGGCAGTAGAACCTGGCTGCCTGAATCTGCTCTGCCAGATATGCCCCACGCAATTCCAGCACGTGACGCCCTGGTGGAAGGCCTTGCGCGACGGTGACACAAGCTTCCGTGCCGGGCGTGGCGGCAGGTGGTTCGACAGTGTCGGCGCCGCGGAGGGTGGCTCGCCAGGTGGCGGTGTAATTCTCGGGCACGGGGCGCTTAAAGACCGCAACGCTGTAGGCGACGTTCCAATCGGCCGGCTCGACCACCACGCGGCCGGACCTGGACACGAACCGGTTGGTGCTGAAGCCCTCGCCATCCTCGCCGGTGGCGCTGCCGCGAACGCTGAAGTGGCAGAGCTTGCCGTCCGGTGAGGCCCGGTCGATCTTCAGCGACCAATCCTCCACGACCAGCGGCGACGCCGCCTCGACCCTCAGCAACACCGGCCAGTCGGTCATCGGGAAGGCCGAGACGCGTGTGAAGCCATAAAGCTCGGGTATGGCCGAAGGAGGCTTGCCATCCACCAGGACCGAGATTGTTTCCTTCGCCTTGGACTTGGGCTTGAAGATCAGGTCGGCGCGGGTGCCGGTGAATTCGAGCCGAAGTGACTCCTGGCCGGCGGAGGGCTGCAACGCGACAGTCCGCACCCGCGGCTCGTTCAGGGGATCGTAAGCGGCTTTGGGCGGCAGCGGCGCCAGGTAGGTCTTAAGCAGTTCGGCCATCAGCCACTCGCCCTGGGCGTTGAGATGCACGCCGTCCCGGAGTAAATCGGCCGCTTTCAGGGTATGGGCCTTGAGATACGCTTTCCAAAGCTCATCGGGCTGGAACGGGTAGAGGTCGGCCTCGGCGGTCTTGACCAGGAGTTGTGAGGCGTGCCCGCCGATGGCGCGGTTTTCGACGATCAAGTTGGCGTTCGTGTAGGTTGCGCGCAGATAATGTTCCACCTCTTTCCACCAGGCCTGTTGGGTGATGGATTGGCCGTAGAAGAGCACACGCACGGTCTTGCGGTCCGCCGGGGTGCTGGTGGCGAGCAGCGCCAGCGAACGGCGCAGGTGTTCGCGCTGGTCGGGATTGGGTTGCCAGGGCGGCGGGGCGGGGTAGGAGAAGGCGGCTTGAAGCAGGGCATTCCCGAGCAGGCAGGCACAGGTCAGGCCGATGGCGGCGGTGGCATGTATTCTCATAATCCTATTCATGCGCGGAAGAACAGGCCTCTGGTTCCAGTGACCTTCTGCATAAGAGGTTGGCTGACTTTCTGCTGAACTGGCAACAACTATCCTCTGTGAGGCGCCGATGCAAGGCAAAATGGCCCTGCTTGCATCGGTCATCGGTCGGGCGCATCCCGACGCTCCGCCCGAGCGCGGGTCCAAGCCTTCCCCCTTCCCCCCTCCCATGGTCTCCCAGCACGCCCGCTCTGGGCGCGCGCGCTGGGAGACCATAGGAGGGAGACGATTTGGTTTTCCCCGGTGCCCACGGCAGCCGCCCGTCCCACCCGGAGCGGAAGGGGCCTTAACGTGGCCTATTATCTGCTGCCCCTCCGGGGCAGAAGCGTGACGCGCTCCGTGCGAACAAATTGGAATTCGGCCGCAGTGTCGGGGTGCGCCCTGGGCCGCAGATAAGGATTAAACCTCTTGCATTCCGCCGGCCAAGGGGGTAGAACGGGGCCCCGAAAGTTGACATCTCTAATGTTTATGCGCTCAAAACCAATTCTCATTGCCTCTCTCTGTGCCATGGCCGCCGCGCTGGCGGCCTCCTCCCTTTGCGCCGAAAACAAAATCCCCGACCAGTGCGGCATCGGCGGCTTCTTCATCGGTTGCCAGGCCTACACCTTCAACCAGTTTACCGTCTTTGAGGCCATCGAAAAGACCGCCCAGGCCGGCGGCTCCGTCATCGAGTTCTTTCCCGGGCAGAAACTGAGCAAAGAAGAGCCTAATGTGTCTTGGGACCACAACGCGTCGGCCGAGACGATCGAAAAGGTCAAGGCCAAGCTCGCCCGGCACCACCTCAGGGCTGTCAATTACGGCGTCGTCGGTGTTCCCCAGGACGAGGGGCAAGCGCGCAAGCTCTTCGAGTTTGCCAAGGAAATGGGCTTTCGGGCGATTACCACCGAATCGGTCGACGCCATAGATACGATCGAGAAGATGGTCAAGGAGTATGACATCATGGTCGGGTTTCACGACCATCCCAAACGAGCCGACGACCCCAACTACCGCATGTGGGACCCCAATTACATCCTCTCGGTAGTCAAGGACCGCGACCCCCGCATCGGTTCCTGCGCCGATACCGGCCACTGGGTCCGTTCCAATCTCAACCCGGTCCAGTGCCTGCGTGTCCTCCAGGGCCGCATTATCAGCAGCCATCTTAAGGACCTCAACGAAATGGGCCCCAACGCCCACGACGTGCCTTTTGGCACCGGCGTCTCGGATATCCCCGCTATATTGGACGAACTCAAGCGCCAGGGCTTTGCCGGCAACCTCTCCATCGAATACGAGTACCACTGGCAAACGTCGCTCCCGGAAGTGGCCCAGTGCATCGGCTTCGTCCGCGGCTACGGCGCGGCCAAAAAGTAGCCGCCGCACGCCTCGTGCCGAGCGTGGAGAGCCTGAGGAGCATGGAGCGTCTCGGAAGGGACGCCGGCGACCAGATGGGGCCGGCGGACTAGTACTGTGACCCATAAATCTCGTTACATATCCGGCGGTCCTTTTTGGCGCGGCCTTCGTTGCTCGCTCCTTACAGACCTCTGCGGGTATGCTCGTCGCTCGCGCCTCGTCCGCGCCAAAAATGCCTCGCCGCCTATGTAACGAGATTTATGGGTCACAGTACTAGGTGGATGAGGCAGCGAAAACGCAGAGACGCGAAGAACGCAGAGAAGAGGCCATTTGCAGCCTGCGAGCAGAATGGGCTATTGCAGTGTAGAGCCTAACGGGACCTCCATGCTCGACACTCGACACTCGACACTCGACACTCGACACTCGACACTCTACCCTGGGCGCGCATGAAACACTCGGGCCGAGCCAGAAAGGCCGCTTTTAAACTGATCATGCTATCGCTCATCGCGGTGGCAGTGGTCTGGGCCATCGGCTTCCTGGTCACCTTTCTGGTCATGGTCATGGGCATCTCGCTCATGGTCATCACGCCGGGGTTAGTGGTCATCTGGGCGCTGTTCGCGGCTTTCACGCTTTACTTTTTTCGCGACCCGACTCCGCGCGTGCCGGCGGGGGCCAACCTGGTCGTCTGCCCCGCCCATGCCAAAATCGACGTCATCGATACGGCCATCGAGCCGGAATTCATGGGCGGCGAGTGCCAGCGCATCTCGATGTTCCTCTCGGTCTTCGATGTCCACGTGCAATACGCGCCCGTCGGCGGCACCGTCGCAATGGCCAAATACACCATGGGCCAGTTCGTAAATGCCCTCAGGACCGAGTCGGCGGCGGGCAATGAAAACGTGCTGCTGGGCTTTGTGGCCAGCGAGCCGCGCGGACAGAACATCGGCGTGCGGCTGATTGCCGGGGCGATTGCCCGGCGCATCGTCACCTTCGCCGAACCCGGCGACGAGGTCGCCCGCGGCGAGCGGATCAGCCTCATCCAGTTCGGCTCCCGCGCGGACGTTTACCTGCCTGCCAACGCCACAATCAAGGTCAAACTCGGCGAGCATGTCGTCGGCGGCCAAACCGTCCTGGCCGCCTTCGACTGACCCAAACCCCAAGTGGTCATGGATTCCGCCTCCTCGCTCTCTCCCGCCCCCGACTCAGCCGAGCCGAAACTCAAGATTTATTTCCTCCCCAACCTCCTGACCGCCGGCAACCTCTTCTGCGGCTTCGTCGCCCTGACCAAGATCGTCGAGGCCCACCTCGCGGACGGGGATTTTTACCCGATTAAAGTCGCCCTCGGTTTCATCCTCCTGGCTTGCATCTTCGACCTTTTCGACGGCCGGGTGGCGCGGATGGGCGGCATCGAAAGCCCCTTCGGCCGGGAGTTCGATTCGCTGGCCGATCTTATTTCCTTCGGTGTGGCCCCCGCCTTCCTGGTCCACCGCGTGGTGCTCAAAGATGTCTTCATCAATCACCCCGAGCTGGGCTGGTTTATCGCCTCCATCTATCTGATTTGCGGCGCCTTCCGCCTGGCCCGCTTCAACTGCCTGGCCGCTCTGCCCAACGGCAGCGGCGGCAAGGACTTCCTCGGCTTCCCCATCCCCTCGGCCGCCGGCCTGGTCGCCTCGCTCACGCTCCTCATCATCCAGCTCAATGAGAAGGACAAATCCCTCGGCCCCTGGAAATATGTGCCGGTGATTGTCCTGCTCTTTCTCTCTGCGATGATGGTGAGCACTATCAAATATCCCAGCTTCAAGTCCCTGGGCCTGCGCTCCGTGAGCACTTTCACCAAGATGCTGATCTCCGCCCTGACCCTGGGCCTCATCCTGGTTTGGTGGCGAACCATCTTCTTTTACGCGCTTCCCGCCTTCTTTACCCTTTACCTGGCCTATGGCTTTATCCGTCCCCGCATCTCTCGAGAGGTCCGCCGCGAGATCGAGGAAGACGAGGACGACGAGGAAGAGGAACCGGGGGCAGAACGGCCTCGGTGAGGGGCGCAAGGGGAACAATTGCAGCAACCACTGATTGCATGGATAATGTGCATCCCCTCCTGATTGCGGGACTGACCGGTTTCCTCAGCAGTCTGCTGCTGTGCATCCCGGTTGGGCCGATCAACTTGACCATTCTCAATGAAGGGGCGCGGCGCGGTTTCTTTTGGGCTGTGATGATTGGGCTGGGGGCGACGGTGATGGAGGTCATCTACTGTTTCATCGCCTTCACGGGGTTTGCCTCCTTTTTCACTCAAGGCTACGTCAAGGCGGCCATGGAACTGTTCAGCTTTGTGTTCATGCTCTTTCTGGGGGTCAAATTCATCTTGACCCGCTCGGTGGGCACGGCGCCGGTTCAACTGGGCGCCGCCGCCCACAGGATCGAGGAGCGCATCGGAGAACGATTGCATCCGCATTCCGCCTTCATGGTGGGAGTAGTGCGGGTGATGGGCAATCTGGGCGTGCTGGTCTTCTGGATCATCCTGGCCGCCAATTTCATCTCCCGCGAATGGGTCCCCGCCAATTGGCCGGGCAAACTTGCCTGCGTCGCCGGTGTGGCTGTGGGAACCGGTCTGTGGTTCGTCGGCTTAAGCTGGGTGGTCTCGCTGGGCAAGGGAAAACTCAGCGAAAGAACGCTCTTGCGAATGGAGCACCTCTCCGGAGTGGGCCTGCTGATACTCGCCCTCATTCATGGAGTCGTCATCATGAGAGAAATGGCCCTCCGGCACTGAGCGATTCATGCGGGGCGTTGACAAACTCCCTGCTTTTGCAAGATCGTTGCTGCCGTATGCGGATTCCTGTTGGCCAGTCGTGCCGCCTTGCTCTCGGGTCAGCCTTGTTGGCCATGCTCATGCTGTCTGGCGGTTGCCAAACGGCCACCACGTCTCTTTTTGCAACCTCGGGGACCGGCTGGCGCGTCCGGCAAGGACAGGCCCTCTGGCGCCCGCGCCGAGGGTATCCGGAACTGGGCGGAGAACTCGTGGTGGCCAGCCACGAGGATGGCCGCTGCTTCATCCAGTTCGCCAAGACGCCGATGGCCCTGGTTTCGGTCCAGACCACCCCCACCCAGTGGCTCATCCAATTCCCGGCCGGCCGCATGAGCTTCACCGGGCACCGGCAGCGGCCAACCCGCTTTGCCTGGCTTTATCTCCCCGCGGCCCTGGGCGGCGAACAACTCCCGCAGCCCCTGCGTCTGGAACGTAAGCCCGACGGAGGCTGGCGGATGGAAAACACCCGTTCGGGAGAAACCCTGGAAGGCTTTCTCGCACCGTGAGTTTCTTCCTCAAACGCTGGTGGTGGGCGTTGCTCGCCTTGGCGGTTTGTCTCGGACTATGCCGGCTCCGCTTCGACGTCGATGTCCTCAACCTCCTGCCGCCCGATGAACCGACGGTGCAAGGCCTCAAGCTTTATCAAAAGCATTTCACCAACGCCCGGGAATTGGTCATCACCCTCCGCGCACCGGAGACCGAGCGGGCCGAACACCTGGCAGGCGCGCTCGCTGCCCGCCTGCGCCAGGAGACCAATCTGGTAGCGGAGGCATCCTGGCAGCCGCCGTGGACGGAGGACCCGGCCCGGATGGCCGAACTCCTCGGCTGTCTGTGGCTCAATCAACCGCCGGAGGTCTTCGCGGCGCTGACCAATCGACTCGAGGCCGGACAATTGAAAGCGGTGCTGGCCCAAACCAAGGAACTACTCAGGACCTCCATGTCGCCGCTGGACATCGCCCGGCGCGCCTTGGATCCCTTCGACTTCCTGAACATGCCGGCACTCACCAATCTGAGCAGTCTCTCGACGGGCCAAGGGCAGCAGTTGTTCGCTTCCCCGGAAGGGAACTTCCGTTTGGTGTTCGTGCAATCCGCCATGGATTTGGGCGGTTACCGCTCGTGTGAGAGTTGGTTGAAGTCCATCCGGGCGCTGGTGGACGGCCTGCGGGCCGCGGAGTCCAAGAAGGAGCCGGCAGGCGTTGCAGTTCGCGATGGCAGCCCCGCCGGAACGCCGGCGTCAGCCGCCAGGCCGAACGAGGAATGGGCAGGTGTCGTGGTTCGCTATACGGGCCGGCCGGTTTTCGTGGTTGAAATCGCCAGAAGCATGCAGCGCGACATGGGCGGCTCGGTGGTCGGAACGTCTGCCATCATCGCCTTGCTGTTCTGGTTGACGCACCGCCGCTGGCTGCCGATGCTCTGGCTCCTAACGCTGCTGGCGTTGATTCTTGCCGCGACGCTCGCGCTGGGCGGGCTGGTGTTGGGGACGATCAGTGTGGTGAGCATGGGGTTTGCCGCCGTCCTGCTGGGCCTGGCGGTGGATTATGCCGTGGTCCACTACCAGGAGGCGCTGGCGCACCCGCAACTGACGGTGCCGGAGATTCGCCGGGCCATTGCGCCGAGCATCGTCTGGGCCGCCGTTACTACGATGAGCGCATTCCTGGCGCTGAACCTGGGCGGATTGCCCGGATTGGCGCAACTGGGCACCCTGGTCGCTATCGGGGTCGGCCTGGCAGCCCTGGTCATGGTGATGATTTACTTGCCACCGCTCTTTCCGGAGCGCCGAAGGGCGCGCGCGGATGCAACCCCGACCGACTGGTCCGCCTATTTCACCGCGCCTTCAGCCGGCAGCACCGGCGTTCCGCCGGCACGGTCGGTGTCGGTGCCCACCCCACCCCTGGTGATGACAGGCTTGGTCTTGTGCGCCGCGTGCGCCATACTGTGCGTCCATCGGCCAGGGCTGGATCGGACGGGAAACGCCCTCCGACCACAACACGGTGCAGCGGAGGGGGCGCTGGACGAAATAAAGCGCGAAGTGGGGTTGCCGCCAGACCCCCTGTGGCTGATCATCTCCGGCAGGGCGGAACCCGAAGTGTATCAACGGCTCATCCTCGCCGAGCGGTTGCTTAACGGCGCAGTTTCCAATCGTGTCATCGGCGGCTATCTGCTGCCGACCGCACTCTGGCCGCGGCTGGAGTTGCACACGGCCAACCGAGCGGTCGCCGCGCTGATGGGACGGCAAGGCCCGCTGCTGCGAGAGGCAGCCTTTCGGGAGGGCTTCAGCAGCAACGCCCTGGCCTTGACCGAAGGCCTGGTGCAGACCTGGGCGCGCGCCGGCGCCGGCGCCGGTGTGCTCTGGCCCACCAACCCGGCCAGCCAATGGCTGCTCAAACGGTTCGTTGCGCGAGCGCCCGGCCAATTGCTGGCGATGGGCCTTGTCTATCCGGCGACCAACCAGGTTGATGCCTCGGCCTTGGCCGCCTTATCCGCCCGCTTGTCACAGAACCGGGCCTTCCTTTCCGGGTGGGAGTTGCTCGGAAGCACAACGCTCAAGCGGGTGCAGGCCACTTTGTGGCAGGTGGTGGCGCCGATGCTGGTTCTCGTGCTGCTTTCCCTCTGGTTTGCTTTCAGACGCCCGGCCGAGATCCTTCTGGGGTTGGCAGTCCTGCTGCTCAGCGGCCTGTGTTTGCTGGCGGCGATGGCGGTGGCGGGCTGGTCCTGGAACCTGCTCAATCTGATGGCCCTGCCGCTGATGTTGGGCACCGGGGTGGATTACACCATTTTCATGCAATTGGCCCTGCGCCGCCATGGCGGGGACCTCCGCCTGGTTCGACGCTCCATCGGGCGGGCGCTATTGCTGTGCGGCGGCACGGCCATTGCCGGGTTTGGGGCGTTGGGTTGCTCCAGCTATCCCGGCATGGCCAGCCTGGGCAAGGTCTGTGCTCTCGGCATCGGAGCCAATATGCTCTTCTCCGTCTTCCTCCTTCCCGCTTGGTGGCTGTGGGCAGGCCGGAAGCGTGAGAGCGTGGAGCGTGGCAAGTGCTACGATGCCCCCAGGCTCCACGCTCCACGCTCCGACGCTCCACGCTCCCACGCTCCCACGCTCCCACGCTCCCACGCTCCCATGACCCCCTCCGCCTTCTACCGCGCCGGCCTTTGGCGGCTCGGATTGGCCGCCGTGGGGGTCCTGCCGGCCGGATTGATGAGAGTTTTCTGTGTGGCGGTGGCCGAGGTCTATTTCCTGACGCAGGGGCGCCGCCGCGAGGTGGTCGTGCAGAATCTGTTGCCCGTGGTCGCCGGCGACCGCTTGGCAGCCCAAGAGGCCGCACACCGGCTCCATCGCAAGTTCGCTTTGAAGCTGGTGGATTTATGGCGTCTCGAGAGCGGGGCGCCGGTGCGGGACTGGCTGACGAACCCCGTTGGACTGGAGATCATTCGCGCCGCCCGCCAACGCGGCTGTGGCATCCTTTTCGTCACGCTCCACCTCGGCAACTGGGAGCACGGAGGCCGGTTGCTCAGCCAACTTGGCATCCCGCTGACCATCCTCACCCAGGCCGAACCGGACGACGGCCTGACCGAGCTCCGTATCGCGATGCGGAGACGCTGCGGGGTGGAGACGTTGATCGTTGGCGAGGGCAGTTTTGCCTTCATCGAAGTCATCAGACGACTTCAGGACGGGGCCGCGCTGGCGCTGGCGCTGGATCGACGGCCAGCGCGGGGGGGCGTGGCGGTGGAATGGTTCGGCCGCCCATTCGAGGCGCCGGCCGCTGCCGCCGAATTGGCGCGGGCGTCGGGCTGCGCGGTGATTGGGGTGACAATCGTCCGCCGGCCAACAGGCTTCGCCGTCAAAGCGCTCCCGGAGTTCACTTATGACCGCAGGGCCCTGGGCAATCGCGAGACGCGCCGGGAACTGACTCAGCAAATCTTGCGTGCATTCGAGCCGGAAATTCGCCAGAATATAGACCAATGGTATCAATTTGTTCCCATCTGGCCACAGTAGCTCGGCCAGGCCGCTTTGGAGTGCGGTGGCAAGCGAAGCGCGACACCGCTTTGGCCCGGGCAGCCTCTGGCGCCCTTGGGATGGCGCTGTGCCTGGGGGCTTCCTGCTCTGGCGCGGCTGACCCTGCCGGCCTCGAGGGCCTTTTGGGCCGCTGTTTTGCGGCGCAGACCAACCTGCAGAGCTGGTCGGCCGACTTCACCCAGACCCGCTCGCTCAAAGTCCTGGCTGAGCCGCTGGTCGCCACGGGCAAGGTCTGGGTGGCCTCCAACCAGTTTCGCTGGGAGTTGGACCAACCGGTCCAGACCATCGCCTTGCGCCAGCCCGGCCAACTGGTCATCATCTACCCGCGGCTCAAACGGGCCGAGAAATATTCGCTCGCCGGCGCGCCGCCCGGCCCGATGAGGGACGCGCTGGCTTTGATGGACGCCAGTCTCCCCCGGGGACGGGCCTCCATGGAAGAGCGTTTTCGCCTGTTGTCAGCGACAGAAACCAACTCGATCTTGCAGTTGGCCCTTCAGCCCAAGAGCGCCTCTGCCCGCAAGCTCATCAGCCAAATCTGCATTGGCTTCCGCACCAACAATTTCTCCATCGCGCTTACCGAGATGAAATTCGCCGATGGGTCGAGCCTCCGCAACGATTTCACGAACGTGGTGCTCAATGCAGCCATCGCCCCGGAAAGGTTCGAGGCGAGGCTGGCGCCGGACGTCACGGTGGTCGAACCTCTCCTCCAATGACCCTCAACGCGAGCCATTCCTCGGTGGCGCGGAATGCCCTTGGCGCCGTCGGCAGGGCGAAGCCTTTGGAGTGCGTCCGGCTTGCCGGCGCTTTTGGACGGTTGGACGCGTGCGAAAGCCGGAGCAAGCTCCCGCACTCCAAACGCGTCGCGCTGGCGCGCGTCATTCCGAGGAAACCTATCCCGGTTTTCGCTCCCATGGCGAGTCGGCATGGGGCAGGCATCCTGCCTGCCGGCAGGCAGGATGCCTGCCCCACTTTACGGCCGGTTGAAAACCGGGATAACATTGTCGAACTGGTTAGCGAAACGCCATGAACCATCCGGGCCTGACAATGGAGCCGCCGCCAGCCGCATCGACGTCCGCCTTCCAGTTCGAGCGAGACACCTTCACTTTTGCCAACGAGTTGGTTTGGCAATACCGCTTTGACGCCGCGACTGGGGCGATGACTGTTGCGCACAACGATCCCCCTCCAACCTACTTCCATCGGTGTTTCGTGGTAGTCAGGTCGGCGCGCCAGTTCTTTTACCATGCCCGTTTTGCGCCGGACTTGCCGGCCGCCGAGGCGGGAGTCTATCGGCGCCTCATTCGTCAAGTTGTCTCGCGCAGTCCTCGCCGGGCCAGCCCGGCCTCGGAACGCATCCCGATCCCCGGCTTCGGCTCTCTTCGCGCCTTGAGCCAGGCCCACGAACCTCTGCTAAAGGCCGAATGCGGCGGCCCCTGGCAATCCTATTTTCTACGCAGCCACTGGCGCATGGTCTTCCCCGTTTGGGGGCGGCACCAGGAACGGATGGCCCGGCAATTGCGGCAAGCCGTGCGCCAAGGCCAGGCGCCCACCGTCCATCTCTTCCGCTTCCCCCGGATTACCATCAATCATGGACTCCTGCTCTTCGATTTCGATGAAACCAAACAGAAGTTCCAGTTCCAGGCTTACGACCCGAACATACCGGCCCACCCGGTCAAGCTCTTCTATGACCGCGACCTGAGGGTGTTTGACTTCCCTCCGGCCTGTTATTGGGCGGGGGGCCCGGTGAAGGTCGTCCAGATCTTCAGCGGCGGCCTTTATTAGCACGCGCTTACGTACAGCCTGCCTTCAATGGTCTCCCGTTTGCCCGTGCCCTTGACTCAATCCAACATCGCCTCCTGGGTCATCAACTTCTCCCAGCGCCGAATGGCGCGGACCAGCCCTACGCTCAACAATTTCGACGGCTACTGATGGCTTGCCACGGTCACTTCGGGACTTGCGTTCATCCGCCATCGCGTTCTATTCTCGTTTGTCCCTCCGGGACAAGACCGCAATCGTGTATCCATATTGGTACATTCGTGCAGCACGAGAACCGACGCCCCGCTGGCGTCTGCGCAGCGCGGTTGCTTTTTTGTCTCGCACCCGCCGCGGCAAGTCACGTGCCAGACCCGGTTTTCATCCCCCATTGGGTCCGATCCATCCCGGTTTGCTCCAGTTCCGTCACATTTCTGACCGCGCCATGCCGCCGCGAGAGTCTCAATTCGTATGCAGACTTTGCCCGGCACCGGCTAAGAACGCGAATCGTTATGAAACGGAACGACAATCACGCTGCCGTTGCGTTGGCGGCTTATCCCGGTTTTCGACCGGCCGTAAAGTGGGGCAGGCATCTTGCCTGCCGGCAGGCAGGATGCCTGCCCCACGCTGGCTCGCCATGCGGGCGAAAACCGGGATAAGGCGCGCGCGCACAAGGAACAATCCCATTGAACACACCTGAATCAAAACCAAACGACGGAAAGTCCGGGAACTCGCCCCCTCAGCCGCGGCCATCTGCCCAGGGAAAGCCGCACTACTGGGTCTGGGCGGTCGTTGTGTGCCTCGTTGTTGCGGGGATTGTCGTATCCTCGCTCCACCGGCAGGCGCCTGCCCAAGCCGACCAAGGCAAACGCGGCTTCGGCCTGGCGGTCGTGCCCGTGACGACGGCTGTCGTGCGGAGTGGCGACATCGGGGTTTACAGCAATGGCCTGGGTTACGTGACCACGATCTATACGGTGAATGTAAAGAGCCGAGTGGACGGGCAGCTCATGAGCGTGAACTACGTCGAGGGCCAGATGGTTCACGAGGGTGATTCGCTGGGGGAAATCGATCCCCGGCCTTATCAGGCCCAAGTCCTTCAAATGGAAGGACAGTTGGTCCGCGACAAGGCCCTGCTGGAAAATGCGAAGGTTGACCTGGAGCGTTACCAGATCGCTTACCAAAGCAACGTCGACGGCCTGCACGCGGTTCCCGAGCAGCAGGTCGCGACCCAAGTGGCCATGGTCCACCAGTACGAAGGCACGGTGAAGTTGGATGAAGGCGCGTTGAGCAATGCCGTGGTGCAACTCGTTTACTGCCATATCACCGCCCCGATTTCAGGACGCGTGGGATTTCGCATGGTGGATCCCGGCAACATAGTCCACGCGACCGATGCCAACCCCTTGGCCGTGATTACACAGCTTCAACCCATCACCGTCGTCTTCGGTCTAAATGAAGATTCCCTGCCCGAAGTCCAGCGGCAGTTGAGCCAGGGCAAAAAACTGGTGGTCGATGCCTACGATCACTCTCAGCGGACGAAACTGGCGAGCGGCACGCTCATGACACCGGACAACCAGATTGACACCACGACCGCCACCGTCAAGTACAAGGCCATCTTTACGAACGAGGACTACTCGCTTTTCCCAAACCAATTCGTCAATGTGAGACTGCTTGTGCTCACCGAGCACGACGCCACGCTGGTTCCCACTTCCGCCATCCAACGCAGCCCCGAGGGCACCTTCTTATACGTGGTCCAGACCAACCAGACGGTGGCCATGCGCCCCGTGAAGCTCGGACCCACCGAGGGCGATGTGACCGCCGTGGAGGGGCTGGAGGTGGGTGAGAAGATAGCGGCGGACAATTTCAACCGGCTCCAGGATGGGATGAAGATCGCCGTGAACAACCCGGAGGGACGACCGGGCAATCCTGCAGTCCAGGTTTCCTTGGGCGATGGCGTGAAAGTCGCGGCAAGCAAGGCAGAGGAAGGACCCAAGCCGGGTCCTGGCAAGAAGAAAAAGATGGCCGCAAAAGACGCCACGCCGCCCCATGAATAACACGGGCCGATTTCTCATCCCGCACCCGGTCCTCGGCGCTGCCCCATGAGCCCATCCCGTCCATTCATCCTCCGGCCGGTAGCAACGTCCCTGCTCATGGCGGCAATTCTCCTGGCCGGACTGGTGGCCTACAAGCAACTGCCCGTGTCGGCTTTGCCGGACGTGGATTACCCGACCATCCAGGTGGTGACTTTCTATCCCGGCGCAAGTCCCGATGTTGTGGCCTCCGCGGTCACCGCGCCGCTGGAACGGCAGTTCGGCCAGGTGCCGGGCTTGAACCAGATGACCTCGACCAGCTCGGGGGGAAGCTCGGTCATCGTCCTTCAGTTCGTCCTCACACTGAACATCGATGTTGCCGAACAAGAGGTCCAGGCCGCCATCAACGCCGCCCAGACCTATCTCCCGCAAAATCTCCCCTCCCCGCCCATCTACAGCAAGTCCAATCCCGCCGATGCGCCCATCGTGACGCTGGGCCTCACCTCGAAATCCATCGCCCTCTCCGAGGTGGAAGACATGGCGGACACCCGGCTGGCCCAAAAGATCTCCCAGATACCCGGGGTTGGCCTGGTGAGCATCACCGGCGGGCAGAAGCCGGCCGTGCGGGTCCAGGTCAATCCGACGGCGCTTTCCGCTCGAGGAATGAATCTCGAGGACGTGCGCAGCGCCCTGCAACTGACCAGCGTCAACCAGGCCAAGGGAAACTTCGACGGGCTGCAGCAGGCTTATGAAATCAACGGCAACGACCAGCTCCTCACCAGCCTGGACTACCGCTCCTCGGTCATCCTTGGGTACCGCAACGGCGCGCCCGTCATGCTCTCGGACGTCGCCAACGTCATCGACAGCGTGGAGAACGTGAAGCAGGCCGCCTGGATGAATAACGCCCCGGCGGTCATCCTCAACATCCAGCGCCAGCCGGGCGCCAATATCATCCAGGTCGTCGACCGCATCAAGGCGCGGTTGCCGCGGCTCAAGACCACCCTGCCCGCCGGCATCGAGGTCTCGTTGCTGACGGACCGCACGGTAACGATCCGGGCCTCGGTCAGGGATGTCCAGTTCTCGCTGATGCTGTGCGTAGCCTTGGTCGTGATGGTGATCTTTTTGTTCTTACGGACGCTCTCGGCGACCATCATTCCGAGCGTGGCGGTGCCCCTCTCGCTGATCGGCACGTTCGGGGTGATGTACCTGCTGGATTACAGCCTGAACAACCTCACGCTGATGGCGCTGACGATTTCGACCGGTTTCGTGGTCGATGACGCCATTGTGATGATCGAGAACATCGCCCGCTACATCGAGGCCGGCGAGCCTCCCCTGCAAGCCGCTTTGAAGGGAGCCGAGCAAATCGGCTTCACTATCATGTCACTGACCGTTTCGTTGGTCGCCGTCCTCATACCGCTGCTCTTCATGGGCGACATCGTCGGGCGATTATTCCGGGAGTTCGCCGTCACCCTCGCGGTGACCATCCTGGTCTCCGCGGTCGTTTCCCTCACGCTCACCCCCATGATGTGCTCGCGATTGCTGCGCCACAAGACGCAGGCCCAGCAGGGCTGGTTCTACCGCCTCTCCGAACATGTGCTGGAGCGCATCATCGCGGCCTATAGCCGGACGCTCCGGTGGGTGCTCAAACACCAGACGGCGACCTTGCTGGTCGCGACAGGGACGCTGGCACTGACCCTCCTGCTCTATGTCATCGTGCCCAAGGGCTTTTTCCCGGTCCAGGATACAGGCGTCATCCAAGGCATCTCCTCGGCCCCCCAGACCATCTCCTTCGTCGCCATGGCGGCAAGACAACAAGCGCTGGCCCAGCTCATCCTCAAAGATCCGGCGGTCGAGAGCCTCTCCTCCTTCATCGGCATCGATGGCATCAACACCACGCTCAACAGCGGGCGCATCCTCATCAATCTCAAGCCATTGGAAGAACGCAGGCTCGACGCCACGGCCATCATGCACCGTCTCCAAACCCAACTGGCCGAGGTGGACGGCATTACCCTTTACATGCAACCCATCCAGGACTTGACGCTCGAGGATCGCGTCAGCCGAACCCAATTCCAGTACACCCTTGAAGACCCTGATGTCAACGAGTTGAACCTGTGGACCGGCCGGCTCATGGAAAAGCTCAAGAGGCTGCCCCAGCTTCGGGATTTGGCGACGGACGAACAAACCGGGGGCGCATCAACCCGGCTCGTGATAGACCGCCAGATGGCTTCCAGGCTGGGGATTACACCCCAGATCATTGACGACACGCTCTACGATGCGTTTGGCCAGCGGCTGATCTCAACCCTCTTCACCCAGTTGAACCAGTATCACGTCGTCCTGGAAACGATGCCGGAGTTTCAAAAGAGTGCGGCGAAATTGGAGGACATTTACGTTCGCTCGGCTGGCGGCGGCCAGGTGCCGCTGAGCGCGTTCACCCATTTTGAGCAGGGCAACGCCCCACTGACCGTAAGCCATCAAGGGCAATTCCCCGTCGTCACAATCTCCTTCAACCTGGCTCGGGGCGCCGCGTTAGGCGACGCGACCAAGGCCATCGAGCAGGCGCAGAAAGAACTCGAAATGCCCCTGAGCGTTCAAGCGGCCTTTCAAGGCACCGCCCAGTCTTTCCAGGCCTCCTTGAGCAACGAACCGCTTCTCATCCTGGCCGCGCTCGTCACGGTCTATATCGTGTTGGGCGTCCTTTACGAAAGTTACATCCACCCCATAACCATCCTCTCAACCCTGCCCTCGGCGGGAGTGGGGGCCATCCTGGCCCTGTTGGTGTGCGGCTCTGAACTAAGCATCGTGGCCCTGATTGGCATCATCCTGCTCATCGGCATCGTGCAAAAGAACGCCATCATGATGATCGATTTCGCCCTGGATGCGCAGCGCAAGGAAGGCAAGAGCCCGCTCGATGCCATCTACCAGGCCTGCCTGCTCCGGTTCCGGCCCATCGTGATGACCACCATGGCCGCGTTGTTGGGCGCCTTGCCCCTGGCTCTGGGAACCGGCACCGGCTCCGAACTGCGCCGCCCTCTGGGCATCTCCATCGTCGGCGGCCTGCTCTTCAGCCAGTTGCTGACCTTGTACACCACACCCGTGATTTACCTCTTCCTCGAGCGCCTCGGTTTCAAAGTCTCCAAGACCGAGCCCAGTGATGGCACTGTCCAACCCGCGCCGGCGTAGCCGTTATGAACCTCTCCGCTCCATTCATTCGCCGCCCGGTGGCCACCACGCTGCTCACGGCGGCAGTGGCGCTGGCCGGGGCGGTCGCGTTCAGATTCCTGCCGGTTGCGCCGCTGCCCCAGGTTGATTTTCCTACCATCAGCATCGGGGCCGGATTGCCCGGCGCCAGTCCCGAGATCATGGCCTCAGCGGTCGCCGCGCCCCTGGAACGGCAGCTCGGCCATATCGCCGGCGTCAATGAGATGACCTCCTCCAGCTTTCTGGGCACCACCTCGATAACGCTCCAATTTGACCTGGGCCGCAACATCGACGGCGCCGCCCGCGACGTCCAGGCCGCCATCAATGCCGCCCGTGCCTATCTGCCCGCCAACCTCCCGAGCAACCCGACTTACCGCAAAGTCAATCCCGCCGATGCCCCGATTATGATCCTGGCGCTGACTTCGCCCATTTATGACCGCGGCCGTCTCTACGATGCGGCCTCGACGATCATCCAGCAGCGCCTCTCTCAAGTCCAGGGCGTCGGCCAGGTCTCCGTGGGTGGCAGTTCACTTCCGGGCGTGCGTGTGGACGTCAATCCAACCCAGTTGAACAGCCTCGGCCTGGACCTGGAGGACGTTCGCACCGTCCTCAGCAAGCAAAATGCCAATTCGCCCAAAGGCCAGATTGCCAACGACCAGACCACCGCGGACCTGGCGGCCAACGATCAGTTGATGAAGGCCAAGGACTACCAGCCGCTCATTGTAGGTTATCACAACGGTGCGGCGGTTCAACTATCGGACATCGCCGACGTACAGGATTCGGTGGAAAACATCCGGGCCGCAGGCTTCGTCAACGCCAAAACCTCCGTCCTGCTGTTCGTCTTCCGCCAACCCGGGGCCAACATTATCGAAACCGTGGACCGCATTCGGCAAGCGCTCCCGTCACTGAAGGCCTCCATTCCCTCGGCCATCGACTTCACTGTCGTGATGGACAGGACGACGACCATCCGCGCCTCGGTCCAGCACGTGGAAATCAATCTGTGCATCTCCATTGCCCTGGTCATCCTGGTCGTGTTCGTCTTCCTTCGGAGCGGGCGCGCGACCCTCATCCCAAGCGTGGCAGTTCCCGTGTCCTTGATCGGCACCTTTGGCATCATGTACCTGTGCCATTACAGCATCGATAACCTCTCACTGATGGCCCTGACGATTTCAACCGGGTTTGTGGTTGATGATGCCATCGTGGTCATCGAAAACATTACCCGCTACCTCGAGAAGGGCATGAGCCCCATGGAAGCCGCCCTCAAAGGGGTGCGCGAGGTCGGCTTCACGGTCCTGAGCATCAGTGTTTCTCTGGTGGCGGTGTTCACTCCGCTGGTGCTGATGGCCGGCATCGTCGGGCGTTTGTTCCGCGAATTTGCCGTCACCCTCTCAGTGGCCATCATGGTTTCCCTGGCAGTCTCCCTCACGACTACGCCGATGATGTGTTCGCGACTCCTGCGCCATCGCCGCGACGAGGACCATGGGCGCCTCTATCAGGCCAGCGAGAAGGCCTTCGCCTGGGTGCTGGGCCATTATGAGCGCAGCCTGGCCCGGGTGTTGCGCCATCCGGCCATCACGCTGGGCGTCCTGTTCCTCACGATTGCCCTCAACGTCTTTCTGTTCATCGAGGTGCCAAAAGGCTTTTTTCCCCAGCAGGACAACGGGACGGTATTCGGCGGCATTCAGGGCGCCCAGGACGCCTCTTTCCCAGCCATGCGGGAGGTTGCCGGACGCTTCGTCAACCTGATCAAAAGCGACCCCGCCGTTGCCAACGTCATGGCCTTCACCGGCGGGGGCGGCGCCGCCAACAGCGGTTTCGTCTATATAGGATTGAAACCCGTTGAAGAGCGCAAGATCTCCTCCAGCCAGGTCATCAACCGGATTCGGCCCAAGCTGGTCCCGGTGCGCGGTGCGGGGGTCTTCCTGCAGGCCGGACAGGACTTGCGCATCGGTGGGCGCATGAGCAACGCCCAATTCCAATACACGATACAGAGTGACAACCTGCAGGATTTAGTCAAATGGGGGCCGCTGCTGTTGCAGCAAATGCGGAAGTTGCCGGGGTTCACGGATGTCAACAGCGATCAGCAGAACAACGGTCTGCAGGCCATGCTGGTCTATGATCGCCTGACCGCCTCTCGTTTGGGCCTTAACACCCAGGTGATCGATAACACGCTTTATGATGCCTTTGGCCAAAACCAGGTTTCGACGATGTACACGGCACTCAACCAATACCACGTCGTCATGGAGGTGGACCCGAAGTTCTGGCAAAGCCCCAAAGGTTTGGAAAGCATTTACCTGCGCTCGACAAACGGCGGGCAGGTTCCCTTGAGCGCCATCGCCCGGTTCGAGCCTACGACCGCCCCCATCGCCGTAGCCCACCAGGGCCAGTTTCCCTGCGTAACGGTCTCCTTCAATCTGGCCCCCGGCGTCGCCTTAAGCGATGCCGTCAGGACCATCCACCAGATGGAGCAGCGCATCGGAATGCCCGAGCGCGTCCAGGGAAGCTTCTCCGGGACTTTGCAGGCATTCCAAACCTCCCTGGCCAGCGAACCGATTCTGATCTTAACGGCCCTGTTTTCCGTGTACATTGTCCTGGGCATCCTCTACGAGAGTTACATTCATCCAATCACGATTCTCTCCACCCTCCCCTCAGCCGGTGTCGGCGCCGTTCTGGCCCTGATGCTCTTTCATACCGATCTGAGCCTCATCGCGCTCATCGGCGTCGTCTTGCTCATCGGAATCGTCAAGAAAAACGCAATCATGATGATTGATTTCGCCCTGGCGGCCGAGCGCGAGCAGGGCAAGCCGCCAGCCGAGGCGATTTATCAGGCCTGCCTCCTGCGCTTTCGGCCCATTATGATGACTACCATGGCCGCCATGTTTGGGGCGTTGCCATTGGTTTTGGGGACGGGGACCGGTTCCGAACTCCGCCGGCCCCTGGGCATCTCCATCGTTGGGGGATTGCTCGTGAGCCAGATCCTCACGCTTTACACCACACCGGTTGTTTACCTCTACATTGACCGCTTACGGCTCCGGTGGGTAGCCTGGCGGCACCGCCCGTCCGCCCGTCCGCAGCCGGCCCTAGGATGAACAATGACTAGCCAAGCTCACCGCCTCTCCGGATCTGCCTGTCGGCCCCGTCCAGCCGCCAGCCTCCCTTCCGTCACGCTCCACGCTCGACACGCTCCGCGCATCCGCCTGGTGCTTGTCTGGAGCTGCCTGCTTGGCGCCGGCGGGTTCTTCGCCGGCTGCAACCTCGCTCCGAAATATCAGCCGCCTGCGGTCCAAACTCCTGCCGCTTTCATGGAGCTCACCCCACAGAGTGCTGAGGCCACCAACCTCTGGAAAATTGCCCAGCCCAGCGACGCCCTCATTCGAGGCAATTGGTGGGAAATATTCAATAACACTCAATTGAATGCCCTCGAAGCGCAAGTCGCCGTTTCCAACCAAAATGTTGCAGCCGCCTTCGCCAATTTCCTGTCCGCGCGCGCCATCGTCAAGGAAGCCCGCGCCCAGTTGTTCCCAACCCTGACCGCCAACCCGGCCGTCACCCGCGCGCGGCAGCAAGTCCCGGGCAGCCCGGCCGGCGGCGCGACGTTCACCACTTATTCGCTCCCCCTGGATGCCTCCTGGCAACCCGATTTTTGGGGCCGGATCGGGAATACCGTCAAAGCCGATTCCCTTGAAGCCCAGGCCACCGCCGGCGATCTCCAGAACACCCGCCTCGCAGCCCAGGCAGAACTGGCAATGGACTTTTTCCAATTGCGCTCTCAGGACAGGCTGATACGTCTGTATAATGATACGGTCAAGGCCTACCGCGACTCACTCACTTTGACCAAGGTGCGCCGCCGGACCGGCATCGTATCGGACGAGGACGTCTCGCAAGCCGAGACACAGCTTGAAACGACCGAAGCGCAAGCCACCAATCTGGGCATCCTGCGCGCCCAACTCGAGCACGCCATTGCCATCTTGATTGGCAAACCCCCTGCCGGCCTTTCAATCCCTTTTGAGCCTCTGGCGACAAGCCCGCCGGCCCCTCCGCTGAGCGTTCCTTCACGGCTTCTGGAACGGCGCCCTGATATTGCCGCCGCAGAACGCCGCGTGGCCGAGGCCAATGCCCGCATCGGCATCGCCAAGGCCGCCTATTATCCCAATGTCACCTTGAGCGCTTCGGGCGGATTCGAGAGCGCCGCGACCTCCAGCCTCCTGAATTGGTCCAGCCGCGTTTGGTCCGTGGGTGCGGGGCTGGCCGAGACGCTCTTCGATGCCGGCCTGCGCAAAGCCACCGTCCAGCAGTTCCGGGCCGCCTACGACAACACCGTGGCCACATACCGCCAGACCGTACTGACCGCCTTTCAGCAGGTCGAGGACGACCTCGCAGCTCTGCGCATCCTCGCCCGCCAGATCGAACAACAGGAAACCGCCGTCAAATCCTCGAAGATATATCTGGATTTATCCCTGCTGCGATACACACAGGGAATCGACAGCTACCTCAACGTGATCCTCGCTCAAACCACGTTGTTGGCGAATCAGCAAACCCTCGTGACTCTGCGAACGCAACAAATGACTGCCAGCGTTCAACTGGTTCAGGCCATTGGCGGTGGTTGGGATGCCTCGCAGATGCCCTCTGCCAAGCAAATCCTCTCCAAGGCTCCCTAAATCACCGTCCCGTGCGGGATCACGGCGTTCTTGGGGATGACAACAATCCCATCGCGGATGTAATAATTCGGGCCGTCGACGCTCTGGGGCTTGCCGGAGGGTGAGATGACCACGTTGTCGCCGATCCGCGCATTCTTGTCCACGATGGTGTTCTCGATGCGGCAGTTGGCGCCGACGCCGACCCTGGGGATGCCCTCCTTTTCGTGCCCGATAATCGACTCGAGCGACTCGTAGTAGTCGGTGCCCAGGAGCACAACCCGGTTCAGCACGGTCCCGGCCCCCACGATGCACCGGACGCCGGCGATGCTGTGGATAATCGTGGCGCGATTGATGATGCAGCCGTCGGAAATAATCGCGTGGTCGATCTGCGCGCCGTTGATCTTCGAGCCTGGCAGGAACCGGGGGCGGCTGAAGATGGGCGCCGCCATGTCGAAGAAGTTGAACCTCGGCAGTTCATTGGTCAGGTCCAGGTTCGCCTCGAAAAAGGCCCGAATCGTCCCGATATCTTCCCAGTACCCCTGGAACACGAATGAAAAGACGCGCCGGTCCTGGATCGCCTTGGGAATAATGTGCTTGCCGAAATCGGTCAGGGTGTTGTCGAGCAACTGCCTGACAACGGCCCGGTTGAAAACGTAGATGCCCATCGAAGCCAGGAACAGCTCGCCCTCCTTCTTGATGCCCAATCGCGGATACCATTCGGCGGGCAGTTTCAATGAGTCAAGCAGGGCCGGGTCCTTGGGCTTCTCGACGAACCGCGTGATGCGCCGCGTGGCATCCGTCTGCATGATCCCCAGCGTTTGCGCCTCCAGCCGTCCCACCGGGGTAGTTGCAATCGTGATCTCCGCCTCCGCCTCCTGATGCAACTCGATGACCTCCCGGAAGTCCATCCGGTACAACTGGTCCCCGCACAGGATGAGCAGGTAATCCCATTCATGGTTCAGGAAGTGGATGATGTTCTTGCGCACCGCGTCGGCCGTTCCCTCATACCACGACGTGTCCGAGTAGGTCTGTTCGGCGGCCAGGATCTCGACAAAGCCCCCTGCAAAATGATCGAATTTGTATGACTGCGAAATGTGACGGTGCAGCGACGCCGAATTGAACTGCGTCAGCAGGTAGATGCGCCGGAGACCGGAGTTGATGCAGTTGGAAATCGGGATATCCACCAGGCGGTACTTCCCCGCCAGGGGCACCGCCGGTTTCGCCCGCTCCTTGGTCAAAGGAAAGAGGCGCGTCCCCCGGCCTCCGCCCATAATCACGCTCAGCACGTTGCTCGTATTCAGGGTTTGCCGCCCGGTATATAACATAACAGGTTCGCGTTGGTTTCTGCCACTACCCCGTTTCTACTTCCTCCCGGCTTCCAAGACAAGCGGAAAGGTCAAATCCGAAATCCGAAGCGTGAGTTCAGCGCGGCCCTGCCGGCAACTGCACCGCCTGCCACCCCTCGGTTCCGAGGCGGATATCCCGTTCCACGAATTCCCAGACGACGACCTTCGCGTTGGCCAGCAGGGCCGGGCGTCGGCATAGCTCCTGGCGAACCAGGGTCGAGGCGCCGCCATCGTTGACAATCGAGGCCAAGGGCCGCTTCAGGTCTTTGGCCAGGCGCGCGATGAACCCTGCCGAGCGGGGTTCATCGGTTTGGTAAATCCGCAGGAAGCTGTCCCCCAGCACCAGCAACTCCGAGCCGGGCTGGTCCCGGTATAATTCATGGTTGTCATGACGCGACACTTGCATGCACGGGATCGCCTCCGGCCCGATGCGCCGCTCCAGCGCCGGCGACTGCAGCATCCGCAAAATATCCCCCGTCCGCTCGACCGTCGCGCTCTTCTCTTCATATTCGACGTTCCCCGCACCGAGCCAACCCTTCTCCAGGATGCGCCGCGCCACGGCGTCGGCCGCCAACCGCGCCCCCAGTGGCGACCAGTGGCTGTCCTGCGCCAGGTAGAGCGATGCTCCGGCGCCCTCTCTCTTGGCCTTGGCGAACAACTCGAACAGATCGACAACCTCCACGTCCGCCGCCTTCAAGCCGCTCAGGACCGTTCGGGTCTCCTGGCACATCACCCCCGGAAGCCGCTCGGCGCGCCGGGTGAGTTTCTCGGGATAGACGCTCTCCTTGTTGGGCGCCGGCACGACCAACAGCCGTATGCCCCGAACGTCCAACTGGTCCCGCAACGATACGATGGCCGCCAGCGCCTCGGCCGCGGTGCTGCTTCCCCGGAGGGTGTCCGGCCGCTGCGTCAGGCACAACACGCCCGGTTTGTAGAACAGCCACCCTCCCTGTCCCAGCAGCGCCTTCTCGCCGCCGTCTTTGAACCAGGCAAACTGCGCGTATTGCACCCAGGGCCGGACCCATCGGGCGGCCTGGCTTGAATCCTCGAGGTCGCGTTCGTAAGCGCGCAGATTGGCCGCGGTCGGTTTCTGGCCGAAGAGCGCCAGGGCTTGCGGCCGCTCGCCGCGACGGAGCTCGATGGCCGTCTGGCTCACCGGGATGGCAGCCAGGAACACCAGAAACGCCAGGATCAGAAACCTCTCGGAATTCATGCTCAGAATTGAAAATAGAGGAAGGGGTTGAACGACTGTCCGAACATGACCGCGACACAGAGGGCGAACAGGGGCGCCAGAACCGTCACTCGGCCCCAGGTTTGCGGGCGCTCGGCCCAGTCATGCGCCTGGAGCGGTTGGAAGACCAGAATGCCGCAGAGGGCCAGGATGATGATTCGATAGGGCGTATAGAGGCCGGCTCCAAGCAAGAGCGAAGCTCCGGACGCCGGCGCCAGCCCAAACAGGGCGCCATAGTAATGCATCGCGGCGGCCAGGCTATCGGCCCGGAACAGGACCCAGGAAAAGAGCACCAGCACAAAGGTAATGCCGATTCGCAACGGATGCGGCAACGGTTGATAGGCGCTCTGTTTGCCCCGCCATCTTTCGTAGCACAGCAGCGCCCCGTGATAGGCCCCCCAAATGATGAAGGTCCACTTGGCTCCGTGCCACAACCCTCCCAGGAGCATGACGATGCCGAGATTGACATAGGTGCGGGCCGGGCCTTTGCGGTTGCCGCCCAGGGGATAGTACAGGTAATCCCGAAGCACGCTGGAGAGGGAAATGTGCCAGCGCCGCCACAGGTCCGTGATGCTCCCGGCCCGGTAAGGCGCGTCAAAATTCTTCAGAAACTCGAAACCGAGCATCCGCCCCAGGCCGACCGCCATGTCCGAGTAACCGCAAAAGTCAAAATAGATTTGGAAGGCATACGCCAGCACGCCGACCCAGGCATCCAGGGCCGGGGGGTGGGCGGCGTTGAACACCGCATCCGCTACGCCGCCCGCCGGGTTGGCCAGCAGCACCTTTTTGGCAAATCCAAGGATGAAGATGCAGATGCCCGAGGCAAAGCGTCTGACCGATTGGTCGCGAAAGGCCAGTTGCGCGGCCAGGGTCTTGTAGCGGATGATCGGCCCCGCCACCAGGTCCGGGAACAGCGCCACGAAGGCGGAGAAGTCGGTGAACGATTTCGCCGGCGCCGCGTGGCCGCGGTAGAGATCGATGATGTAGGTCAGTGAATGGAAGGTATAAAACGAGATCCCAATCGGCAACACGACCCGCAGCACGCGAAACTGCTCGAGGCCAACGGCGGCAAGCAATTGATTGAGCGTCTGCGCCCCGAACATGTAGTATTTGAAGAAGCCCAGAAAACCGAGGTTCGTCACAACGCAGGCGGTGACGGCCAGCCTCCGTTGGGCGCGCGTGGCGCCCGGACGCGTGATGACCTTGCCCCAGATGAAATCCATCACCGTCGTGAACAGCATCAGGCAGACGAACCACGGCTGCCACCACCCGTAAAAGAAATAGCTGGCAACCGTAATCCAGAGGTTCCGGAACCGGAAGGGCAGAAGGTAGCAGACCAGCAGAAAGAGCGGCAGAAAGTAGAAGAGGAAGATATGGGTCGTGAAGACCATGGCTCACCGGTCCTGCGGGTCCGTCCAGACCGCCCAGTAAAGCGGCCCGGTCGCCTGGCCGAAATACTTGTTCACGATGCCGCCCATAAAACAATCTTCGATGGGCGCGTCCAATGCCATGCGATGGACCTGGCCGGCCTCGAACCTCCTGAGCTTGCCGCCGATATTCTTCACCCGCGCGTCGGCCGCCTCGCTCCTGGGCTTCCAGGGATTGTAGTGCCCCACGTAAATCGTTTCCCCCCGCACCTGGCCCCGATGGACCTCGAGGACCCGGTACTTCAAGATCGTCGCGTAATCATAAAGGTCGCGTTTGAAAATGGCCCCTTGGGGAATCTCCAGGAGCCTGGCGGTCACCTCGATCGTGCCGTTGGTACTCATATAAGGGTCGGCGGCGCCTGGAGTCCCTTTGCCGCCGCAGGACACACCAACGACGCCAACGACCAGCAAAGCAGCCAAGCCCTTAAACCAGCCCCGGGTGGTCAATTGAGGGTTCATAAGCCGCGCGCGGTCCAATCAGGTTCCCACCCCGGGCCAAGGTCCACGCGGGCAGGCCGGGCGGCCTCTCTCTCCGCAGCCGGTGCCGGGCGGCGAATAATCGCCATCTCGGTCGAGAGGACTTTGCCCAGGTCCTCGACGCTACGGGTAAACAGGACGAACTTGCCATCGGGCGAGGCGCAGGCGCCGTAAATGTGACGCCCCGCCTCGGCGTAAAGCCGCCTCCGCTCTTTGCCGTCAGCTCTGGCCTCCCATAATTCGGCAAATCCGCCGGCCTCCGGGATGATGCCCCTTGCATAAACCACCCACTCTGCCCCGCACCAATCTGCGGTGCAATTGTAGCGGTCCGTCTCGCTGACGGGCCAAAGGGCGCCGTTGTAGGCATCGAGGACGCCGATATTCCAGAACTGCCCGAGGCCGTTGGCCGTGCCGACGAACCGCTTAGCGTCGGGCGACCACACCAATTGCTGGACAATACCCTTGCGCGGAATCTCCCGGAACACCTTCCTTGAAGCCAGGTCCACGATGCGGATGGTCTTTGGGCCGAGGCAGGCGATTTGCCGGCCGTCCGGTCCCCATGATGCCCAGGGGAACTCCTTGCCATAGACTTGCGGGCCGCTCCCGTCGGCATTGGCGATGACCAAATCGAACGTCCCGTAGGTGTTGTTGTCCACCGCCTCGGACCTGGGTATGCGGTAGTAGAGCAGTCGTGTGCCGTCCGGAGAGAAGCGAGCGCCGGCTTCGTTGAACTCGCGCGTGTTGGTGATGGGGCGGCGGCCAGAACCATCCGGACGGGCCACGAAAAGGTCCCAATCGCCGGGGTCGGTCCTGGCGCTGAACACCAGCCAGCCCCGGTCGTGGAGTTCGCGGGCAAGTTGGAGCGGTTCACTATTGGCTGCCGAGCCTTGGGGCGGGCCTGGTTCAGAGGCGGCGCCCAACTCAGCCGGCCCGTTGGCCGTCGTTGCCACCTCGTGGTCAGTCCAGCACGGCTCCCATCCTGCGGGGAGCACCAGCACCGGCCCGTCTTTGGCCCCCGGATGCAGGGCGCGCAGCTCGGCGCTTTCGCCCCGGATGATCGGGCCGTCCGCAAGCCGCATCAGGCCCATGGGCGCGCCTGCGTGGCCCGGGTCGCCGTCTTCCTGCATATTGCCCGTGAAGAGCACATACCGGCCATCCGGGGACACGTTGCCGCCATAGACATGGCGGCCGTCTTCCCCATAGACAAGCCGACGCGAACTGCCATCGGCTGCGGCGCGCCAGAGCTGGGTCCAACCGTAGCCGCCATTGCCTTTTTGGCCCGGAGGACGCCAGGAGAAAATCACCTCCTTGGAGTCTGGGAACCAATCCGGCGTGCAGCAATCCACCAGGTTGACGGCAGCGGCCTCCCCGCTGGCGGCGTCCATTCGCGCGATGCTCCAACTGGCCCCGAAGGAGTTGGCAACGCCGACCAGCCATTTTCCATCCGGAGACCAGGTCATTTGCTGGAAGAACCCCTGGCGCGGGAGCGTTCGGAGGACCTGCAAGGTCGCCAGGTCGATAATCGAAACGCCTTTAATCGAGAGGCTGGCAATCCGGGTTCCCTCGGGATTGAAGCTGGCCCAAGTCAGTTCGCCGGCTTTGCCCAGCACGGCGGGAGAGGTGCCGTCGGCGTTGGCCAGGACCAATTCGCCTTGCTCGCCATGGCGGTTGTTATCGATGACTTCCTCCCGATGCACCCGGCGGTAGAGCAGTTTGCGGCCATCCCTGGAGAATTGGGGCGCAAACTCATTGAACTCCGGCGTGCTCGTCAGCGCCCGCAAATCCGAGCCGTCGGGCCGGCACAGATAAAGGTCCCAATCTCCCGCTTTGGATCGCGCCCCAAAGCCAATCCAGCCCTTGTGGCGCACGTCGGCCTGGAGTTGCGCGACCGCAGGGTCGGGCGCAGAGGCCGAAATGCCTGTGGAACCAGAGAGCGCGACCAGGGCGGCAGCAAGCGCCAGGAACGGCGCCGTTGGATGCCGGGCGCGGATTGCTTCGTGGGCGCCTGTTGGATTTGGAGCGTCCGGTTTCCCCTCACCCCGGCCCTCTCCCCGGGGGAAAGGGAGAATTCTCGTCAGTCGGCCAAGGAATCCAGCGGTGTGGGAATGCTCGAGAGCCGGCCCCGGCTGCCCCCTCTCCCCAGGGAAGAGGGGAGATTGGCTGTCCGGCAAAACCGGCTCCCAAAAACAGTTCTGCGCCGTGGGACGCCTTCCCGGCTTTCCAATGCGGGCGATAGTTGTGTGAAACATCCGTTTCAGCGTAATGGAACCTGAGGGGCGATGGAAGCTTCGTCGAACGCTTTGTGGCGAACTTTGTCGGACGGCTGTTTTTCGACGAGGCGCAGCGACAAAGGCGGCGACGAAGTTTTTGAGTTGGAGGCGGGCGCGTCCGCGCCCTGCCCCCGGAGCGCCGGCTTTCGCCGGCTTTGCGCGCACCTGGACCCCTGCTGTGCCCCTATTGAACATTGGACGTCCAAAGCCGGCTGAAGCCGGCGCTCCGGTCCATCGCCTCAACCGTGCTACGAACCTCTTGCTTCACTTCGTCCAAAGCCGGCTGAAGCCGGCGCTCCGGTCCATCGGCCATGAGTGCGGGGGCAGTGTCCGGACGCGCCCGTTGGACCTTCTCGGAAGCGCTCTTGGGTTCTTGAGCCAGTACGGGGTGGACCATGCGGGGGCTGAGGGGCGAGAGGTTATATTTGGTTAAAATTGGTCGAGTTTGAGCAACTGCTCGCGTGTGTGGCACACCTCCTGGTCTGCCAGTTCACGGAGCCTCCGGCTCCGCGCGCTTGCGGGAGTCGAAACTCCGGGCCGGAGGCCCGCTTAACCCCCGACTCACCGGGGGAGGCCTGCCCCACGCTCAGACAGGAATTCCGGGTCTGCGGGTTGGCGAGAGACAACGATTCTTGCGGCAGCTTCCGCGCTTGAGCCGCCGGGCCTCGGACGTTGGCGCGTTCGCATTGTGTCGCGTTCATATACGAGAGGTTTTCGCATATTTGGGGGCGCGGTTGCAAGTGCTCCATTGGCTCTATTGGCTGTATTGGTTCTTTTTTTACTCTCGGATGTTTCTTTTGGGGGTTATGCATGTCGAGGACCGGAGGCTGGACCTTTGAATTTGGTTTCCGGCGCGGGGCCGGTTTATGGGCGCTGCGCGGGTGGGGGATCATTCGAGGCTGTGTGCAGCAAAGGAGGCCATTCACAATAACCTGAACACTCTCGCTTGGTCTTTTGACCGCTGGCTTCGTTGCTCGCTCGTCACAGACCGCAGCGGGTATGCTCCTCGCTCGCGCCTCGCCAGCGGTCAAAATCCCGGCGCGATAGTTGTTCATG
>Ga0181524_10000310_pt1 | contig 59273 bp, 53 predicted proteins | sample PEATcosm2014_Bin_34_FD_119761 | JGI IMG/M metagenome (GOLD analysis project Ga0181524, IMG submission 119761) | Peatland microbial communities from MTU Mesocosm Facility, Houghton, MI, USA - PEATcosm2014_Bin05_60_metaG | ecosystem: Environmental > Terrestrial > Soil > Wetlands > Peat | place... | reverse complement strand
GACGGAGCTTGAGAGAGGCCTTGTTTGGCCGCGTTGCTATAACCATGGCGCTCCTAACGGAGCTGCCACGCGCGCCTCCGCCACCGCGCACGGCTGCCGCGCTCGCATTTGATTTCGAGTCAAGGTAATCTGAGGAGTAATATGAACGCAGCAAGAGCACTCTTACTGGCAGTCGTTTGTGCCGCGCTGCTGGCCGGCGAGGCGCAGGCGCGAGCCGGGCAGGCCGGCGTGGTCACGGCGTGGGGGGTGGACGACATCCCGTTGGTCGAGCCGGGCACCCGTTTCAAGGCCGTCGCCGCCGGGGGCGAACACAACTTGGCGCTCAAGAGCGACGGCACCGTCGTGGCCTGGGGGGCGGGCCGGACGAACAATCCGAGCGACGACGCTGATTTCGGTCAATCGATCGTGCCGCCCGGTCTGAGCAACGTCGTCGCCGTCTCAGCCGGAGGGTTCCACAGCATGGCAACTCAGGCGCGACGGCGCCGTCGTGGCCTGGGGCGAAGGCACAACGGTGCCGCCGGGCCTGAACGGCGTCATTGCCATCGCCGCGGGCGGCTGGAACAGCGTCGCAGTGGTCGGCGGTCCGGTGCTGATGCCCCCGGCGCCGCAGCCGGGCGCCCCGGTGCAGCTCACCCTGAACGGAATTGCAGGATGGCGTTACACGGTCAGCGGCTCGACAGACCTCGTGAACTGGACGCCCTTGACGACCTTCGTGGCGACCAACGGCGCTACGCAGATTGTTGACCCGGCAGCGGGCGGCTTCAGCCACCGGTTCTATCGGGCGACAGCGCCGTAGGCCGCAAGAGGGCCGCGGCGAGCTCAACGTTTCATGGGCCAACGGCGGTCGTCCACCCGCCAGGTCGGCAAAGCTCCGTCATGAGCGGCATGTCTATTGTCCAGGGGCGGCGAATTCAGCGGCCATGGCCCTGAAACGGCGCCTTCGGTTCCCAAACAGGCCGTGACCCGCAGGGATTCTTCAATGGCCAGTCATCTCTTAAACCGTCGCTTGCGCCAGCAGTTCGTTCACATTCGCCATCACGGCGAAGGCATCGGCTACGTAGAGCACGTCGGCTTTGCCGCGGGCCCAGCCGCAATTGGGGTCGAGATTGATGGCGCGGCGTTCGTTGACGAAGCGCCAGCCGACGGTGTGGGGCTCCTCGCCGTGGCAGCAGGCGGCCAAGCCCTTGGGGTGCCGCGGGGTGGAGCCGGTCTGACCGATCTGGTTCAGGTGCGTGAGAAAACCAAGCACAGCCTGGCCTTCGCTGCCCAGGTCCACCAGGGACTTGCTGCTGCCAAGAGAGGCGCGGGTGAGCCTAAGACAATCGAGGATCAGCTTTTCGGCTTCTTTGAGATGGACCTGGCCATCGGCTTGCTTCTTTGTCCAGCCTGCGCCCGCCACGAAGAGCAGGGCCGCGTCAGGACGAATGGTCTGGGCGTCGCCCGCCGGCTGGCGTGTGCCTGCCACGCTCGTGCGCCTGCATGATTCGGGCAGGTTGACCGGGATCAACTCGACAGGGGCCGCGCCGCCCTCGCCTTGCCACGGGGCATTGCTGCCCGGGTCAACGGCAATAAACCATGGACGCCGGGCGCGCTGGAGCGCCGCTTCCAACCGCTGGCGATAATACCAGCGGTTGACCCGCACCGCGCCGCCCGTTGCGGCAATTCCGGCGACGTGGGTGTCCACAACTCCGCCCAGGCGCTGGGCGGCGCCGGCAACCACACGGTTCCAACGCGAGGTTGCCGGGGCGATGATGAGCGTTGCCTGGGATGCCTTGCAGAGCGCTTCAATGGCCGCAGCATCGCTGGCATAGCGGGATTGCGCGAAGTCAGCGCCTGCCACGGCCAGGAACCGGGCCGCGCCGCTCCCGGCAATGGAGTCGGCAGCCGGTTGGACCTGCCCGCCCACCAACCCGGCCGCCAGCTTGGCATCGGCCAGGGTCAGGGCCAGGGTTTTTGCCGCGGCCAGGGCCTCGAGCGCCGGCTTGCCCAGCGAGCCGTCCGATTCGGTATGCGCAAGAAAGAGGATGTTTTCCATCGGTTCAGGCCCTTATCCAGTCGACGATCTCGCGCGCCATGTCCTCGGGGGACTTGTCTTTGACGATTCTGGTTTGGCGCAACTGCCTGGGCACGGAGACCTCGCCGAAAGTCAAGCCGTTGCCGGAGAGTTTCACCGGCTTGGCCTTTTGCAGCCCGGGCATCACGGTGCGCATGTTGATCATACCGACATGCGGGTTGTTCTTAGGCTCGGGCAAATTGCCTGTCGCCCAGCCCAGCAGGGCAGGGGGCCCGGCGCAACGCGAGACCTGGTGCCGGCCGCCCTCGATCCGCTCGAGGATTTCCAGGGTGCCGTCCGGGTTCGGCCTGAGTTGGTCCACGCCCTGAAACTGGTCCGCTATCCCCAGCCGTTCACCCACCATCTGCAAAGTGGCGCCGGCCCCGCGCGAGGCCGATTCCCACCCCCCGAACACCAGGAGCCTGGAGCGGTCAAGCCCGGCAATGGCCTGGATGGACTCGGCCAGCAACGCGGCAACTTCCCCGGCATCCGTGAACCCGCTGGCCGAACCGTCCAGGGCGATGAATTCAAAAAGCGCCTTTTGCGCAACGGTCATCAGGACCTGCTGGAGCTTGGCCTTGGGACCGAGGCTCACCAGCCAGACCTTGCTCCCGGGCGCCGTCGCAGCCAGGTGAGCAGCCTCGTAAAGGGCATGGGCCGCCCAGGGGTCCAGGACCGCCGGCAACATCATCTCATTTTTCAAACCCGGGCCGGACGGGCCGCTCACCGGCTCAAGTGTCTGGAGCGGGTCCGGCACTACGCTCCCGCAGACGACAATCTGGTATGCAATGCTCATGGGAAAAATCACTTCGTCCCCGGGCCATTCGTCTCGGTTGCCGACGCGTCGGGCGGGGCGTTGGTTGTGGAGTCGGCGGCCGTCTGCGACGGGGCGGGGGCGTTGGTGGCGCCGAGCGCTATGAACGTGGCGCGGGCATCCTGCCCGCGTCCTGACTGCGGCGAGGCGGGGGCGTTGGTGGCGCCGGGCGCTGGCGGGGGCGTGGCCGGAACGCTGACCACGGCCGTTGGAACCGTATCCGCTCCGACCATTTCGTCGGAGAGAATCGTGATGGCGATGCGACGGTTGCGCGAGCGGCCTTCGGCGGTGGCATTGTCAGCTATGGGCCTGAATTGTCCGTAGCCGACAGCCCCGAGCCGGCGCGGGTCGACCCCCGCCTGCTCGGTGAGGAACCGGACGGCGGAGGTGGCGCGGGCGGTCGAGAGCTCCCAGTTGCTTGGAAAACGCTTCCGTGCCGCAGGCCTGATCGGCACATCATCGGTGTGGCCCACGACATGAATCTTAAGGGTGGGATGGGAAGCGAGGATGGTTGCCACCTTGCGCAATACATCTGCCCCATCCGGTTTGAGGTCCGCCTCGCCCGAATCGAAGAGGATGCGGTCCAGGATGTTGACGGTCAGCTTTCCCTGCAATTGGGAAATGGCCACGTCTTTGGACTCGAGGCTGGCGCGCATCTCGCTTTCGAGGTCTTTTTGCGAATGGACGGCGGTTTCCTCTTCCTTCTGGAGGTTCTCGATGCGGTTTTGGCTCTCGGTGAGTTTCTGATTCAGGTCGCTTGCCTCGCCCTGGCTCTGGGCCAGCGTGGCGCGGACCCGGGCCAATTCGGCGTTCACCTGTTCCAGTTCGCGATATTTGGCATAATACGAGAAACCGAGCGCCGCCACCAAAAGAGTCAGCGTCAACGCGCCGGCAATCATCCACGTTTGTTTCGACATAGCTCAGTTTTCTGCGGAGTGCAACCCTCCGGCGCCGGCCTGGAAGGCGATGTTCATGCGTTCCGGGTCGTCCGGGTGGGGCTGAGAGCAGTTCCAATAGCAGGCGCCGCAATGGACGCATTTCTCGCGGTCGAAGGCCGGCACGCCGTTTTCGCCGGGCGTGATGGCCTGGCCGGAGCAGACTTCGGCGCAGATGCGGGTTCCGCACTCGACGCAGAGGTGCGGGTAGAGGAACAACACATGATCGGCATAGCCGGGCGGCCCCGCGACTTTGCCCCCCAGCAACAGGGCGTCCTGGTGCGACATGAGCAATTTGCCGTCGTAGGCAATAGCCGGCCAGCCGGAGCGCGGCATCAGCGCGGCATGGACCGAGACCCCCTTGATGGCGCACTCCTTGCGCAACTGCCGGATGTCCGAGGCGGGGATGCGGCCCAGGTAATACTCCTCGAGGGTGGGAAGGCGTTTATATGGAGGCGCCGCCTGGCTCTCGAGGGCAAGGCGGCCCTTGGTCAATCCGGCCAGGGCCATGCCGAGCAGCCCGCGCACGACACCTTTCTGGAATCCGTCCCGCGATTTCTCCGCCACGCGCGCCTCGGCCTCCATCCAACTGGCGCGGCGGCGTTTCACGTAAGTCTGCTCGAGATTGCCTTTTGTGAACGGCTTTGCCGATTGAAGCAGTTCCAGGACGCTCTCCGCCAACTGCGTGCCGCTGGTCCAAGCCTCGTCCACTCCCGAGCCGCTCAGGACGTTGGTGGTGCCGGAGCCTTCGCCGATGCGGGCGTAGCCGTCGCCCGCCAGGCACGGCTCGCCCCGCCGCCCGGATTCGCCAAGGGTCTTGGCGCCCCACGAACGGAGTTTGGACCCCTGCAGATAGGCCCAGAGATACGGATGGAGCATCCAATGCTGCAGGTAGCGGTAAGTGGTCCGGACCGGGGAATCGAACCACGACGGCACGAATATGCCCAGAGAAGCGATACGGTCCGGATGCACATAGAGAAAGCCGAATATCTCCGGCTCGGGAAACCCCAACGTGTGCATCACGGTGCCGGCCTTGAGCGGTGTGTCTTGGGGAAGGTCCACGACAAATTTCATCCCCACCGCCCAGTCGCGGGTGTGGTGGCCTTGCGGCCGGCCGAAGTGCTCATCGAGTTGCCGCCCGATGGGGCCGACGGGGCCGTCGCCCACCACGGTCAGCGCGGCGTGGATGTCCATGCCCGGCATGAATCCGCTTCCGGGCCGGCCTTGCTTGTCGACGCCCTGGTCCAGCAGACGGACTCCTGTGACCTTGTCTTCCTGGATGAGGGCCTGGGAAACCGGGGTGCCGGGCCAAATCTGGACTGCGCCGACGCCCTGGACTTGAGCGCCGACCCATTGCATGAACTGGCCCATCGACAGGAGCAGCCCCCCTTCTTTGCGCAGGAATGCGGGCGTCCAGGGCAGTTCGACGGCTTCCTTCTCGAAGGGCAGCAGTCCCTTGAAGGCCCGGATGCAGGCATCGGCGGCCCGCAGGGTCCACGACCGCCGGCTGGCCCCAATCGGGTCCAGCAGATAGACGACCTTCTCTTCCACCACGCGTGCGGCCATCGGAATCTGCTTCGGGTCGAGGTCCGGGAAAGTGGCTCGCAGCCCGCGTCCGCGGGTCACGATGCCCGAGACGCCGAAGCCGATGTCATCGGCGCGCTCGTAACAAACGACCCGCAACGGCATACCGGGCTCGGCGGGGCTTGCCAACGCCGGCGTGCCGTCGGGCTTGACGAGACCCCTTGAAAGCGTCGTAAGAAACCCCGCCATCGCAGGCCCAAAACCGACGCAGGCGATGTCCACGTCCATGCTCTGCCTGTCAACGACGGCAGGAATTGGATTCGGAACTGTGGTGGGGTCCAAAGACATTTTGGCGGGCGCCCGGGCTCAGGGCTGCTCCTCTTAATCTCAATCTCAATCCTAATAGCCCATCGCGCTATTCAACGTGTTCATCAGGAATTCATCCTAAGTTGAACCTTGGCGGGCGTCAACCGGTCATTAGGGAGTGGGTAGCCGCACTCGGCCGCCGTGATCTCCCGTCCAGCGGCCGGGCAGGCCCGGCTTCTGGTTTTCTTGCCCATAATTACATTGGATAATCCAGCGCCTCCGGGACCATCACCTTGGTCAGGGCGCCGGCGGCGCGGTCTTTGGCGAGGCGGGCGCCGGTGAGGCAGCCGTCGAGTTTAACGCGCAGCCGCACAAAGGTCTCCAGGCCGGTGAATCGCACACAGGGGCCGGCCTTGGCGGGGTCGGTTTGGCCGGGTTCGACGACATCCGCGCAGGCGCGGGCGGCGCTGTCGATGCCGGGGATGATGCCCTCGAGGGATTCGAGTTCCTCGGCGCAATAGCAGGCCCGGCGGTTGGCCTCCTCCCAGGCAGGGTGGCGGTTGAAGCCATAGACCAGTTCGGCGCAGATGCGGCCCGCCTCGCCGGCGGCGCGGGCGCACTGGACGTGGCACAGGTCGGTGAAGAAATTGACGAACCCGGGCAGGCCCTCGGCCAGGGCAGGGTTGGCCATGCCCTTGTCCTCGAGTTCGACAACATCCAGGATGAACTGCCGGGCGGCCAGGAGCCAGCATAGCGCGTCGGCCAGCGGGAATGTCACGCCCTGGCGGCTCTTGTGGTAGAGCTTGGCGCCTTGGGCATCGCTGGCGGCCCGGAGGTGGTCGAGGGTCCAGCGCCAGAGTTTCATGGCGGTGGCGAGCGTGCATGCGCCGGTGCCCGGGCGGCGGGCGGCGAGCCGGCGCAGCTCCTCGGTCCATTGGTCGAATTGGGCCAGGAACAACTCGTTGGTCAGGGTGATGGAAAGCTGGAGGCGTTGCACCGCCTCGGGACCCTCGTAAGTGGCCTCGAGCTGGGCGTCCATCCATTTCTGGCCCAGGAACCCGGGACAATCTTCGGTCACGCCGTAGCCGCCCATGAGACTGACGGCTTCGCGCATCATGTTGGCCCCGTGGCCGGTGTTCCAGAGCTTGCAGGCGGGACAGAACACGTTGGCCTGCGCATCGAGCAAGGCGAAGCGGACCAAAGGGTCGGCATCGAGGGCCTTGAGGCGAGTCTCATCGCGCTGGTCTTTGGGTTTTTCAGAGAGCCGCAGCCACTCGATTGCCTCCTGCTGGACCTTGGCCAGCGCCTTGAATGCCGCGCGGCCGGTGAGGTTCGCTCCGGCCAGGAACCGGTCTTTTTCTTTCTCGAGCGGCTCGAGCTGGTCAAAGATTCGGGCTGCGGCAAAGCCCAGGGCGGCACTGGCCTCGCCTGCGGCCCAGACCTCGACCAGGCGCTGCAGAACATCTTCCTTTTGTTGGAGACCCAGTTCATAGCGCGGGGTGCCTGGCGCGCCTTCGCCGCCGCGGAATCGCCGCCGCTGATACATGATGACCGGCGCGACTGAGGACAGGAGCTTGGCGGCGGTCATGAGGCCGACTGTGACGCGGGTGCGCCTGAAGACCGCCTCGATAATCTCCGCGTGCGAGTAGCGGGGAATGAGGACGCCGTCTTTGACTGTGTAACCGCCGACGATTCGGCTGGCGGGGACCTCGAGATTGAGCACCGGGTCGCGGGTCGAGCTGAGTTGGTGGACCAACTTGCGGGTCGGCACGCCGCGATCGAAGGCGCCAGGGTCGGTCTCTTCGAGGATGACTATGCAGGAACCCTTAATCCGCGGGTCGTCGGAATTGACCGCAGCGGTGACGACATTGGCAAAGCCCATGTTGGTGATGAAGCGCCCGCGTTTCTCGACCTGGAGCACCGGCTCACGCCCGTCGGCCCATTGCGCTATTCGGACCTTGCCGCTCAACAGGGCCGTCTCGACTCCCACGAAGGGCAGCGGCTCGGTCAAGGCAAAGGCGGCGCGGACCTGTTTGCGGTTTTCGCCGGGCTTTAAGGGCGCCGCCAGGGCCACGTAGCGGACGCGTTGCTCGGGGGTGCCGCGTTCGCAAATGGGCGCCAGGCCCAGGTTGCCGGCCAGGCTGCACGTGGCGGCGCCGGCGTCCACCCAAGACAACTCGAAGGCAATCAGCGCCAACGCCAGGTTTTTCGGTCCCTCGAGGAACCCGCCAAATTCCGGCTCCAGGAAGGCGGCAGTAATGCCGCTCTCGTCGAAGGCCGCCAGCAGGCCGGCCTTCTCGGGGGTCCATTCGTGGGAGTTGCGAGCGCCGGCGGCGACGAGCCGGGCTACCGGTCCGCGCGCCACCGTGCGGGCCGATTGCACGAGCATGGCCAGGTCGTAACGGTCCGCAAACCGCCACATGATTTGGCGGAGGTCATCTCCCGGCAGGGTCTCGAGCGTGGGCCTCGATTCGGCGTCAATGGCGGCGGGCATAAAACGGCTTTGTGATTGCGCAATTCAGTTCCGGCGGCGCGGCTGCCAGACTAACCGGGGCGGCCCGCGCGGCAGGCCAAGCTTTTAGGCAATCCGGAGGCCTGGCGCAAGTCAAAGCGTGCGGCCGGCATCCCCACCCGCTTGCCTTCCCGGGCTGCGGACCCTATTGTGGCGGGTGTGATCGCTTTGCTTGACTACGGCTCCGGCAACTTGCGCAGCGTGCAGAAGGCGCTGCTCAAGGCCGGCGCCCGGGTGCGCATCGTGCAGCGGCCCGAGGCCATGGCCGATGCCGCGGCGGCAGTGTTGCCGGGAGTGGGCGCCTTTGACGATTGCATCCGCGCGCTCGAGCAGCAGGCCCTGCTCGAGGCCACGCGCCGGTTCATCCGCTCCGGACGCCCGTTCCTGGGCATCTGCGTCGGTTACCAGGCCCTCTTCGACAAGAGCGAGGAGTTCAACAGTCGCGCCGCCGGCCTGGGCCTCTTTCAAGGCAAGGTCGTCCGCTTCTCGGGAGCCAACGGGCTTAAGGTCCCTCAGATCGGGTGGAACCAGGTCCAACTGGCGCGCCCGGATTGTCCCCTGTTCCGCGGCATCGCCGACGGCAGCTACGTCTATTTTGTCCACAGTTTCTTTCCCCAACCGGCCGACCCGTCGATCATCGCTACGCGCACGACCTACGGAGAGACTTTTGCCTCCTCGATCTGGCGTGACAACGTCTTTGCCACGCAGTTTCACCCCGAGAAAAGCCAAAACACGGGCCTGCAATTGCTGCGCAATTTCGTGGAACTGAGCGCCAAACCCGTCACTCTTGCGGCGTGAGGATTTCATCGCAGCGCCTCTGCTGCCGCTGCTGCCGCTTGACTCTGGTACAGATGTGCTATCTTTAATTGTTTGCATTAGGACCTATCACTTCAGGGGCCTTTTCCCGGCAAGCCGGGGGCGAGGCTGTGCTGGGGAGACGAGGACTTAGTCGGCTGGTATTGCACAGGAACAAATGAATTGCGGAACAGAAAACTGACTGAAAGGAATTATGGCATACGAACTACCTCCACTTCCATATCCGAAGGACGCGCTCGAACCGTACATCGATGCGCTGACCATGGAGATCCACCACGACAAGCATCACGGCGCCTACGTGACGAACCTCAACAAGGCAATTGCCGGCAAGCCGGACCTCGAAAACAAGAGCATCGAGGACTTGATCGGGCGCCTTGACGCGGTGCCGGCGGACATCCGGACCACGGTCCGAAACAACGGCGGCGGCCACGCCAACCACTCGATGTTTTGGAAGTTGCTCGCTCCCAGAGGGGGCGGAGCGCCCGCCGGCAAACTGGGAGACGACATCAAGGCGGCGTTCGGCAGCTTTGAGGTCTTCAAGGAAAAATTCGAAGCCGCCGGTCTGGGCCGCTTTGGCAGCGGCTGGGTCTGGCTGGTCTTCAACCAGGGCAGGCTCGAAATCGTCTCGACTGCCAACCAGGACAACCCGCTCATGGGCAAGGCTCTCGTCGGGGCCGAGGGCAAACCGGTCTTCGGCTGCGACGTGTGGGAACACGCCTACTACCTGAAATACCAGAACCGTCGCGGCGAATATCTCAAGGCATTCTGGAACGTGGCCAACTGGCCTGAGGCCGCCAAATACTACGAGGCGGCCCGGAGGTAGCCCCGGGTCTGGAGCGTGGAGGGTCCGGAGCGTCGGAGCGCGAGGGTATCGTGGCTCTTGCCACGCCCTGACTCTTCACGCTCGCACCCTCCCGCGCTCTCAGTGCCCTCGGTGCGCGTTGGCCCCCTTGGTCTGGCCGATGTCCCGCAGGAGCTGCTCGAACCATGGGGTGTCGATGTCGAAGGGTTTGCCGCCTCTGACACGCGGGAATTCGATGGCACGCAGGCGCCCGCCATTGTCTTCGTCGTGGCCAATGACGCCCGCTTCACGGCGCAGGGCGCATTCCACGGCCAGGTCCACGCACGACTTGATGAGGCGGAGGTCCTCGAGGTTGGCGGCTGCGGCTCGAGAGTAATAGCCGCTTTTCTGAACGAGGGTCTTCTCGGCGCCAATCATCTGGCTGAACCGCTCGGCGAACCATTTGCCCGGGTTTACGGCGTCCAGCTTGATGTGCCCGAAGGCGTCGCGGGGCGCTTCCCGGCCTTTGGCCTGGAGTTCGGCCACAATGGCCTGGACACCCGCCCCTTCGGAGATGAAGAGATTGACAGCATCCACGGCGTCCATGACCTTGTGCAGGCGGGCGGCCTCGGCGGCGAGATCGATCTCCATTTCCGGGACAAACAGGGCGTGGATTTCGAAGCACCGCCGGTCCAGGCCGAGGGCGGGCACCCAGTCGCAACGGTCCAGCATGGCGCGGTAGGCCCGAGCCGTCGCGGCGGTCAGCCAGCCGCAGTTGCGCCCCATCACCTCGTGGACGATTAGCATGCGAGGATTGGCGTTGTTCTCGGCCACGACGTGCCGGAAGTAATGGGCCCCCTCTTCCGCCGCCGTCCAGGCCCCGAGCGATTGCTTTATCGGATACACGTCGTTGTCAATGGTCTTGGGCAGGCCGATGACGGTCAGCCCGTAATTGTTCCTGGCCAGGAAGGCGGCCAGCTCGGCCGCCGCCGTGTTGGTATCGTCCCCGCCGACCGTATGGAGCACGTCAACGCCGTCCTTCACCAATTGGTCGGCCGCCACTTGCTGGGGGTCCTGGCCTGGTCGGATCAGCCCGCGCTTCAGGCAGTCCTTCACGTTGGTCAGTTTGACCCGGCTGTTGCCGATAGGCGAACCGCCGAAGCGATGGAACACAGCGGCTTTGGCGCGGACCTCCGGCGTGACTTTGCAACTGTCCCCCAGCAGAAGCCCCTTGAAGCCGCTCCGGTAGCAAATAATCTCGATGTTCGGCGCGATCTCTGTGTAACGCTCGATCAATCCCCCGATGGCCGAACTCAGACATGGAGCCAGGCCGCCTGCGGTTAGAATTGCAACTTTCTTCGGTTCGTTCATTTTTGTCCGGGTTCAGGGTCAAATACTCGTGTCCATTGCCGGGAGCCCTCTGAATCTGCATTCTCGCCGGAGGATTCCCCTTGGCGCCCGCTTGGACCTCATGCTAATTCACGCCCGAAGAGCGTCAAGTCTGGAGTGGGGCGCCGGTCCACTTTTTGCACATGGTTTTGTTGAGCGGCCAGTTTCTACGTCGCTCGAAGCATGGCAGGTGCTCAACAACAGAGCTGCGCAGCACCCGGCACTCGACACTCGATTGACTGGCTTATCCTGTTGACGCCCCGGTGCATTGGCTTTAACCTTGCCCTATGGCGAATGTGAGCAAGAAGAAAGGGCCCCGCAGGGCCCTTTTGTTTGGACTCGGCCTTGACTCCGACGGCCACAAACGAATGACGACCGGCCCCAACTTCCTCCTGGTGGGCGGGGCACAGGAGACTCACGAACTCATGACCGAAAAGGTCGTTAAGATCAACGAGAAGCTCGCCTCCAAAGGCAAGCAACTCGAAGACATCAGCCGCGAGGAATTCGACGACGTGGCCAATTCGGTCGGCCTGCGGCGTCCCACTCCCAAAAAAGACGGCCCCGGTCCGCCGGCGCAGGACAATGGTGGCTGAAGACCACCCCTGTCTATTGCTTTGGTTTTGCCTCATAATTCCTCAAGTCCGCCCGCCTTCCGTCCGATAACGGCCATGGCCGGCACAGTATAAACCGATTCAAAGCTGACCTTGTGAGATTATGAGCGCCATAAACAGCGTTTCCTCAATCGCAAGCCAGTACCCGCCCGAGGCACAGAGTATTCCGGCGCACCACGGCAAGGGCTCCAAAGCCCCTCAAACCGTCCTCAAGGCCGGCAACCCTTTGGCTACGCGACAGGCCTACGCCCCCTTGCAGAGGGGTCAACTGAACTTTTCCCAGGCCGCCGGCGCCAGAAACGCCGCCCGCCGGAACCCCAAAACCCCCACCCCTTTTCAACCTCCCCGAAACACCCCCATCTCCGGGAACTTCTCCCGTGCCAAACAGGGTTTCGCCTCGCTCCAACAAGACACACAGAATTCGGACCCGGAGGAGACGGAGCGCGATCAGGCTGGTTTGCCGGACACCGCCGCACAGACTCCGGGCGGGCTCCTCGATCTTCTGGTTTAACCCGGTCGGAGTAACCGATCACTGGCGGTGAGCGGCTCCTAAGCTTTGGCCTGGAGTAGCTCGACGGCCTTTTCGAACGACTCGGAAAGCTTCCAGTCCTTTGTCTCCTGGTACTTGGCGCACTCCCCGGCGACAGCCTCCGAACCGATGAGTCCATAGCGCAGGCCAAACTCCGAACAGAGTTGGATGACGTCCAGGCCCAGCTTGAGCACAATCACATCCATGGCCTGGAGTTGGCTCAGGTCAATGACCAGCCGATCCAGCCCGGCATCCACCGCTTCGCAGACTTTTTCTCGCAGGTGTGTCACAATCTCGCTGGCAATCAACTGATTGAAATTGGCGGGCAAACTTAGCAGCAGAGTGTTGTCGCGCTGCTGAAAGTAGAGATGCGAGGTGTCCAAACCCAGCGCGCGGATGATCTTATGCCGCAGACTGGCCACATCGATCGGCTTGGTCACAACGGCCGTGAAGCCGAGTTGCTGCGCTTCGACCTGCTCCTCGACCGCGGTCCTTACGCTCAGCGCCAGGATCGGCAGGCCCTTGGTCTCGGGCGTGGCGCGCAACATCCGGAACAGGGTGAACCCCCCTCCTCCGGGCAACGACAAGCTGACCAGCAAGACGTCGGGCATGATCCGGTTGCACGCCTCCAGTGCTTCGCCCGGCTCGCTCACAGTCTGGACCTGCCAAGGCGTCCCGGCAAAACCTTTCACGATGAGCTCGGAAATCGCCGGTTTATCGTCCACCACCAGGATTTGGAGCCGCTCGTCCGACCGCTTGAACCGACTGGGTGAATCCCCCTGCGCCTTGAGTTCGATGATGCGGCTGACGCGCTCAAGCATTCGCTCCGGGGTAAACGGTTTGACCAGGTAATCTTTCACCCCCAATCTCAATATCCGCATCACGCTGTCTCGTTGGGAGTTGCCCGTCAGCATCAACACTGGGATGTTCCGCGTCTCCGGGCTGGCCTTGAGCCGGCTCAGCATCTCCGTCCCGTCCATGACTGGCATGTCGTTGTCCAGCAGGATCAGGTCCGGATGCTCCCGGTCGGCCAGCGCCAGACCTTCCACCCCGTCCCCGGCCTCGAAGACCTTGCACGCGAAGGCTCGAAAGGCCGTGCTGACGATCAGGCGAATTACCTTGTCGTCGTCCACTGTCAGGATCTTCTGTTCCGTCATATATGCTATGCTGCAATGCCCTATCCTGGCCGGGTATATCGGCCGTTTCAGCGGGCGCCTGAAGCAAAAGACCAAAAAAATCACCCGGAGGTTCAACTTCCTGGCGGTCGCGCCGATAACCACGGACAGATTATGGTGGCCCACAAATGAACAACTCAGGCAGCCACCGCGACGGAGCGGATTCATGCGAAGAGGCCGCGGTGGCAGAACTTGCGGCTATCTACGAACAGGCTCCCGTCATCCTCGTCCTGGTGGACGACCAGCATAGCATCGTCCGTGCCAACCGCGCCGCCGCCGCCTTGGCCGGCTCTCGATCCGAGTCCCTCCGGGGCAAACCCGTGGAGGCCCTGCTGCGCTGGCCGCCAGGGCGCCACGACTCCTGCGCCTGCGCCCTTGGCCAGGATTGCAGCGCCTGTGCTCTGCACCGCGCCATCCAATGCACGCTCCATCAGCACGCCCCTCACCCGCGCTTCTCTCTCTCCCCTCTCCGGGTGTCCAACGGTGAGTCCCATGCGGCCACCCTGCTGGCCTCGGCCGCCAGGCTCGTCGTGGCCGGCCGCGCCATGGTCCTGTTGTGCCTGGAAGACCTGTCCGAAAGCCAGCGCGCTGCCGAGCGCGTCCGCGAACAGGCCGCCCTGCTGGATATTGCCTACGACGCCATCACTGTCCTCGACCTGGATGGCCGCGTCCTTTACTGGAACTACGCCGCCGAGAAACTCTACGGCTGGCCGGTCGAGGAAGCCCTCGGACACGATGCCGGGCGCCTCTTCTTCGAGGAAGTCCCTCCGGAGTTCATCCAGGCCTTGGAGGCCACCCTCAAATACGAAGCCTGGAACGGCGAACTGCGCCAGGTGAATCGCGACGGCCGGCCGGTGATCGTTCACAGCCGCGCCACCCTCGTGCGCGACGCGGCCGGCAGGGCCAAGTCCATCCTCTTTGTCAGCACCGACGTCACGGAGAAAAGGTCCCTCGAGGCCCGCTTCCTCCGCGTGCAGCGCCTGGAAACCATCGGCGCCCTGGCCAGCGGCATCGCCCACGATCTCAACAACGTCCTGGCCCCAGTCTCCATGGCTGTCGATGTGTTGAGCCTCCGCCCTCGAGACGAGCAGGAGCAAATGCTCCTCCAGATCCTCGCCACCAGCACCCAGCGCGGCGCCGCCATCGTCCGCCAGTTGCTCACCTTCAGCCGGGGCGTCGAAGGCGCCCGCGTCCGCCTTCGGCCCAGGACGCTGATCAAGGAAATCAGCAAAATCGTCCAGGAGACCTTCCCCAAGTCCATCCAACTGCGCATGGATATCCATGAGGAAGTTCAGGAAATCCTGGGCGACCCCACTCAAATCCATCAGATCCTCCTCAATCTCTGCGTCAATGCTCGGGACGCCATGCCCCAGGGGGGCACCCTCACCCTGAGCGCCCGCAATGTCCTCCTGGACCAGCCCGCCCAGGGCGACAACGCCCGGCGGCAGTCCGGTCCCCACGTCGCCATCGAGGTCGCCGATACCGGCACCGGCATGGGCCCGGAGGTCCTGGCCAAGATCTTCACCCCGTTCTTTACCACCAAGCCTGTCGGGCAGGGGACCGGCCTCGGCCTGTCCACCGTACGCGATATCGCCCGTAACCACGGCGGCTTCGTCGAGGTCCGCAGCCAGTCCGGCCAAGGCTCCCGCTTCACCGTCTATATCCCCGCCCCCGAAGGCCAGACCGCCGAGGTTGCCGCCGTTGACTCCCCGCCGATTTCGCTCGGAGGCGGTGAACTGATCCTGGTCGCCGACGACGAGCAGTCCATCCTCAAGCTGGCCAAACACATCCTCGAAACCCACGGCTATCGCGTCCTGGCCGCCAGCGATGGCCGCGAGGCCCTCGCCATATTCTCCCGCCACCGAGCCGCCATCCGCGCCGTCATCATCGACCTCATGATGCCCCACCTGGATGGCCCCTCCGCCATCAAGGTCCTCCGTTCACATGACCCGGGCCTTCCCATCCTGGCCGTCAGCGGCACCTCCCCCAATGACGACCCCCTCTCGGGCAACCAGTGCGGCGACGTCTCATTCCTCCTAAAGCCTTTCACTGTCCAGAGCCTCCTCCAGGCCATCAACGCCGCCCTCCGTCACCCCGCGAAGGCCCCTCTCAGCCAGGCGGAAGACTCTCGCGCTCGCATGCCCTTTCCAACCGCTCGCTGACCCAGCGACGCCGCGCCGTGGTGTGCCGGCACAACCACCACGCCAAGGCCGGATTCCGCTTTCCGGGACCGACCCCTTTTTCAAAGCAACTCTTGCCTAGCGGAAATCGGAGGGGGGACGTTTTTTCCCTTTGGGGCGGTCTTCGGGGCCGGAAACGGCAAGATTTCCCGCCTCCGACGGCTGGCACCGCTGTTGCTTTACGCGAACCGGTTATTGTCTTTGATGATCGAAGCGCTATTCAATGAACCGGAGTATGTGGGGGCCAAACGGATGCTCGACATGCTGGTGGTGAGACACGACGCCCTGGCGGCCAATGTCGCCAACGCAGAGACGCCCCACTACAAACGGATGGACCTGGCTCCTTCTTTCCGCACCGAGTTTCAAAGCGCCCTGGCCAGCCACGACACGGCCCGTTTGAGGTCCTTGCAGCCCCGGCTGGCCGTGGATACCAGCGTGCTGCCGCTAAACCGCGACGGCAACACAGTCAATCTCGAGAAGGAGTTGGTCGAACTGGGCCAGAACACACTTCAACACACCGTAGAGACCCAGATGGTCACCATGGAGTTGGCCAAGCTTCGCCTCGCCGTCACTGGCAAGAGCGCCTGAGCCCGCTTATGCTTCACCTCATCCCCAGTCTCGCCAGCACCACCGCTGCGTTGGACGCCGAGAGCACGCGCCTGGAAGTCATCTCGCAGAACATTGCCAACGCCAACACGACGCGGGGGCCCGACGGGCGCCCTTACCAGCGCCAGCAGGTCGTCTTCGAGAGCGTGCTCCAACGGGCCAAGGCGGCCGACGGCAGCGCCTTAGCCCTCATCGCCCCTCAGATCGCCAGCATCCAAAAGGACCCCCGGCCCGGCGCCGCCCTCTATCAGCCCGGCCATCCGGATGCCGACGCCGATGGCATGGTTCAGTTTCCGAATGTCAATATTTACGAGGAAATGGCCGACATGATCGTCGCTTCCCGGACTTACGAGGCCAATCTGGCCGTGGTGAAAAACGGCCGCACGATGGCCTTGCAGGCCCTTTCCATCGGCAAACACTAACCAAAGCCCTTTTGACGCGTGAACGCCATCGACTCGATCCGCCAGCTCTGGTCGGGAACCGCTCCGATCCCGCCGGGACTGGGGGGGCAGGCGGCATCTCCGGCCGGGTCGGTTCCCGCCGCCGAACTGCGCGAGCTCAATGCGGCCCTGCCCGGCTCCTCCGTGTCCGGGGTCCAGCCCTCCGAGACCTCCTTTGCGGGCCTGCTCGGAGAGATGGTGCAGGGGGTCAATGCCAAACAAAGCATCGCCGCGCAGGCGCTCCAGGACCTCCAGAGCGGGCAAAGCGTCTCGCTGCATCAGACCATGATCGCGGCAGAGGAGGCCAACGTATCGTTCCAGTTGATGGTCGAGGTGCGCAACCGGTTGCTGGAGTCCTACCAGGAACTCATGCGCCTCAATGTATGATCTGCGACCCCTGAGCCATGAACCCAAACATTACCAGGATCGGACGCCAGTTCCAGGAAATCTGGAAACAACTGGGCGCCAACCAGCGGGTCAGCGTGGTCTTGGCCACCGCAGTGTTGTTCCTGGGAGTGGTCGGCGTCGCCTGGTGGTCGGGGCGGGCCGACTACGGCCTTCTTTACGGCAAACTCTCCGACGGCGAGGCCTCCAGGGTGATTGCCGCCCTCGATGAAGCCAAGGTCCATTACAAGGTGGGGGCCGGCGGCAGCTCGATCCTCGTGCCCGCCGACAAGGTGCACCTGGTCCGTATGCAACTGGCCGGCAAGGGCATCCCCCGGAGCGACGGCGTCGGGTTCGAGATATTCGACAAACCGAATTTCGGCATTTCCGACTTCGTTCAACGCGCCAATTACGTTCGCGCCCTCCAAGGGGAGTTGGCTCGGACCATCGCTCAGATTGACGAGGTCGAGAGCGCCCGCGTCATGGTCGTGCTCCCGGAAAACCGACTGCTGCTGGACAAAGACAAGCATGCCACCGCTTCCGTGTTCATCCGCCTGCGCGGCAACGCCCAACTCTCCCCTCAGGCCGTCAATTCCATCCGCTTCCTGGTCGCCAATTCTGTCGAGGGGCTAAAACCCAACTTCGTCAGCCTGGTGGACAACCAGGGCAATGTCCTTTCCGAGAATGTCGAATCCGATTCGCTCGTCGGCCTCAGTTCCACCCAGCTTGATGCCCGGCGCAATCTCGAACAGTACCTCGCCAGGAAGGCGGAGGGCATGCTCGAAAAAGTCCTCGGCCCCGGCCAGGCCATCGTCCGCGTCGCCGCCGAGATCAACTTCGACACCATCCAGCGCACCGAAGAAAAATACGACCCCGAGGGCCAGGTCATCCGCATGCAGACCAAGGACACCACGAGCGACAATTCCACGACGGCCAACGGCGGAGAAGCCGTTGGCGTCGCCGCCAACACCCCGGGCAATTCGAACACCAACACCGCCGCCGGGCCCATGACCAACTCGAAAAACACGAAAACCACCGATACCACCCAGTTCGAGTTGAGCAAGACCACCAGCAGCACCGTCCAAGCTGCCGGCAGCCTCAAACGCCTGTCGGTCGCCGTAACCGTGGCTGCCAAGACCGAAGGGACCGGCGCCACGCGCAAAGTCGTCAATCGCCCCCCGGAGGAAATCGAGAAACTCCGCGGAATCGTCAGCAGCGCCCTGGGCATCGCTTCCACCCGCGGGGACGAAATCAAATTGGAAGAATTGCCCTTCAACGACCAGTTCGCCACCGAAGTCGCCCATCGCCTTGACACGCAGGAGCGGCGGGATTTCTGGTGGGTACTGGCCCGCAACCTGGCGTATCCCGGCCTGGCGGCAGGCATCCTCCTCCTCTTCCTCCATCTTTTCAAACGCACATCGGTGGAAGACATTCGCGCGGGCGTGCCTGTCAGTCGCCTCCCGACGCACGCGGGCAACGGCCATGGCAATGGGCATGGCAATGGGCATGTTCATGGCCTGGAACCCCTGTCCGAACCGGCCGGCGGCGTGGTGACAGTCGAGGTGCTCAATCAACTTATCAAGGAGAACCCGCAGAACATGACCCAAGCCATTCGCTCCTGGCTTGACCGGGGCGAAACCCCGCCTTCGAGGTGACGGCTATGGCAGTTGCAGACCCCGCCAGCAAACCCCCCGGCGCCGCAGCCGAGTCCCCCCGGCTTTCACGCGTCCAGAAACTGGCCGCATTGCTGGTCATCCTTGGAGCTGACGCGGCGGCCGAAATCCTGCGCGGCTTTGACCCTCAGGTCGTGGAGGCCATTTCCGCAGAGATGGCCAAGTTCACGATGATCGGCCAGGAACTGCAGAACGAGATTCTGGCCGAATTCTCCGAGGTTGCCGTCGAGGCGGGCACGGCCATTCGCGGCGGACTGGACGTGACGCGGGCGACCCTGGAAAAGGCCATAGGCGTGTTCAAGGCTGCGGAAATCCTCGGGCGTGTCGCCCCGTCCCGCACGACCGTGAGCACCATCCATGAAATCCTGGATATGGAGCCGCGGCAGGTTTTCAATCTCCTTCGCCACGAGCAGCCCCAGACCGTCGCGCTGGTCCTTTCCTATTCCAGCCCGGACAGAGCGGCCGAGGCCGTGTCCTTTTTCCAACCGGACCAGCGCGACAAGATCCTCGAGCGCATCGCCACGCTTGCGCCCACTCCGGTCGAGGTGGTGGAAAAGGTCGTCGAGATCCTCGTTGCCAAACGCGGCATCAGCCGGACTCGGGCCCTGAGCCAAACCGGCGGCGTCAAGAATGCCGCCGACCTCCTCAACGCAATGGACAGCGTCCAGGGCAAGACCGTCCTGGGCTCGCTGGAGGAGCGCAACCCGGAACTGGGCCAGGCAATCCGCCACAAGATGTTCACGTTCGAAGACCTGGCGGGGCTGGATACGGTCACGCTCCAACGCATCCTCCGCGAAGTGGAGCTGCGCGAACTGGCCCTGGCCCTCAAGAGCGCCAGCGACAAGCTCAAAACCACCCTCCTGGGCTGCATCACCAAACGGGCTGCCGAGTCGGTCCTGGAGGAGATGAGCTTCATGGGGCCCGTCCGCCTGCGCGACATCGAAAGCGCCCAAACGCGTGTCATTGATGCCATCCGCCGCCTCGAGGCGGACGGCGCCGTCGACCTGAGCCAAATCCGCAAGGAGGGCCGCTATGAGATGGTGTAAGTCCATCGCTTTGAACCAACCCCTGGTTGAAGCGCGTCTTGTCTCTGCGCATTCTTCCCCAAGCCAGGAGGCGAAGGAGGCCCTCGACCGCCAACTCGAGCGGGCCGCTTACGAACGGGGAGTGGCCGAGGGCGAAAAACACCTTGCCGAACAACTCCTCCGGCAGCGGGCTGAACTCATCGAACTCCAAGACGGCGTCCTTGCTTCTCTGCGCCAAGCTGTCCCTGAGGTTGCCGCCCAATGCGAGTCGGCCTTGATCGATCTGGCCGTGGAGGCAGCCCGGAAGCTCGTCTTCGACTTGCCGATTTCCGTCGAGATGGTTGAAGCTGCCATCCGCTCTGCCATCGCCCAGGCGGAGGAGAAGGCCGAATTGGAGGTTCATTTGAATGCCGAGGACCTCGCACTGCTCCGGCAGTGCAATTCGCCGGCGCTGCTGCCCTCGACGGGCAACGAAAGCATCCACTTCCATGCCTCTGCCGAGGTCAGCCGGGGCGGTTGCCTGGTCTGGACCCGTTTCGGCGCCATCGATGCCCGCCGCGAGACAAAGCTCGAAGCCATCCACCAATCCCTGGCCCCATGAACGGTCAATTCCCAGAACCCTCGCCTCGCCTGCCTCCGGCGCGCTTGTCCGGCAGACCGAGGGCGGCGGCCTCTGCCGGGCCCGTGCCGCGGTCCTTGGCCTCTGCTTTGGCTTGCGTGCGGAAGGTGCGCCCTGTCGAAACGCGTGGACGAGTCGTCCAACTGATCGGTCTGGTGGTCGAGTCGGAAGGCCCCCTGGCTGCGGTCGGCGAGGTCTGCCGCATCGAGTCCGCCCGCCACGACAGCACAACGCTGGCGGAAGTCGTTGGCTTTCGCGACCATCACCTCCTGCTTATGCCGCTGGGCGCAGTGCGTGGGATTCACCCGGGCAGCGAAGTCCTGGCCACCGGCGCTCCCCTGTCCATTGCGGTCGGGGAGAACCTCAAAGGGCGGGCCATGGATAGTCTGGGCCGGCCCATGGATGGGCAGGGCCCGATTCACGGTACCCACCACGTTGGCTTGCATTTGCTGCCGCCGCACCCCCTCAAGCGGCAGCGCATCCACACTGCCTTCTGCACCGGCATCAAGGCCGTGGATACCTTCGTGCCGTGCGGGCGCGGCCAGCGTCTGGGCATCTTCGCCGGCAGCGGGGTGGGCAAATCCACCCTCCTGGGCATGATGGCCAGCCACGCCGAAGCGGACGTCAACGTCATCGCTCTGATCGGCGAACGCGGGCGCGAAGTGCGGGACTTCCTGGAAAAAGACCTCGACGAAGCGGGCCGGCGCAAGTCAGTCCTGGTCGTCGCCACCTCCAATGAACCCGCCTTGGCTCGAGTCAAGGGCGCCTTCCTGGCCATGGCTATAGCCGAACATTTCCGCGACCAGGGGCAGAACGTGCTGCTCATGATGGACTCGGTCACCCGCCTGGCCATGGCCCAGCGTGAGATCGGCCTGGCCATCGGCGAACCCGCTACCACCCGCGGCTATACGCCCTCTGTTTTCTCCATCCTGCCCCAGTTGCTCGAACGCGCCGGCGCCGGCGAACAGGGCACCATCACCGGCCTTTTTACTGTCCTGGTCGAAGCGGACGATATGAACGACCCCGTTGCCGACGCGGTGCGCTCCATCCTGGACGGCCACATTGTGCTCTCCCGCGACCTGGCCACGCAAAACCATTACCCTGCCATCGAGGTCCTCGACAGCGTAAGCCGGCTGGACCGGGAACTGCACACCCCGGGACAACTCGACCTGACCGGCCGGGCCCGTGAGCACCTGGCTGTGCACCGCAAGAACCAGGACCTCATCAGCATCGGCGCCTATCCCGCCGGCAGCAACCCGGCCATTGACCAGGCCATTGCCAGACACGAGCCGCTGCGCCAATTCCTCCGCCAGGATGTCGCCGAGGCCTTCACCCTGGAGCAGACCTGGTCGTTGCTCGACAAGGCCCTTGCCCCAATGCCAAAACCCAAGGCCGCCGCGGCCGTCAAACCCGAATGAAGGCCTTTCGTTTCAGACTCCAGGTGGTATTGACCTTGCGGGAGCAAGCCGAGCGGGCCGCCCAGCAGCTTTGCGCTCGGGCCTTCTTTGGGCTCGACAAGGCCACTGGCCGCTTGCGCGCCGCCGAGGCTGCAATTGCCGCTGACGACCAACTGCGGCGCGCCCGCCTTGCGGCGGGACTCCGGGCCGCCGAGCTCGAACAGAGTCGCCTCTACAGTGCCCTGCTCGATGAGCGTCGCGCCCAGGCAGCTCGCGAGGCGGCCCGGGCGCAGCAGCAACTGGAGGAGGCCCGCGGCAAGCTCCTCCTGGCCACCCGGCAGCGTGAAATCCTTGAGCGCCTCCGTGACCGCCAGCGCCGCTTTTACGATTACCAAGCCGCCCGAGCCGAGCAGAAGCTCCTGGACGAATTCTCCCAACTCGGTCCTGTTCTGGCTGGTTGCGGCCATGAAGCACCCGATCCCTCGCTATGATCCGCCTGCTCAAAACCAAATGGACGGCCGTTGCCCTGGGCGCCGCCGCCTACTCGCTCACCACTTGGCTGTGCCTTCAACCCGGCAGACAGCTAAGCCGCATCGTCGCGGAAACCACCGCCGCCAGCCGGAACCGTCCCCTGTCCGGCGTCGGTCCGTCCTGGGATTTCGAGAACCCGGAGATGGCCCAACTCATCTCCGAACTCAAAGACCAGCGTGAGGCCCTGCGCACGCGCGCGCTGCAGCTGGATGAACTGGAGGCGCGCCTCAAGGCCGAGCGCCAGGAGATCTATTCTGTCACCCAGGCTGTATATCATCTCAAGACCAACATTGAGGCCACCGTGACTCGAGTCGGCGCGGAAGAGGCTGTCAACCTCAAGAAGCTCGCCAAGGTCTATGGCGCCATGCCCGCCGAAGGCGCCGCCCACATCCTTCGGGAGATGGAGGATGAACAGATCGTAAAGATCCTTGCCCTCATGAAAGAATCCGAGTCGGCCCTGATTCTCGAGGGCATTAGCCAGGGCACGAGAGACGAAGCCAAGCGCGCCGCTTTGCTCTCCAATCGCCTCCGCCTCATTGTCGCCTCAGACAGCCCGAGAAAGATCTCGCCCCCATGACGCCCTCTGCTTCCACCTCCGGCCTCCTCTCCGGGACGCCCGTTTCCGAGGGCCGCCTCAGTCCACGCGTCCCATCTGTCCCAGGCGCCATCTTTGCCTCTTTCATGACCCAGGCCGCCCTGAAGCCCGGCCCCGAAACGCCCCGGATTGTGCCGCCAGACACAACCTCCGGCCAAGACCCACTCGACCCTCGACCCTCGACCCTCGACACCCGCCGGATTGGGCCGGCAGACACAACCTCGGGCCAAGACCCTGGCGCGCGAACTCAAGGCGCCTCCGCCAACACCGCACACAGCAAGGACGAAGATTCAGAAACCAGCCAGGTTCCCTGTTGGCTCCCCAATTGGCTCGCCGCCCCTGGCTGCCAGCCGCCGGCCGGGATCGGAGCGCCGGTTTCTTCCGCCCGGCTTTTCGTTCCCACCCCCGAGGCTGGTGACGAACTGGCGGGAGAGGAGAATCCCAGTCCGGCTGGCCGGCCGCACCTGGACGGCTCTTCCGCCGGGGTTCCCGGACTGCCCCAGCCCTTGGATTCATTATGCGCCAAGGCCAGGCCGCAGGGGACTGTTCGGGAGCCCCCCAACCCTGCTGCATCCAAGGACCCCAACGCGGAGCCGCCTGAGTCTGCCGCCCCGGCAAGGACCTCTCCGGCAAAGCTGAACGAGAGTCAAGTCCCGCAGGAAGCTCGAGACGAGGCCCCCCCGCTGAGCCTCGGTTCTGCTGAAAACCCGAGCGCTCCGGCTCAACTGTCCGTTCACTCGATTCTTCCCAAACCGGCCGACGGAACCGGCCCGCCCGCCCCCGAGGCAACTATAAGTTCGCAACCGCCCGAAGATGGTATGTCGGTTGCTCCTCATGCTGGCACAATGCCGGCACCGACCGAAGTGAACGAAATTTCCTGCCCCGAGGAGCAGAAACTGCCCGGCGCGGCCGTTGGAACCGTCGTGCCTCCTGGCGACGAACGCGAGCGGCGGGCCGGCGGAGCGGCCTCCGAAGCGGATTCGGTCATGCCCTCGGGTGCAGCGCAGCCGGGTTTGGCAAAGCCGGAGCCTCCCGCCGGACAGGAATTGGCCGTTCACCCCGTGCCATTATCCCCTCCCGTTGGCGCCGTCGAGGCCGTGCGCCGCGCCATAGACGACGCGACCGCTGGGCTGCAGGGGGGTAATGGGGCCTCCGTCTCCCTGGTTCTGAGGCCCGACGCAAACATCCAACTGGCCTTGCACGTGAAGTTGCAGCAAGGCCACATCGAGGCGCTCGCCGTTCTGGAGCATGGCGATTTTGCGGCGCTTGGGGCAGGGTGGACGCAGTTGCAGACCCGCCTGGCGGAGCAGGGTGTGCGTCTGGCGCCGTTAGTCCCCGGCTCCGATCGCTCGATGTCGTCCCTTGGAGGAGAGTCTCACGGCCCCAGGCAGGACCGTCAGCCGGAGCACTCGAGGCCGGCAACCGAGGACCTCAACAAGGTGGCGGCCACCCGGACCGGCGCCTCCAAGTCCGCCGCCCGGAACAAGTCTTTCTCCGGTCAACGCGAATGGTGGGCCTGACTTGTCCTGTTAACCTTAAACTCAAATCCAATCCTATGGCTGTTGCTTTAGATACATCCTCAACCCCGATGATCGCGTCCGCAGGGCTGAATTCATCGGCCCAATCGGCTCAATTGCCTGAGCAAACGCTCAGTCAGAGCGATTTCCTCCAACTGCTGGTGACGCAACTATCCTCCCAGGACCCGATGAACCCGGTGAGCGACGCGCAGTTCATTGGGCAGATGGCCCAGTTCAGCACTCTCGAAGAGACCCAGACCATGCAGGAGAGCGTCGCCGGCCTTCAGGCCAGCAACCTCCTCGGGCAGACCATCCAGGTCCAGAACACCGGCGGACAAACCGATACCGGCGCCGTCAGCTCGGTTCTCTTCAACTCGGGTTCTCCGGAGGTCATTGTCAATGGCCAGCCCTACACCCTCGATGAGATACTCTCGGTTTCCCAAACCCAACCCCAAAGTTAAACCCAACACCCGTACTTCATTACTATGTCAATGTTTCCCGCAATGGATGCCGCCGTCTCCGGCCTCCAACAGTTCCAACAGGACATCAATGTCATCGGCAACAATATTGCCAATGTCGATACCACGGCTTACAAGGCGCAGCGGATCGACTTTCAGGACACCTTGAGCCAGGCGCTGGGGGCCGATCCTTCGGTCCTGGTCGGCACCGGCGTGACGGCCACCCCCGTGGAAAGCAATTTCGCTCCCGGCGCCGTGGCCAGCACCGGCGTGGCTGGCGACATGGCCATCACCGGAAACGGCTTCTTCGTCGTCCGCAACCCCACCACCGGCGTACAGTATCTCACGCGCGCCGGGGACTTTCAGATCGACGCCAACGGCTACCTGGTGACCCCCAACGGCTTGCGGGTCCAGGGCTTCAGCGACGGCGGCCTGTCCACGATGGGAGATATAAGAGTTGACGCGACCGGGGCGCCCTCTACGGCGGCGGCCGGAGCCACGGTTTCCTCTTTCAACGTTGCTTCCAACGGTGTCGTCAGCGTGACCCTGAGCGACGGCACCACCTTCACCCGAGGCCAGCTATTGCTCCAGAACTGCGAGAACCCCAACGCGCTGGTCGACGCCGGCGACAATCTCTTTTCCGAGACGCCCGCCGCCGGCATGCTCTCCCAATCGACGGCCCCCGGCACCGCCGGCCTCGGCGGCATCCAGTCCGACGCCCTCGAGGCCTCCAACGTCGATCTGACCAACGAGATGTCCAACCTCATCATCGCCCAACGCGCCTTCGAGGCCAACTCGAAGATCATCACGACCAGCGACGAGGTCCTGCAGGACCTGGTCAACCTCAAGCGATAAGCCGTTATGCCTGGCCAACGCCCCGAACCCGGCCGTGGAGCCGAGGAAAAGCACGCCGGCGAACCGCGGCCGGAAGCCGCCGGGGCCAGGGTCGCCGCCGAGCCCGCGCACAAAGGTGAGCCTGCCCATTGGTGGCGCCCCTGGTTGCCGCTGGCGGTTGCGCTGGCGGCCATGCCGTTGCTGGCCTATGGCGTCACGACCTTCGTGCTGGTGCCGCACCTTCAGAAGGCCCTGCGCCGGACGGCGGCCGCGCCTGCCGAGACCGAAGGCTCCTCCTCGCCCTCCTCCTCGAAGGAGGCCGCCGCCGGCCTCGGCCAGCGGCAAAGCGTCCCGCTCAACAAGTTGCTCGTCAACGTCGCCGGCACGATGGGGTCCCGCTACCTGCTGACCAGCATCACGGTTATGGGCAAGGGCTCCAATTTTCGAGAACGCATTGCCGATAAGGAACCTCAATTGCGCGACATGGCCAGCAGCATCCTGATGGCCAAAACCATTGCCGACATCGAGAAACCGGGCGCCCGCAACCTCATTCGCGGTGAATTACTCGCCGGCTTCAACAACATCCTGGGCGACCCGGGTGTCCAGGAAATCTATTTCACGGAATTTGCCATACAGTAATCGGCATTGGACCCTATGGCCAAAGCAGAATCAGAAAACCCCTCCGGTGAGCCTGTCGAGGCGCCGCGCTCCCCGCTTTCGGAAGCTGCGCCAAGCAACCCCGGCGATCGGTTCCCTCGGTCCGACCCCAGCCCGGCAGAGACCCTCCCGGCCCCGGCGCCCGAGCCGGAGGGGCTGATTTCAGAAACCGAAGCCGGGAGCGACAAAGCTGCGGCGTCTCCGCCAGAGACCCTCAGCCAAGTGCTCTCTCAAGGCGAGGTGGAGCGACTGCTCTCCCAAGTGCAGGCCGAAGAGACGATTGCCACAGTGCTTAAGCCCGGTGGCCGGAAGGCGCGCCTCAAAAACGAGGACATCCTGCCTTGCGACTTTCGCCAGCCTGCCTTCCTGACCACCTCCGAATTGCGCAAGATCCGGCTCCGTCACGAGGAGTTCATCCGCTCTCTGGCGGCCCATCTTTCCATCTACCTGCGCCTGGAGGTGGTCGTCCTCATGTCCAAGCTCCAGACCCTTAGCTTCCAGAGATATGCCGACGCCCTGCCGAATCCCACTCACCTGACCCAATTCAAGGTTGAACCGCTCAAAGGCGTGTGCTTGCTCGACATGTCGCCTCGGCTCGGCTTGACCTTCGTGGACCGCCTCCTTGGCGGCCCGGCCCACTCGGTCAGTCTCAACGGCGAGTTGAGCGAGATCGAAGCCGCCCTCCTGGATCAGGTCGCCTCCCTCATTCTGAACGAATGGTGCGCCCTGTGGCAGAAGATCCATACCACTCATCCTGTGCTGCTTGGCCACGAAAGCAACGGACGCTTTCTCACCAGCTCGGCCCACGACACCGTCATGTTGATCCTCTCCATGGAAGTGCGGGTGGGAGATTGTGTCGAGCAGATGCAACTGGCCTTTCCCTTCATGACCATCGAGCCGCTGATTCGCAATTCGGCCCAGGCAGCCGATCTGCAGTCGGACGCCGCCAGCCTCCAGGGCCAGCCCCGATGGAATCGCGGCTTCGACGAGGTGCTGGTCCAACTCCACGCCCAATGGCAGGGCCTGGAATTGAGCGCCCGCCAGCTCAGCAACTTGAAATGCGGCGATGTCCTCCTCATGGACGCCAATTGTTTCGACCGAGTCGAAGTCCGATTTGAACAACTGACCAAGTTCTTTGGCCGTCTCGGCGCCTCCGGCGAGCGCCTGGCCGTGGAACTGAGCGAACCTGCCAAAAGATAAATCCTCCTATGAGCGCACCTGCAACTGCTCCCCCCAACCTCGACCTCGTCCTGGACGTGCCGGTAAAGCTGACCGTCGAACTCGGCAGTTGCCTGCTGCCCATGCGCGAGGTCCTCCAACTGGGCGTCGGCTCCGTCGTGCAACTCGACAAGGCCGCCGACGACCCTGTCCATCTCTCGGTCAACCGCAAAATGGTCGCCCGGGGGGAGGTCGTCGTGGTGGAAAACCGGTTCGGCATCAAGATTACGGAACTGATCAACAGCTCGTCCAAGCCATGACTTCCCGCTGCCACTTACTGTCCGGGCGCCTGACAGGCGGCATTGTGCCGTTGATTCTGGCCCTGGCGCCGGCGGCCCTGGCGGACCCAGCCAGCCCCTTGGCGCCGCGCCCAGACCTGCCCGACGCCGGTCTTTCGGCCATTCGCACCGTGGCGGCCCTGATCATTGTGCTGGGCCTGTTTTTCGGCGGCGTGTGGCTGTTCCGTAACAGCCAGCGGATGGCCTGGCGCAAGGGCGGTCTGCCCAAGCTCGCCATCCTCGAATCGCGTCCGCTGGGCAACCGATATGCCCTCCACGTCGTGGGTTATGAACAGCAGCGCCTCTTGATCGGCAGTTCTCCATCCGGCCTGAGTCTGCTCAGCCAATTGCCGGCGGCGGCGGCGGCCCCAGCGGAGCCGGTTGCACCCGCGCCTGAGCCTGCGTCGTTCGCACAGTGTTTCCAGCACTTTTTCAAAGGCCGGCTGGGCGCCAAGACCGAGGGGACGGGATCATGAGTTGCGCCGCAACTCCGACCCCGGGGCCCGCCGCAGGGCCGGGCCATCGGCGTGCCGGGGGCTTGGTCCGTTGGCGCGGCTTGCTGCTCATGGTCCTGGTGCTGGGCCTGGGCGCCGCCGTCAACGCCCAAACCAACACGCCCGCCCCCTCGCTTCCGTTCAGGATTACCTTCCCGGGCAGCGATCAGCCCCAGGACGTGGACATTGGGATTCGCATTCTCTTTGCCATCACCCTGCTCTCGCTGGCGCCTTCCATCCTGCTGCTGATGACCTGCTTTACCCGCATCGTCATCGTGCTTTCCTTTGTTCGCACCGCCCTTCAGCTCCAATCCGCCCCGGCCAACCAAATCGTGATCGGCCTCTCCTTGTTCATGACTTTTTTCATCATGTCGCCCGTCTGGCAGAACATCAGCCGGGATGCCGTCGCCCCGTATCGGACTTCGCAAATCTCCAGCACCGAGGCCCTGGAGCGGGCCTCGGGCCATATTCGAGCGTTCATGCTCAAGCAGGCCCGGACCAAGGACGTGGAGTTGTTCGTCGCGTTGGCCAAGCTCCCGCCGACGCCGCCCGACCAACTGCCGTTGCGCGTCGTTGTGCCCGGATTCGTCATCAGCGAATTGCGCACCTCCTTTCAAATGGGTTTCCTCATCCTGGTGCCCTTCATCCTGATCGACCTGGTGGTCAGCACGGTGTTGATGAGCATGGGAATGATGATGCTGCCGCCGGCCACCATCTCGATGCCGCTCAAGCTCCTGCTCTTCGTCCTGGTGGACGGCTGGGCCCTGATTGTGCGCTCCCTCATCTCGAGTTTCGGTTCCTGAACCTGACCCAGCCCCATGAATCCCGAATTCGCCGTCGAACTGCTCAAAACATTCATCCTCCACGGGGTCATGCTGGCGGCGCCCTTTCTTGGCATGGCGCTGATTGTGGGCCTGGTGGTCAGCCTTTTTCAGGCGGTCACCTCGATTACCGAGCCCACGCTGAGTTTTGTTCCCAAGGCCCTCTGCGTCCTCGCGTTGCTCCTCTTGCTGCTGCCCTGGATGATTCGTCAACTGGTCGAGTTCACCACGGCGATCATCGAAAAAATCCCGCAGATGGCCCTATGAAGGCATGGACTGGGACTTCAATAATTGGCTGCTGGTCTTCGTGAGGGCAGGGGCGTTTTTAAGCGTCCTTCCGCTCTTTACGATGCTCAATGTTCCCGTCCAGGTCCGCGTGGTCTTCGCCGCCCTGCTGGCGGTGCTCACGGCCCCCACGCTGCCTGCCTTTCCCTTCGCCCGGCTGGGCCTACTTGATTGGATCGGATTATTCACCCAGGAAGCCCTCTGCGGCTTGCTCCTGGGCTTCGTCACGCGGATGGTCTTCTTCATCGCCGATTTTGCCGGTTCTCTGATCGGCAACGAAATGGGCCTCAACATGGCGACCGTGTTCGACCCCGTCAACGGCCGGCCCACCCAGGTGCCGGGCATGATCCTGTTCGTGTTGACCTGCGTCCTGATGATGTCCCTGGACATGCACCACTGGCTCCTGACGGGCTTTCAATACACCTATACCCTGGCCCCGATTGGCGGAGCGCGGCTCACCAATCCACTGTTCACCGAAATCCTCGCCCATACCACCCGCGTCTTCCTGGTCGGGGTCCGGATCGCCAGCCCCATCATGGCCTCCTCTCTCCTGGTAATGCTCCTGTTGGGTTTCCTGGGGCGGTTGGTGCCGCAGATGAACGTTTTCGCCGAGAGTTTCTCGATGCGGATTCTCTGCGGCATGGCCGTCTTCGCCCTCACACTGGAAATCTCGGCCCAACACATTATTAACGCCCTGCATCGCATGCCCGAAGACATGCTCCGCGTTGCCAGGTTCCTGCATGGCGGATAGACGATGAGCGAGCAAACCGGCGAGAAAACAGAACAACCGACGCAGCGCAAGCTGGAGGACGCGCAAAAGAAAGGCCAGATCGCGCGCAGCTCCGAGGTGCAGACCACGCTGGTCCTGCTGGCCGTCGTTTGCGCCCTGTCCTTTACCGGCGCCGAGGTGTGGCGCAACCTGGCCGTTGCTGTGGCCGCCGTGCTTGCCCACCTCCACGACACTTCGCTGGCGCCGAGCACCCTGCAGGGCTACACGTGGCGCGGCGCGTTGCTCTTCCTCCAATGCACCGGCCCGATAGTCCTGGCCGCCGTGCTGGGCGGCCTCCTGGCCGGGGGCATCCAGAACCGCTTCAACACCGCCTCCGAGGCCCTGGGCTTCCATTGGGAACGCCTCAACCCCGTCGAGGGCCTCAAACGGCACCTCTCCGCCCGCGCGGCCGTTCCCGCCCTGGTCGCGCTTGCGAAATTCACCGTCATCTTCTCACTCACCTTTTCCACGGTCAAGGGCGTGCTCCACGACCCCGTCTTTACGACCTCGGTCAGCTTGCAGCGGTTCATCGAGTTCCTGGCCGAATCCGCTCTGCGCATCGCCTTCCGCCTGCTCTTGGCCATGGGGGTCATCGCCGCCACCGATTACACCTACCAGTTCTGGCGCACCCATCGCGACCTGATGATGACCCGGGACGAAGTCAAGGAAGAAAGGAAAAACACCGAGGCCAACCAGCAGGTCAAGACCGGACGCCGGCGCCTGCGCCTCTTTTCCAAGCGCAAGATGCTCGCCGACGTGCCCAGAGCCGACGTGGTCATCACCAACCCGACCCATATCGCCGTGGCTTTGCGCTACGATCCAAAGACCATGCAAGCCCCGCGCCTCCTGGCCAAGGGGGTTCGCAAAAACGCCGAGCAGATCCGCGACCTTGCCCGCCAGCATGGCGTGCCCGTCGTGGAGAACAAACCGCTGGCTCGCCTGATGTGGAAACATGGCAGGGTGGGCCGCGAAATCCCCACTCAACTTTACGTGGCCGTCGCCGAAGTCCTGGCCTACGTCTATCGCATCAATCCCTACCGTTACTACGCCGAGGCATTGAGCGCCACGACCACGGCCCAGGAAGCCGCCCTCCAGCGGTGAGAAATCAGCCGGTGGTTCATCCCATGATGTCTTTGTCGGGACCTTTGTCGCGAAAATGTGCCGTGTCTTGACCCCCGGCCTCAGCGGTCTGTGTCAGAGGCGGCGTCCCATCCGCCTCCTAATACGGCGTAAAGCCTCGCCTGGTTGGCGGGCTTGGACCTCACTCCTTGCCCCTGCTCTTATCCACGGCGGCGGCGCGGTTGTCAAAATACGCAGAACGCATAGCCACATAAGGGTCCAAGGTCGCTTTCTTGAAGGACTCGTATTCGCCCAGACGAAGGGAAGCGGTGTTGAGGAAGTCGAACGCCGGAACCCCAAGCTCCACGCCCAGGCCGTCGATGTAGTCCCACGGGGACAAAACGGCGTCGGCCACCAGCCCGGCGGTGCCACGGGCGCTGGAGGCCCCGAGCAGCGGCCAATCGAAGTAAATCCCCGGCCGCACGCCATAGAACCCGAGCGTTTGATCGAAATCCGCCGGGTGCGCCTCGAGCTTCCAATCTGCGGCCGGATCGAAAAGCCCGGCCACCCCAACCGTGGAATTGACCACGAAGCGGACGGTCTCCAGCCCGGCGCTCTTGAACTTGCCCTCCAGCAGGTTGTTGACCAGGCGGACCGGGTACTTGATGTTGGCAGAAAAACTGGCCACGGAGACGCGGGCAGGCTGCGGCAACACGTGGGTGTATCCCTTGGCCGCCGGCTTCAAGACCCAGAAATAGAATTTGTCATTGAACCTGAAAAAGGCGCGGTTCATCGGCTCCAGGGGGTCCGAGATTTTCGCTTTGGCCTGGGCCGGCGTGTTGTCGGAGGCGAACGGATCGCGAAACGGTTTCTCTTCCTGGTCCGCAGGGGAGGCGTCCGGCGTCGAGGCGCCTGTCGGCGGGCCTTGGGCGCCCCAGGCGGGCCAGGCGAAAAGGAGCCAACCAACAGCCAGGGAGAGTAGTTTCATGGCGTCTGTAGTGGAGGCCGGCCTATCGTGCCTTTTCCGGTTCCTTGGCCCGCAGTTCGGCCACCAACTTCTCGTATGAGGATTTTGCGATGATCTCGTCGAATTGGTCTCGATAATTCTTGACTAGGCTTACTCCTTCGATCAGCACGTCATAGATTCGCCAGTCGCCGCCTGTCTTCTGCAGCCGGTACTCCACCGGATGGGCAACTTGGTTCTTCGTTGTGATCAGGACTTTGACCGATGCGTAGTCGTCGATAATCTTCTCGCCGAGGTAATCGATCTTGTCCAAATCCCCGTAATAGGTCTCGAACCTCTCGATGTAGTTGTCCTCGAGGAAACGGGTGAAGAGGCCGGAAAACTCCACTTGTTCGGCCCGAGATCGCTTGGCCCAATGGCGCCCCAGGCAGCTCCGGGCGATCGTCGGCCAATCAAACCGCTGGTCGAATTCTTTCCGAATCAGCCGGCGGCGCTCGTCCTTCCGGGCGTCTCCCTTCAAATCGGGAGCGCCGAGCAGGGCGAGTATCTTGTCGGTGGTGGCGCGGACCTGGGCGGTGGGCGTGTCCGCACGGGCGCACAGGTTGCCGGCCACTGCCGCGAGCGTTACGAGAAACCACTGCAACGTTCTCATTTCTTGACGGGGTATTGGCTTGATGGCCCTGCTAGCGTTTTTCGTCCGGCTTGGCAAGGGTTCCCTGGATGTACCTCGAAATCAAGCCTTCCAGGTCCATCGCCGGCTGCGTGTCCCGGATGACACCGCCCGGTTTGATCGTGGTATCCGAGGCCCCGGGGGTGATCTCGATGTACTTCTCGCCAATCAGCCCCCGGGTCTTGATCGAGGCGATGGCGTCCTTCTGCAACACCACCCCCCGCTCGATGGCCATCCGCACCTGGGCCTGGTAATCCTGGAGGCGGACGCCCTTGACCCGCCCGATTTCGACGCCGGCAATCACGACCGGCGTGCCTTTGCGCAAGCCCGTGCCGTCGCTGAACGCCGCCTGAACTTCGTAGCCGTCCACCGCCACGAATTCCTTGCGCGCGACCTTGATGCTCAGCCAGGCCAGGCAACAGATGCCGATCGCCAGAAACAGGCCCACCACAAACTCCAGGTACACCTTTCTCATGTTAACGTAAGCCGCCTTCCCAGGTTACGATAGGTCCCTCAGTTTTGCCATTCACGAATTGCCCGACCACCGGATCGGTCGAGGCCCGAAGCCGTTCCGGCGACTCGACGGCGATAATCCGGCCTTGGTAGAGCATCGCCACTTTCTGCACGACCTCGAAGATCCGGGGAATCTCGTGCGAAACCAGAATCCCCGTCAGCTTGAGCCGCTTGTGGACCGAGCCAAACAACTCGAGGACCGCCGCAGACACGACCGGGTCCAGGCCCGTCGTCGGCTCGTCGAAAAGCACGATCTCAGGGTCGCGCACCAGGGTCCGGGCCAGGGCGACGCGCTTGACCATGCCGCCGCTGAGCTGGGCGGGGAATTTGTTTTCCGCGCCGCGCAAACCCACCCCATCGAGTTCGCCCATGACTTTCTCACGGATGTCCCTCTCGCCCAGGCGGGTCTGCTCGCGCAGCGGAAACGCCACGTTGTCATAAACGGTCATGGAATCAAACAGGGCCCCGCTTTGGAACACAAAACCGATGCGGCTTCTTAAGTTCTCGAGCGCGCCCGCCGTAAGCGCCTCCACGTCCTGCCCAGCCACCCAAATCCGCCCCCGGTCCGGTTTCAGCAACCTGACCAGGTGCTTCAAGAGCACGCTCTTGCCGCACCCGCTCATGCCAATCAGCGCCAGGAACTCACCCCGCTGGACCTCGAATGAAACACCCCGGAGCACCTCCTGGCGCCCGAACGACTTCCACAAATCTTCGACCCGGATCATGCCCTTTTCTAAAACACCAGCGAAGCCACGAAATAATCCCAAACCAGGATGAGCACCGAGGCGTTGACCACCGCCTGGGTTGTGGCCACGCTCACCCCTTCGGCCCCGACCCGGCTATAGTAGCCTTTGTAACAGCACACCCAGGCGATGAGCACCCCGAAGCTCAGGGCCTTATAGACTCCCCCCACGATGTCCTTCATCTCCACATAGTTGCTCATCTCGCCGAAATAAGTGCCGCCGTTCAACCCCAGCAGGCGCACGCCGACCATGTAACCTCCCAAAATCCCGATCACGTCAAATGCGGCCGTGAGCACCGGCAGGGCGACGAGCGCGGCCAGCAGATTCGGCGCTACCAGGTAACGCAACGGATTGAGCCCCATCAGCTCAAGGGCGTCGATCTGCTCGTTGGTGCGCATGATGCCGATCTCCGCCGCAATCGAGGACCCCGCCCGCCCGGTCACCATGAGCGCCGTGAGCACCGGCCCCAGTTCGCGAATCAGGGACAGCGCCACCAGCGGTCCCAGAAAGGCCTCGGAACCGACGCGCCGCAACGTGGGAAACCCCTGCAAGCCCAGCACCATGCCGGTGAATGTCCCCGTCAGGGCAATCACCGGCATCGATTTCCAACCAATGAACCAAATCTGCCTCAGGACACGCCCGGCTTTGATCGGCGGCGTCAGGCAACAAAAAAGCGTCTGGCCGAAGAACATCGCTGTTCTTCCCAGCCGGCCTACGTGCGCCATAAAACCGGCGCCCAATGCTGTAATCGGCGGAACCATGCAACTCCGTTCCGTTTTTCACACCTTCAGGCCCCAGTAAAACCGCATCGCCGGCGGCGGGACAAGCCCAATCTGCAAACCATTGCAGGAGACGAGCGCAAGGAGTCCCTGGCTGAGTTTCCGGGTCAGGGGCGCTCCCCGCCCGGTTTCAGCAGTCAAGCCAGGCGCCTGAGAGCAAAAAAGAGCCAATACAGCCAATACAGCCAACGGAGCTTTTGCATCCCCGCCGGTAAATGTGGGAAACCTGGCGTCTATGAATGCAACACAGTCCGCAGGGTTCAAGAATCAAGGGCGAGTGTCGAGTGTCGGGGGAGCAGGCCCTCGTCCCTCGTGCCTCGTCCCTCGTCACTTTTTACTCGCCTTTACCGGGAAGAAATTGCCCACCTATTCTGCCCAACTCCTTCCTATCAGCCCAGATTCCCGCATGGCCCTTTTCATGCTTCACGCCGGATGAATTGACGCGACAGCCATGGCCAAGCTCAGCCAGAATTTGCGATTGCTCTTGAAGCACGGGGATCTATGGCTCATAGCGGGGCTGTTTGGCACCGTCCTGCTGTTGATCCTGCCGATTCCGCCGACGCTGCTCGACGCCCTCCTGGCGCTGAGCATTGCGCTCTCGCTGTTGACTCTGCTGGTCATCCTCTACGTGAGGCAGCCTTCGGATTTCAGTGGATTTCCCACGTTGCTCCTTTTTCTGACGCTGTTCCGGCTTTCGCTGAACGTCGCCTCCACGCGCCTCATCCTGCTCGATGGGTATGCCGGCCACATTATCGAGTCGTTCGGCAATTTCGTGGTCCGGGGCAATTACGTTGTCGGTTTGGTGGTCTTTCTGATCCTGGTGCTGATCAACTTCATCGTCATTACCAAGGGCGCCGGGCGTATTGCCGAAGTGGCGGCGCGGTTCACGCTGGATGCGATGCCGGGCAAACAGATGGCCGTGGATGCGGAGTTGAACGCCGGCATGATCAACGAGACCGAAGCCCGGGCACGCCGGCGGGCAGTCGAGGAGGAGGCCGACTTCTATGGGGCGATGGATGGAGCGAGCAAGTTTGTCCGGGGCGATGCCGTAGCGGCGATCCTGATCACGCTGATTAACGTGATTGGCGGGTTCGCTATCGGCATTGCCCAGAGGGGCATGACCGTGAGCGAGGCGCTTCAACGGTTCACGCTCCTCTCGATTGGAGACGGGTTGGTGTCGCAGATCCCCGCGCTGATTACTTCGACGGCGGCGGGCATCCTGGTGACACGGGCCGCCTCCAGGAACGACCTGGGCCACGACCTGAGCAAACAACTGTTGGTCTATCCGCGCGCTATGACGGTCCTGGCAGGGATGATGACCGTCTTTGCGTTGGTGCCGGGTTTGCCGGCCCTTCCGTTCGGCTTTTTGGCAGCCATCACGGGTTTGCTGGCCTATTCGCTTCACCGGCATGGTCCCCTGGAGCCGCCGCTGGCCGAGGCGGGGCCGGGCGCAATCCGGGGCGCGGCGGGCGCCAAAGGCGCCGCGGGCGAGGCCCAAACGACGCCAGGGGAGAGCAGGTCCATCGACAAGCTGGAAGAGTTGCTCCGCCTGGACCCCTTCCAGGTCGAGCTGGGATACGGTCTGGTTTCCCTGGCCGACAAGCGGCGAGGCGGGGATTTGCTGGATCGGATCACCAGTGTCCGGCGCACCTTTGCCCAAGAGGTTGGAGTCATCGTCCCGCCGATTCGTTTGCGGGACAACCTGCAGCTTGGGGCCAACGAATACCGCTTTCTGCTCAAAGGCAACCCCGTGGGCAAGGGAGAATTGAGGCCGGGCTTCTGGATGGCCATGAACGCTGCCAAGAGCAGGACGGCGCTCAAGGGCCTGCCCACGGTCGAGCCGGTCTTTCAACTCCCGGCCACGTGGATAGCCGATGCCGAGCGAAAGAACGCCGAGGTGAGCGGCTATACCGTAGTCGACGCCCCTTCGGTCCTGGTCACGCACTTGAGCGAAACCATTCGGCGGCGAAGCCACGAGATACTCAGCCGGCAGGATGTGCAGGTGCTGCTGGATAACCTCAAGCAGACGCACCCCACCCTGGTCAACGAGCTTGTCCCCACCCAACTCACCGTGGGCCAGGTCCAGCGCATCTTGCAGAACCTGCTCGCGGAAGGAATCTCGATTCGCAACCTGGCCGGCATTCTCGAAAAGGTCAGCGATTACTCCGCCATCAGCAAAAACCCCGATGAGCTGTCCGAATGCGCCCGGCGCGCACTGGGCCTCCAGATCACCCGGCCGTATCAGGCGCAAAATGGCGCCCTGCGCGCCATTACCCTGGACCCGCGGCTCGAACAAGCCATTGCCCAGGGCGTTCGACAGACCCAGACCGAATTGTCCCTCGTGCTGGAACCCGGCCTCGCCCGGCACATTACCGATGCGCTCGGCAAATTTGTCCAGCAAATGTTGGCCGCCGGGCATCCTCCCGTCCTTCTTTGTTCTCCGCAAATCCGGCTCGGTTTCCGCCGCTTCTTCGAATCCGCATTTGCCGACCTTGCGGTCATTTCCTACTCGGAAATCCCGCCGCGAGTTGAAATCCAAAACGCCGCCACCATCCCGGCTGCCGCATGAATGTAGTTCGATTTCTGGCCCGGGATGCTGCCGAGGCAGTTAAGCAAGTCCGTTCCCGCCTTGGGCCGGAGGCCGTTTGGGTGGGCCTCAGGCAGGTCCCTGCCGGCGGCCTAAGCCGGCTCTGGCGCAGACCCCTTCTGGAGGTGCGCGCCGCTCTGCCCGACAACGCTCCCGGCCCGCACGAGCCAGCCAAACCCTCCGTCGGCAGCGCCTTGCCTCCCGTGGCGGTTTCCGCCAGGGCAAACGCCAGTTCACGATGCTCAGAACCGACCCCTGCTGAACCGACCCCTGCTGTCAAGCGCCGAAGGGCAAGAGCGGGGCGGGGCGGATCGAAAAGGCCCCTCGCGCGAGTTTCACGCCGGCAGCCGCTCCTTTCCGGGCGCGCACCGGCCGCAACGCCGGGCCCTGCGGCCTCCTCCAATGTCAGTTTCACAGCCATGGTGACAGACGCTGCGGTGGATGGCGGTCCGCCCGGCGTGGCGGGCCGGTGGCGCAGCGGGGCGGTGCTCCAGCAGTTGGGTTTGCAGCCGCTCCTGGTCGAGAAGGTGCTGGAACGCGCCCGCTTGAAGCACGGCGAGGAGCCGCCCGCCGTTTTTGCGGATGAAATGGCCCTGGCTCGAACTGCGCTGGCCAGCTTTTGGCGCGCAGCCCCCGACGCCGAGGCCCGCTCGCCGGCCATTCATGCGTTCATCGGACCACCCGGCTCCGGCAAGACGACCGTGCTCTGCAAATGGCTCGCAAAATCGGTTCTGACTGAGCGACGCGCAGTACGGGTCTGGCGGCTGGATAGCCGCGCCGCCAACTTCGCAGGCCCCCTGGATTTCTACGCGGAGATCCTGGGAGTCCGGGTGGAGCGGGAATGGAAGGGGGCGGCGGGGCTGGCGGGTTGCCAGGGGGCCTTTGTCGACCTGCCGGGGGTCGATCTTGGGGATACGACCGCAGTGGAGCAGTTACAGGCGCAATTGGTCGGTCTGAACGGGGCGCAGACGCACCTGGTGCTCAACGCGGCTTACGAGGCGCCCGTGCTCCTGGCCCAAGCCAGGGCGTTTGATGATTGGCCGGTCAGTGACCTGATTCTTACCCATCTGGACGAGGAAAAACGGCTCGGCAAGCTATGGAACTTCCTTCTCGGCACAAAATTCACCGTCAGTTTCCTGTCCGGTGGGCAAAATGTTCCCGGCGTTTTCTCGGTCGCCTCGCCCGAGTTGCTGATTCCTCAATGATTTGGCGCGTTTGGAAAATGAAGCTGTTTGGCAAAGGCCTTGCTGAGAACCCCTAATTGACGTCGGGTAAAAATGAAAACGCTAATGCTTTGCGGAGCGATGGTTGGCTTCTGCCTCGGTTTGGCGCTCGGCTATGCCGGGAGGGCCGAGTGGCCCTCGATGCTTTGGCGGGCCTGTGCGGCCGCAGCCGTGCTTGGGGTGCTGATGCGTTGGTGGGCTAAAGTCTGGTTCCAAGGCTTCCGGACATCGCTCCTTGAACGTCGCGCCGCGGAATTGGCCGCGCGGCAGCAGGCACCGGCCAAATCAACCTCCAGAAAATGATCTCTGACGCTTCTGTGGACACGGCGTTTGCCCCGGCGGAAGAGTTGCCAGGCCCGGCGCCACGGCAATTATGGCAGCGTTATCACCAAACCGGCGGGGACAGCGGCAGTGAAAATGCCCTGGTCGAACAATACCTGCCGCTGGTGCGCACGGTCGTCGGGCGGCTGGCCATGACCTTGCCGGCCCATGTGAGCGCGGAGGACCTTTACAGCGCCGGCCTGGTGGGGTTGCTCCAGTCCCTTCGCAGTTTCAACCTCAAAGCCGGCGCTTCCTTTGAGACGTTCGCCCGGTTCCGGATTCGGGGGGCCGTCCTGGATGAGCTGAGAAAGATGGACTGGGTGCCGCGGTTGGTTCACGAGAAGGCGCGCAAAATCCAGAACGCGATGGCGGCGCTCGAGCAGCGCCTGGGCCGGCCGCCGCGCGAGACGGAAATGGCCAGGTTCTTGGACCTGTCTCTGGAGGACTACCGAGGCTGGCTCGAGGAAGTTCGGCCCGTCGCATTCGTCTGCCTGGATGCGGTGCCGCACCAGGGCACACACGATGGAACCCAGCCGCATGAGAGTATTGCCGATGAATCGCAGACCGATCCTTCGGAGAACGCGTCGCGCAATGAACTCAAGGAACTCATCGCCCAGCGCATCGGCCAATTGCCGCAAATCCAGCAAAAAGTCCTGGCCCTCTACTATTTCGAAGACCTGCGGCTGCGCGAGATTGCCGAGGCCTTCGGGCTGACGGAATCGCGCATCTCGCAAATTCACTCCCAGGCCATCCTGGCCATCCGCTCCTTCATCGAGCGCCAGGAAGCCTTGGCCCTGGGCGCAGGAGTCGGGGCGTAATCATGATTGTACTCTTTGGAGCCTTGGTCGTCATCGCTTCGGTCGCCGGGGGCTTCCTGATGGGAGGCGGGCACATGTACACGCTCATGCACCTTTCCGAGTTGGTGATCATCGGGGGCGCGGCCTTGGGCGCGACGATTATGATGGCCCCAAAGAAGGTGTTGTTCGGTATGATAGGCCAGATATTTCATGTGCTCAAGGGGACGCCCTACCGCCGCAAGTCCTACGATGACCTGTTTATGATGCTCTACGAGTTGTTCCTGCTGGGCAGGCGCAACGGCCTCATCGCCTTGGAAGAGCACCTGACCAGCCCTCCGACCAGCGCCATTTTCCAGCGCTACCCCACTGTCCTGCACAATCGGCCGGCGGTCGAGTTCCTGTGCGGGGCTTTGCGGCCGGTGATTGACGGCCGCGTCAAGCCGGACCAGTTGCGCCAGTTGCTGGAGGTCGACCTCGATCGCATGGAGGAAGAAAACCACGCCCCGATCAATGTCCTGAACCGGGCCGCAGACGCGATGCCCGGCTTCGGGATTGTAGCGGCCGTGCTGGGCATCGTCATCACGATGGCCTCGATCGCCGGGCCTATCGAGCAGATCGGCACCAAAGTGGCCGCGGCGCTGGTAGGGACCTTCCTGGGCATTTTTCTCGGCTACGGCTTTCTCAGCCCGTTGGCCGTGAACATGGAATTCAACGTGCTGGAGCGGTTGGCCTACTTCCGGTGCATCTCGGCCTCGGTTGTTAGCTTCGCCTCCGGCATGGCCCCGGGAATGGCGGTGGAGACCGCCCGACGGGGACTGGGCGAAGAGTTGCGTCCTGGCGCCGAAGAACTGGAAGCCATGCTCAAGCACCTGAACGCAAACGCCGCCAAAAAGTAGGGCGGACAGCCTCCGAATTCAATCATGGCCCGGAACAAACACCATGGCGGATCGTGGAAAGTGGCCTATGCGGACTTCGTGACCGCCATGATGGCCCTGTTCCTGGTCCTTTGGCTTACGGCCCAGGACAGCAAGATCAAGGAGGCCATCGAACGGGCCTTTCGCAATCCCTTTTCCTCAGTCACCAAGGAGTCGGTCGGCATCATCCACGTTGACAAGGACATGCAGGCGCTTGAAAAGTCCAAGGGCAATTTCGATTCGGCTTCCGCCATGGACCTCGAACTGCTGCGCCGCCTGACCGAGGACCTGGCGAAACTCCTCCGGCAGGACGCCCTGGACCAGGAGTCGGTCCGGTTCGAGATGACCTCCGATGGGCTTCTCATCAACGTGTTCGACCGCTCGCAGAAACCGATCTTCGAGCCCGAGAGCGCGCGTTTCACGCCCTACGGGGCCTGGGCGTTTTCCACGCTCGCCTGGGAAGTGAGCCGCTACCCGGCCTTCAACCTCCAGTTGTCCGGCCACACCGAGTCCGGGCACGCCGCTATCCGCGAGGATTATGGCCCCTGGGAACTCTCGGCGGACCGCGCCAACGCGGCCCGCCGCAAACTCTTGCAGCACGGGGTCTCCCCGACGCAGATTTACCAGGTTTGCGGCTGCGGCGATATCCACCCGATGGCCAACACCGCCCCCACCGACGAAAGCAACCGGCGTGTCTCCGTGCTGCTCAGGATCCAGGAAACCAACCGGCTTAACGAGAGCGCGACCAACCAGGTCAGCGCCACGACAGGCGCCCAATGAACAAAGCCTTTGTGCCTTTCAGTCTCTCGGCCCGCGCCCCTGTCCCCGCTGCTGCCGGCCAGGCCAAAGCGGCCGCCGAACCTCAGCCCTCAACGCCCTTCCGGCCTCTGGCTTGCGCCGCCCCTTCGACGCCGCCCACGCCCGCGGCGGGCGGAGAACCCATCGTCACCCTCGAACGCGACGGTCAGCGCATCACACGCATTAAGGTCCAATGCTGCTGCGGCCATGTGATCGAGTTGGCGTGCGAGTCGAAGCGCTCCGCCCCCGAATTCTGAATCCGGTCCACGCGACCGGCCCCCTGCAAAGAAAAGGTTGTAACCGGTCTGCCGGCGGTTTCACGCTTAAGGAATGATGAGTTTAACGTCATTCAGGACTGAGCGCCTTCACGGGGACAGGACGGCATCGAAGTGGTAGTTTCCGGGTTCGAGCCGGAGAGCGGCGGACGGGTCTTGATCGGGCAGGGGCTTGATTTCAGGCACGGCAGAGATCGGTTTTCCGCTCTCCCGGAGCGAGCCGGCGGCCAGGCGCGGCAACAGCATCTTCGCCTCGGTATTCGGCGGGACAGTCACACTCAACTTGAGGCGGTCGCCCTGGATCGTCCACTGGGTGGCGATGCGGCCATAGAGGGAATCGTAGTGGGTCTTGACATGACGGGGTCCGCGCTGGGGGTCGAGCCAGGGCTGAATCACGAATTGCTTGAAGCCTCCGGCCTCGGGATGACGGATGCCGCCCAGGCCCTCGATGAACCAGCTTCCGACATAAAGATATGAGCTATGAAGGCAGGACTCGCGGTGCTCCCAATCTTCCCAGAAGGTTGTGGCCCCGCGTTTGAGCATGTCGCCCCAGCCCGGGTAGTCCTGCTGGCTGACCATGGTGTAGAGCAAATCGGAGCGGTTGTTCTCGAGCAGGGTCTTGAACAAGAAGGCGCCGCCGGTGATGCCGGCATGGATATGCCCGCGGCGGTTGACCAGGATTTCCTTTTCCAGCCGCTGCCATAGGGCGTTGCGCAAAGGGGCCGGCGGAAGTTCGACCAGCAGGGCAATGGCCAGGTAGGCGGGGAATCCGTTGACATAGCTGTTGTCAGCGGGATTGAAGAAGGCGGCGTGGACCGCGCTGCGCACCGCCTGGGCGCGGTTCCGCCAAGCCAGGGCGGCCTCGGTTTTTCCCAAAACCTCGGCAACGCGCGCGGCCGTTTGCAAGTTATAGACCCAGTAGCAATTATTGAAAAAAAGGGATTCGCGGGTGTCGCCATTGACCCCGGTGGCGCCGGGCCAAAGCCAATCGCCGAGGAAGTCCCATTCGCCGCCCCATCGGACGAGCATGTCGTGGGCGGACTTGGTTTCCAGGAAGGCCAGCCAGCGTTGCATCATGGAGAAGTTCTCATGGAGGATGCGTTGGTCGCCGTAGCGACGGTATATCTCCCAGGGCAGGGTGATGCAGAAACCGCTCCAGCCCGGGCCGCCGCCGCCCCAATAGGTAGGGGCCGTATAGGGGAGGTTGCCGTCGGGGCCCTGCACGTCGCGCCAATCCTGGACCCACTTGCTGTAGAAGGCGCCCAGGCTGTAGTTGTTGAGCGCCGTGCGGATTGTGGCGTGGGCGTCGCCGCCGTATCCCATCCGCTCGCGCTGGGGGCAATCCACGACGTAGCCGCCGAGGCTCAGATTCTCGAACGTCCAGAGCGTGGTTCGATAGATGTCGTTCAGGAGCGGTTGGTCGCAATCGAAGCCGGCCGCCCTCGAGTAATCAGTCCGGACGAGCCATCCGCGCGCCTGGGCCAACTGCGGCTCCTGGCGCAGGCCGCGGATTTCCACCCAGCGCCCGACTCCGTAGTTGAAGTGGTTTCGGAAGGTCCCCTTGCCGCTTGGGCCAATGATGTAGGCGCTGTGCAGTCTGTGTGTCATGGGCCGGTCCTCCCGCTCCGAGAAGGCAAACTCGATGCGGTCGCCGGGTTGGCCGACGAGTTGCATCTCGAACCAGCCGGCATAATTGACCCCCATGTCCAGGCGCCAGACCCCATTGGTGGTCTGGCGGAGGCCGATGGGGCGCAGTTTTTCGAGCAGCCGGTTGGGCTCGGTTTTTTGGGCCGAGAGAGTCAGGCGTGGATGAAACACCGAGGCTGCTTTCCAGGCCGAGTCATCGAGGCTGGCGTCGCACCAGCCGGGCAGTTCGCGCCCGGCGTCGTATGACTCGCCGCCGAAGTCCATGAAATCCCAGACGCCCAGGAGCGTATTTGGGCTCGGATGCGTTTTCCAGGTTTCGTCGGTGACGACGCGCAAAGTCGAGCCGTCGGGGAGGCGGATGTCGGCTTGGGCCAGGACCAAGGGGCTGCGGGGCCGGTCTTCAGTTTGGTACTGCGGGAAGATGGACCAGGAGACGCCCAGCCAGAGGCCCAGAACATTGGGCCCGGCTTTGAGGTAGTGGCCGATGTCGTAAGTGACATAGCGGGCGCGGTGGCGATGATCGGTGGCGCAGGGCGCCAAAACCTGGTCTCCGACTTTGCGTCCGTTCACATAAAGCTCATGGTAGCCGATTGAGGCCACATAGATGAGGGCCCGGGCCGGGGCGGCCCGGAGCAGGAACGTCTTGCGGAACCAAGGGTCGGGCATCGTGTTGTCCGGGGGCGGCGAACCTCGGCCTTTGGTGAAAACGGCGTCTGTCCCGATCCATTTGGCTTGCCAGTCCGCATCGGTCAATGGCCCCAGCGTCCAATGTCCCGGCGGGCTCCACTGCGAGAGGGCGCCACGCTCGTCCTTGACGCGCGCCTTCCAGAAGCATTCCTGGCCGCAAGCCAATGGTTTGCCGGCATAAACAATGTTCACGGATTCACTGCCCTCGACCATGCCGGAATCCCACAAATCGGGTTTTGCGAGCAGTTCCGGGCTGCTGGCCACAGCCACCTGCCATGCAGTTTGACTCTGGCCCCTGGCCTGCGGGCGGACGGCTTCCAGGCGCCAACTCAGGCGCGGCTCAACTACGTCCAGTCCGAGGGGCTCCGACAGATATTCGCAACGCAGGCCGATGACTTTGACGGAGGCAGCGCCCGGGGCGGCAACGCACACCAGGTTCAGGCCCGCGAGCGTCCAGAAGGCCAGGCGCCCCCAATGCCAGACAGCACGCCAGTGCGTCCGGCAAGAGATTAGGGGTGGCAGTTGGGTGACCGGCAAGAGTTTGATGCGCATCATATTGGGTAGCTTTCTGCCGTAGTCTAGAGCCATCCAGGGCAAGGTGTCGAGATTAGGAGCCAGAAACTGCCACCCAAAAGAACGAGATGCACCCTTCTGCCTCGACCCTCGCCCCCGTTCAGAGGTGGATCGCACGGCCGGTGGCGGCGAGAGCGGCTTCGCGAAGAGCTTCACCCAGGGTGGGATGCGCCTGGCAGGTACGGGCCAGGTCTTCGCTGCTGGCGCCGAAGGAAATGGCCATGGCGGCCTCGTTGATCAGGTCGCCCGCATGGGGACCCAGGATGTGGACGCCCAGGATGCGGTCGGTGCGGGCGTCGGCGAGGAGCTTGACCAGGCCATCGGTCTGGCCCAGGGTGCGAGCGCGGCCGCTGGCGCGGAATGGGAAGATGCCTTTGCGATATTCGATGCCCATTTGCTTGGACTGTTCTTCGGTTTTTCCGACGCCGGTGATTTCCGGCTGAGTATAGACCACGGCGGCAATGGCTTGGTAGTTGACATGGCCGTAACCTGTGACCAGGCGTTCGACGCAGGCAATGCCTTCTTCCTGAGCCTTGTGGGCCAGCATCGGCCCGCCAATGACGTCGCCTATGGCATAAATGCCCTCGGCGTTGGCGGCAAAGTGCTCGTTGACGGGAATGAACCCTTTGCCCTGCAGCTCGACGCCGACGTTCTCGAGGCCAAGGTCCTCGGTATTGGGCACGCGCCCGACAGCCACAAGCACCCGGTCGCAAAGGATGGGTTCCCGCCCTTCGGTCTCGACCACGCACTGGCCGTCGCGGACCCGCGCGGCGGTGACCCGGCGCCCGAGGTGGAACTCCAAACCCTGCCGCTCGAGGAGCTTCCGGGCCTCGGCGGCGATTTCGGCGTCCAGCCCGAACAGAATGCGATCCAGGAACTCAAGGACGGTGACCTTGGCCCCAAGCCGCCGCCAGACGGAGCCCAACTCGAGGCCGATGTAGCCTGCGCCAATCACGACCAGGTGTTTGGGCGTCTCGGGATAGGAAAGTGCCTCGGTGCTGGTCCCAATCCGTTGGCCGTCCAAGGCCACGCCGGGCAGAGCGGCGGGTTTGCTGCCGGTAGCAATCAGGATGGATTTGCCCTTGAGTTCGAGGGCGCCCGCAGAATTCACCACCGAGACGCGCCCGGGGCCTTCGATCCTGCCGCGCCCCTGATAGCGGGTAATCCTGTTCTTTTTGAAGAGGGAATCCACGCCGCGGGTCAGGGTTGCGACAACCTCATCCTTGCGGCGGAGCATCGCGGGCAAGTCCAGCGTAAGTTGGACGGCCCCAATGCCGTGGAGGGCAAAGTGCTCGCGGGCTTCCCGAAAGCGTTCGCTGGATTCGAGCAGGGCCTTGCTCGGGATACAGCCGACGCGCAGGCACGTGCCGCCCAGGGCCGGTTCCTGCTCGACGCACCCGACATTGAGCCCGAGTTGGGCGGCGCGAATCGCGGCCACGTACCCGCCCGGCCCCGCCCCGATGATAACCAGGTCATGTTCTTGTATCGCCATAGTGTTGCGCGTTCTCGTTGTCTGCGTTGCCAGGTCATCATAGCCGATCCAGGGAGTGATTGCACGCATCCCAGGCTGCCGGGTCCGGCTATTTTGCGGGCGGCTTGGAGGCGGGCGTGAGCCACTGCTGGAGGTCGGGCCTTTGGAGGAGGGGGGCCAGGCGCGGGTCTTTTCGGGCCTGCCCCGCCAGGTCGGGTGTCGCGGGATTACGCTTTAGGCGCAGGGCGTTGAGCTCCAGGGCCCGGCGGAGGTTGACGGGAGCATCGGTGGAATTGCCGAGGCTGGCTTGCAAGCCGGCCAGATTGTACCATGCCTCCGGAGAATCGGGGTAGAGCTTGACGGCTTTGTCCAGGACGGCCTGGAGCCTGGGCAAATCTTGAATCTGGGCATAAGCCTGAGCCAGGACGTCCAGGGCGGAGTGGTTCATCCGCGGGCTGTTAAAGACGCGGTCCAGGATTTCGACCGCCTGATTGGTTTGCTGAAGCTGCAGGTGTGTCGCGGCAAGGTCAAATGCCGCCTGGAAATTGGTGGGGTCGGCTTGGACGGCTTGCTCGAGACGCCGGAGGGCCTGTTCGGGCGAGGCCGGCGCTGGGGCTTGCGTTGTTGGGGCTTGGCTCTTCCAGGTCTGGATGGTCTTGATGATGCCCGCCACTTGGGCATTGTTGGGGTCCAGTTCCAGACAGGTGTTGGCGATGAGCAGGGCGTCGTCGAATCGGTGGAAATTGGCCAGGAACTGAATGTAATGGCCGACGACCTCGATGTTATAGGGGCAAAACGCGAAGGCTTGGCGCAGCGCAAATTCGGTTTCCTTGAGCAGGCGCTGCTGTTCGGCGGGGGGCTTGGCCATGAAGAAGGCCCGGTAATTGTAAATCCCGGCAATCGCCCCGCGCAGCTTCGAGAAGACCTTCTGGGCCTGGTCATCGCGGACGAACCTGGGGTCCCCTTTGAACCCGGTGAAATCACGGCGCTGATACACACGTTCGGCCCAGGCGACAATGTCCTGGATGCTTGTATCGTATGTAATCCAGTTGCCGATGAGCCGCTCGGAGTAGCGGGCCCAGAATTCGTGATCGCGCCTGACCATGTCCTCGGTGATTTCCGCCGGCGGTTGGCGATTGAGCTTCATAATGATGCCGAAGGGCGTCAGATACGGGTACATCCACTTAATGGGCGCGCTTTCCTCGACGTAAAACTCGTTGCCGGGATTCTGGTCGAAAACGATCTTCGTTAGTTGACCGTTGATGGCCATGACGGAGACCTGGCCGTTAATCTGCACTTTGCCGTCCGGGAGTTCCACGACGTCTTCCCCCGGCTCAAGTTGTTTGAGACGGAGCCTTCGCCGCGCGTCGGCCATATAGTCCAAGGTGCAGCGCAGCGCTTCGGATGGCGGGGGGGTATTGATTTCCCTGTCCGGATAGACCCCGCCGAGGCTCCGGGCCAGTTCTTTGGGATAGGCCGCCTCCAGGAGCAACCGATTGAGCCGGATGCGGGTGTCACCTTGAGGATTCTCCTTGATGAAATCGGCGAGCGAAGCCGAGAGGGGGACACCTTTGAAACGCTCGGGCTGGTAGAGCGGCCCTGAGGCGGCCAAGCCGCCGGTCTTCTTTTCGGTCTGCTCCCGTTCCAGCAACCGGTTCAGGTCCCGGGCCAAGCCTCGCCGCAGGACCGCGTCGTCAGCTTTGCCGCCAAGGAGTGCTCGGAGGGCAGGGGTGAGGTTCTCGCAAAGGTATTTCGAGAGCGCGTCCTGGCGCGGGCCCGGACCGAGGCGGGCGGCGAAGGCCGGCAGGTCCAGGAAGTCCGTTTCACGGAACCAGGACGTGGAGGTGCGGCGCCGCTTTTCGATGCGCCGGCCCAGGCGGGTAAAAAAGCGGTCCAGCGGTTCCACGCTGCGGGCCAGGAAGTTGGTCTGGGACTCCTTGTCCTGGAGGAGCAGCCGGAAGAGGTCCTGGAAGAAGGGCGGATCAACCTGCTTGCTGTGGTTGTACTGGGCGCGGATGTAGTTGAGGTAGGGAGGGTCGGCCAAGGCATTCTGGGTGATGATATAAACGTCGCGGCGGTCGAAAGTCCGATCCTCCGCCGGCTGGCAATGGTGCGGAATGAAACTCTCGCAGAAGATCATGTAAGTGGGGCAGAAACGGCCCGCATCGGTGCCGCCGAAGAGGATGGCATCCCTGGCCATCGAAGGATAGAGCGGCTGATGATCGGCCCCCTGGAAAGGAGGGCTGAACATGTCGTGGCCATACCAGTAGCCGAACCAGTGATTGCGCTGTTCATTGTCTGACCAGTGCGTGAGAATGGAATGCGCCGGCATCAGAGCAAACAGGACCAGGGTGATTCCCAGGGGCGCCCGTTGGCGATAGAACAAGAGAGCGCCCACAAAAACCAGCGTCAACCCCAAAAGGAGCAAGCCGGCATAGACCGGCAAGCCGTATTGATTGGGGTCGGAGAAGACCTTGCCGACAAAGGCCAGCAGCCTCGGGAGGCTCAATTCGGCGTCCTCCCCGAAAAAGGTGTCCCGTGTCATTTCCGTAAAGGAGAGAGCAGCCAGGCCCACCGCTGCCATTCCGCCCCTCAAACCCCAGGGGCGAAAGCGGTCGTAGTGCGCGGCCATGAATGCCGCCGTCAGCGTCAACCCGTAGCCCACCAGCAAGGCGATGCACGTGTGGGAGGCGGTGAAAAAGACCCGGACCAGTTGCTGGGCGTTGCGGTCGGGCGGGGGATTGAGCAGGATGAGCAGCAGAATGCCCAGGCAAAAGTAAATCGCGACAATGCCGATGAGCCAAGCCCGTTCGCGCCGAAGATACTTGCGGAAGAACAGGAACGGGATCAGCCCCAGAAAGGCATAAACCCAGTTGAACTCCTCGAGGATGCCCCGGCCCAGGCTCAACAACTGAAGCCCAAAAACTTCCGGGTGATGGATGATGTCGGTCGGGTGCGTCTTCTCATATTGGCCGCGCGTCAAGGCATGGATGAAGCCGTCGGCCGTGCGCGGGTAGCTCCATTGCATGGGGGGATTGCTCATGCAGGCCAAGGGCATGTAGAAGTAAAAGGCCGCCCCGGCGACCCAACACAGGCCGCAGAGCAAAATCACCAGCCACTCGCCGCCCAACCCGCGTGACTGCCAGGCCAGGACCAGGAACCCTGCCAGGGCCGCCAGGGCGAGCAGGGCGCCAAAAACGCCCAGGGCCGGCATGCCGGCCAGGAAAACCCAGAACGCGGCATAAACCCCATCCATGACCAGCTCGACCGGGCGTTCCTTGGTCAGGAACGCGAACCACCCGTAAGCAACCAGGGAGCAGACCCCGACGACGTGGAAGATGACAAAGACGGCGGGATTGGCTGCCAGGGCAGTCAGGACGTGCTCGGCGCTCAGGAGCCAAACGCCAAGGTAGATGATGCTGTTGCCCAGGAAGAGGTTTCGGCCCATGCGGGAATCGGCGGCGGCGATGGCGGCCTCGATGCCCATGGCGGCGACGATGAGGGTCTGGTGGTTGGTGAAGCAGAGGCCGAAGAAAAAGAGCGAGTAGTAAAGATAGCGGCGCTGTTGCGGGGCGTAAATCCAGCGCAGCAAGCTGACCAGGACAATCATTAGCGACAGGACGCTGAAGGAATAGACCTCCACAATCACCGATTGGCTCCACATGAAACCGTTGTAGCCCAGGAGCATGCCTGCCACGAAGCCGGAGACCACGCAAATCGCCCCTTCCCAGCGGCCGGCCATGGCCTTGAGTTCCTCCACACCCTCGATCAGAAGGCTGCTGCCTCGAGAGACCAGCAGGCCCAGTAACCCGGCGGCAAAGGCCCCGCTGGTCGCCTCGCCAAGCGCCACCCGCCAGGCGATGTTCTTGAAAGGCGCCAGGACAGTCCACAGCCAGGTGTAGAGAGTCCAGACTGGGTAGCCGGGCGAGTGGGGGATGCCGGCATAAAACGAGCCGGTGGCCAGTTCGCCGGAATCCTCGAGCGTCACCTCGGGCGCCAGAGTCAGGTAGTAACCGAGCCAGACGGCGGCGGCCGTGATGAGGCAGGCAAGCCAGTCAATTCGCCGGAACAGGGGCGCGACAGGGGACGGCACAACAGGATTCCCTGCGGGCGGCGGAGGGGTCTGGCCTGCCGCTCTGGGCTTGTCAGTAGCCATGGAGGGGTCCTATTCGCGCCTTCTTGGATTCAGAACGGCGCTGATGACGGAGGTCGCGTGGCGCCCGACGGTCCATTCGTATGCATCGGCAGGCAGGCGGTTCTCGGCGTGCGGAAAGCTGCCGGACCAGTAGGCGGCGGCGCTTTGGTTGCTTAAAATCATGGCGACCATCGGCACGGGATTCGACGAGCCGGCGGCGGTGTTGCTGTGCCCATAGAGGAAGAGGCCGAGCAGCAGCAGGCCGGCCATTGCGGGGGCCAGCCACTTCAGGCGGAAAGCGGTGGGCTGTTCGGCCGCAGCAGGGCGGCGGGCAAAAAGGCGCTTTTCAAGGCTCGCCGACGGGCGGCGAGGCGCCCACGAGCGCAATCGCGCTTCCAATTCGTTCATCTCGTTCATACTGGACCTCAGTTCGCTTCAGATGTTGCCGCAGTTTCTGAAGGCCGTAGCGGTAGCGACCGGCGGCCGTGTTCGGGGAAATCTCGAGCAACTCTCCGATCTCCTCGAAGGTGTAATCGTGCCAGATCTTCAGGACAATGGCCTCGCGTTGTTCACGGGGCAGGCGAGTCAGGCACTGCATCGCCTCGCGTTCGCCCGGACTTTCGGCGGAACCGGGCTCGAACCAACTCCGGGCCTCCCACTCGCGGGCCAGCCGCCGCCAGAGGCTGCGCCGATAGTTCAAGACGCGGTTGCGAAAGCTGCGTACGCAGTAATGCTCCGGCAGGGCAGGGGACTCCGGACGCCGCACGAGCGCAAGAAACGTCTCTTGCAAGACGTCTTCGGCCTCGCTATGGCTGAGCCCCAGCGCCCGCCCGTAAATAATCAATTCGGACGCTTTGGCGTGATAGAGGGCCTCGCACCATCCGGTTTTCTCGCCGCCATTCACAGTTGCAGCATTTACCTTATAGACATCAAAAGCGAGCCATTTGTATAAAGAAAGCATGTTTGACGACACCATAGGGGCAATTGCGACTCCGCTGGGGGAAGGGGGGCTGGCGGTCATTCGGCTTTCGGGGCGCCAGGCCTTGGGCGTGGCAGACCGCTGTTTTGTGCCCAAAGGACAGGGCGCCCTCAAGCCGTCGGCGGCCCCGACTCACACCCTTCATTTCGGGCATATCGTGCGCGACGGCCGGACGGTCGACGAGGTCATGGTTGCGGTGATGCGCGCCCCGCGGACCTTCACTCGCGAGGACGTGGTCGAAATCACCTGCCACGGCGGCATCCTCCCGGCCAAGATGGTCCTGGACACGGTCCTGGCCAGTGGCGCGCGCCTTGCCGAGCCGGGGGAATTCACGCGGCGCGCCTTTCTGAACGGGCGCATAGACCTTGCCCAGGCCGAGGCGGTGGCTGACCTCATCCATTCCCGGACCGAACTGGCGCTCCAGGCCGCCAACGAACAGGCTGCCGGCAAGCTCTCCCGCCGCATCGATCAGCTCCGGAACCAGATGCTCAAGACGCTCGCCCACATCGAGGCGCACATCGATTTTCCCGACGATGACATCGGCCCGGATAGCCGGGAACAGCTTGTGGACCACCTCCGGCGGGACATAGCGTTCATGGACCAATTGCTCCGCACCGCCCACGAGGGGCAGCTCCTGCGGCGCGGCATCCGCGGCGCCATCATTGGCCGTCCCAACGCCGGCAAATCGAGCCTGCTCAACCAGCTTCTCGGCCGGGACCGGGCCATCGTCTCCCGGATTCCCGGCACCACGCGCGATACCATCGAGGAAACCGCCGACATCCGAGGCGTGCCGGTGCTTCTGGTTGACACCGCCGGCCTGCGTGAGGCGGGGGACGAACTCGAGTTGGAGGGCATTCGCCGCAGCCGCCAGTCGCTGCTCCAGGCCGAGTTCATCCTCCACGTGTTTGACGTTTCGCAGCCCCTGACCGACGCAGACGCCCGCTATCTCGCCGAGTTCGCCGCAAAGAAGCGCATTTGGGTCCGGAACAAGATCGACCTCCCCTCTCGGCTTCAGTTTCCGCCCGGCCTGGGCGGGCCGGTGGCGGACGTTTGCTGCTTGACAGGGCAGGGGATCGAGGCCCTCAAAGACGCCATCAAAGAACTGGCCTGGTCGGGCGAGATCAAAACCGGGATGTTCGAGGTCATGATCAACTCCCGCCACCAGGACGCCCTGAACCGCGCCCGCGCCGCCACCCTCCGCGCCACGGATGCCTTGGCCTCGGACCGGACCCTCGAACTGGCGGCCATCGACCTCCGCATCGCCGTTAATGCCGTCGGCGAGATCGTCGGCAAAACCACCACCGAAGACCTCCTCGACATGATCTTCAGCCAATTCTGCATCGGCAAATGAAACGCCGACCCAACCGACGAGCGCAGCGATGCGCCAACTGCCTGTCGAAGTGACCGACGGAATGATCTGCCAGAACCTCCTGACACTCACTCGAAAAAGATGAACCACGGATGCCACGGATCAACACGGATTTCTTCTATCCGTGCCATCCTGAAATCCGTGGTTGAAAAATCTTCGCAGTCTGCGGGCAATCTCGGCTATTGCTGTCTATGGCGTTTCGCGAACGTTCCAGAACTTCTGATTAGAGGCCTGGAAAGTCATTCCGCCAGCAAGGCTGCCGACCAGGACTGCGACCGGCATTCGGGCGCCGCGAATCACTGGCTTTCCATGGCAGACAGCCGGGTCAATAGTGATACGCTCGTGACCTTTCATAAGTTAGGGCTACCCGAACGAGACATGACGATTCCAAGAGTCCGGCAGGGGAAAGGCGGCCGCTCTATATTGAATATAACAAACGACAAAAATCCGCAGTGTGAATAAGTCGGTGAATAACTTACTGCATGGAGCGTGCCACTTTCCGCACAGCATGTTGCGTGCCGCCTAGTGTGTAGCAATGCATATTGTATAGCGACGACGACTCCCTTCTGTGTAGCTATGCATACTGTGTAGCAACGCGACTACGCCCAAGCACGGGTCTTAATGTGTAGCATAGGATACTGTGTAGCACCGCTGTCAAGCGTATACCAGGGCACTACGTATGTATAGCATTGCACACTAACCGCTACACGCTCGGATGCCATCCCGCGCGCCCCCAGGCCCGAACACACCCGGTCGGATTGCCGAGGCGGAGCCGACCGGGACTACGGCCTTACTGTTCCCCCTGCCTCTGTGGCCCGGTCTCTCCGTCCCCACCTCGGCAATGAAATGGAACCGCCTCCTTAGCGAACCGTTTGGCCGAACCGTTTCCTTAGCAGGATTCCCCAGGACAGGGCAGGGCAGGGGACCCGCTCCATTCGGAGCGTTTTTCTTCGCACTTTATTTGCTGTCAAGCACGTCTTTCCCCGCAGGGCAGGGGACAGTCTTTTCGGTCATTGACTGAGTCGCACAGCAGCGCGTAACGTGCCCACGTGAAATGGTTTGGAAGCCGCATTTGTGCACTTCAATATACGAACCATCCGTTGTATAATCACGGTTGGCCTAGGAAACTGTTCTGCCTCACCTTTCCACTATTGGCCGCTGTTCTGGCCACCCCGGGGACGGTCCTAGCTGAAGACTACACTGGGTATGCCGCCCTCCCAGAGATCGACAGGGATCGGATCGTCTGGAATCTCCATGAGCAACACCAGTGGGGACTGCCGCAACAAAAGCCCATCTGCCGTGATCTGCTAGAGACACAGGGTTATTCCTTCGCCAATCAGATAGCCTGGACCACAGATGCGATTGACCTTGTCCAGAAGCAAGGCTGGAAAGACCTAAGCCCGCTCATCTCCAAGATATACGAACGGCCGAAGAACATCTGGATTTACGAGCGGGCCTTCCGTTACTTGCGCAGCCAAGAGGGCAAATCGATTTCCACAAACATCGTTGCCGCTGCTGATATACTGAAAGATGCGGGAAGCTACCGCACCGCAGTCAGTAACGAGGATTTGTCAGCGGCTAAGGAGCGGCTTGTTCAAGAAGCTGACAAAGACGCAGTCACGGTCTATACGCTTATGGTAGCGGGTTGGCACGCAGGCAAAGGCGGCACGGACCGAGGTCGTAAGGCCGCCGCCGATGTTCTCAAAGGTCTTGACCGTGAGACAGTTGCCCAACGGCTTCGTCAACTGCGGCAGGGCATGGGCGCTGAGATCGAATGGGTGGCTAATTACCTTGGCATCTCGCTGGAGGACCATCAGTAATGAAATCCCCCTTCTGGTATTCGGCGGTTGCCTTATTCGGGCGCAGCCAAGACTCAGTACGCGCCCCAATCCCAGACGACGACTTGCCGACGTAGGCACCCAAACGACTCGGGTCGTTTCGGTCGTGGCCGCAAAGAACGTACACACCTGGCGACGCGTTGCAGGTCAGGGCCACCTCGTACCACGGACGGTCGGCAACGACCTGCTGGAACTTGGGCTCGGAGGCGTCCAATGGATCAATCTTGAACCCGTCCGCCAAGCGCGCATTGAACTTTTCAATCTCAAGGCTGACCTCCCGTAAGATAGCTTCGTATTCTTGCATGGTCATAGCGCCTATAATGCTCGGCCAATGTTTGCTGTCCACCGTAGAATTCAGGGCATCGCAGGGCGGCGGCTTGCGCGCCGAGCCATCGGCCCACATCCACCAAGTCAGGCTTGGAGGGGACGGCACGGGTTCCGACAGCCGGACGGTTGCGGACCTCCTTCCCGGCCGCCCCCCACAGAATCACACGCTACCCGGAATCAAGCAGCCGAGTCAGACAGGACCCCCAAAATTCCGCAGTGCAAAGCAGCTTCACCGTGAAACTACCCCGAGCAAACAAATCGCCGCGACGCAACAACCAACGTTTACCCGGCGCTGTGTGCGCACGACGATAACCCCGAATCACACGCCGCACCCCCGCCTGTCAGCCAGCAATTGAGAGGATTGCAGAGTCGACCTACGCGAAGAATGGGCTGGCCAAGTCGGGATAATTCGTTCATTCTGTCCGCGTTATCGGCCCAAGCCACCATGCAGGCACCTGAACCATCGTCGGTCAGCCGGAAGCAGGACATACTCCGGCAGGCGTTGAAGCGGAAAACACCGGTGGAACGAGCTGCATTCCTGGATGCTGCATGTGGCGGTGATGCGGCCTTGCGCCTGGAGATGGAAGCCTGGCTGGCCGCCGCGCTGAATGCGGAGGCCGGCAACGCCCCTCCGGGAGAAGGCACCACCGAAGTCACGCCAGCGCTCCTGGATGAAATACACATGACCGAGGGGCCGGGGACGGTGATTGGCCGCTACAAGCTGCTGGAGCAAATCGGAGAGGGCGGCTTTGGGGTAGTTTATGTGGCCGAACAGCAGGAGCCGGTTCGCCGCCAGGTAGCCTTGAAGGTCATCAAACTGGGGATGGACACGCGGCAGGTCGTGGCCAGATTTGAGGCGGAGCGACAAGCCCTAGCGCTGATGGATCATTCCAATGTCGCCAAGGTGTTCGACGCAGGAGCCACCGATAGCGGACGGCCTTTCTTTGTGATGGAGTTGGTGAAAGGGATTCCAATTACCAAGTACTGCGACCAGGAGAAGCTGGGCATTCGGGAACGGCTCAATTTGTTCATCAAGGTCTGCCACGCCATTCAACACGCGCACCAGAAGGGGATTATCCATCGGGACATCAAGCCCTCGAACATCCTGGTGACGCTGCACGATGGGGTGCCGGTGCCCAAGGTGATCGACTTTGGGATCGCCAAGGCGACGCAACAGAAGCTCACGGAGAAGACGCTGCACACGCAATTGGAGCAATTGATCGGGACACCGGCGTACATGTCGCCGGAGCAGGCGGAGATGAGCGGGCTGGACATCGACACGCGCAGCGACATCTACAGCCTGGGCGTCCTGCTTTACGAACAGCTCACAGGCCGGACGCCATTCGATTCGAATGAACTGCTCAAGTCCGGCCTGGATCAGATGCGCAAGGTCATCCGGGAGATAGAACCGCCACGGCCTTCAACAAAGTTGAGCACGATGCTCGAAGGCGAACTCACCACCACCGCAAGGCGCCGCGCCTCGGAAGTGTCCAAGCTCATCCACCTGCTGCGGGGCGATCTGGATTGGATCATCATGAAATGCCTGGAGAAGGACCGGACACGGCGTTACGACACGGCCAATGGGCTCGCGATGGACGTTCAAAGACACCTGAACAGCGAACCGGTCGTCGCGTGCCCGCCGAGCCTGGGATATCGGCTGCAAAAGAGTTTTCGGAGGAACAAGCTGGTATTCACCGCCGCCGGGGTGGTTGGGATGGCGCTGGTGCTCGGGGCCGTGGTCAGCTCCTGGCAGGCGATTCGAGCGAAAAAGAGCGAACTGAAAGCGCGTCAGAATCTTTATGCGTCAGACATGCTTCTGGCCCAGCACGCCCGAGAGGATGGCAACCTCGACCTGACCCTCAACTTGTTGAACAGACATCGAGGCGCTCCAGGCGAAGCCGACTTGCGAGGCTGGGAATGGCGTTATCTCTGGGGTGCGTCCCAAAGCGACGAAGCCGCTACTTTCGCTACAAATTCCGCAGACGTAGGCGATCTAGGGATTTCTCGGGACGGCAGTCTCCTGAGCATCGCGGAATTCGGCACCGCGACGACGGCCGTCAAGATTTGGGGTTTTCCGTCCGGGCGACTTGTTGCCATTCCCGAAACGAATGACGCCGCAGGCTCGGTCGCCTTCTCGCCTGATGGAAAACTACTCGCGCTTGGCACAAGGAGCCATGGCCTCAAGTTATGGGACATCGTGACCCACCAGGAAAAAACCAGCTTCCCTGGCAGGTATGGGCAATGGCGTGGCTCGACGTTAGTGTTTTCCGCGGACGGGAGCACACTGGCTGCCGCCCGCGGTAGCGAAATCCTACTTTGGAACATTGAGAAGAAAACACTCCTCATGACCTTCAGAGGACATTTGGATGGCATTAATTCACTTGTTTTCTCGCCCGATTGCAAGACGTTGATTAGTGGAAGCTTGGATAGCTCCATCCGGCTTTGGTCGCTCGCAACAGGGCAAGAAATCGCACGGCTGACCAATCACACATCCCCGGTTGCATCTCTGGCTCTCTCGGCTGACGGAAAAACTCTCGCATCAGGAGATACAGAGAACACGATACGGATTTGGGATCTCGAGACGCGGCTTCAGCTTGCCATGTTAACCAATCATACACGAGGGGTGGTCTGCCTGGCCTTCTCGCCGGATCAGAAAACACTCGCTTCAGGCAGTTGGGACCATCTGATCAAGCTTTGGGATACCGCCCGGTGGCAGGAAGTCAGCACGTTGAGGGGTAGCCTGGATGAGGTGTATGCCATTGCGTTCACGCCGGATGGCAAGACCCTGGTCAGCGGCGCAAAAAACGGGACGATCACGACCTGGAATGCTGTGCCCCAAGTCCGGCCTCCTGAGGTGCTTAAGCGTCCCCCAGACGCTCGCTGGTGGCGGTTAGGCGACGGAACCTTGTTTTGCTTTCATACGAACGAAACTGTAAGCTGCTGGGATCCGTCCACACTTCGTCAGACGGCTCGGTATGACGCTCCGCAGGAGGCCGATACGGAGTCCGTATCGTTCAGTCCAACACCAGGCGGGAGGCTGGTTTGGGCAAACAAACAAAGTGAGATAGTGGTCTGGGATCTGGTGGCCCGACGCCAACTTGGCCGTCTTCACTGGGTGACGGGAGAGGAGAAAGTGGTCGCCGTTTCTCCGAATGAAAAGCTTCTGGTCGCGTTTGCCGCTGGCGAGTGCCTGACTGTTTGGGATCTGGAGAAGATGCAAGAAATCACAACTTTACCGAAATCCGCAGCCAATGTGGTGGTATGGTGTTTCTCCCGAGATCTTCACCGGATAGCCGCAGGAAACGAGAACGGAACCATCGAGGTCTGGGACCTTAGCCGAAAGGAGCGGCTGGGCGACTGGCAAGCTCACCAGCAACGTGTCGCGGGTGTGGCATTTATGCCCGACGGGAAACGGCTTGTCAGCGTTGCTCATGATGCGACTGCCAGGCTCTGGGAACTCGAGACCTGTCGCGAACTGAAGCAATTCACGCGTAGCTTAAATGCATTCTTTTCTCTTGGCATCTCTCCCGACGGACAGAGGGTAGCCGCCGGAACATCCGACGGTCGAATAGAGATTTGGATCTCTTCGACCGGTCAGAAGATTGCGACGCTCAGAGTCGGGAATGCTGTTACGGACCTGCAATTCCTGGGATCGGATGGGAACACTCTCGCCTCCCTGACCGGCGGAGAGCTGCGGCTGTGGCGCGCCCCGTCGTGGGAAGAGATAGCGGCAGCGGAGAAAAAGACAGCATTGAAAACGCGGTAGCACTGACCTGCGCAGACAGGGAATCTAGCTCCTGGTTTGTCCAAGACCAGAGAACATGAAATTGAACCGCGTCGCCGTTGCTCACCGATAATCCACACGTGGGCGGATTATCAACGAGCCGGTGGGGGAGCGCACCGTCCCTCCGGCAAGCCGGGGAATTTAACCCCGCAGCAACCACAGCCTGCCGCGAACGTCCTGGAACGTCCACACTTTTTCGCACGCCCCAACTCTACGCCAACTGAATATAACAAACATTGTGCGAAATATGCGTCACTCTTGGGCCAAGATGGTTCGCCCTCTGGGAACAGCTTCCCCTCTGTTGGGATTACCTTCGGACCTCGGCCTTCGGATTTCGGGTTTCCGTTCGGATTTCGGCCTTGGGCCTTCGGATTTCCCGCCTTCGCGCTCGACGCTTCCGCCTTCGCCGAGGCTACGGCGGACAAGACGGCGGGCAGGCCGGCTCCGCCGGCCTCTGGAGTTTGGACCTCTATAGAGGTAGGGATGGCGGGGTTAGCGCCACCCCTCCCTCCGAACCGGACAGGCGGATTTCCCGCATCCGGCTCTCCAGTCAGTGGGGTCTCAGTGAGACTAACCATAAGCACATGAGCCGTG
>Ga0181524_10000309_pt1 | contig 59334 bp, 52 predicted proteins | sample PEATcosm2014_Bin_34_FD_119761 | JGI IMG/M metagenome (GOLD analysis project Ga0181524, IMG submission 119761) | Peatland microbial communities from MTU Mesocosm Facility, Houghton, MI, USA - PEATcosm2014_Bin05_60_metaG | ecosystem: Environmental > Terrestrial > Soil > Wetlands > Peat | place... | reverse complement strand
GCAGAATCGGCCTTGCAGAAGTCGAATCTCCGCGTCCGTTGCCAAGTGCTTTGTGAGATCGCGTGCCCGGCTACGTCGCCCACCTTGCAGGAAATCCGCTACTTGCACCACGGGCTGTTAAGGACATCCGAAGAGCATGGGCTAAAGCTCTGAAGCTGGCAGGGATCCCATACTTCTGGCTCTACAATCTGAGGCATTCATTTTGCTCCAGACTGAGCGCCGCAGGGGTGTCGGATCTTTTTGTGGCGCAGATGATCGGACACTCAACGCCAAGCATCGTCCACACGTACGCGAGAGCTATTGACGAGCATCGGCGTGACGCAATACGTAAGCTGGAATCGCTTAGGCCAATACGCCAGGATGGATCGCCTCAAGGATCGCCAGCTCGGACAAATTGAGAAATCGATTCAAGCCAAATCAGCATCGCCTCCCAGCCGCGAGAATTAAAAGTGAACCTGCTTTCGTGCTGGCCGACAAGCGCTTGGACGTTGGCAATGTCACTGCAGGAGTGCAGATGAGAAGTGGTTACTGTCTTACTCCGAATGAATGGCGGAGAGGGGGGGATTCGAACCCCCGGTACGGTTTCCCGTACTCCAGTTTTCAAGACTGGCGCCATCAACCACTCGGCCACCTCTCCGACTACTACAGTTTTACTACAGTCCAGGCATTTTCCCAGAGGCAGAGCGGAATCGTTCCTTTGTTTTCAATCGATTACAAGCGCACGGTCTAGATGCACATGGGTTTTCAAGACCGCCCGTTTCAACCGCTCACGCATCCCTCCACTCTTTATACTCAATAACTTACAGTCAATATTATCAGAGATGTGCTGCACATTCGCACACTCATCGCGCTCTGCTTCGGGCCGAACCAGATCCAATAACCGCCGACTTCTGTGTTAAGGGGCTTCCCCAGACTGAACACTCCGCAAAGGGCAGGCCTCACGGGAGTCTAACAGACCTCGGCTACCTCTCCGCTCTGCTTCCGTTCGGGAGCAGAATGCGCGCTGGACGGAGAAGCAACCGAATTGCGGATTTTCAACTCAGTCGGCAGAACTACCCTCTGCGGAGGCTGCTTCAGACCGGCAATCCGTTCCAACAAAAGGCGCGCCGCCGTAGTTCCCAGTTGATAGCCGGGCTGGCACACCGTGGTCAGCGCGGGCGCGGTGAATTCAGCGAAATCGAGATTATCAAATCCCACAATGGATAGCTCTTCGGGACAGTGCAGACCCAGTTCACGAGCCGCCAGCAGCACGCCCAGCGCCATCAGATCATTGCAGGCAAAAATCGCCGTGGGCCGGGGCAACATTCCCAGCAGCCGCTTGGCCGCGTGATACCCGCTGTTGCGTTCGAAACGGGCTTCCTGAACATAGTCCGGTTCGATGGAGACCTTGGCTTCGGCAAGGGCGCGCTTGAATCCATTCAATCTTTCCACGGCGTTGGCCAGATGCAACGGGCCGGTAATCACTGCCAGCTGGCGGTGGCCCATGCGCAGCAGATGTCGCGTGGCGCTATAGGCTCCCGCCTCGTTAGCCACCAGCACCACGTCTCCGCTCCAGCCCTTCGGCTGCCGGTCGATACAGACCACGGGAGGCCCTGAAACCGCTGGTTTCAAGTGGGTTGAGATCTCGCTATCTACGGAGGGAATCACCAGCCATCCCGCCGGACGATAGGCCCGCAGCTCGTTCAGATACGAGATCTCTTTGCGCGGGTCGTTGTCGGTATTGCACAGTACAAGACGGAGAGAACTACTGTAGGCAACATCCTCGACGCCGCGCACCACCGCGGGGAAAAACGGGTTGGTCACATCCGGGATGATCATGACCAACATGCTGGTCTGGTTCCGGCGTAGCCCCCGCGCCAGCTGGCTGGGCTGATAACCCAGGCTGCGAATCGCCTCCAGCACCCGCTGCCTCAGCTTCTCCCGCACCTTGGCCGTATCGTTGATTACGTGCGACACCGTGCCAATGGACACTCGGGCCCGCTCCGCAATCTGCCGCATTGTGACCGGAGGGTTCATGGGAAGTTCTGCGCCGGTCCGGCCAGGAAGGTGCTACGTCACGAGTCTCGTGTAACGGGCCGAATGGGCGACCAGAACGAACAGCTTTCCGGTGCTCAATATAAAACGTTTCAAGCTCAGTGTCTACGCTCAGTTGAGACACGGGCAGCTGGCAAGCGTCCAAATTCCCGGGAATGGAACTCCATCACTTCAGCGAAGTGCGCCAGGAAATAGCTGATGCTGTGATCGCCGGGGTACGCGTGATATTCGTGTGGCACGCCTTCCTTCTCCATCTCGTCGTGCAGGAGTGCGGCTCCGGTTTCAAACCCGTAGTTGTCATCCTGGCCGCAATTGAGGTAGATCGCCATTTTTCTGAGGCCTGCGACATTTTTCTTGGCCAAAACAAACGGATTGTTGTCATTCCAGTGGGCGACGTTGATCGGCTTCCCGAAAACAGCGGCCAACACGCCGCCCAGCGGCGAACCCGCCTGCGATGCGGCGTCCAGTTGCCGAGGAGACTCGGTGATCAAAGCCGCGCTCTGCGCGCTCACCGCCGAGAACAATTCCGGATGCGCGAAGGCGAAACGCAAGGCTCCGTAGCCGCCCATGGAAACTCCGCTGATGGCCCGCCCGGCGCGGCCCGGGAGAACACGATACGCGTGGTCGATATAGGGCAGAAATTCCTGCAAGAAGAAATCGCTGTAACGGACGGAACCATCGGCCGAATTGATGTAAAAGCTGCGCCGCCCCTCAGGTACAACGATCAGAAAATCGCCGATCTTCTGATGGCTGCGCAGGTCGTCCAGCAGGGTCCAGCCCCCGCTGTTGAACAGAGTCTGCTCGTTGTCACCTAGCCCGTGAAGGAAATAGAGCACGTGGTAGCGGCGGACGGGATGCTGAGTTGCACCGGCATCGTAGCCTGAGGGAAGGTACACGCAGTAGTGAACGATTTGTTTGAGGATGCGGCTATGGAGAGCGCTGCAATCGATGCGGCTTTGAGCTGCGAGATGAGAAACGAACAAAAGACACACGAGGACGGGGAGCAATAAGCGACGCGGCCAGACAGACATGTTCACCGAAGTGGACGGCTGATTTGCTTTAGCGGTCACGTTCAAACTAGCGTGGAAGAGCGGCCCTTTAGGGCCGCGTCCTCGCCCTCAATAAAACAACGGCCTCCAGGCCGCGGGACCCACCGGGGCTAAAGCCCGGAATTCTCTGCGCCGCCAACGCGGCGCTGAAGCGCCGCTCTTCCACGGTTGCTCAAACCATTCTGGAGCGGGCCAACAAACCCAACCCCAACAAGTGCATCACGAGTTACTCGTAGCGTAGCGCCTGAACGGGATCGAGTTTGGCGGCGCGTCCGGCTGGATACCGGCCGGAAACCAGGCTTACACCCACAGCAAACAGGATTCCGAAGATGACCAGCCACCAGGGCACTGCCCAGAAATGTTCCGGAGGCAGTGATTGGCGCTTGAGGTAAATATTGGTGCCGAAGTTGATGACCTGGCCGATGGCCCAGCCCAGAATGACTCCTGCAATCCCGCCGAGAATGCCCATGGCGCCGGCCTCGGCAAAAAAGAGGCTCTTTACGTCCCGGTCGCTGGCGCCGATCGCTTTCATGATCCCGATTTCCCGCCGCCGCTCGAGGATCGCCATGACCAGCGTGTTGACGATTCCGATCGACGCGACAATCAGCGCCAGGCTGCCGAAGATTCCAAGGAACGCATAGAGCACTCCAAAGAACTGCCTCAGCCCGCGGCTGGCGTCGACAATCGAGAAGGTGTTGAACCCCAGTTTCTTGATCGCGTCTTCCACGGACTGCACCTGCGCCGGGTTCTTCACGCGCACGCTGATCGAGGAATAAACCGTTTGATCGCTCGCCGCCCGCGAGATTTCGCTCACATCGGTTGGCTGCATCACATGGAGGCTCTCGGCCAGCTTCAAGGGCAAGAACACCTTCGCCCGCATGGGGCCGCGCATACTCTCCACATCGAGATCGGATATGCCCACAATCCTGAGCTTCTGCTCTCGAGAAACGACCGAATAGGCGGCCGCGGCCAGGCTGTTATCAACGGATGCGGTTCCATTGGTCTTCGGCGGAACCGGTTGCTGTGGCGCGGCGGCGCGCTGGGCGTAGCGCATTAACAGGTCTTTGCCCAGAAGCGGCTGGGCCAACTCGGCTACGCCCGGCTCGGGGGCTCCCAGGGGCTGAGTCTTGCCCAACAATTCTTCTGCGAAGGACTTCTGCAGGATCACTTCCGCAGCCGTTTCAGACGAAAAGAAACTCCCCTGCATGCCTTCGAAAGCGTCGTTGGATTGCGCCGAAGAGGGCAGAGCGGAAATCGTGGTGAGATGCGGCTTGTCTTCGTAGCGCAGTTCGGTGCGAAAGCGAATGTCGGGATAAGCCTCGAGGACGTTGGGCAGGCGCTCGATCTCTTGCCGGGCAGGCTCATTGAGAACCCGGCTTTCGGCCGGGTTAGGTCCGGTGCGTTCCTCCTCGCGGCTCATACCACGCAGTTCCCGGCGTGAAGTGACGATGATGGTGTCAAAGAGCCCAGACTTCACCAGACGGCGCGACGCCATTTGCTGCAGGCCGATTCCCAGCGACAGCATAGCAACCAGTGATGCCACGCCCACCGAGATACCAATCGTGGTCAGTGAGTTGCGCAGCACCGATTCGCGCAGATTGCGGAGCGCCAGTTCGGTAAGGTCAGGAAGCTTCATGCCTGTCCCTGTCTTCCTGGTTCAGCGCCAGCGGGTGCATTCGCCTCTTCGTGAGTCAGTTTTCCGTCCGCCAGGAAAATCATGCGCTCGGCGTAGCGCTCGGCGAGAGCGCGCTCGTGGGTCACCATAACGACGGTCATGCCCAGTTGCCGGTTGAATTCACGAACCAGATCCATGATTTCGATTCCGGTGTGGCTGTCGAGATTGCCGGTCGGTTCGTCGGCCAGCAGAAGCTGTGGACGATTGATGAGCGCCCGCGCCAGCGCCGCCCGTTGTTGCTCGCCTCCCGAAAGCTCGCTCGGACGATGGTCCTTCCGCGCCCGCAGACCAACCCGATCCAGAGCTTCGCGAACCAGATTTTCGCGCTGGCTGCGGTCGACTTCGGCGAAACGCAGCGGCAGTTCTACATTCTCGGCCAGAGTCATGCTGGGAATCAGGTTGAACGATTGAAAGACCATGCCGACAACGTGCAGCCGGTACTTGGCCAGCTCCTCCCGCGAAAGCTTTGCCAGATCTCGATTCTGAACCACAACCGTTCCCGAGGTTGGACGGTCAAGGCCGGCAATCTGATTCAGCATCGACGATTTGCCCGAGCCGGAGCTGCCCAGCAGGGCCACGAATTCACCGGCGCGAACCTCGAGGGAAACGCCGTCGACGGCGCGGATCAAAGTCTCGCCCATGTGGTAATGGCGGCAAAGATTTTCGCTGCGAACGGCGACGGCGCCAGGCGGAGCGGGAATTGCCGGAGAGGTAGTCATACGGTCTAGCGCATTTCTCCTCGCAAAACGCGGAGAGCTTCGGCTGTTCCAACGTCGCCGCTCTTGCCTTCGGCGCTCGTGCCATTTACCGCGACGGCATCGCCTTCACCCGGCGCCAAAAACAGGTTCTCTTCGACTCCGTGCTGGCGGGTATAGAGGTCATAATAGCGGCCGCGCGCGCCATAGAGCTCGGCATGCGTGCCTCGCTCCAGGATTTGTCCCTGTTCCATCACCATGATCTGATCGGCGCGCCGGATGGTCGAGAGCCGGTGCGCAATCACGAATGTGGTCCGCCCCTGCATGAGATACGAGAGGCCCTGCTGGATCATCGCCTCCGATTCCGAGTCCAGGCTGGAAGTTGCTTCGTCGAGAATCAGGATACGCGGCTCCGCCAGAATGGCGCGGGCGATCGAAATGCGTTGCCGCTGGCCGCCGGAGAGTTTGACGCCGCGCTCACCAACGACCGTGTCGTATCTGTCGGCGAACGATTCCGCAAATTCATCCACGCGGGCGATGCGGCAGGCGCGCATGATTTCTTCCTCGCTGGCGGCGGGCCGGGAGAAAGCGACATTCTCGCGGATGGTCCCATCGAACAGAAACGACTCCTGCAAGACGACTCCCAGCCGGGTGCGATACGAGCCCAGCCGCACCGTGCTCAAGTCCACGCCGTCCACGCGCACTGTGCCCTTCGTAGGCACATAGAAAGCGGAGATCAAGCCGATGGTGGTGGATTTTCCCGAGCCCGAGGAGCCGACGAGGGCGGTCACCGTGCCTGGTTCCGAATGAAAGGAAATGTCATGCAGAACTTCGTGCGTACCGTCATAACTGAAACTGACGTCATCGAATTCGATCGTCCCCACAATATCGGGCAAAGAGACGGAGCGTTTCGGGTCCTGATCCTCCGGGCGCTCGTTCATGATCTCCTGCGTGCGCTCCAGCCCGGCCAGAGCCTCGGTAAGCTGGGTGCCGATGGCGACGATCTGCATCATGGGAGCAACCAGAAAGGGCAGGGTGAGGGTGAAAGAGAAGAACTGTCCGGGAGTGAGCGTGCCGGCCAGACTCTGGCGCGCGCCGACGTACATCGTGGCCGCGCCGACGAGTCCGAGCATCACGCTGGCGGAGAGACTCATGACCGACGTCGCCGTCAGCGTACGCATGACGTTGTCGAGCAATCTGCGGACTCCCGCGGCAAATACAGCTTCCTCACGTTCCTCGGCGTGGTATCCCTTGATCACGCGCACGCCGCCCAGCGATTCCGTCAGCCGCCCCGTGACTTCGGCGTTGATCTTGCTGCGCTCGCGGAAAATCGGACGGATCGTGCCGAACGCCTTGCTCAAAAACGCGCCAAACACCGCCAGCGATCCCACGGCAATCAGCGTCATGCGAGGGCTGATGTGCATCAGCCACCATAGGGCAATGCCGGAGGTCAGCAACCCTCCCGCGAACTCTACCAGGCCCGTACCCAGCAGATTGCGAATGCCGTCCACGTCGCTCATGATGCGCGAGACCAAAGCGCCGGTCTTGTTGGCATCGTAAAAAGAAACCGGGAGCCGCGAAATGTGCTTCTGCACTTTCTGGCGGAGCTCGGTGATCAGCCGCTGCGCCGCTTTCGAGAGCAGCTGCGTCAAAGCAAAGGAAGTGATCCCCTGCAGGACGGTGGCCAGCAGCACAATCCCCACCAGCCGCTGCAGCGCCGCCAGGTGATGTTTGTTGATGACATCGTCGATCAGAAACTTGGTGGAGGCGGGAAGCACGAAACCCGCCACGCGGTTGATCACCATCAGCCCAAAGCCGAGTGCGAGCAGCCCGCGGCGCGGACGCATCAGCTCCCAGACTTGGGGCAGAACGGCCTTCAGTCGCTGGAACTTCGGGGGCTTGGCGGTTGGTGTCGCTGGGGAACTCAATCTAGTCTTTGACTCCGCTGGGGCCGGACTCGCTTCATCATTACGTATTGTCACACATTTCCGCCTGTGACATTCCGCACCGCGCCGTTGTATGCTCGGGGCGTGTCCCGCCCGTCTACGCCGGAGCGTTCGCCAGACCATTCGCCGACCTTCGGCCTGCTGCTGGGGCTCATCATCACGCTGTCAGCGGTTGTCGCCTACTTCGTTTACACCAGCTGGCAGGTGAGCGGTTTGCGCAAACTGCAGACCGAAATGGTGGACCGCAACCGCAAAGATTCCCTGCAACTGCTGCGCATTCAGAACGATCTCAATTCGCTGGCGGTCGCGATGCGCGATATGGTGAGCGGAGATGAACCTTATCCTCTGACCGCGTGGTCGGCGCAATTCCAGCGCATCCGCACCGATCTCGACGACGCGATCCGCCTCGAAGCGGGGCTGGCCGCGGCCAGCCGGACGCCGGATCAGGCCGCGTTTTTGACCAGTTCGTTTATCCAGTTCTGGGACGCGGTGGACCGGGTTTTCGCCCTCGCCCGTGACGGCAAGGAAAGAGAGGCGCGCGAGCAGATTCAACTCTCGCTGCAGGAGCGGCAAGCCGCGCTGAGCACCGCCGTGGCTCGGGCGCTGGTGCAGAACACGGAGAACGAAGAGCAGGCCGGCCAACGCATCGTGCAGATCTACGACCGGGTGCAGTTCCAGGTCTATATCTTTCTGGCCGCAACCCTGCTGGCGATCTTGTTGAGCAGCCTTTCGATCATGCGCTGGAACCGCCGGCTGTTCGCGCGCCTGGCTGAGATTTCCGAGCGGCGCAGCGAACTGGCGCAGAAGCTGATCGCTACGCAGGAGTCCACCCTCCGCTACATTTCCCGCGAACTGCACGATGAGTTTGGCCAGGTGTTGACCGCCGTGGGTTCGATGCTGCGCCGCGCGGGGACGCACGCGCCCGAGGGTTCCACGCTGCGGGCTGATTTGCAGGAGGTTCTCGAGACCGTACAAGCGACGCTAGAGAGCGTGCGCAGTCTCTCTCAGGCGCTGCATCCCGTGATGCTCGACGAGGCAGGGCTGGAGAGCACGCTGGACTGGTACATCCCCACCGTGGAACGCCAAACCGGAATTGCCATATCCTATGAGAAGCAAGGCAACCCGTTTGCCGTGGATGGCGAGGCCGGGGTGCACGTGTACCGCGTGTTGCAGGAAGCGCTGAACAATGTGGCGCGGCACGCGGGAACGAAGCAGGCGTGGGTGCGCTTGCGCTTCCTGCCCGATGCGCTGGAACTGGACGTGGAAGATCACGGCGTCGGGTTCGAGAGTCCCAACCGGCGCGGGATTGGCCTGGTGGCAATGCGCGAACGATCCGAACTGATGGGCGGCCGGATTAGCTTCTCGCGTCCAGCCGGGGGCGGAACCTTGATGCATCTGGCCATTCCTCGAGAAAAAGCGGAATTCTATGGGAAAGAAGATCACAGTCTTGCTGGTGGATGATCACAGCCTGGTCCGGCGGGGTTTCCGGCGCATGCTGGAAGACGAATCGGACATGAAAGTGGTCGGTGAAGCGGGCGACGGCGAAGCGGCGATCAAACTCGCCAGGGAACTTCGTCCCCAAGTGGTGGTGATGGATTGCGCTCTGCCCGGCATGAACGGCCTCGAAGCCACGCGGCAGATTCTCGACGACTCCCCGGAAGTCGCCGTTCTCATGCTGAGCATGCACACCGAGAGCACTTGGGTGCGCCAGGCAGTCGAGGCTGGAGCCCGGGGATACATTCTCAAGAACGCGTTAGACCTCGAGCTGGGAGCTGCGATCCGCAAGGTCGCCGCCGGAGAGACCGTGTTTGATCCGCAGGTCGAACAGAAGGAGGCCCTGCGGGGCGAACGCAACCAGGCGCTCACGCCACGGGAGCTCGAGGTTCTGCAAATGATCGTGGACGGCAAGTCGAACAAGGAGATTGCCGCCGTTCTCGAGCTCAGCGCCAACACCGTGGCGGTTCACCGCGCCAACATCATGAACACCCTGGGAATCCACAAAACTGCCGAACTGGTGGTGTACGCGATTCGTGCCGGGCTGGTGAACGTTCCGTGAATCGCAGGTCTTTTCTCGGGGGACTGGCGGGGCTCGCAGGCTGGTCGCAGTTTTCGCGGCTGGGGGCGTTCGCCGCGCAGGCGGGTGCAAACGGGTCTCCGGGCTTTCGATTCACCGATGTCACCACGCAGGCAGGAATTCAATTCCAGCACAATACGGGAGCTTTCGGGGGCAAATTTCTGCCTGAGACTCTCGGCTCGGGCTGCGCTTTTCTCGATTATGATCGCGACGGCTGGCAGGACATTCTGCTGATCAACGGCGCGGATTGGCCGGGCCATAAGACAAGCCGCACCACGCTCCGCCTGTATCGCAATAACGGCAATGGCACATTTACCGACGTGACGGCCCGTGCCGGACTCGATATCGAAATGTACGGCATGGGGGTTGCCGTAGGCGACTACAACAACGATGGCTTCCCCGATATTTTCATCACCTGCGTGGGGCAAAACCGGTTGTTCCGCAACACCGGCAAGGGCACGTTCGTGGACGTTACCAGCACGAGCGGCTTGGGCAAGCGGGAGGCGTTGAGCACCTCTGCCCTGTGGTTCGATTACGACCGCGATGGCTTGCTGGATCTTTTTGTCTGCAACTACGTGAAATGGTCGCCGGAGCACGACATCTTCTGCAGTCTCGACGGTAAGCACAAATCGTACTGCACTCCGGAAGCCTATCGCGGAGCGACGTGCTGGCTGTTTCACAATCGCGGCGACGGAACCTTCGAAGATGTCACCGCGAGCAGCGGGATTTTCGACAGCAGCTCGAAATCATTGGGCGTCGCCTTGATCGACGACGATCACGACGGCTGGCCCGACCTGCTGGTCGCGAACGATACTCAGCCCAACAAGCTCTATCGCAACCAGCACAACGGCACATTCAAGGATGCGGCAGTCGAGGCCGGACTCGCCTTCAGCACCGAAGGAAAAGCGCGCGCGGGCATGGGGGTTGACGTTGGCGATTTCGAAAATTCCGGCGCGGCGGGTGTAGCCATCACCAATTTCGACAACGAGATGATCGGCCTGTACCGGGCGAGCGGCAGAGGATTCGAAGATATCGCGGCGCAGGCCGGCGTGGGGATGGCCTCCAAGAACAGCCTGGGCTTTGGCTGCGTCTTTGTGGACATCAATCTGGATGGCTGGCTCGATTTCGCCGTAGCCAACGGCCACATTGATGAAACTGTGCGCAACATCCGCGGCAACGTCGGATACGCGCAGCCGCCGCAGCTGTTTCTCAGCAACGGAAACGGGAGTTTTCGCGATGTGGCGGACGAAGTTGGCGGAGGGTTTGATCAGCCGAAGGTCGGCCGCGGTCTGGCCTGCGCCGATTTTGATCGCGACGGCGATCTAGACCTGCTGCTCACCACCAACAACGGGCCTGCCTACCTCTATCGCAACGACCTGCTGACGGGGAACCGGAGCATCCGCTTTCAGCTGAGGGGGACCAAGTCGAACCGGGATGCGATCGGCGCGGTGGTGCGCGTTTCTGCCGGAGGCATGACCCAGTCGCGCATGGTGAAAGGCGGCTCCAGTTACCTCTCGCAATCGGAACTGCCGGTCACGTTTGGACTGGAGAAACGGGACCGCATTGAGCGCGTGGTGATCGAGTGGCCCAGCGGCAGAACTGAAGAATACGCAAATCTGGCGGCGGGCCGGGGCTACGAGTGCATCGAAGGAAAGGGAATTACACCCCAAAACGGCTATTGAGCAGCGTCGCGGGCCGCCGCGCTGTGCTGGATCACGCTTCCGGCCGCGACGAGATCAATCTCCACCGAATCGCTCACCCGCAAAAAGAAAGTGCTGGGATTCTTCATTCCCCACTTCGCGTATGGAACCGTGAAATGAACCGTCGCGGTCCAGGAGTCAGATGACATTTCCACTTCGGCCGGAACCGTAATCTCGCGGTCAACTCCGTGAATGCGGAACATCCCGTGCACTTTCACCGGAGATTTTCCGGGATTTGCGACAGCGCCCTCAACCCGGTCGGGACGAAACGAAATCTCAGGATAGCGGTCGCTCTCCAGCACATCCTGGTGCATCTTGCGATCGCGCATGCCGTTGCCGGTCTCACCGCTTTTCGCATCTACCAGAATTTCTCCAGAGAGCAGCCCGGAAGCAGGATCGAACCCGAGCACACGGGGCTTGACCTGAAATGTTCCGTGCACCGTATGAAGCGCGGCGTCCAAAGTGAATTTCACGGCTGTCTTGGCAGGGTCGAGCTGAAGGGCGGTTGGCCGAGACTGCGCTGAAGCAGCCGCCATGAGCAAGGCTAGAACTGTGAGTGCTCGGTTGATCTGAGGACGGGTCGCGGTCATCGTCATCACGCCGTCAGCAATCCCCAGCCTAGACTCAGGCCGTCCCATACGATGCGTACCGGTGGGCGAGCGCCGACGTGCAGCTCCAACAGGCGCTGAAAGATCTGCGGGCGGCTCTCGAAAACCTGTAGCGTGCGACGCTGCAGTCGGGGACGACCGTCGAGCGTGAGCATCAGCCGCGCCATCCACCGCGGGCGCAACGACAGCCGGCGGTGCTCCGCCTGATAACGCGCCAGATCACCGGACTGGAAGCACTCCGCCAACAGCATGGCTTGGCTGAACGCCAGGCCGAGTCCCTCTCCCGTAATGGCGTCGACGGTGCCCGAAGCATCGCCGATCAGCGCCACATTTCCGCGGCACACACGATTGAACCGGCGATTGCCGGTGAGTGCGCCTCTTTCCACGGAGCATGTCCCGGCTCCGCGCAGCCGTGCGCTCAGCGCGGGCAGGAGCTGCAAGCCTTCGTCCAGCCGCAGGTTGGGATCATGCGAGGCCAGCGCGACGCACACTTGTTCGTCGCCAACCGCCGTGGCATAACCCTGGCAGCGCGCGCTCCAGTACACCTCCATGCGGTCGGTCCAGGGAGCTACGCGGAAGTGCTGCCGGAAGGCATAGCGCAAATGAGGTCGCGGACCTGGGTCAAGACCTGCCCATCGCCGGACGCGCGAGTTCGAGCCATCGGCTCCCACAATCCAGCGCGCCCGAACCAGCCGATCTCCGAGCCGGACTCCGTCTGCCGCCATGCCCGTGACCGGAGTCTGCCAGAGAAGGTCAACGCCCAGTTGCGCCGCGCGTTCCATCAAGATTCGATGCAGGGAAGTGCGGCGAACCGCCAGACCAAAGCTGCCCCCAGGGAACGGAGCGTCTGCCGCCGCAGAGTTCGTGACAAAGCGAATGCCGCAAAACGGACGACCATCCGAGACAGGGATGCGAATCCCCAGACGCTCCAGCGCGGCCAGTCCATCTGGCAGCAAGCCTTCGCCGCAGGCCTTGTCGACCGGCGGCTCTCGACCGTCGGCCACAACGACGCGGAAACCGCGTTGGCGCGCGGCGATCGCCGCCGCCAATCCTCCCGGGCCACCGCCAATCACAAGAACATCGGTGGCAGCGGGCGCGCTCTGATTCATGTCTTGAGCCTCACCATTGGAGCAGAACCAACTCCGAACAAAATCCCGGCCCCATGGCGGCCAGCAATCCAAGCGTTCCCGGTTCCGGGCGCCGGTTCTTCATTACATCTTCCAACACCACCAGCACTGAAGCCGACGAAAGATTACCCACTTTCTTGAGGCAGTTCCATGAAGCCTCGAGCTGGCCATTGCGGAGATCCAGAGCATCCGCTGTCGCTTCCAGTACCTTCGGGCCACCGGTGTGCAAGACCCAGCTTTTCACGTCGCTGCGCTGGTAACCGTGATCGGCCAGAAAAGCGTCCACGTCGCGCCCCAGATTCTGGCGGATCAAGGCTGGCACTTCCGGCGAGAGCGTGATGCGGAATCCCTTCTCCGTCACTTTCCAGCCCATCATCTCTTCCGTGTCCGGATAGAAAATCGACCGGCTCGCCAGGATCGTGGGACCGTTGGCTTCCACCTCATCGCCAGTCACGATGGCAGCGGCGGCGCCGTCGGCAAAGAGCCCGGAGGAAATCAGATTGGCTACGGAAAGATCGTCGCGCTGCAAGGTCAGAGAACACAGTTCCACTGACACCACCGCTGCGGCCTGGGAAGGATAGGCACGCACGTAATCCGCGGCCCGCGCGATTCCGGCTGCGCCGGCGACGCACCCGAGCCCAAAAACCGGCGTGCGTCGGATGTTCGCCGGCAATCCCATGCGGTTGATCAGCAGCGCGTCAATCGAAGGGCTGGCGATGCCGGTGACCGACACAAAAAGCAGAGCACCCAGCCGGCTGGAGTCCAAGCCGGCATAATGCAAGGCACGGCACAGCGCCTGTTCGCCCAATTCCTGCGCCACTGCGATCCAAATATCGTTCGCCTGGCCCCAGGTCGCAATGTCTGAGTACTTCTCGGTGGGCAACGCGAGATAGCGGCCCTCCACGGCCACGTTGCGGTGAAGCCGCGCCAGCAGTTGCGGATTCCTAAGGCGGTCGCCCCAGTACTCCTGCAGTTTTTCCAGCAGAATCTTCTGGGAATAGTAGTGTTCAGGAAAAGCGCTGGCGGCGCTGGAAATTTTCATAGCTCGGGTCCCCATCCCGGCGCGGAGTCACTCGCTTGAGTTGCGGCAATCGTTGTTCAGCTCAAATGACGGGTTGAGCACGGTTCCTCCGCCTGAGAGCATTCTCCCGGTGCCCGCCACCTGAGTTGTCACACACTTGTTAAATCAAATCCGGCAGCAAGCCGGCCAGGAACCACGACGGTTTCTTGCTGACCTTAGGGAAACTCTCATTAAGCTCTCCAAAGTGAAAAGCAGGTTTCCTTCGACAGGCTCAGGACAAGTCTCGACTCCGCAGAATTGCCCGAAGAACGGGCAATTCCGCTTCGCTCGAAATGACAGACTTGAGCTTAATCAGAGTTTCCTCAGGGCAACACGGCGATCGAGGTCGGCGAATTCCCCACAGCATACGAACCGACTTCGCTCAGAACCCCACTACTGGTGGCCAGGCTGAACGACTCAATCGCCGCGGTCTTCTGGTTGCCCACGAACAGGTACAGCCCGTTGGGATCGATAGCAATCAGGCTGGGCTGCGAATTCGCAGCGAATGGCGAACTGGTGAGCAGGGTCAGACCGCCACCAGTCCCAATCGCGTAGCCCGAGATGTATGCCGAGCCCTGACTGGCTACATACAGATACTTGCCGGAGTTATCCACCAACAGCGAAATGGGACTCGAGTATGTCGTGCCGATGGGGGAACCAGGGAGTTGGGCAAGCACCGTGTTTGAGCTTTTGGTGATGGAGAATTCAGAGATCGAGTTGTCAGTAAAATTGCCCGTATAGAGATAGGATCCGGCGGGGTCGATGGCCAGGCCGTAGGGATTCAGTCCCGTCTGTTGCAACTGAACCAGAGTTAAAGCTCCTGCGTTGACGCTGAAGACTTCGATATAGCTGGGCGACCCACCTCCTGTCACGAAGAGAAAATTTCCCGAGGGAGACAGAACCATGTTGAGCGGAGTGATTCCGAGGGAGGTAGCTGTTCCGACCACCGTGAGCACGCCACTACTGCTGTCGATCGAAAAAACCAGAATATTTCTCGACTCGGAATTCCCAACGTAGAGATAACTTCCGGCTGGATCCATGACCAGGAAGGCAGGGATCGTTCCGCCCAGCGGCGTGAGGTTTATCCGTGGGGTGACTTCGGTGATCGCGCCGCCAACCGCAATGGTAAACAGGGAAATATCATTTTCGCCGGAATTGGCGGCGTAGAAAAACTGCTTCGAGGGATGGATGACAATCGAAGTCACCCCCGGGCCTGCACTGAAGGGACTGGTCGCCAACGGTGTCAACGCACCCGAGTTGGGGTCTTCCCGGTAGGCCAGAATCTGGCTGGCGGTTGGAATGGCCGCGTACAGATAATGATTGGTGGTTTTGCCACAACTCAAGCATGCGGCTAGGCCCGCGCAAACAAGGAACAAAGCTACTGCTTTCTTTAGCATCCGCTGCTCCTGGAAGAAATGTTGGAAACGACAGGAAACCGGCAAACGTCTTCTCCCCGGAACTCCCGGGGGCCAGTGTATTCCCTTTTAGCAATATGGCGCTTACCATCTATCATACGGGACAAGCCGCGATTGCGCAGCCGCGCACGCCTTTTCATCTGCTGCCCAGCGATAGGCGGACAGCGGGCAAAAGAGCCGCTTCAGACTGATGATGCGGAACTTGTGCGGCGAGGTTGCACAGCTATTCTGCCCTGAACAACCTTATCCCCGCAAAGCCAGGAACCCGGCACGGTGAGACCTGGAGTTGTTGCACACCGTTCAGTGCGCCGGACTCGGGCGCGGCGTGTTGGTTTCGGGCAGAGCGTGGTCCTCGCCGCCGCGCAGCGCCAGCCGCAAGCGGTCAAGATATACGTAAACCACGGGCGTGGTAAAGAGGGTCAGCATCTGGCTTACGATCAGCCCACCCACGATCGTAATTCCCAGCGGCCGGTGCAGCTCAGAACCCGTGCCCCTGCCCAAAGCCAGGGGAAGCCCGCCGAGAAGCGCGGCCATGGTGGTCATCATGATCGGCCGGAAACGCAGCAGGCAGGCGTCATAGATCGCTTCCACTGGTTTCTTGCCTTGCGTCCGCTCCACGACGAGAGCCACGTCAATCATCATGATGGCGTTCTTCTTGACCAGACCGATCAGCAGGATGATGCCGATCATACCGATCACGTTCAGTTCGTTGTGCGTCAGCAGGAGCGCCAGTAGAGCGCCTACTCCGGCTGAGGGTATGGTCGAAAGAATCGTAATGGGATGAATATAACTCTCGTAAAGCATGCCGAGCACAATGTAGACAGCACCCAGCGCGGCGATGATCAGGATCAGCATGTTGGACTTCGAATCCTGAAAGGCGGCGGCCGTTCCCTGAAAGCTGGCTTGGATGGTTGGCGGGAAGCCGATCGTGCGTTCGGCGTTCTCAATGGCCTCGGTAGCCTGACCGAGAGATACTCCGGGCGCCAGATTGAACGAAATTGTCGCCGATGGCACCTGTCCCTGGTGATTCACCGCCAGCGGCGTATTCGAAGGCTCGAAATGCGTGAAGGCCGACAAGGGCACCGGAGTTCCGCTGGTCGACCGCAAATAGATGTTCTCCAGAGCCTCAGGGGTTTGCTGGAATTGCGGCGCGACCTCCATGACCACGTGATACTGATTCAGCGGCCGGTACATGGTGGAAACCTGCCGCTGTCCAAAAGCGTCATACAGGGCGTTATCCAAAGTCTGCGCCGTGATTCCCAGGCGGCTGGCGGTATCGCGATCGATCACCAGTTGTGCCTGCAGCCCCTTATCCTGCTGGTCCGAGTTCTGGTCGCGCAGTTCCGGCAAGGTCTTTAACTTCGCCAGCAAACGCGGTGCCCAGTTGTTCAGGTCATCCAGGTTTGAGCTCTGCAGGGTGTACTGATACTGGGCATTGCCGTACCGGCCGCCAATCGTGAGCTCCTGGGCCGACTGCAGAATCAGCGTCGCACCCGGCACCACTTCCAGCTTGCCGCGCAGGCGGTTGATCACGTCGTCGGCAGTTACGTATTTGCAGAATTCCCAGAAGTGCTGCTTCTGGCACGGACCGCGCTGCTCCAGCGGCTTCAGCATCACGAAGAACCGGCCCTGGTTCAGAGCCGTGCTTCCACCGGTAGAGCCCGCCATGGTGTCGACCGCCGGATCCTGCATCACGATTTTGACGTAGAGCCGCATCTTATTGCTCATGGACTGAAACGAGATGTCCTGGGCTCCCATCACCGTACCCTGAATGCGCCCAGTGTCCTGCTGCGGAAAGAATCCCTTGGGCACTTTGACGTAGAGGTAAACGCTCAGACATGCCACCAGGATCGTGACCGTGAGGGTGAGCGGTTGGTTTGCCAGGACCCACTTCAGGGCCTGAGTGTAGTTTGCCAGTAGTCGATCGAAGAACCATTCGCTGGCTCGATAAAAAGCGTTGTGCCGTTCTGCTTTCCCTGGTCGCAGGAACTTCGCACACATGGTCGGCGTGGTGGTCAGCGACACCAATAGCGAAACTCCAATCGCAATGCTCAGCGTCACGGCGAACTCGCGGAACAGCCGCCCCACAATCCCGCCCATCATGAGCAGGGGAATGAACACCGCGACCAGCGAAGTGCTCATGGAGAGCACTGTGAATCCGATTTCTGCCGCGCCTTTGAACGCCGCCTCTACGACGTCCATTCCGTGCTCCACGTAGCGGGTGATGTTTTCCAGCACTACGATCGCGTCATCCACTACGAATCCCGTCGAAATGGCCAGCGCCATCAGCGACAGATTGTCCAGGCTGTAGCCCAGCAGGTACATTCCTCCGAACGTTCCCACCAGTGATAGCGGCACGGCAATGCTCGGGATAATCGTGGCGCGCACGGTGCGCAGGAACACGAACACGACCATAATTACGAGCGCGATCGAGATCAGTAGCGTCCTCTCGATGCCTTTAACCGACGCCCGCACCGTAGTCGTGCGGTCCATCACAATCGAAAGCTTCATGGCCGGCGAAATCGAGGATTGCAGATACGGCAGCAGCGTCCGCACCCGATCTACCGTCTCAATAATGTTGGCGCCGGGCTGCCGGAACACCGGCATGACAATCCCCGGTTTGCCATTGATCAAGCCGAGATTGCGGACGTCAGCCACCGAATCCTGAACGTCCGCCACATCGCCCAGCCGCACCGCCCCGCCGTTGTTGTAGCCCACGATCAAGGGCCTGTACTGATCCGCGGTGAAAAGCTGGTCAGTATCATCAAACGAATAGGAGATGGTGCCGTCGGCGACTTGTCCCTTGGGCCGATTCGCGTTGGCTGCGTTCAGCGCGTTGCGAACCGTGTCCAGTCCCACGCCCAGCTGGTTCAGCAACATGGGATTGACTTCCGCACGCACCGCCGGCTGCGCCGCGCCCCAAACGAAAACCTGCCCCACGCCATCCACCTGCGCCAGCTTTTGCGAGAGGATTGAGTCGGCGGCATCGTACATCTGCGGCACGGTCATGGTGTCGGAGGTCAATCCCAGCAATAGAATGGGCGCGTCCGCCGGATTCACTTTGCGATAGGTGGGATTACTGGGCAGGTTGGTGGGGAGCTGGCCGCGGGCTGCGTTGATTGCGGCCTGCACATCGCGCGCAGCGGCGTCAATATTCCGGTTCAGATCGAATTGCAGCGCGATTCCGGTGGAACCGAGTTGACTGGAAGAAGTCAGCTGATTCACCGCGGCAATGCGCCCAAACTGCCGTTCCAGCGGAGTAGCCACCGCCGACGCCATGGTTTGCGGATCAGCTCCGGGCAGGCCCGCGCCCACGCTGATCACGGGAAAATCCACTTTGGGCAAGGACGCTACCGGAAGGAACTTGAAGGCGAGAATTCCGGACAGCAGCAGCGCCGCCGCCAGAAGTGACGTGCCGACCGGACGCCGGATAAATGGAGCCGAGATACTCATCGTCGAATCTGTATTTCTAAGATCAGGAAATTTGGTAATTGTGTAATTGAGTAATTGAGTAATTTGAAAACCATGGAGCCGCCCCTGGGGAACGCCTGGTTAAGCCCGGGCTTTCCGGTCGTTCTGAGTAACCCCGAGAATTTCAATTACTCAATCACCAAATTACACAATTACTCAATTCTTTCTAATCCGCCGGCATGGGCTCCCGTGGGATGGGATTGCCGATCCGGTATCGGGCAAACCGCTGCGCCAGACGGTCAAACCACAGGTACACCACCGGGGTGGTATACAGCGTGAGCAGTTGGCTGAGCAATAACCCGCCTACGATGGTGATGCCCAGCGGCCGGCGCAGTTCGGCCCCGGTGCCCGGGACCAGCGCCAGCGGCAGGCCGCCCAGCAGAGCCGCCATGGTGGTCATCATGATGGGCCGGAAACGCAGCAGGCAAGCCTGATAGATCGCTTCCTCCGGCGGTTTGTGTTCCGCCCGCTCCGCTTCCAGCGCGAAGTCAATCATCATGATGGCATTTTTCTTCACGATGCCGATCAGCAGGATGACGCCAATCAGCGCCACTACCGTCAGGTCGTTGCCGGTAATCATCAGCGCCAGGATTGCGCCCACGCCCGCCGAAGGCAGAGTCGAAAGAATCGTGATCGGGTGGATGTAGCTCTCATACAAAACGCCGAGCACGATGTAGACGGTAATCACCGCCGCCAGAATCAGGTAGGGCTCAGAGGCAAGCGAATTCTGGAAGGCGGCAGCCGTGCCCTGGAACGCCGCATGAATGCTGGGAGGCAGTTGGATTTCTTTCTCGGCCTGCTGAATCTGTTTGGTCGCGTCACCCAGGGATGCCCCAGGCGCGAGGTTAAAGGAGAGCGTCACCACCGGGAACTGGCCCTGGTGGTTCACTGCGAGCGAGGCGCTGCTCGACTGCATCCGGGTGAAGGTCGACATCGGAACCGGCGTACCGCTGGTAGTTACTGCCGCGCCGTTCCCGGTAGGCGCGCCCGAGTTCTGCGTCACCACGCTCGGCCGGATGTAGATGTCCTTCAGCGAATCGGGATTCTGGGCGAAGCTGGGCAAGACTTCCAGCACCACGTGGTACTGGTTCAACTGGGTGAAAATGGTCGAAACCTGGCGCTGCCCGAAAGCGTCATAAAGCGTGTTGTCGATGGCCTGAGGATAAATCCCCAGCCGGGACGCGGTGTCGCGGTCAATCGTGAGGTTGGTTTTGAGTCCGTTATTGAGCTGATCGGTAGCGACATCGGTCATCGCCGGCAGCGTTTTTAGCTTGGCCACCAGTTTCGGGGTCCACTGTGCCAGTTCCTGCGCATCGGCGTCTTCAATGGAATATTGGAATTGCGTGCGGCTCACCCGATCTTCCACGGTGAGGTCCTGAACTGGCTGCATGTACAAGGTGATGCCGTCGACTTTCGCCAACTGGGGCTGCAAACGGCGAATGATGGCGGAAGCGTCGTCGTCGCGGTCGTTGCGCGGTTTCAGATTAATCTGGATGCGGCCGGAGTTGGGCGTGGTGTTGGTGCCGTCCACGCCAATGAACGAGGAGAGGCTTTCAACATCCTTGTCCTGCAGAATGACTTTGGCCAGTTCCTGCTGCCGCCGCGCCATCGCTTCGAACGAGACGTCATCCGGCGCTTCCGACACGCCCAGAATCACGCCCGTATCCTGCACCGGGAAAAATCCTTTGGGCACGATTACGTAAAGAGCCAGGGTCAGGACCAGCGTGGCGAAGGTCACCAGCAAGGTCGCGGTCTGGTGTTTGAGCACAAACTTCACGGTTCGCCCGTACAATGCGATGATCCGGTTGTAATAGTCCTCGGTAATCTCGTAAAAGCGTCCTTGCTCTCCTTCCTTGATGTGCCTGAGAAGTTTGGCGCACATCATGGGCGTCAGGCTGAGAGAGACTCCCGCCGAAACCAGAATGGTCACCGCCAGGGTGACGGCAAATTCGCGGAACAGCCGCCCCACAATATCGCCCATGAAAAGCAGTGGGATCAGCACGGCGATCAGCGAGACGGTCAAGGAAACGATGGTGAAGCCGATCTGCCCGGATCCTTTGAGCGCGGCCTCCAGCGGCGATTCACCGGCCTCCAGGAATCGGTTGATGTTCTCAATCATGACAATGGCGTCATCCACCACGAATCCGGTGGAGATGGTCAACGCCATGAGCGTCAGATTGTTCAGGCTGTATCCCAGCAGGTACATCACGCCGAACGTTCCTATCAGCGACAGTGGAACGGCGACGCTGGGAATGACCGTGGCCGAGAGATTCCGCAGGAAAAGAAAGATGACCATCACAACCAGGGCGATGGTCAGCACCAATTCGAACTCCACGTCTCGGACGGAGGCGCGGATGGTGGTTGTCCGGTCGGTGAGAATTTGCACTTTGATCGCCGTAGGCAGCGACGCCTGCAACTGCGGCAGGAGCTTCTTGATCCGGTCCACCACGCTGATGATGTTGGCGCCGGGCTGGCGCTGGATGTTGACGATCACCGCCGGGGTCAGATTCATCCAGGCGGCGAGCCACGTGTTTTCCGTGCCGTCGATGACATTGGCGACATCGGCCAACCGCACCGGCGCGCCGTTGTGGTAGGCGACCACAATGGGCTTGTACTGGTCGCTGGAGAAAAGCTGATCGTTGTCGCCGATGGTATACGACTGTCGCGAGCCGTCGATGACGCCCTTGGCCTGATCAACGTTCGCCTGAATCAACGCCGCGCGCAGATCTTCCAGGCTCAGACCGAGGCCCGACAGCGCTGTCGGGTTCGCCTGAATGCGCACCGCCGGCTTCTGCCCGCCGCTAATCGATACCAGGCCTACGCCCGGCAGTTGCGAAATCTTCTGCGCCAGCGAGGTATCGGCAAGATCCTCCACCTTCGACAACGGCAGTGAGTCTGAGGTCAGCGCCAGAGTGAGAATTGGCGCGTCGGCGGGATTCACCTTGTTGTAGATCGGAGGATTCGGCAAGTCCGTCGGCAAAAACGTAGCGGCCGAGTTGATGGCGGCCTGCACTTGCTGCTCTTCTACGTCAATGTTCTGATCCAGGCCGAACTGCAGCGTGATCACCGAACTGCCAGACGAACTGGTCGAGGTCATCTGGCTCAGGCCGGGCACCTGGCCAAACTGCCGTTCCAGAGGAGACGTCACCGAGGAGGCCATGACGTCCGGGTCGGCGCCGGGATAGAACGTCACGACTTGAATCGTGGGATAGTCGACCTCGGGCAGCGCCGAGACCGGCAATTGCAGGAAGGCCACCCAGCCCACCAGAACGACGCCGACCATGAGCAGGGTGGTGGCGACCGGCCGAAGGATGAATATCCGTGAAGGGCTCATGAACCTGAACTACCTGAACCTGATGTACCGGAACCAGCGCTGGGAGTGCTACCCCGCGGCTCAACCGGGCTGTCCCTCTGCAGCTTGTCCTGGCCATCGGTTACGACCACGTCGCCCGGAACTACGCCGCTGGTGACCACCGTGGTCGTTCCCTGAGTGAGCGACACTGTGACCGGCTGATCCTGCACTCTTTTGTTTGCCTTTACCACGTAGACGAAAGTTCCCTGCGGACCGCGCAGAATGGCTGCCGTCGGCAACACCGTGCTGTTTTTTCGGGTCTCCACCAGAAGGTTGACGTTGACGAACTGGTTGGGCCAGAGCTGGTTGTCTTTGTTGTCGAAGACCGCTTTAAACTTCGCCGTGGCCGTCGTGGGGTCAATCTCGTTGTCAATCGTCAGCAACTTCCCGGTTGCAAGATTGGTCTTCTTGTCACGGTCCTGGACATCTGCTTCCAAGGGGCCGTTCTTCATGTGTTGCACCACCGTGGGCAGGTAGTCTTCATTAAGAGGGAATATCACCGCGATAGGCTGCAGCTGGGTGAGAATCAACATGGGGTTCGTATCCGCCGCATGCACGATGTTGCCCGGGTCCACTTGCCGCAAGCCGACGCGCCCGGTAAACGGCGCGGTGATATGGCAGTAGACGATCTGCAGCTTCGCGTTGTCGATTTGCGCCTGATCGGTGCGTACCTGCCCATCCAGTTGGTCTACGGTCGCCTTCTGCGTGTCCACTTGTTGTTGAGCAATGCTGCCGGAAGGGATCAGCGCCGTGTAGCGATCCAGATTCAGCCTGGCATCGCGCAGCGTCGCCGCGTCTTTGAAGAGTTGCGCCTGCATCTGCTCCAACTGAACCTGGTAGGGACGGGCATCGATTTCAATCAGCAACTCTCCTTCTTTGACGACCTGCCCCTCCTGAAAATTCACCTTCATGATCTGCCCGTCAACCCGGCTCTTGATGTTGGCGGTATAGAAGGCCGTCACGGTTCCCAGCCCGGTTATGTAAACCGGCACGTCCTGCCGCTGCACCTGTGCTACCGCAACTGACACCGGGCGAGGTGCGGCAGCCTGCGCCTTCTGTTGTTTGGAGTCAGCCGCGGTGGTGCAGGCAAAGAGAACTGCGCACAAAGTCCCGACGCACAGAATAGCGATGAAACGGAAAGCGAGGGAGGCTCGCCTCCAGGATGATTTTGAAAAAGTTCGTTTAGTCATGTTCACCGGATTAATCTTCACTCGACGCTGCATTTTCGCGACAGAACGGGCGGCAGCGCCCAAGTATTAGACGTATGTATTGTAGGCTTGGTTTCGGCAACTCCGCACTGGAGAGACAGGGAAACTCTGCCCTGGAGGCCCTCCTCCCGCGAAAGATAAGAATAATGCCCCTGTTTAATAGTCGGACCGTCATTAACAGCATCAACCGGGGCCGCACGACAGGTCAAGACCATCCCAGTGGTTTTACAAATCTTTACTCGCTGAGTAGCGGAGACCTGTGGCGCGGGCAGTGTGGCGCGGGCAGTGTGGCGCGGGCACTCCTGCCCGCGTAAGCCCGCAGGGGCGAAAAAATCTACTCCCGCTCGACCGCAGGATGCCCGGCCTCATAGGCTGCGATCTCCGCTTCATGTTGCAGGGTGAGCCCGATGTCGTCCAGCCCGTGCAGCAGACAGTGGCGCACGAAATCATCGATGGGAAAGTTGGCGCGAAATCCCTGGTCGTCGCGCACTTCACAGCGTTCCAGATCGATGGTGATGTGATAGTCGGCGGTCTCGCGGGCGCGCCCGATCAACTGCGCAATTTCATTCTCGTTCAATCGCACAGCCAGGAAGCCATTCTTGGCGCTGTTATTGGCGAAAATGTCGGCGAACGACGACGCGATCACGGCGCGAAAGCCAAAATCAGCCAGCGCCCACACCGCATGTTCGCGCGACGAGCCGCAACCGAAGTTCTTGCCAGCCACCAGAATGCTCGCGCCTTCGTAACGCGGCTCATGCAGCACGAAGTCCGAGTTCTTCTTTCCGTCGGCGCCGAAGCGCCAGTCATAAAACAAGAACTGTCCAAAGCCGGTCTTCTCGATGCGCTTCAGAAACTGCTTGGGGATGATCTGATCGGTATCCACATTGACGCGATCGAGCGGGGCCACGCGGCCGCGATGTAAGGTGAATGGTTTCATTTCAGGCCTTCCAACTGGTCCTTGATGGACGTCTTGAGGCTGAGGTTCTCATCCCCGAAAATTCTGAATTGCCCGAGCGATTCGTGGTTCTCATCGAAAAAGTCCACATCGTAAGCCGGTGGCCTTGAGAATCCAAAGACGCCAAAGACGAGTCCTTCAGCGCCGACCGGGACGGGCATGCCCGGCACGGGTTTCTTCAGAACGACGGTGTCGCCCTCCCAAAACATCCTTGCCTCACTGAAACTTCCAATTCCGAATATCGGTAAAATGCCCGGTAATCGCCGCCGCCGCCGCCATCATCGGACTGACCAGATGCGTCCGTCCGCCGCGTCCCTGGCGGCCTTCGAAATTGCGATTGCTGGTCGAAGCGCAGCGTTCTCCAGGCTGCAAAATGTCGGGATTCATTCCCAGGCACATCGAACACCCTGACTCACGCCATTCAAAGCCGGCATCCAGGAAAATCCGGTGCAACCCTTCCTGCTCCGCCGCCCGCTTCACCGCCTGCGAGCCGGGCACCACCATCGCCCGCACTTTCCGGTTCACGTGATGTCCCCTGGCCACTCGCGCTGCGGCGCGCAGGTCTTCGATGCGCGAGTTGGTGCACGATCCGATGAAGACGCGATCAATGGCGATCTCTTCAATCCGCCGTCCCGGTTCGAGTCCCATGTATTGCAATGCCAGTTCGGCTGCACGCCGCTCTGCATCTGCCAAGCCATTGAGCTCGGGCACCCGGCCCGTTACCGGTGCGACCATCCCGGGATTTGTCCCCCAGGTCACAAATGGCGAGAGCTGCGTGGCATCAATTTCCAACACCTTGTCGAAAGCCGCTCCCGCATCGGTCGGCAGGCTGCGCCAATACGCGACCGCTTTCTCCCACTCGGCATCCCGCGGAGCGAACCGCTTTCCCTTCACATACGCGATGGTCGTTTCATCCGGCGCTACCATACCGGCGCGTGCTCCCGCCTCAATGCTCATGTTGCACAGGGTCATGCGCCCTTCCATCGACAGCTCACGCACGGCCGGTCCCGCATATTCGATCACGTGTCCGGTCGCGCCGTCCGTGCCGATTTGCCCGATGATTCCGAGCGCCAGATCTTTCGCGGTCACGCCCTCAGCCAGCCGTCCGCGGACGTCAATCTGCATCGTTCTCGGTTTTTGCTGCGCCAGACACTGCGTGGCTAGAACGTGCTCGACTTCAGACGTTCCGATGCCGAAGGCCAGCGCTCCGAAAGCTCCGTGGGTGCTGGTGTGGCTGTCGCCGCAGACGATGGTCAGGCCCGGCTGCGTCAGCCCCAGTTCCGGACCAATCACGTGCACGATCCCCTGCTCCGGCGAATCCATGTCGAACAGCCGGATGCCGAACTCCTTGCAGTTCTGTTGCAGGGCAGCGATCTGTTTGGCGGCGACGAGATCGGTGATCGGAGTTCCACGCGGCTCGGTGGGAATGTTGTGGTCGACGGTGGCCACCGTGCGCGCAGGCTGGCGAACCTTGCGCCCGGCAGCGCGCAACCCGTCAAACGCCTGCGGCGAGGTCACCTCATGCACCAGATGCAGGTCGATATACAGAATGGACGACCGCCCCGCCGGCTGCGCCACCAGGTGCGCATCCCAGATCTTCTCGAATAGTGTTTTCTTCATCGTCATCACGAGTATCGTGGAGCGGCGGACGCCTCGTCCGCCCGATGCAACCCCGGACGAGGGCGTCCGGGGCTCCCTCAAACTAACGCGGTCTCGTGATCGCTCCCTGCGACGCCGACGACACCAGCGCCGCATACTTCGCGAACACTCCCGTCGAATATCTCGGTTCGGGTGCCTTCCACTGCGCCATGCGCTGGCGCAGCATTTCGTCGCTGATCTCGACCTCGAGCACGCGCTTGCGCACGTCGAAGCGAATCACGTCGCCGTCGCGTACAGCCGCGATGGGACCGCCCAGCGCGGCTTCGGGAGAAACGTGACCCGCCATCAGTCCGTGAGTCGCGCCGCTGAAGCGGCCGTCGGTCAACAGAGCCACCGACTCACCCAAGCCTTCACCCACGATCGCCGCGGTCACGCCCAGCATTTCACGCATTCCCGGGCCGCCCTTCGGACCTTCGTTGCGGATCACGACCACGTCGCCGGCTCTGATTTTCTTGCCGGTGACCGCAGCCATCGCGTCTTCCTCGGACTCAAACACGCGCGCCGGGCCGCGCTGTTCCAGCCTTTCGTGGCCACTGATCTTCGCAACACAGCCCTCCGGCGCGAGATTCCCCTTCAGAATGACGAGACCGCCGGTGGCTTTCAGCGGCTTCGCCAAGGGAGCGATCACTTCCTGTCCCCGGGTTTCGACCGCGCTCTCGGCCTCAGCCGCGACGGTCAGGCCGGTTACGGTCGTTGCCGCCGGGTGCAAGTACTTGCCCTGCAGCAGGTGCTTCGCCAGCAGGCGCACGCCGCCTGCACGATGCATGTCCGCCGCCACGAATCGCCCCGACGGTTTCAGATCGGCAAGCAAAGGAGTGCGTGCGCTCACCGTCTGGAAGTCGTCAATCTCGAGACTGACTCCGGCCTCGCGCGCAATCGCCAGCAGATGCAGAACCGAGTTGGTCGAGCCTCCGGTGGCCGCGACCGAGGCAATCGCATTTTCGAAAGCGGCTCGCGTCAGAATGTCTCGCGGCCGCAGCCCTTTCTCGAGGACGTTCATCACGACCTTGCCGCAATCGAACGAAATCTTGTCTTTCTGCGGATCCATCGCGGGCACGCTGTTGAACCCCATCGGGGAGAGCCCGATCATCTCCATCACGGTGGACATCGTGTTCGCGGTGTACTGCCCGCCGCACGCGCCTGCGCCGGGGCAGGCCACGTCCTCGAGTTCTTTGAGTTCCCGGTCGCTCATCTTTCCGGCAACGTTCGCCCCAATCGCCTCGAAGACGTCCTGAATGGTCACGTCCTTCCCGCGATAGCTGCCGGGCGCGATCGTGCCGCCATAGAGCACCAAGCCGGGCAGGTTCATGCGCGCCAGAGCCATGGCCGCGGCCGGAATGGTCTTGTCGCAGCCGACGATGCACACCACCGCGTCGAACATCTGCCCGCGGCAGACCAGTTCAATCGAGTCGGCGATCAGCTCGCGGCTCACCAGCGACGCCCGCATGCCCTCGGTGCCCATGGTTTCGCCGTCAGAAATGGCGATGGTGTTGAATTCCATGGGCGTGCCGCCGGCCGCGCGAATGCCCTCTTTCACTTTGGCCGAGAGCCGCCGCAGGTGATAGTTGCAGGGCATGGTTTCGATCCAGGTGTTGGCCACTCCGATCAGCGGCCGGCTCAGATCGGCGTCGGTGAAGCCAACCGCTTTGAACATGGAGCGCGCCCCAGCCCGGCCGCGCCCGTCGGTGATTCCACGGCTGATATGTTTAAGATCCATAGTCAGAGATTATAAGATGCGCCGCGGAGATGGAGAATGGCGAGCAGCAGGTTCAGTCTTGAGTTGCAGATTTTAGATTGTAGATTTCAGATTGGACACGACTCGTCGCCAGAATCTGCAATCTGCAATCTAAAATCTGCAATTCAGTTATGCCCGGGCCGCGGCGCGGGACTCGATACACACGCCTGCCACAGGATGCGGCCCTGCCCACTCCGCCGCATGGGCTGAACTGGAACCCACGTGGATCACGTCCGCAATCGCACACCATTCGCGGTAGAGCTGGCCAACCTGCTTGGAATTCACCTCGAGCATCAGCGTGACCAGGTGATCATGACCCGAGGGAGCGGCCTGCACCGAAGGCATATCCAGCGCGCGGCGCGAAACCGCGTTCAGGATGCGCATCAGAGTTCCCTGTGTATTGCGATAGCGAATGTGAAAAACATGCATGTGTTTAGCTCCTCGCGGTTAGTACCGAATGCAGAAGTCAGAAGTAAGAATGCAGAAGTAAAACCTTCGGATTCTGCAACCTGCAATCTGACATCCTACTTCTGCATTCTTACTTCTGCATTCTTACTTCTGCATTCTTACTTCTGACTTCCCTCACTCGTCTTCCAGCAACATCTCGGAAAGTGCCGCGCCCGCCGGAACCATCGGGAAAACGTTGGCCTCGGGAGCACAATCAAATACCAGCAGTTCCGGCTCCGGCGAATTCAGGAACCGGTCAATCTGATCTCCCGTCTCCTGCGACACGGGAAACTCGCGCATCACGTCTTCCTTCAGCCGGAAGCTGTGAATCTTGTAGGCCTTAGCGATGTCCACGAAATCGGGGTTGTCGCTGAGGTCGGTCTCGGCATAGTTGCGCTCGTAAAACAGCTGCTGCCACTGCCGCACCATGCCCAGATATTTGTTGTCGATGATCACCATTTTGACGGGCAGTCCCAGGCGGTGTACGCTGGCCAGTTCCTGGATGTTCATCTGGAATCCGCCGTCCCCGGAAACGCACAGGACGCAGGTTTCGGGCTTCGCCAACTGCACACCCACCGCCGCCGGCAGAGCGAAACCCATGGCTCCCAGACCGCCGGAGGTGATGAAACCGCGCGGCGAGGAAGACCGGTAGCGTTGTGCTGCCCACATCTGGTGCTGGCCGACGTCGGCGAGAACCACGCTGTTTTCGGGGAGCCGGCTGAACAGTTCGTCCAGAAAACGAATCGTCGGCTGCGCCAGACCACGCGGGTCGAGTTCCGCCCGCTCGGGTCCGCAAGCGACGCTGCGCCATGGACTGAAATCGGGCAGGGAATGCCGATGCAGCTCCGCTTGGAATGCCGGAATCGTATCGGCGAGGTCTCCGATGACGGGCACATCGCAGAGGCGCACGCGATCCAGTTGCGCCGGATCAATTTCGAAGTGAACGATCTTGGCGCCGGGAGCGAAGCGCGTTGGATCGCCGGTAACCCGATCGTCCAGCCGCGCCCCGAATACCAGCAGCAGATCGGTTTCGTGGAGCGCCATGTTGGCGGCGCGCGTTCCGTGCATCCCGACCATGCCCAGGTAATAGTCCGCCTGCGGCGGAACCGCGCCCAGCCCATGCACGGTGACGAATGTCGGAACATTCAACTCGTCGAGCAGACGCCGCAATTCCGGAATCGCGCCGGAAAGCTTTGCCCCCGCGCCCACCAGGGCAACCGGCCGCGATGCCTGCTGCAGCATGGCCACGATCCTCTCAGTGAAGATCGTATCGTCGAACCCGCCATCGGCCTTTGCCTCGGCCGGCCGGGCATGCGGGATAAACCTCACCGGCCCGGAAAATTCCTTCTTTGCCTTGAGCATGTCGGTGGGAATATCAATCACCACCGGTCCCGGCCGCCCGCTGCGCGCCCAGTGAAAGCCCTCGGCAATCACCTCCGGGATTTCGTCGAGCGTGCGCACCAGCCGGCTCCATTTGGTCAGCGAGAGCGTCACTCCAAAGACGTCTGTTTCCTGGAAAGCATCCGTCCCGATCAGTGCGCTGCGCACCTGCCCGGTGATGCAAACCAGCGGAACCGAATCCATCTTGGCGTCGGCAATGCCCGTCACCAGATTCGTGGCGCCGGGACCACTGGTCGCAATGGCGACGCCGACGTTGCCGGTGACTCGAGCGTAGCCTTCGGCCGCGAAAATCGCTCCCTGCTCATGCCGCGTCAGAACGTGTCGGATGCCGCTGCCGTCGAGCGCGTCATACAGCGGCATGATCGCGCCGCCGGGGTAGCCGAACATCAGCTCCACCCCTTCGGCGCGCAGGCACTCGAGAACGATTTCTGCCCCGCGAAGCTCAGCAAGTCTAGGCATTCACCACCTGTTTTTCCTTCGGAGCTTCCGTCTTCTTGCCTTCCTTGGGCAGCCAGCTCATCATGCCGCGCAGTTGCGCGCCCACGATTTCGATGGGATGCTTCTTTTCTTTCTCGCGCAGGGCGGCGAAGTTACGCCCGCCGTTCTTGTTCTCTTCGATCCACTCCTTGGCGAAGGCGCCCGATTGGATGTCGGCCAGAACCTTCTTCATCGCCGCCTTGGTCTCATCGCCGGCAACTTTTTCGCCCCGCGTCAGATCCCCGTATTCGGCGGTATTCGAGATCGAGTAGCGCATGCGTCCGAGTCCGCCTTCGTAGATCAGGTCCACGATCAGCTTCATCTCGTGCAGGCACTCGAAGTAAGCGATTTCCGGCGCATAACCGGCCTCCACCAGCGTCTCGAATCCCTTCTTGATCAGCGATGTCAGCCCGCCACAGAGCACGGCCTGCTCACCGAACAGGTCGCTCTCGGTTTCCTCTTTGAAAGTCGTCTGCAGCACGCCCGCGCGCGTCGAACCAATTCCGTGGGCATAGGCCAGGGCGTATTCACGGGCGCGCTGGCTCGCGTCCTGCTGGATCGCGATCAGGGACGGCACGCCGCGGCCTTCGCTGTAGACGCGCCGCAGCAGGTGGCCGGGGCTCTTGGGCGCGATCATCACCACGTCCACGTCGCTGGGCGGAACAATGGTCCTAAAATGAATGCTGAAACCGTGAGAGAAGCCGAGAATCTTTCCCGGATGCAAGTAGGGTTTGATGAACTGCTCGTAGACCGCGGCCTGGGTCTCGTCGGGCGTGAGCACGTGGATCCAGTCGGCACGCTTGGCGGCCTCGTCCGGCGCCACCACGACCATGCCATCGGCCCGCGCCTGCTGCGCGCTGGGACGGGTGGGTTCCAGGCCTACGATGACTTTGTAGCCGCTGTCGCGCAGGTTCTGGGCCTGGGCATGGCCCTGGCTGCCGTAGCCGAGGATGGCGATGGTTTTGCCCTTCAGGGCGTTGGGATTGGCGTCGCGTTCGTAAAAAATAGTAGCCACTCGGTGCTCCTCTCGTTGCACTTTTCATCAGGGAGGGAACAAGCCCTTGCCTGTTGGGGAATCGGGTCCAGTCCGACCTGTTCAGAAAGGGCGGAACGGCCCGTATACAGCAAACCGACCGGTCGGTTGGTATTAGCCTATCTTATCCGCCCCTGCTCCACGGTGTCAAGACCCCCAATTCCGATGACTACCGGCGGGGGAAGTCAGGAGGGAAACAGGGTGAAGACTCCTCGCGGAGTCTCCGATGATATAAGAGGGGGCTCCGGCGCAGCCATTGTGGCAGTCTGCGCTCCTACAGAGGTATACATATGTCCCACACACAAAGTTCCAGTCCTGGAGAAACACATCCCAAGAACGCGTCACTCGCGGCAAAGCGCGACCCCTCGGGCGGAAATGGCATGGCGCTCAAACCTCTGCGGATGGGCAAGAACTGTGACTACGACCAGGAACTCGGCCGTTTGCAGGTGGAACTGGTAAAGCTGCAGGAATGGATCCGCCAGCGGGGGTTGAGGGTCGTCGTCCTCTTCGAAGGCCGCGATGCCGCCGGCAAGGGCGGAGCTATCAAACGGATCACCCAGACCCTGAATCCTCGCGTGTGCCGGGTAGTCGCGCTGGGCACGCCCACCGAGCGGGAAAAGACTCAATGGTACTTTCAACGCTATGTCGCGCACCTGCCGACGGGCGGAGAAATGGTGCTCTTCGACCGAAGCTGGTACAACCGCGCCGGCGTCGAGCATGTCATGGGATTCTGCACCGACACGGACTACCTGGAATTCCTCCATAGCTGTCCCGAGTTCGAACGCATGCTGGTCCGCTCCGGCATCATCTTGATCAAGTACTGGTTCTCGGTCAGCGACGAAGAGCAGGAGCGCCGCTTCCAGGACCGCATGAAGGACCCCACCAAGCGCTGGAAACTGAGCCCCATGGACTTGGAATCGAGACGCCGCTGGGCCGAGTATTCCCGCGCCAAGGACGAAATGTTCGCGGTGACCGACATCAAGCAGGCCCCCTGGTACGTGGTGAATGCGGAAGACAAGAAGTGCGCCCGGCTCAACGTCATCCGCCACCTGCTCTCGCTGATTCCCTACAAAGACCTCACTCCCAAGCCGCTCAAGCTGCCTCCGCTCGACAAGACCAGGTATGTGCGCCCGCCCATCGACGAGCAGAACTTCATCCCCGAGACCTACGTTAAAGAGCAGTAGAGGTGCCGTACAACTTGATCGCCGTCGATAACGCGGAGCGTGCAGCCATTGGCAGCCGCGAAGCGGCGGAAGAGTGCAGCCCACGGCGTGAGCCGTGGGGAAAAGAGTGGAACATGAGCGAGCCCCGAAGGGGCGTAAGACAAGATGTGACACAGTCTCAGTCGGCATCGAACGTACGTAACGAACGTAATGGGGCCACCTGGAACCCCTATGGGTGCTAGGGTGTCTCCATCCATGGGGAGCCGCCAAGAAATGCAAAGACTGCTTGCAGTTCTCCTACTTCTCGCCTCCAGTTCCCTCGGCCAGCAGACTTCGGGAAAGCCGGCCGGCCGCCTGATCTGCACTCCTGCTCCGAAGGGAGAAATCGTCAGGCGCGTGATGCCGGTCTATCCCAAACAGGTCTCGGCCAAAGCCCTTTCTGACGGCGTCAACGTGAAGCTCACGATTGACAAGCGGGGAGTGCCGAAAGATCTGCAGGTCACCAAAGGCGATCCCATCCTCGCAAACGCTGCTCTAGAGGCGCTGCGGCAATGGCGCTGGAAGCCGTACAAACTCAACGGAGAAGCGGTGGAAGTGGAGACGAGCGTCTACATCCGGTTCGAGCCCACGGCAAACTGACCGCCCATACGACATCCGTCCCAACAGCTAGCCGAGCGCAAAACACCCGTTCCGCGTTACCATGTCGGCGATGGCCCGCGAAACCGTGGTTGACTCCCGGCAGGAAATCCTGCGCACTGCCGCCCGCCTGTTTCAGCAGCGAGGCTACGACGCCACTTCCATGAATGACGTCGCCGCCGCTCTCAAGCTCAGCAAAGGCGGCCTCTACCACCACTTTCAGAGCAAAGACGAAATCCTGTTCGAGATCATGAACCACGCCATGGAGATTACCGAGGAGCGTGTGCTCGCTCCCGTGCGCGGCATTGCCGATCCGGAACAGCGCCTGCGCGCCCTGATCCGCCTGCACATCGAAGTGGTGCTCAGCCCGGTGGACCGTGAGATCACGGTCATGCTGCACGAAAACCATCCCCTGCCGCCCGTGCTCCGCAAACGCATCAACATCCGCAAGAAGGAATACATTCACTTCGTCGAGAACCTGATTGCCGAAGTACAACGGGCCCGTCAGGCAAAAGGTGCGGTCAGCCCCCGCGCCGCCGCGTTTGCCCTGCTGGGAATGATCAACTGGATCTACCAGTGGTATAAGCCGGAGGGCGAGCTGCAGACCCACAATCTGGTGCCGCAGTTCACCGCCCTGGTTTTCGCGGGGATCCTGGCATGAAGGCGATTTTCGCGGAGGGACATTAAGTTGCGGTATCCTACCGCGAATTGGTCGCTTGGGGAAGGCCTCGGAACAGAAAATCCTCGCGGGCTCGATCCCGCGAGGATGGGTAGCGCAAACTGAAACGGCGGCCCGCGCCGTGGAGCATCCCACGCTGCAGCTACTTCCCGACCACCAGCACCACGAAGCTGTCGGGCAGCATCGCAGGCCGGGGATGCGGATTGTCCGCCGTCGCCTCCGGACGCGGTCCGAAGTCGGCGGTCACGACGAAGATATTGTGGGTCTTGGCATCGAGCGCCAGGGTGCGCGCTCCGCGCTTTGTGGGAACATTCTCGGCCACGCTGAACTTATCCGGCGATTCCTCTTTCACCACCGTCAGTACGCCCTCGCCGCAAGAGGCGAAAGCCAGGCCGGTTTCAGGATCGAACGTAGTCGCGTCCACGCCCTCGCCAATCGCCGGCGTGGCCAGCACTTTGCCGGAGTCGGCGTCCACCACCGCCATCATCTTGTTATCGCAGCCGACGAACAGCCGCCGGTTCTTGCGATCGATCGAGAGCCCGCTCGGCTCCGTACACGGGGCCAGCGGCCACTTCGCCTTCACTTCCAGCTTGTTGGGGTCAATCGCCACCAACTCACTTTTGTCTTCGATATTGACGTAGACCGTCCCCTTGGCGTCGCTGGCCGCGAACTCCGGCTTGCCATCCAGTTTGATGGTGCCGAGCACTTTGCCGCTGGCGGCATCGATTGCGGTCGAATCCTGGCTCCGTCCGTTAAACGTGAAAACGCGCTTGGTCGCCGGATCGTAGAGAATCGCGTCCGGATTGTCGCCCACTTTGACCTTGCTGCTTGTGGCCAGCGTCTTGATATCGAAAATACTCACCGTGCCTTCGCGTCCGTTCGAAGTGAAGCCGCGGCCGAGTTCCGGCGCCAGCGCGATGCCATGCACTCCCGGCGTATCGGGAATATCACCCACGGTCTTGCCCGAATCCGCGTCGAGCACCATCACATGAGTTCCGCGGGAAATGAAGACGCGGCGCGCATCAGAGTCTGCGGTGAGATAGTCCCACCAGCCTTCGCCGCCAACCTTGTACGTTTGGATCACGTGATAGCCGGGGCCGGCCGCAGCCAGGGCCAGCACCGCCATGGAAAGAACCATCAGAATCATCAGGCATGCCCAACACTTGGTCTTCATAAGAACTTCCTCCTTGTGAACTGCGTTTCACCTTCCAATGCTCCGCCGCATGAGGATCTGCATTTCCTGCATCTAAACCGTCAGGATTGAACCGAAGTAACTTTACCCTATTTCGGGCATCAACCTAGACTCGAGATCATATGGAGGTTTCTGCCTCATCATCGCCCGAGCCGATCCGCCCGCAGGATCTCGCATCCAGCGGCGACCCCCGCCTGCAATCGACTCCCGACTACGGCTCACTCGGTCCCGGCCCAGACATTTCGGCGAGCCCTCCGGACGCATCTTCAGTCTCGACTCGGCGCGGCGCTACGGTCGCGCGACCTCTGTTCGCGATTGTGGTCGGAGTACTGCTGGCGGTGCTGGTGGCCGGTGTGGGCAGCGCTCATTCGGCGTGGTCGCGCTTCGCCAATTCATTCTCGTTCGTCTCTCACCGCGACGAGGGTCCGGCTTCGGCGCGAGAGTTGGGCCAATTGGATCGAATGAAACCGCAGAAGCAGGCCGAGACCTTGCTCGAACTTGCGGTCGGCCGGTCCAATGGCGCGGTCGAACAGATTTCGTCGCGGGTCGATCGCTGGCAGGGAAAGCTCCAATGGGATTCGCGGATCGCCACGCTTAGTACCGCTGCGCTGAACTCGAATGACATGCGAGTACGGGAATCCGGCGTCGAGGTCGAGCTGGCGGCTTATGGTTTGGCCAAGAATTCGGCCAGTCTTGATTACGTGCTCAAGGCCGCCGACTCTCCCGATCACGCACAAAAGATCTGGGCCTTGTGGGCGCTTGGCCTGCTGGGGAATCGTGGCGTCGAGACCGGCCGCGTGGTCGAAGTCCTGAGCTCTCATCTGAAGGATTCTGAAGAGGACTCGCGCCGTTGGGCGGTGGAGGGCCTGGCGCTGGCAGGAACGTCTGAGACAGTCCCAGTTCTTCTCCAAGTCATGCACGATGATCCCGCCCCCAGCGTCCGCGAGCTGGCGGCATGCAGCCTTGCCGAGTCCGGCATGTTCACGCCGGAACAGAGAATGAGCGCCGTGCCACAACTCGTGAACTACACCGATGATTCGTCGCTCGACGCGCAGACCCACGCCTGGGCTTTTCAGGCGCTGGGCGAGATCACCCACGAGCGCCTCCCGAACGACTCGGCGGCATGGCGAAACTGGTATGAGAACCGCAGCCAGTGATCTCGGCTGACCTTCTCCCGGACAGCTCGGGCAGCCGTGGAAGAGCGGCGCTTCAGCGCCGCGTTAGAAACGAACAAAAGATCTCACGGGCTTCAGCCCCGGCGGATTCTCCCGGGCTGAAGCCCGTTTTCCCCATAAGCGGGACTGGTACGCGGTCCTAAAGGGCCGCTCTTCCACTCTCACTCTTCTCACTCTGCCATCTTCGCCACGTGCACGTCGAAACCGGTCTTCGGCAGCAGCGACATCAACTCGAACGCCTTGAACCCATCCCCGCTTACTTCCGTGTGCTGATAGACCCCCGGCTCGCGCTCGATCGTCTCCCTGCGTCCTTCCAGGTCTGCCAAAAAGGCCTGCGCCCGGGCAACGTTCACTTCCACTTCTTTCGCACGCGTAACCACCGCCTCGGAGGCATAGGAGCGCACCAGCTTCGGCCAGTATTTTTGCAGCAGGTCGGTGCTGGCGAACACGTCGGCCCAGATGATGCGCCCGTTCACCGCGACGACCACACCCACGGCGTTGCGGTCGCGCAGCTGATGGATCAGGCTCTCATAGTTGGCTTCAATCGGCTTGGCCACCGCGTCGACCTGCTTCTTGACGTCTTCGTTCTCCATCAATCTGGCATAAGAACTGGTTTGCGCTATCTGATCGGCTGCCGCCGGCGCCACACCGGCCACTACGACAGTCTCTGCTGTCTTCTGTTTTCGTACCTCGTCCCAGACCAACGCCTGATCTTTGTCTGCCATGGCTTTGGCGCGCACCGACGGCTGCGCCATCATGGCCATGGGAGCAGCACCGTGAAAGCTTCCGCCCCCAGCCGCTCCGCCATACATCGCTTCCGACGCACCGAAGTGCTCGCTGGTGGCTACCCAGCGGCCCGGCTCAACACAGAACACGCTCAGGTCCACCGGATCGCTCTCCGCGGGAACGATGCGGTCTTTGCCGATTACCCGATCCTGCTTGCCGCCGGTGACAATTTCGCCTGCCAGCAGCAGCAAGGGCCTCGTGGAATTGTTGACCAGCACCAATCGATTCACCTGCGCCCCGTCATGCCGGATAACGGGCAAAGAAGGCCGCCGAATCAGTCCCTGCACGTTGCCCGCTTCGGTTACAACCACGTCTCCCGAGCGCAGCCCCTCATCGAGAGTCAGGAATTCGGAGGTCGGATAGCTCTTCGAAGCGACCACCGGAAACACCGTTAAATTTCCGTGCCGGATCGGCTCCAGCACCGTATATCCCGTCGCCGGGGCCACCTCGCCCGCCCGCGCCTGCCGCTGATCCACCATCACCAGTCCGGCCACGATCGCCAGCAAAGCTAAAGCTAAGAAATTCTTCGGATTCATGCCCATTCCTCCCCCCGCCTGGAGCCGGGTGCCCCGTGTCTCGCGGGTGCCCCATGTCTCGCCGCTTTTGCGAGACATGGGATCTTGCCCGTCTCGGCTCATGGAAAGAACGAAAATATCTGCCTGCCTTGCGGCCAAATTTCCCGCCCGGTGCGTCTAATAATTGGTAGGATCAGAGCATCGTCTGACGGAAGATCGCCTCTTCGCTCGCATGAGTTCAACCAAACCAGTCTCCGCCGTGCAGTCGGTCGTAAGTGACCTGCTGGCGGAGCTCCATGCCCGCAGTGCCTGCGAAAAGGTAGGCCTCACGCGCGAATCGCTCGTTGTGATTCTTTGCGAGGTTGGCTCCAAACAGGCCGGCGCAGGCACCTCCGAGAGCGAACTCCGCGCTTTCTTCCTGGCTCTCCGGGTCGACGAACTGGCCCTGGCCCGCGCCTGTGCCGCCGGCCAGAATTCGGCTTGGGAAGTTTTTCTCACGCGCTACCGCGAAAAGCTCTATCAGGCGGCTCTGCGTATTGCGCGCGAAGACTCCGCCGCCCGCGAACTCGCTGACACCCTCTACGCCGACCTCTACGGCACGAATATCCGCGAAGGCCAGCGCGTCTCCAAGCTGGCTTCGTACACTGGGCGTGGCTCGCTGGAGGGTTGGCTGCGGACGGTGCTGGCGCAGGAATACGTCAATCGCTACCGCCGCACCAAACGCCTGGTGAGCCTGGACGAGGAAGAAGAAGAAGGGGTGCAGTTCCGCGCCCCTGATCCGGAACCGGCAGCGTCCGCCGACCCGCGCCTGGCCCAGGCGACCGACGACGTGCTGGCTTCTCTTTCCGGCGAAGATCGAACTGTACTGGGCGCGTATTACCTGGATGGCCGCACCCTGGCCGAGATTGCTCGCATGCTGGGCGTGCACGAGTCCACCATCAGCCGCAAGCTCGACAAGCTGGCCAAGCTCTTGCGCAAGCAGATTCTGGCCGGGCTGGTGCGCCGCGGCATGTCCCGGCGCCAGGCTGAGGAAGCCCTGGAAGTGGACGTGCGGGATCTGCAAGTGGATATTCGGCGCAGTTTAACGCAAGATTCTGCACATGCCGCGTTCTCTGAGAAGAGAGTAGAAGCCAGAGTCCGGGAAGGCCCGGGATAGCGGTCGGTGGTAGGCGCGAGCGTGAGCTTGGTATCAGGGCATCGCTTCAGCGATGCCCCATGAGGCGCAGGATGATCGCGCCTTCAGGCGCTGCGAAACCTATAAGCTGGAAGCGAATGCAAAAGGTTCCCAAAATCGTGCGCGAGCGGCTGAAGGCCGCGCCAGCGCCCGCCCCTCATCCCGACGCGGATGTGCTGACGGCTTTTACCGAACGCTCGCTGCCGGAACACGAGCGCGGCGTCGTGCTCGAGCACCTGGCCCGCTGCGGCGACTGCCGCGACGTGGTGGCGCTCGCCTTGCCCGAGCCCGAGGCGATGCAAACCGTCTTCGCTCCCGCCCGCGGCGGATGGCTGGCCTGGCCCGCGCTGCGTTGGGGATTCGTAGCCGCCGGAGTCGTAACTATCGCCGCCGTGGGAGTCATCCAACTCCAGCGGCATCAGGCCCTCACCTCAACGAAACAAATGGCCCGCGTCGAGGCTCCCGCCAGCCCAGCGCAGAACCAGCCGACAGCATCATCTCTGGCTGGAACACCCGCCGAAAACAAGGAAAAATCGTTGCCTGTCGCTCCCGCCCCGAACGCCTTTTCTGCCGGCAAGGACGGCCTGGAGTCTGGCGAGAACAGGCTGATCGCTCGCGCGGTGACCCCGACAGATTCCATCCCACGGCAGCAAATCATTGGAGGCGTTGCATCAGGCGTGGCTCATAACCAGTTTCCTCACGGTCCGCAGATGCCCACGCAGTGGCAGCAACAAAACACCCGTGCGCAGGGAGCAAGCCCGGTGCAGGCTTCGGTCCCAGTGCTGCAAGCTGCGAACCATGCCGCGAATCTGAAGATTCCACCGTCTTCGCAGATGGTCGCGGTGGAAGCATCGAATCCGGTCGCACCGGTCAACAACGAGGCTCAGACGCAGAATCAGGGCCTCCAGCTGCAGGCCCAGTCGGCGCCCTCCTCAGAAGGGGGGCCAATAGGGGGACCTGTCGGCAAGGCCAAGCCGGTCGTGAATGTTGAGGCGGCAAACCTCGACCAGACCGCAGCCGATGCCACTGCGCAGCAGGAACTCCCCACCGCGACCGGGAACCCTGGTATAACTGCGCGCAGCTTCACCCAGTTGACCGCTCCGGCGCCGTCGCGCCTGCCGCGCTGGAACATAAGTTCCAGCGGCGCGCTGCAGCGTTCCTTCGATCAGGGCAAGACTTGGCAGGATGTGGATGTGAATGCGAATCTTGTGGCTGGAGGCAACTTCTCGGCCGCTAACTACTCGAGTGTTGTGGTCCTCGAAAAGCCCGCCCGTGCCAAAGAAAGTTCCGCGGATAAGAAGGATCTGAAGGAACCGGCCGCGGTCGTCTTCCGCGCAGTGGCTGCGAGCGGAACCGAAGTGTGGGCCGGCGGATCCAATGGAGCCCTCTACCATTCGCTCGATGCCGGTGGCCATTGGGCCCAGGTCATGCCCTCATTCAATGGCATGGCCATCTCCGGCGACGTCGTCTCGGTGGGGTTCTCCGATGCTCAGCACGGCAAGGTTACGACTTCCACGGCCGAAGTCTGGATCACCAGCGACGACGGCCAAACCTGGCAGAAACAGTAGAGCGTTTCCACCGCTGTGATCCCCTGCAGCTCATCCGCTGGTTACTTCCGTCAGCGGGAACCTTGGCTTCCCCGCAAACCGCATTACCAAAGTGACGTTTACGAAAAAGTAGGGCGATTCTAATATCCACTCGTGGTTTGGCAGTTCTGGGGGAGGGCTGCCGAGGCGTCCTGGACTGAAAAGTCGAGGACGCTTTTCCTTTTTCCGGCCTCCGTCAAACAAGCTGGAGCTTATAGGCACACACCGACGACGAAGGAGTCTGCGCCCCCACGGTCCAAGCGCCTCCTCACCTCCTCCAGACTGAGTGATTGGTGCTCTTCCGCGGAAGAACTGAACGCCTCGGGATCGCCTTCGAGTGTCTCGCGACGCTTATCGCCGCCGCGCGTGACTTTGATCGTTTGCGACCTTTCCCACACCCGTGCATCAAAAACAAGGTGCTAAAATAATCGGTTGGACTCCCTTCGGGGAAGCACTCATACAAATCGCCGGCCCGGCAATGCTGCTCAAAAAGCGTCGCCCGGCACCGCGATGTCACAACGAGGAGAAAGAAAATGGCAGGCAACGGAATCGTCGAAGTGACCGATGCAAACTTCGACCAGGATGTTCTGAAATCGGATAAGCCCGTTCTGGTGGACTTCTGGGCGACCTGGTGCGGCCCCTGCCGCGCCATCGCGCCCATCGTCGAGGAACTGGCGGCCGAGTATCAAGGCAAGATCAAGATCGGCAAGATGGACGTGGACTCGAACAGCGCCACTCCTATGCGCTACAAAGTCACCGGCATCCCCACGCTGCTGGTCTTCAAGGGAGGCCAGGTCGTCGAACAACTCGTCGGCTACCGCCCCAAAGACGCCATCGCCCAGGCCCTGAACAAGCACATCGGGTAAGGCAGCTTTCAGCTGTCAGCTTTCAGCTATCAGCCAGAACGCCCGGGAGTATTCCCGGGCGTTTCTTGTTTCACATAGTATCGGGAACTGGCCACGGATGCCTCACTGATCCCTGACCCCTGATTCTCAGTACTTTCGCAGCACCCCGATCACCCGTCCCTGCACATCCACCGAAGCAGCCGGCACGATGATCGGCTTCATGCTCACGTTCGAAGGCTGCAGGCGGATGTTGTCGCCCTCGCGGTAGAACCGCTTCAGCGTGGCATCGCTTGAATCCACCAGCGCCACCACGATGTCACCGTTGTGAGCCGTGCGCGTTTTCTCGACCAGCACATAATCGCCATCAAGAATGTGCTCGTCCTGCATAGACTCGCCCCGCACCTCGAGCACAAACACTTCTTTCGAGCGCACAAAATCGGCGAGCGAAATGGTTTCCGGATTCTCGACTGCCTCGATCGGCTGCCCTGCCGCGATGCGCCCGACCAGCGGCAGCACCACTGCGGTGTTCACGCTCATGGCTTGCTTCAGGCGTCCTTTGGGAGGCAGAAGATCAATCGAGCGGCTGCGGTTGTAGTCGCGTGTGAGCAGTCCTTTCTTTTCAAGGTTGGTCACATGCTTGTGCACGGTCGCAAGCGACGATAAATCCAGTCCCTTGCCGATCTCCTCAAACGAGGGAGAATATCCGTGCTCTGCCACGAATCTGGAAATGAAGTCGTACACTTCCCGCTGTCTGCGCGTGATAGCCATGGCCTCATTGTAGGCGAATATAAAGCGAAGTCAAGTAGAGAGGAGAAAGTTTCGCAACCAGGTGGACCATGTGGGGACGGCCGCCCTCGGCCGTCCGGTCGAGCGCAACTCGACGGGGTCTTCTGCACGAACTGCGGGTGCCCCATGTCTCGCCGAATTTGCGAGACATGGGAAATCTTCGGTTACGCTCGCTGATCTCCGCCCAGCTTCGTCAGTTCTTCGACAATCCTCGCGCACCAGGACACAATCTGAACATCGTCACGCAGCGTTTCTTCGGCGGACTGGAATTTTACTCGTAACAAAATTGAGTATTTGCCTTTCTCAATCGCTCCGCCGCGGAAAATTTCCACCGGACGAAACTCGCGCAGTTCGGCTATGCCCGCGGCAGCGACGGCCTTTTTCATCTGCTCAAACCAGATCTCATCGCTGAAGACAAACGAGAAGTCTCTTTCCACCGCAGGATACTTTCCCAGCGGAGTGAACCGCACCGGCCGCAGTCCGGCCTTATACAACTGCTCCAGATCGAACTCGGCCAGAAAAACTTCCTGCCGCAACTTGCGCGCCGCCGCCACCTCGGGATGAATCTGCCCAAACTGCGCTACCAGTGCGCCATTCATCCGCACCCGCGCTGAGCGCCCGGGATGAAAGCACTCTGCTGCCTCGCCGTCGTAGCTCACATTTCCGGCAAATGCCGCCAGCAGACTCTCCACGTCGCCTTTGAATGCGCGGAAAACCTCGACCGCAGCCGCCGGTTCACTCTTGCTCACGTCCAGCCGGCCAGCCGAAGGCATAGCGGCTCTCACCGCCGCGGCCGTCGCGCCCAGGCATGCACGCTTCGGTTCCACGCGTTCGCCCGACGGTCCGCCCGCCAGTTCATACACGCCGCCGATTTCAAACAACCGTGCCTCGGCCACATCGCGATTCAAATTCCACGCCAGCATATCGAGCATGCCGGGCACCAGCGACGTGCGCATCACCGATGCCTCTTCGCTCAGCGGATTCGCCAGCTCCAGTACGCGGGCACCAACGCGCGCATCGACCGTCGCCACGGACGGGAAGGGCACGACTTCAGTCGTGCCGTCAGATGCCACGCTCGACGCGGCTTTAGCCGCTGGGGGAACGGCGAAGCCGGACTCGAACTTCTCCGCGTCGGCATGCGAAATGAACGTCAGCGACAAGGCCTCGTTGTATCCCAGAGCCAGGGCCCGTTTGCGCAAGGTCGCATCCATCGCGGCGTGCGGCAGTTCGACCACCGCGCCGATGTAGGCCGGCAATGTACTCTCGAACTTGTCGTACCCGTGCAGCCGCGCGATTTCCTCGATCAGGTCAATTTCCCGCTCCACATCCAGACGCCAGCTCGGAATGTGCACGCGGAATTGCGCTTCGCCTTCGCCCTCGGGAATCAGCGCGAATCCCAGCCTTTTCAAAAGCCGGAAGATGAGTCCGGCATCGAGTTCTCCGCCCAGAATGCGGTGCACCTCGGCCACGTGCAGAACCACCGGAGCCTGATCCATCTTCTTCGACACGACATCGACCACCTCGCCGATAAGTTCTCCGCCGCCCGACTCCAGAATCATTTCCGCCACGCGGTCCGAGGACAGCACAGTGGATTCGAAATCCGCTCCGCGCTCGAAGCGGTGAGAAGCATCCGTGTGCAGCCCATGCCGGCGCGACATCTGGCGAATGATTCCCGGATCCCACCAGGCAGATTCAATCAAAACATTCCTGGTTTTTTCGGTGATCATGGTGTCGTAGCCGCCCATGACTCCGGCCAGGCCCACGGGCTTTTTCGCATCGCAAACCACAAGATCTTCGGTCGTGAGCTTGCGCTCGACGCCGTCCAGCGTCTTCAGCGTTTCGCCGTCGCGCGCCTTGCGCACGATGATCCTTCCGCCTTCGAGCAGGTCTAGGTCGAAGACGTGTGTCGGCTTGCCGATCTCCCACAAAACGTAGTTGGTCGCGTCCACCGCGTTCGAGATCGGGCGCTGATCGAGCAGTTGCAGTCTGCCGGCGACCTTTTGCGGCGAGGGCACGATGCGCGTCCCGCGGATCACCCGGCCCGTGAACCGCGGACAAAGCTGCGGTTCCTCGACAACGATGGGAAATGGCAGGTCCTCCGCCGTAGTCGTGGAAGAGCGGCGCTTTAGCGCCGCGTCAGCTTCTGTGGGATTTGAAAGGGCGCGGCTTGCAGCCGTGCCGCCAGAAGCACCACCGGAGGCGGCTTTAGCCGCTGAGGGCAGCTTCGGCGCAATCGCTTTCAGCGGCGCATCATAAATCGCCGCCGCTTCCCGCGCGACGCCATAATGATTCATCGCGTCAGGACGATTCGTCCCGATCTCCATCTCAAACACGGTATCGGCGCCGCTGCCGCTGATCCCCTCCACCGAAATCCCGACATTGGTCAAGTCTTCGGCCAGCCGGCGGTCGTCCACCGCGAGGTCGACGAAGTCGCGAATCCATTGTGCAGAGAGTTTCATTTCGAATTCTTGTCATCCTGAGGCCGCCGCTCTTGCGGCCGAAGGATCTGGGCGCGCCGCGCGAATCGTCCGCGTTCTTTGCGGACGAATGGAATCGCGCGTCTGGCGCGCACCCCTACCCAAACTGCTGCAAAAACCTTACATCTCCCTGAAAGAAGTATTGCAAATCATCCACGCCATACTTCAGCAGCGCCAGCCGGTCCACGCCCATGCCGAAGGCAAATCCCGAAACTTTTTTCGGGTCGTAGCCGTTGTCCTTCACGAACTCGAGCACATTCGGATCCACCATGCCGCAGCCCAGCACTTCGATCCAACCGGTCTGCTTGCACGGACGGCAGGGCTCCGATCCGCGCTTCCCGCTTCCTCCACAGATGAAGCAAGTCACGTACAGTTCCGCGCTCGGCTCCGTGAAGGGGAAAAACGACGGCCGGAAATGCGTTTTCACGTTCGACCCGAACAGCGCCTTCATGGCGTGATCGAGCGTGCCCTTCAGATCGCCGAAGGTAATATTCGTATCGACGGCCAGGCCTTCGATCTGATGAAACATCGGCGAGTGGCTGGCGTCGGGCGGATCGTTGCGATGAACCGTGCCCGGAATCACGATGCGGATCGGCGGCCGCATCTTCTCCATGGTTCGAATCTGCACCGGCGAAGTGTGCGTGCGCAACAGCAGCCGCTCGCGCTGCGGTTTCGACTCCTGCCCCGCGATGAACAGCGTATCCTGCGTGTCCCGCGCCGGATGATCCGGCGGAAAATTCAGCGCCTCGAAGTTGTAGTAATCCGTCTCGACGACCGGCCCCTCGGCAACCGAATACCCGAGCTTCTGGAAGACGCCGACAATCTCGTGCATGGTGCGGATCACGGGATGCTCGGCGCCGATCGGGCGCCGGACGCCGGGAAGAGTGATGTCGACGGCACCTGCAGCGCCGCCTGCAAGCTGGGCCTGAGCCCTGAAAACGACAGCGCGAATCCCAGTCTCAGCCTTGACCCGTTCGACAATTTCCGTGATGCGCGTCTTGACCTCGTTCACACGCATGCCGGCGTCGTGCTTGGCTTCTTTGGGAGCGCTCTTCAGCCATAGATCGTTAACCTGGGTCAGAATCCCGTTCTTCCGCGCCTTCCAGCGATCGTGAAATGCCTTCAGCTCGGCTTCGCTACGAATCGCGGCAGCCTCTGCCGAGCAGGCGGCCAGACAATCGTTCGCCGCCTTCTCGAGCGCCGCCGGCGAATAGTCCGTCAGTTTGGGAACGGTGTAGGCCATGTGTCTTCTTCAAACTAGAAAATGCTTATGTGGGGACAGCCGCCCTCGGCTGTCCAGTCGGCTCGAAGAGCCGATGGGTGTTGATTTGCGGCGGCCGTGCACCAGACGCAATCTGGCCGTATTCTCTGCCGCTAAGCCGGGCTACGCCCGGCCGGACAGCCGAGGGCGGCTGTCCCCACATGAGCAGTGCAAGCAGAAAGCTGATCCGCCTACGCCGCTCCGCCGATCGCGCCCTTGGCCTGGGTCGCCAGGCTGGTAAATCCCGCGGGATCGTGCACCGCCAGGTCCGCCAGAATCTTGCGGTCCAGTTCCACTCCCGCCTTCTTCAGCCCGTGGATGAACTGGTTGTAGCTCATCCCGTTCAGCTTGGCGGCCGCGCCGATGCGCACGATCCACAGCGAGCGGAACTGCCGCTTGCGCTGCTTGCGCCCTGAATAGGCAAACTTCAGCCCGCGCTCGACTGCTTCCTTCGCCGAGCGGTACAGCTTTGATTTGGTCAGGAAATAACCGCTGGCGCGGTCCAGTATCTTCTTGCGTTTGGCGCGGCGTTTGGTGCCGCGTTTCACTCGAGGCATGGTCTTCTCCTTTTTGCTTTCGTTTTATGGCGGCTGGAGGCAAGGACGATCTGCCGTGACGGCGATCGATGGCCTCTTCACACGCCTGGCAAATTTCCGATTGCGTGATTGCCGATTTTCGATTGAAACCACTATAAGCCGGCGCAATCGGCAATCGGAAATCGCAAATCGAAAATTTTCTCACTGGTACGGAATCATCCGCTTCACTTTGGCCAGATCGCCATCGCTGACCAACGCGGACTTCCCCAGCTTCCGTTTCCGTTTCTTGCCCTTCGACGTCAGCATGTGGCGCAGGTGCGAATGCCCGCGCTTCACCTTCCCTGTCGCAGTCTTTTTGAAGCGCTTGGCAGCGCCTTTGTGCGTTTTCAATTTCGGCATAAGACCTCAAAACCAGCTGTCAGCTCTCAGCTGTCAGTTTTTCGTTTCTGCTCCCGCATGCTTCTTCCAGAGGACCGCTCAGAATAGGTTTGTCATTCCGAGCGCAGCGAGGAACCTGCTTTTCTCTCTACCAGGAGAGCTTCTACGACGCGGGCTTGGCCACCTGTGCCGGTGGCGCGCTCGGCGCGGCAGCGGCCGGAGCCGCTGGCCTTGGCTTCTCCGCCTTCTTCGGTACTTCCGCCTTCTTGGGCGCCAGAATCGCGTGCAGCGTGTTGCCTTCCTGCCGCGGACGGAACTCCACTATGCTCTGCGCTTCCACGTCCTTGATCAGCCGCTCCAGAATCTGCCGCCCCAGGCCGGTCCGCGTCATCTCGCGCCCGCGAAAGAATATCGTCGCCTTGACCTTGTCGCCGTCCGCCAGAAAACGCAGCACATGATTCTTCTTGGTCTCGTAATCGTGGTCGTCCACGTTGATGCGGAACTTGACCTCTTTTACGGTGATCGTCTTCTGGTGCTTCTTGGCTTCGCGCTCTTTCTTTTCCTGCTGGTAAAGATACTTCCCGTAGTCCATGATGCGGCACACGGGAGGCTGCGCGGTAGGCGAAATCTCAACCAGATCCAGATTCTTCTCGCGGGCTTTCTTGAGCGCTTCGTAGGGCGGCATGATGCCCAGCAGTTGCCCCTCGTCGTCAATCACGCGAATTTCGCGCGCCCGGATGCGATCGTTGGTGCGGATAAAACGTTTGTCGATACTGTCCTCCGTGCTCTAACCGACTGAGAATAAAGAATTATAGCATGCGATGCGGGTTTCAAAGTTTCAAGGTTTCAACGTTTCAAAGACAGCGGCTGATGGCTTTCCACTTTGAGACTTTGCAACCTTGAAACATTGAAACTTCCCCCTCAACTCTCCAGAATCACCTGCGCGATCGCCTGCTCCGCTGTGTGGGTCAGCGACAGCGCCGCATTCTTTACCCCGAGCTTGGCCGCGAACTCCGCCGCCCTGCCATGGAACGCAATCGTAGGCCGTCCGCCCGGCATACGGGTCACTTCGCAATCACGCCAGCGCACGCCATGGTTCCAGCCCGTGCCCAGCGCCTTCATCGCCGCTTCCTTGGCCGCGAACCGCGCCGCATAGCGCTCGAAGCGATTGGCCTTGGAATCACAATAGCGAATCTCTCCCGGAGTAAACACGCGCCCGAGAAAACGCGCCCCAAAGCGCTCGATCGCCTGGCGAATGCGCGGAACTTCGGCGATGTCAATGCCCGTGCCGACGATCATGGTATTTCCGATTTGCGGTTGCCGATTTTCGATTGGAAGCCAGGTTTAGCCAGCGATCCGATGCAGAGCTTCCGCAATCATCTCATCCTGCTCCGCAAACACTGTCCGCAAATCCAGCAGCACGCGCCCCTCCTCGACGCGGGCAATGACCGGCGGATCCGATGCGCGCAAACGCGCCGCCAGTTCGTCCGCAGTCACACCTTCGCAACCGAGAGCCAGCAGGCGGGTGGGCAGCACGGCTGACGGCGCTGCCCCGCCGCCAATCACCGACTCGCCATCCACCACCTCAACCTTGATTCTTGATGAACGCACGTTCGCGGGTGCCCCATCCTTCCCGCGTTCTTTGCGGGAAGGGTGGGAACGTTCGTCAGGCCGCACCACGGCCGCTACCGCTTCTGTGCGCCTGCCAATCTCATCTTTCGTCAACCGCATCATCCTCAACTCGGGAATGGCGTCATGGTCGTGCTTGACATACGCCAGCAGCGTGGCTTCCAGCGCCGCGTAGGTCAGCTTATCGACGCGCAGGGCGCGAAACAAAGAATTGGCACGCATGCGCGCGACCAGATCGGCCCGGCCGCTGATCAATCCCGACTGCGGTCCGCCCAGCAACTTGTCGCCGCTGTAAGTCACCACGTCCACGCCGGCGCGCAGGCTGTCGAGCACGCTGGCTTCGCCGGCCACGCCAAAAGTTGCGAGATCCACCAGCGCGCCACTGCCCAGGTCTTCCATCAGGGGCAGACCGCGCTGGCGCGCCAATTCCACCAGTTCAGCGGTAGAGGCGTGTGCGGTGAAACCCGTAATCTCGAAGTTTGAGCGGTGCACCCGAAGCAGCAGGCGGGTCCGCTCGTTCATGGCTTTTTCGTAGTCGGCGATGCGGGTGCGATTCGTCGTTCCCACTTCGCGCAGAACCGCGCCCGACTTCGCCATCACGTCGGGGATGCGAAACGATCCGCCAATTTCGACCAGTTCGCCCCGCGAGACGATCACCTCGCCGTCCTCCGCCAGCGTGTTCAGTGCCAGCAAAACCGCGGCGGCATTGTTGTTCACGACGATGGTTGCGACCTGCGGTTGTGTAGGGACGGCCGCCCCCGGCCGTCCGGCCGGTCGAAGCCCGGCAGAGAATTCCTGCCCCTCCGCCAGCAGCCTCTGAAACAATCGCTCCACGTGCACGTCGCGCTTTCCGCGCACTCCCGCTTCAAGCTCAAACTCCAGGTTGGAGTAATGTCCGGCAGTCTCGCCAATGTGCGCCAGCGCAGCCTCGGCCAAAGGAGCGCGCCCGAGATTGGTATGCAGAATCACTCCGGTGGCGTTGATGACCGGACGCAACGAATAGCTGAGCGTCCGCCGAAGCTGTTCCTCGATCGCTCCCTGCATTCCCTGTAAGGCAAGCTGCAGAGCCGGCCGATCCAGCAATCCAGAGGAGATTCCCTGCCGCAGGCGGGCGAGAACCCCGCGGGCGGCGTCCGTGACCGCTGCCATTCCCTCCTCGGCCGCGAGCCCAGCCAGGCCGGGCGTGCGCAGCAGTTCATCCACCGAGGGCAATTCGCGAAACAGATCGGATTTGGCTGTACCCTTCATGTTCTCGTCTGTGGGTGCCCCACGTCTCGCGCTGGTGCCCCATCCTAAATTCGCCTGGGTGCCCCATCCTTTCGCGTTCTTTGCGAAAGGGTGGGATCTACAACGTATGCATGTACGCCAGCAAATCGTCCATATCCTGCTGGCTCAGGGTCTGGCTGTAGCCGGGCATCTCTTTGCGTCCCAGGCGAATGATGTCGGCAACGCGCTCGTCGTTCGCCGGCAGCCCGCTCAGAGAAAGATACTTGTTCTGGAACACTCCCTTGAGCCCCGGACCCTTCTTGCCCCGCGTCGAGTAGGGCTCGTGGCAGCGGTCGCAGTATTGGTCGTAGATTCTCCTCCCGGACGCCTGCTGCGGGTTCAATCCCAGCTCGGCGTCCGACTTGCGCCGTTCAACGTCACAAGCACAGAGCATAGCGAGAATCATCAGCGCCAGCGCCCCCGCAACCGCGGCCCGGCACCGGCAACGCTCCGTGAACCTCCTCCGCTGGAGAATCTTTTCTTCCCTTGGCATGAATCGTCCTAGCCCGCACCCGGCCCCGTCCCGCGGCCTTACAATAATAGAGCAACGGAGGCGCGTTCATGGCGGTCGTGATCAAGCGGGTCTATGAGCCGGCATCGCGAGCCGACGGAGCGCGTGTGCTGGTCGATCGCCTCTGGCCGCGCGGCCTCAGCAAGGCGAACGCTGCGCTCGACGAGTGGCTGCGCGATCTGGCGCCTTCCGACGAATTGCGGCGCTGGTATCACGCCCGGCCCGGCGAGTGGGTGAAATTCCGCCAGAAGTATTTGAAGGAACTCTCGCACCCCGAAGCGGAAACGGCGCTCTGCCGCCTCTACCAGTTCGCCAATAAGCGCAAGCGCCTGACTCTGCTCTTCGCTTCGAAAAATGAAACGCGCAATAACGCCGTCGTCCTCAAAGAACTGCTCGACGGAACCCGCAAGCCTCCCACGGGCACGGGGCCCAGTGGGGCCTCTGCCACGCGCCAGCGCGCCGCCGCGGTCCGGCGCAGGTAGGTAGGTGGCGTATTCGTCCAGGCGGTGAAGGCCCGAAGTTGGTACCGATTTCCTTTGCGATCTCAGCGGCAGTTCTTGGCGCACTTTGCGTTATGAGCTTCGATCCATCGGAACCGCCGATTCAGAGGCAAAATCCCACAAATCCTCTGCGTACTCTGCGTACTCTGCGGTGAAGATTTGTGAAGTGCGACCGAGTCTCGCCTTCTTCATTTAGAATCACCCCGCATGAGGCCTGTCTTCCATTGGAACCTGGGATCGCGCTCGCTCGAACTGGGCAAGCGCACGTTGATCATGGGCGTGGTCAACGTGACGCCCGATTCGTTTTCTGACGGCGGCCTGTATCTCGATCGCGACCAGGCCATCGAGCACGCCGAGCGTCTGCTCGATGAAGGCGCCGACATCCTCGACATCGGCGGAGAATCCACCCGCCCCGGCGCGAAGGTGGACGCCAAACGGGAAGGGCACGAGTTCGGTGTTAAGCCTGCCCTGAGCGACCACGAGCGTAGCGAGAGGGAGTCGAAGGGTGCCGCTATGCGTCCAAAAGAGAGCAGCGCTTTAGCGCCTGAGGTATCGTATCCTTCCGTCACCGCCGAAGAAGAACTTCGCCGCGTGCTCCCCGTAATCACCGGGCTGAAAAAGAAACATCCCCAGGCAGTCATCTCAATTGACACCTACAAAGCCACCGTTGCCCGCGCCGCCGTCAATGCGGGCGCGGAGATCGTAAACGACGTCAGCGGCTTCCGCTGGGACCCTCAGATGGCAAAGACCGTTGCCGATTTGAAATGTGGTGCGGTCCTGATGCACATGCGCGGACGTCCTGAAGAATGGCGCACCCTGCCGCCGCTGGGCGACATCGTGCTGCTGGTGAAGCGCGAACTGAAAGAGTGGGCCGAAAAAGCCGTGCTGGCCGGAGTGCGCCGCGAGCGCATCGTGCTCGATCCCGGTTTCGGTTTCGGCAAGAATTTCGACGAGAACTATCCGCTTCTGGCCCGCTTCGGCGAACTGCAGGCGGCAGGCTTTCCGCTGCTCGCCGGCACGTCGCGAAAATCGTTCATCGGACGTACTCTGGCGAAAAACGGCGTAGATGCTCCACCCGAAGCCCGGCTCTACGGCACACTCGCCAGCCAGGTGGCGCTGATCCTCAAAGGCGCGCACATCCTGCGCACTCACGACGTAAAACCGGCCCTCGAAGCCGCCCGCGTCGCCGACGCGATCCTGCAAGCGCGATAACTTGCGACGGAATCGACGTGGAAGAGCGGCCCTTCAGGGCCGCGAAAGTCGTTCCAAGCGCGAGCGGGCTTCAGCCCCGGTGGTCAGTCACTCCCCCCTTGGGTCGAAATTATTCTGACCTGGGTGCCCCACGTCTCGCCGGTTTCGCGAAACGTGGGCCTTTTGTCTCATGCCAGAATGGCTTGAGTTGTTCTGAAGATCAGTCCACAGGCCAGCACTTCACAGGACCGGCAACAGTCCTAACGACCGGCGGTTCAGAGAGCGTGACCTGAACTGGATAAGCAAGCGAAGAATTCATGCGCGTTGTGGCGTCAGGGTAGAGACTGCACGCCGGCATCAGCGAGCTCTTGATATCGAACTTCTTCCTTACTTTTTCCCAGCAGGAGGATTTGTCGAGATGGAGATCACACCCCGCTTCAACGACTCGAAGATACGTGAGAGCCAATGGGTCGCCTTGAACGGCAGAGACCCTCAGCGAGTTGAAGGGAGAGGGCTGGGGCTTCGGGTTCCAGTTTTTTCCCTCGTACGACGAATCTTCAAAAACCTTCTTTTCTGTTTTCGTGTCATACACGTAAAACGGCATTCCGCCATCCCAGCCGTCGTCGGCAGTGAAGAAGACATAGTCTCCCTTGGTCCCCCAGTAGTATCCAGTCCACTCGCCGCCTTTCCCGAAAACCTTCTCGCCGGGGCCATGCTCCTGACCGCAAGTGGGGCGGGCTTGCCCGGTAATCGGAGCGATTGCCAGCCACTCCGCGCCCTTCATCCCCTCGTCGTTGTATTCCTTGACCATGAAGTTCCCGTAAACATAACAAGACAGTTTGATGCGCATTCTGTCCCCGCCTGGTGGGTTGCCGGAGGAAAGGCCAAAGTCAACGACTTTCTTGTCAATGGGTGTGTCGAACGTCGCCCCAGGGGAATTTGCTTGTGACTGCACGAACACAGGCAACAAGAGCCCAAGCAGGGCTGCAAGCAGCGGGCCTCTCATGCGGACAATATACGACTGAGCAGAAGCCGACGACAATCCGCAACTGACAAACAATTCTAGAACCCCTTCCCCGAATCCAGCAGTATCGTCACCGGGCCCTCATTCACCAGTTCCACCTGCATCATTTCCTGGAAGCGGCCGGTTTCGCAGCGCAGGCCAAGCGACTGCACGCGCTGCACGAAGAACTCATACAGCCGCCGGGCTTGTTCCGGCGGAGCCGCGGCATCGAACGATGGACGCTTCCCGCGTCTCACGTCGCCGTACAGAGTGAACTGTGAGACCGCCAGCACGCTCCCGCCGACATCCACCACGCTGCGGTTCATCTTGCCCTCGGAATCTTCAAAGATTCGAAGGCCCGCAATCTTTTCGGCGAGATAGTTCGCGTCCGCCTCGGTATCCCCGTGTCCCACACCCAGCAGAATCAGCAACCCGTGGCCGATTTCGCCGCTGGTCCATCCGTTCACGGTCACCTTGGCGCGGCTCACCCGCTGCACGACGGCACGCATTTCTCTCAGCCCTTCACTCGGAAATCGCAATAACCAGTGACTCGTGTCCCGCCACACATTGCCATCGGCCGCCGCGATATACGTAGACGTCGGTGAACCGCACTCTGGTGGTCGCCTGCCTTTGTGCGTCGATCGCGTCGGCGATGCCGCGGACGTAAGCAACGTCGCCATAGACACGCGCATGCAGCTCTGACAGTTTGTGATGGTAACGGCGATGCTGCAACGCGTTGGCCAGAGTTTCGCTGCGGTCGACCAGCTTGCCGTCGATATCCCAGTTTTCAAACTCATCCGCAAGGATGCACCACAGCCCCGGCACATCGCTCTCGTCCAGTGCCCGTGCCCAGGTCTGCTCGATCTGGACGAGCGTGGCCTCGTCCTTGGCCTGACCCGTGAGACAAGACGCCGCATACAACGACGGGGACATCACCATCAACCCCAGCAGCAACCACAATGCTTGTTTCACTCGACACCCCTTCGTTATCGCCTCATCATAACCCGCCCCTCGTTTGACCCGGCAACTCCCAGCCGTTAGGATTCTGGAGTGCAATTGCAGGTCAGCAGAGGCGTGGCCCGAAACGGCACACCCTTTCCTTTACACTGATTCACCGGGACAATTACACTACACGTTCGCCGATTTCCGTTCGCAGTGGTTAAGATGTGCGAGGTGTAAAGGGCATAGCCCGACCGGTAAACATACTGGCTGAGCAACCGCAGAACCGAATTCAAATCTATATAGAGGCAAGCGAGGAAAAACATGGCAGCCGTAGACGACAAGGTAAAACAGATCATCGTGGAGCAGTTGGGAGTGGACGAAGGCGAAGTCACCGCCAGCGCGTCGTTCGTGGACGACCTGGGCGCCGATTCGCTGGACACGGTCGAACTGGTCATGGCCTTCGAAGAGGCCTTCGACATCGAGATTCCTGACGAAGACGCGGAAAAAATCCGCACCGTGCAGGACGCGATTGACTACATCGGCAAGCACGCCAAGGCGGGAAAATAGTTGACGCGCAGGGTCGTAGTCACGGGGCTCGGCCTGATCTGCGGCGTGGGCAATTCCACCGAAGAAGTGTGGAAGGCGCTCATCGCCGGCAAGAGCGGCGTGGCCCGCATTACCGGTTTCGACGCCGGCAACTTTGCCTGCCAGATCGCCGCCGAGGTCAAGAACTTCGACCCGCTGAACTACATCGAAAAAAAAGAACTGAAGAAGATGGGGCGCTTCATCCACCTGGCCATCGCCGCCAGCGACGAAGCGCTCAAGATGTCGGAACTGAAGATCACCCCGGAGAACGCCGAGCATGTCGGCGTGCATATCGGGTCCGGCATCGGCGGATTCGACATCATCGAACGCGAGCACGCCGCACTGGTCGAAGGCGGGCCGCGCAAAATCTCGCCTTTCTTCATTCCCGCCGCCATCATCAACCTGGCCGCCGGGCACGTCTCCATGCGTCACGGCGCCAAGGGACCGAATGAGGCCACGGCCACGGCCTGCACCACCAGCGCCCATTCCGTCGGCGATTCCTTCCGCATCATCCAGCACAACGACGCCGACGTGATGATCGCCGGCGGCGCCGAAGCCGCCATCACACCCATGGGCGTCGGCGGATTCGCCGCCATGCGCGCGCTTTCCACCCGCAACGACGAGCCCGAGAGAGCCAGCCGCCCCTGGGATCAGGCTCGCGACGGCTTCGTCATGGGCGAAGGCTCGGGCATCATGATCCTCGAAGAGTTGGAGCACGCCCGCCAGCGCGGCGCGCCGATCCTCGCCGAAGTCGTCGGCTACGGCATGTCCGCCGACGCCTACCACATGACCCAGCCCGCTCCCGAACATGAAGGCGGATTCCGCGTCATGCGCAACGCCGTGCGCGACGCCGGCGTCACGCCCGGCGTAATCGGCTACGTCAACGCTCACGGCACATCCACGCCCATCGGCGACACGCTCGAAGCTCACGCCATCCGCAATTTCTTTGGCCAGCACAAGGTCGCGGTGAGTTCGACCAAATCCATGACCGGCCACCTGCTCGGCGGCGCGGGAGGACTCGAAGCCGGTATTACCGTCCTTGCCCTGCGCGACCAGATGCTGCCGCCGACCATCAATCTGGAGAATCCCGACCCTGACACCGCCGGCATGGATCTGGTCCCCAACCATTCCCGCAAAGCCGAGATCGAATACGCCATGTCGAACTCGTTCGGCTTCGGCGGCACGAACGGTGCACTGCTGTTCCGGCGCTGGAGCGAATAGGCTGCTCGTGACGTTGGGATGAACCGGGATATCGGCCGTATCAGTCACAGGAGATGTAGCTGCAGACGCTAACGCCACCGGTCCGTGGAGCACGAGTTTGTTGCGGGAATGTTACAATACAGTTTCAACCAAGTAGTTCCGCAGGACCTCTACAAGTCCCAGAATCCAATTCGTAACGCAGTACTCACCATGACCGCTACACAGGTTCGTCTCTGCGAAAGACTCAAGCGATTGGGATTCTCACGAGCGAACCAGATCAAGCTGTACGGAGCACAATTTGAGTTGGTTGGTGATCCTCTGGTGATGGGCGACAACGTCGTGTTTGTGGACGCAATCGAACAGAAATCACGCCAGCTCAGGCGGGTTCGGATCCCCTTGAATATCGTGAGGATGGCAACAGACCAGACGGCAGACGGTTACGCTGCCTGATCTCGGGTCGAGAGCTATCATCGCGATGAGCCGAGCGTCGGAGGTTCGATGCGATGACAATCATTGTGGCAGCTTGAAGTAGGACATTTGGCATGCCACTGGTCCGAGGCCGGACAGAGGATTCAGTACAGCCCGCGCCGGATGCAGGAGACCTCGGAGGCTCAGGGCGGTTACCTGTCGCCGCTTCCCGATTTTACGAGTTACAGTCCCTTTGGCGGAGTTTCCCGGTTCCAACCCGATCCCGCCGGCCGCGATTAAAAGAACCGCATCCCGGCACCTCCTCGACTCTCGCAACTCGCTCATTTCACGCCACATCTCGTTTACGTAATGTCCGTTCTCGCGCCCCTTGGAAAAAGTAATGAACTTTGGTACTTCCCGTGTTGGTCCTTTGTGTCTTTGCAACCCGGGCGGCCAGACTCCACAATGGGTTCGAAGTGGAGCTTCCCCTGAACATGGATAAAGCTTTTTCCTCTGTCCTCGCTCCTACCCTCCCCACGCGGAAAGCCGCGGCCCGCACCGCATTGGTCGACCTGGACGAATCTACACGCTGCTTGCTGGCGGAGTGCTTTCGCCAGTTCGGCATTGAGACGGCGGTCATGTCGAGCCAGGCCGCCGACCGCCTGCATAAGGAAAAATTCGAAGCCTGCGTGCTCAACCTGGCCAACGATCCCGGCCAATTGATGGAAACGTTGCGCATGTCGCCGTCGAACAGCCGCTCGATTATCTACGGCGTGGGCGGCAGCGCCCAGGAAACCATGCGCTACTCCAAGTACGGCATCAATGCCGTGTTTCATGAGCCGCTGGAGCGGCCGGGCGCGGTCAAGCTGGTGCGGGCCACGCATCTGCTGGTGCTGCACGAATTCCGGCGCTATGTGCGCATCCCGGTGATGACCGAAGTCCTGGTCGTGGGAGACGGGCGGCGCTTCATCGCCAGCACCATTGAGATGAGTTCGGGCGGCATGTCGCTGACGAGCCCCGAGGATGTCTCGGTGGGCACCAACTTTGAGGTCTCGTTCGCGCTGATGACGCTGCCGCGGGTCATCGTGCGCAGTGTGGTGAGCTGGCGCAAGCCCAAGCTGTTCGGCGTCCGCTTCGATCAGGCGGACGACCGGCGGAGACCGGTGAAAGTCTGGATTGATTCCTACCTGGAAAACTGAGGCGATGCCAATGTGGGGACAGCCGCCCCCGGCTGTCCGGCCGGGCGAGGCCCGGCTGCGTGGCGCGGGCACTCCTGCCCGCGTTTTACCACGGCGGAGGCAGTGCCCCACGCAAAACTGAATTTCCAAGCCCAAGTCTCGCGGTGGGGCAGCCTCATCCCGTTACAATAGCTTTCGTGCCTGAAGCCAGCACTCCCGCGGCCTCGCTGCCGGCGCTGCCCGCGATTGACCCGCGCCGGTACACCCTGCGCCAGCGCATGGTTTTGCGCATGATTATCTGGGCGGGATACTGGTTGATCCGGCTGATCGGGCCAACGCTGCGGGTTTGCTTCTCGCGCGAGGACGGCGCGCAGGACACGCTCGACCAGCGGCCGCTGGTCGCTTCGTTCTGGCATAGCTGCATGATTCCCGCCACCTACGTTTTTCGCGACATGGGCATCCGGGTGATGAGCAGCAACAGCTACGACGGCGAATACATGGGCCGCATCATCCACAAGTTCGGCTTTGTCGCGGTGAAGGGATCGAGCAGCCGCAACGCCGTGCCCGCCCTGCTGGGCCTGCGCCGCGCCCTCGAGGACGGCTGGACCGTGGCCTTCACCCTCGACGGTCCGCGCGGCCCGCGGCGCAAAGTCAAGCCGGGCCCGGTCGCGCTGGCGCGCTCGTCGGGCATGGCGCTGACCATGTTCCACGCGGCCGTGGACAAGGCCTGGGTGCTCAATACCTGGGATGGGCTGATGATCCCGGCGCCCTTCTCGCGCGTGCTGCTGCGCTTTGGAAAAATGATTCCGGTGCCGGCGGATGCGAGTGACGAAGACGTCGAACGCTATACGGCTGAGTTGCAGAGTTCCCTGGATCGCGTGGTGGAGTTCGCCGAGGCCAACGTGAGCGAGGTCGGAGCCGCAGAATTTCCCGTGATCGATGGTTGATGGATACGTCTGGATCAAGAACCGTGTGCCGGGGACGAGGCGAAGTGGCAAGAAATCCGTCCCCGCACACGAAAGCGTGCAAGTAAGGGCCCTGTGTGTTTAGAGTGTTACGGCCGCGGTGACAGTAAGCGTCCCGTCGCCAGGTTTGCCACCGTTGATGGTGATCCCCTGACTGTGGTCCCGTGTGAAATCCTCGACTAATTCCGTTATTGTCGTGGCAGTTGGCGAGTACATGATCACGTCCAGGCTACCATCGAGCGACTGCAAGACGGTCGTAGATGCCGTTTGCAGCGCCCAGGAAAAGGGGATGTTCACTTTGCAAGTTGCCGTGGAACCGGATACGGTGGCAGTGCTGGCCGCGCTGTCATCATAGGTCACGGCTGCGTCCGTCGTCTCGCTTATAGAACTTGCGAGCGCGTCCACACTGCAGACGATTACATCCCCTTTGGGAAGGGCTGTCTTCAACGTGATCGTAATGGTGGCCTCGATCGTGCCGGAGAAAGTTGTGGTTGCCGTGGTGTTGGACAGATCTGCTGACTTCCCCAGAGGATGGAAGGTTCCAGACTTGGAATCCTGAAATCCGAAGATCTTTCTTGCGGCGGTTGGGTTTGCGGTTTGCGCGAGCGCCAGGACTGATCCACCCAGGGTCCCAAGCGCGAGCACGGCGACGAAAGCGATGGAGCGTTTACGCATGGTATGTTCCTTTCGGCGGGAATATTGGGGGGGAGAAGTTTACGACAGGTCGGCGTGTTGCGCGAGTTTTTTTTGTGGGGTATAGCCGCCCGTTGGAGTAGAAAGTCCCTATCCTCAGCTTTTGGACTTTCCCCGTGAGGGCAAGTCAATGAACGCCGTGGAGTTGGGCGTGGACAATTCCCCTACTCCATCGTTGATCCCAGCGGTTGGTACTTGTATTTCTTTCCGTCCCAAAAGACCACCGAGGAGATGTTTTCGCCTTCGCCCGTTTCTTCCATGTAGATGCCGAGAACGGTTTTCTTCTTCAGGGTAAGCCGCTTCACGGTTAGCGTCTTAAAGGGCAGGTTGATGAGGAGAAACTTGGCCTTCGGAGTCTCGGCGCGCCAGGCGTCATGGCCCGCGCCGTGAATAATGAGCAGGCTCACGCCGCGCCGCTCCGGTGCGTCCGAGCCGAAGCTGGAGGTGACTTTGACATTGCCAAAGCCAAGAAAGCTGTCGTAAGGATCGGCGACCACAAAGCTGTATTCATCCTTGTCGGCCATCGGATTCTTGCACTTGGCGGCGACCACAAGATCGTCAACCCCGTCGTCATCGAGATCGGCCACGAACTGCGCTGTTCCGTCCAGCAACGAACAGTTGTCGCCGAATTGCTTATGGATGAAATCGTTAGTGACGGCCGGCGATGGCGGCTTGGCGTGAGCTGGAGGCGGAGGCACAGGCTTGGTTTGCGCCGAGGCGGTTGTGATCATCAGGCCGGCAAGGATGGGGAGAAGAAATCGCGTGTACGACATGACCCTAACTTTAGCCCGGTTTTCGGCCCGCGGGTAGAGACTGAGTAGTGACCGAGGTACGCTAGTGCTTTTTCGGAGGCGACGCCGGGATGAGTGCTCAAGGCCGAAAGAAGGTGTGAGGCGTCGCGTTCGAAAAAGCCGTCAGAAGGAAGCCGCTGGCGCGGCGGGCGCGGTACTTAT
>Ga0181524_10000308_pt1 | contig 59383 bp, 62 predicted proteins | sample PEATcosm2014_Bin_34_FD_119761 | JGI IMG/M metagenome (GOLD analysis project Ga0181524, IMG submission 119761) | Peatland microbial communities from MTU Mesocosm Facility, Houghton, MI, USA - PEATcosm2014_Bin05_60_metaG | ecosystem: Environmental > Terrestrial > Soil > Wetlands > Peat | place... | reverse complement strand
CGATCGCATTGGTCTGGGTCGGAGGCATTTGCACGAAGGCATCGGGCGGCGCTTCGTCCTCGACGCTTCCCGGCGTGAACGGCGCTGTTTGCAGGCGCTCCCAGCTATTGAGAAAAAATTTGGTCCACTGCGTTTCCGGCAGCGGCCAATCGGTGCCGGAACGCCATGCGTTCTCGCCCATCACCCAATAATGGACGGGCGGCTCGTTCATGATGCCGGTGTCGATATTTTTCAGCCAGTGATCGTGCCAGCGCAGGATTTCCCCGTGCAGCGCATGGAACGGCCGCTCGAGATGCGCCGGCCCGGCGAAGGTGAGTTTCTTCGGCGCCGGAATTTTCTCGAAATAATTCTGCGCGCCGTTCAAGTGGGTTTTGTAAGTGTAAGCGTACCAGCCCGAGCCGGTATAGGTCGGAACCGTGATTTTCTCGAAGCTCTTCTCGGCCTCCGTAACAATGTCTTCGCTGTCGTAGGGATCGATCAACAGATCGAAGTAAGGCGGCATGTGCTGCCCCTTCTGGGTCAGCACGTTGTAGATATGCGGATACATCTTGTAGTCGGGATTGCGCATCGCCTCCCGCCACCAGGCCTCCCGTTCCGCCGGCAGGGTCCCGGGCTTGCCCTTGGTGCCGTGCATCGCCGAGAAATGCATGATCAGATAGCGAAACAGGTGCAGCACACCGCCGGGATATTCCTCGCGGAAACTGCCCATGCGGCCATAGGCGCCGCGCGGGTCGAACGGGAAGATCGCTTTCAGATGCGGCGGATTTTGCCGGGCGACGAAGAACTGTTCGGCGCCGAATCCGGATATGCCGACCATTCCGACATTGCCGTCGCACCACGGCTGCTGCGCGATCCATTCGATCAGATCGTAGCTGTCCCACTGCCGCGACCCGCCGCCGTCGGATTTTCCGATGCCGCGCGGCGAGCCGATGACGTGCACGTAGCCGCGCGACACGAAGAATTTGGTATCGCCGGCTTCCAGAAATCCCGCCCACAGCGAAGACCATGCCGGCTGCGGCGGCAAGGCGGCGGCGTATTCGGGCCCTTGCAGGTCCTTGTTGTAGATCGCGAACGCCAGCAATGCCGGGAATTTTTCCTGCGCCTCGGGACGGTAGATATCGACCGACAGATTGACGCCGTCGCGCATCGGCACGGCAACGTCGCGCTCGGCGATCATGGCGGGGTAGCGCGGCGCGCGATCGTAAGCGACCGGCAATCGGTCGCCCGAAGCGGCGAGCGCGCTCGCCGGCGATTGCGATGAATTCATGTATTCCCCCTTCATGATCGTCGAGACTTCGCCGACGATCCTTTTATTTTCGTTTTTATTTCTTCGCGGCCGTTCTTTTCAACGCGGATTTCGCCATGGCAGTAAAGCGCGCCGACTATGCCCGATCGACTATGCCCGATCCCAGGGCGGTTCGGGGAGGAAATGCGAGACCAGGAAATCGATGAAGGCGCGCACCTTCGCCGCGGGATGATGCTCCGGCAAATAGACGGCATAGATGCCGCCGAACTCGACGGTAGGATGATCCAGGACGATGGGCTTCAAGGTCCCGGCGCGGATGTCATCGGCGACGATGAATGTCGGGTGATAGATCATGCCCTGGCCGGCGATGGCTGCGGCGCGGAGCGCATCGCCGTTGTTGGCGCGCAGGTTGCCCGATACTTGCACGATCACGTCGCCGCGCGGCCCGAACCTCCAGCTGTCGACGCCGATGACGCGGGAAAACGTGTAGCCCAGGCAATTGTGGTGCGACAGTTCGGCGACCGTGCGCGGCGTGCCGCGCGCGGCGAGGTAGGACGGTGCCGCGCAGACCGCGGTGCGGCAAGGCGCAACGCGGCGGGCGATCAAGCTCGAGTCGGCGAGGCTGCCGATGCGGATCGCCAGATCCCAGCCCTCCTCGGCGAGATCGACCAGCCGGTCGTTGAGGCCAAGCTCGAGGGCGACTTGCGGATGGCGCTCGGCGAATTCCGCAAGCAGAGGCCCGATTTGCCGCGCGCCGAATGACACCGGTGCATTGAGCCGCAGCAGGCCGCGCGGTTCGAAACGATCGGCGGCAACCGCGCTGTCGGCTGCTTCAAGCTCGGCAAGCGCGCGGGCCGAGGCTTCGAGATAGTTGCGCCCGGCTTCGGTAATCGACAGTCGGCGCGTGCTGCGGTGGAACAGCTTGACGCCCAGTCGCGCCTCGAGCGCGGCGATGTGCTTGGTGACCATGGTCTGCGAAATCCTCATGGCCCGCCCGGCGGCGGAAAAGCTGCCGGCAGCGGCAACTTTGGCGAACACCTCCAAGCTGGTCAGCCGATCCAGCACCGAACACCTCACTTCCTAGGTGTGAACTGTAATTACCTTACGCGATATTATCACACTCCAAGGAATTTATCACATTAGGCCCATCCCGACCCTCCTTGGAGTTACCCCGATGATCGACACCCGAACCGCCCCCTACGCCGCCGCGCTGCTGCGGCTGAGCCTGGGCGGGCTCTTTCTCGCGCATGCCGGACTGAAACTCTTCGTCTTCACGCCGGCGGGAACGGCCGGCTTTTTCGAAAGCGTCGGGCTGCCGCCTGGTCTCGCCTATCTCACCATCGCCGCCGAGGTCTTGGGTGGCATCGCGCTCGTCCTCGGCCTGTGGACGCGGCTCGTTGCCGTCGCGCTGACGCCGATCCTGCTCGGCGCCATCTTCACCGTGCATGGGGCGGCCGGGTTCTTCTTCAATAACCCGAACGGCGGCTGGGAATATCCGGCGTTCTGGGCCGTCGCGCTTGTCGTGCAGGCGCTGCTCGGCGACGGCGCCTACGCCTTGCGCTCGAGCGGCAGCCGCAATACCGCCGACAATTTCGCCGGCGCGTATTCCCGCTGAAGAAGCCAACAAACCAACTCTGCTGCAATGGAGACTGCAATGAGCCAAGCGAAGATCGCCCAAAAATCGCCTTATCTGGTCGAGGTCGAGGCGGGTAAGACGTATTATTGGTGCGCCTGCGGCCAGAGCGCGAAACAGCCGTTCTGCGACGGATCGCATAAGGGGAGCGAGTTTGTTCCGCTCGCCTATGTCGCCGCCCGTTCGGAGAACGTCGCATTCTGCGGCTGCAAATACACCAAAGGCCAGCCGATGTGCGACGGCAGCCACAAGGCCCTGTAGGACCAGCGGCACAGTCACGTCGTCATGCCCGCGACATAGGCGAGCGAAGCGACGCCGTTCTTCGAACGGCTATGCGCGGGCATGACGAGTGAGCGACCAAGGAGCCTTCAGTCCTCGAACGGCAGGCCGATATATTGCTCGGCCAGAGAGGCTTGCGCGCGCTCGGAGCTTTGCAGGTAATCGAATTGATCGAGCCGCATCCGCTCCTCGAACGGCGTTTCGGCGGGGAATCGGTGCAGCAACAGAGTGAGCCACCACGACACCCGCGCCGAACTCCACACCCGGCGCAACGCCATGTCGGAATAGCAGTCGAGATAATGCGTCTTGCCGGTGCGGTAGAACGCGGTCAGCGCGCGGGCCAGATAAAACACGTCCGAGACCGCGAGATTGAGGCCCTTGGCGCCGGTCGGCGGCACGATGTGGGCGGCGTCGCCGGCGAGACATAGTCTGCCGTAACGCATCGGCTCGGCGACGAAGCTGCGCAGCGGCGCAATGGATTTTTCGATCGACGGCCCGGTGACGATCCGATCGGCCATGTCTTTCGGACAGCGCGCCTTGAATTCGTCCCAGAAGCGATCGTCCGGCCAGTCGTTCAAATCGGCGTCGAGATCGCATTGGATGTAATAGCGGCTCAGCATCGGATTGCGCATCGACGCCAGCGCGAAGCCGCGGCGATGGTAGCAATAGCACAGATCGGGAAACGGCGGCGTTTCCGACATGATGCCGAGCCAGCCGAACGGATAGCTCTTCTCGTAGATCTTGAGCGCGTCCGCCGGGATCGCGGTCCGGCTGACGCCGTGATAGCCGTCACAGCCGGCGATGTAATCGCAATCGATCCGGTGCGAGCCGTCCTTTTCGTAGGTGACGTAAGGCCGATCAGAGGCGATGTCATGCAGCCGCACGGCGGCGGCTTCGTCGACGATCTTTCCGCCCGCCGCATCGCGCGCCGCGTAAAGATCTTCGGTGATCGCGGTCTGGCCGTAAGCCATCATCCGCTTGCCGGTGAATTTCCAGGTGTCGATGAAGAACCGCGGCCGTCCCTCCCAGGCGATTGCCGCGCCGTCATGGCAATGGCCCTCGCGATCAATGCGCGCGCCCAATCCGACTTCGCGCAACAGCGCGACCGTGCCGGCCTCCAGCACGCCGGCGCGAATCCGATCGAGCACGTGACGACGACTCTGCCGCTCCAGCACGATGCTGTCGATGCCGTTACGGTGCAAGATATGCGACAGCAGCAAGCCGGCCGGCCCGCCGCCGATGATCGCCACTCGAGTTCGGGTTGCTGTGGTCACGTTTGCCTCATGGCTTGGAATTGTCTCTTGGGATTGTCAGCGGCCGAGCAAAGGCCCGATCGACGGTTTTGGCAAGCGGCCCGCGGGCTCGCCGGCACCTTCGCCAGCCTTGAACCGGGTGCCGGTCGTAGCGATATGACGGTGAGTCCGCCGCTACGGAAAATTTCATGTTCGCATCGTTCAAGAGCTTCGTCTCCGATTTCGTCGATGGTGGAAAGCATCCGAGCCAGTTCGGCGAGGACGATTACCGACTCGCGGCGGCGGCGCTTCTGGTCCATGCCGCGGCGATCGACGGCGAAATGTCGTCCAGCGAACGCGCCAAGCTGCGCGTCGTCATCAAGCTTCTGTTCACGCTCGAGGACGCCGCGACCGACGAACTGATCGAGAAGGCGACGGCGGCCGAGCACGAATCCGTCGACCTTTATCATTTTACGCATCTGCTCAATCGCGCGCTCGACGAACCGGGCCGCGCCCGCATCATCGAGATGATGTGGGAGATCGTCTTCGCCGACGGCGGGCGCGACGAACTCGAGGACAATCTGTTGTGGCGCGCGGCCGACCTGCTCGGGGTTTCGCCGCGCGAACGCATCGAGTTACGGCGCCGCATCGGCGGCGAAAATCTCGAGCAAAGCGACCAAGGCGACCAAAGCGACCAAGGCGACCGAGCCGGCCCTTGGGGCGGCAGATGAAGCCGGTCACGCTCATCACCGGTGCCTCGGCGGGCATCGGCGCCGAACTGGCGCGTGTGTTCGCCGCGCACGGTCACGAGCTTGCGCTGGTGGCGCGGCGCGAAGATAGGCTTGCGGCTCTCGCCGACGAGATTGCGGCGTCGGGCCGGCCGCGGCCGGCGGTGCTCAAGGCGGACCTCGAACGCGGCGATGCCGTCGCTTCGATCGCCGCGCAGCTTTCCTCGCTCGGGCTCGAGCCCGATATCGTGGTCAACAACGCCGGCTTCGGCTTGAGCGGCGCGGCCACGGCGCTGCGCCGCGACGAGCAACTCGGCATGATCGATCTCAACGTGCGCGCGCTCACCGAACTGTCGCTCGCTTTCGTCGACAGTCTCGCGCGCCACCACGGCGGCATTCTCAATCTCGCGTCGGTCGCTGCCTTTTTGCCCGGCCCCGGCATGGCGGTCTATTACGCCAGCAAAGCCTATGTGCTGTCGTTCAGCGAAGCCTTGCATCACGAATTGGCCGGGCGCGGCATCAGGGTCACCGCGCTTTGTCCCGGGCCCGTGCCGACCGAATTCCAGGCGCGCTCGGGCATGCGGCTCAACGCCGTCGCCCGCAGCATCGAACTGCCGGCGGCGCGGGTGGCGCGGATCGGCTACGACGGCTTCATGCGCGGCGAGCGTGTGGTCGTGGCCGGCACCGGCAACAGGATCGCGGTGGCGCTGATGCGCTTTATTCCTACTTCGCTGTTGATGCGCGCGGTCGATCAACGGACCAAATCGGCCGGGCCGGATTGATCGGCTTGGCTCGCGCTTTGCATCCCCCGGTGAAAGCGCTAGGAATTCGTGAAAGCGCGTTCGAATCGCCGGCGTCATGCAACAGCCGATCCTGATTATTCTGCACCAGGAGCATTCCACCCCGGGCCGCATCGGTAATGCCCTGCAACAATTGGGCTACCCGCTCGACATCCGCCGGCCCCGTTTCGACGACGCCTTGCCGCCGACGCTCGCGCACCATGCCGGCGCCATCATCTTCGGCGGGCCGATGAGCGCCAACGACGAGGACGATTTCATCCGCCGGGAGATCGACTGGATCGCCGTGCCGCTGAAGGAAGCCAAGCCGTTTCTCGGCATCTGTCTCGGCGCCCAGATGTTCGCCCGGCAACTCGGCGGCAGGGTCTTCCACCATCCCGAGGGCCGCGCCGAGATCGGCTATTACCCGATCCGGCCGACCGCCGCCGGCCTGGCGTTGGTCGAAACCTGGCCGGAATGCGTCTATCAATGGCACCGCGAAGGCTTCGACCTGCCGCCGGCCGCCGAGCTCCTCGCCGAAGGCGAGACCTTCGAAGTTCAGGCGATCCGCGTCGGGCGAGCCTTTGCGCTGCAATTCCATCCCGATGTGACGCATGCCATGATGCACCGCTGGACCACGCGCGGTCACGAGCGCATGGAACTGCCAGGGGCGCGCCCGCGGCACACCCATTTCGCCGACCGCGCGATCTACGACTATTCGGCGCGGGCGTGGCTGAGCGTTTTTCTGGAGCGGTGGATTTCTTAAGATTTCTGAGTGGTCGTGCGACGATGCAACGGCTACGAGCTTCTCAAAGCGTCCCGACGAAGGCATAGTTCGAGGACGGCGCTCGCCGGGGCCGCCGTTCATTCCAAGTCGTCATCCAACCTAGGCTTGCCTCGGATCCACAATGCATTCCAGCAATCTCCCGATCGGCGCGGTCGTCACGCCGCCGCTATCCCCGCTGCACCGTTTTCTGCGCGACTGCCACGCCGAGTTTCGCGAAGATACGAGCGGGGCGGTCGCCGATTATATTCCGGAACTGAAAAAGGCCGATCCGAGCCATTTCGGCGTCGCCCTCGCCACCATCGACGGCCATGTCTACGCGGTCGGCGACGCCGACGTTCCGTTCACCATCCAGTCGATCTCCAAGGCTTTCGTATTCGCGCTGGCGCTGGAATTGCTGGGCGCCGACAAGGTCGAAGCCGTGATCGGGGTCGAGCCGAGCGGCGATGCCTTCAATTCGATCCGGCTGCGCCCCGACAATCGGCCGTACAATCCGATGGTCAATTCCGGCGCCATCGCCTGCTCCGGTCTGATCCACAGGGCCAGGGGCAGCGAGGCATTCGAGTCGATCCGAACCGCGCTCGGCCGGTTCGCCGGCCGCGATCTGGATGTCGACGAAGCGGTGTTCGCCTCGGAGCGCGAAACCGGCGACCGCAACCGCGCCATCGCCTATCTGCTGCGAAATTATGCCGTGCTCGAAGGCGATGTCGGCGCGGTCCTCGACGTCTATTTCCGGCAATGTTCGGTGCTGGTGACGGCGCGCGATCTTGCCGTGATGGCGGCGACGCTGGCCAATAACGGCGTCAATCCGGTCACCGGCGAAGCGGTCATGAAGCCCTATACGGTGGCGCGCACGCTCTCGATCATGACCAGTTCCGGCATGTACGATTATGCCGGCGAGTGGATCTATCGCGTCGGCATGCCGGCCAAGAGCGGGGTCGGCGGCGGCATCGTCGCCGCGCTGCCGGCACAGCTCGGACTCGGCACCTTCTCGCCGCCGCTCGACGCCCACGGCAACAGCGTGCGCGGCCTGAAAATATGCGAGGCGCTGTCGACCCATTTCGATTTGCATATGCTCAACCGCACCGGCGACGTCCGCAATTCGATCATCGCCGATTACGATATCGGCGGCATCACGTCGCGCCGGAGCCGGCTGTCGCGCGACCAGCAGATCCTCGAAGAGCATCACGAGGAGGTCCGCGTCATCGAGCTGGTCGGCGCGCATTCCTTCGCCACCATCGACTACGTGTCGCGGCGGCTCGCCGACAGGCCGTCGCCGTTCCTGATCGTCGACTTCCGCCGCGTGGCGTCGCTGACGCGCGGCGCCGCGCTGTTGCTGGCCGATATACTTCGCCATCTGACGGTGGGCTCGGCCGCGGCGATCCTCGCCGGCATCGAGCCGAAGTCGCAGGTCTTTAGCGTCATCCATCCGCTGATCGTCGACGCCCCCGGGGTGCGGATGTTTCCGCTGCTCGACCAGGCGATCGAATGGGCCGAGGATCAGGTCATCTTTCGCCATGGCGGTTATCTCGCCGACAAGAGCAGCGCGCATCTCAAGGAGCAGGCGCTGCTTGCCGGCTTGACCGACGGCGAAATCGGCGATCTCGCGGCACTCGGCACGACGCGGACCTATCGCGCCGGAGCGCGCATCGTCGCCGCCGACGAGCCGGCCACGTCGCTCTTCCTCCTGCAAAGCGGCATGGTGAGCGTGAAGCTGCCGAGCGGCGTGCGGCTCGCCACGCTCGATCAGGGCATGGAATTCGGCGAGATGGCGCTGCTCCGCGAGGAGCGGCGCACCGCCGACGTTTTCGCCGACACCGATGTGACCTGCCTGGAATTGCCGCTCGCGGAATTCGACCGCTTCCGCCGCGAGCACCCGCATATCGGCGAGCGCATCGCCCGCAATCTCGCCGCGATCCTGGCCAAGCGGCTCATTCTCGCCAACGCCAAGATCGACGTGCTGAGCGCGTATTGAGCTCTATTGCCCCCCGGCAAGCTGCTGGGCGAAATAGGCTACCGTCTTGGTGTAGACCTGCGACGCGTTCCATTGCAGCAGCACCTGGAAATTGTCGGTGCCTTCGCCCCACGGCTGGCCGGGTTTCCAGCCGTAGCCTTTCAGATAATTGGCCGTCGAGGCGAGCACGTCGGGCACGCTGCGGATCAGGTCGCGGCGGCCGTTGCCGTCGTAGTCGACGGCGTATTTCAGATAGGACGAGGGCAGGAACTGGGTCTGGCCGATCTCGCCGGCCCAGGCGCCGCGCATGTCGCTCGGCATCATGTCGCCGCGGTCGACGATCTGGAGCGCGGCGATCAGCTCGCCGCGGAACTTGTCCGGCCGGCGGCAATCATAGGCCAAGGTCGCGAGCGAGCGGATGGTCGGGGAGCGGCCGGAATTGGCGCCGAAATCCGTTTCCAAACCCCAGATGGCGACGATCACCGCGCCGGGGACGCCGAATTGCTTCTCGATGCGATTGAAGAGCACGGCGTATTGCGCCAGGAGCTGCCGGCCGCGGCCGAGCCGCGGCGGCACCATGCGGCCGGAAAACTGCTCGAAGCTCTGCCGGAACACGCCCTGGGCATGATCGCGGGCAATGATGCCGGGATCGTAACTCACCCCGGCGAGCGCCGATTGGATCGTGCGCTGGGAGATGCCGTCCGCCGCGGCCTCCTGTTTGACGCCTTGCAGCCAGGCGCCGAAATCGCCGCCGCAAGGCGCGCCGGCGGCCTGGGCCGGCGCCGCTATCGCGCCGGCCGCCATTGCGCCGAGCGCCAGGCTGAATAAAAATCCTCGGATGCCGAGCTTTCGCATGCTTATCCTTCTCGTCGCGCGCGCCCCGCGGTGAATCAGTGGCGGCCATGATGCAACAGGGGAGCGGGCGCGGCCAGGGGCTTGCGGCAGGATCTATCGTCGGATCGGTTCGTAAGTATCGGCCCGATAGAGTTCGTGAAATAATTTGGTCGAAATCAGGACGACGGCGATGGTGCAAAAGCCGCCGATCAGCACCGAGGGAACGGTGCCGAACAGGGCCGCGGCGGCGCCAGCGCGGAAATCGCCGAGCTGATTCGAGGTGATCGTGACCATCGAATTCACCGCATAGACCCGGCCACGCATGGCGTCGGGCGTGCGCAGCTGCACCATGGTCTGGCGGATCACCACGCTGACGGTGTCGGAGGCGCCGATCACGACCATCGCGGCGATCGCAAGCCCGAAACTCGGCGCCAGCGCCAATAGGATCGTGCCGATGCCGAACAGCGTCACGGTGGCGAACATGACGTGACCGACGCGGCCGGCGATCGGCCAGCGCGTCAGGACGAGCGCGGTGGCGATGGCGCCGGCGGCCGGCGCCGCCCGCAACACGCCGAAGCCGAGCGGCCCGGCGAGGAAAATATCGCGGGCGAAAACCGGCAACAGCGCGGTGGCGTTGCCGAACAATACCGCGAACAGATCGAGCAGCACGGCGCCGAGCACCACCTTCTGCCGGGCGACGAAGGTCAGTCCGCTGAACAGCGTCTGCGGATCAATCGGCGCGCGCGGCGGCAGGATGCGCTCCATGGCGATGCCGAGCATGACCAAGCCGGCGGTGAGCCACAGCACTCCGCATACCGCGAACACGAGCGTCGGGCTCAATCCGATCAGAAGGCCGCCGAGCGCCGGCCCGGCGACGATGGCGGTCTGCGACGCCGATGTCGATGCCGCGATCGCGCGCGGCAAGACGCTCGCTGGCACGAGATTGGGCAACACCGATTGCAGGCTCGGCTGCTCGAAGGCGCGTCCGGTGCCGACCACGAAGGCCATGGCGAGGAGGAGATCGGGCGTGACCCAGCCGCCGAAATTGGCCGCCGCCAGCACGGCGACCGCAAGCGCCTCGCAAACCTGGGCGACGAAGGTGACGCGGCGCCGATCGTAGCGGTCGGCGACATGGCCGGTGAAGGGGAACAGGCACATGGCCGGCACGAATTGCACCAGCCCGATCAGCCCAAGATGGAACGGGCTGCCGGTCAATTCGTACATCTGCCAGCCGACCGCGACGACCTGGATTTGCAGCGCGATCGAGGCCGCGACCCGCACATAGAGGAAGCGGACGAAGGCAGGGTGGCGCAACAGCGGCGGCGCGGGGGAGGGGTCGTGCATCCGAGGGCTATAGCCGTTTTTTTGCAAATGCACGTCCGGAAGGCGATTTCAAATATTTCTCAAAAGCGAATGCCTGCTTTTCGTCCGAGAATGCGATGTATGCCTTAACCTGCCAGGGTTTGTATTTCGAGGTATGGGGCACTTCACCGGCATTATGCTTTGCAAGTCGCGCCCTTAAATCGTGGGTAATGCCGACATAATAGCGGTCAGGAAAAGCAATACTGTGGAGGATGTAGACGTATTTCATGCCTCGCTGAGCCCACCTCTAGGCCTGCCGAGGCCCGCCTACGTCGCTTCGCGACTTCGGCGCGGCAGCCCCTTCGCTCGCTGTGCTTTTTAGGGCTCTACGTGGCTCGCCGAGCCGTAGCTCGCGCAGCGACGAGCGGCAGAGCAAGGCCCGCCTACGTCGTTTCGCGACTTCGGCGCGGCAGCCTTCGCTTGCTGCGCCTTTAAGGCGGAGCGTGGCTTGCCGAGCCGAAGCTTGCGCAGCAAGCGAAAGCTGGTGGAGCCGAGGGGATTTGAACCCCTGACCTCCGCAGTGCGATTGCGGCGCTCTCCCAACTGAGCTACGGCCCCGCCGCGCCCCCACCCTGTCCTTCCCCGCTTGCGGGGGAGGACAGGGTGGGGGCGTGCTGGCTTTCGGCGAGTGCCGGCCATTTAGGGCCGCCGCCACAGGCTGTCAAGGACGCGGAGGACGGGCAAGGATGGGGCTCGCATGGCTCCTCAAGCCTGCGCTTGTTCGGGCCGCCGCGAACCGCTAGTTTCCACCGTCCTTAAGAGCGAACCCCTTCCATGCGCGCCCTTTTTCTCGTCATCGATTTGGCTCTTCAGCTCTACATCTGGATCGTGATCGCGATGGCGATCTTTTCCTGGCTGGTGGCTTTCAACGTCGTGAACACGCGGAATCCCGTCGTCGGGATGGTCGGCGATTTTCTCTACCGTATCACCGAGCCGGTGCTGCGGCCGATTCGCAACATGCTGCCGAATCTCGGTGGCATCGACATTTCGCCGGTCATCCTGTTTCTGATAATCGTTTTCATTCGCTACGTGATCGCCCTCTATATCCTGCCCAACGTCTTCTGAAGCCGATGGTCGCGAAACCGTGGACGCAAGCGCCGGACGGCGTCGTGCTCGATGTGCGCGTGACCGTGCGCAGTGCGCGCGACGCCATCGAAGGGCTGGAGTGCCGGGCCGACGGCCGACCCGTGCTCAAGGCGCGTCTGCGCGCCGCGCCGGTCGAGGGCGAGGCCAATGAGGCGCTGCGGCGGCTGCTTGCCAAGGCGCTCGGCATTGCCCCGCGGCAGGTCGATATCGCGGCGGGCGCCACGGCGCGGATCAAGCGGCTGCGCATTACCGGCGACGCGAAATCGCTCGACGCGACGTTGGAACGGCTGACGAAGGGGCCTTCATGAGCGCGAAAATAATCGATGGCAAGGCGATCGCCGTCGAGTTGCGCGCCGCGGTCAAGGCCGAGACCCATCGCCTGACCGCAGCGCACGGCCTGGTGCCGGGGCTGGCGGTGGTCCTGGTCGGCGACAATCCCGCGAGCAAAAGCTACGTCGCAAGCAAATCGCGCGCTGTGGTCGAAGTCGGTATGCGGCCGTTCGATTATCATTGGCCTTCCGACACCACCGAAGCCGAGCTCCTCGCGCTTGTGCAAAAGCTCAATGCCGATCCGGCGGTGCAGGGCATTCTGGTGCAACTGCCTTTGCCGCCGCAGATCAATCCATCGCGAATCATCGCCAGCATCGATCCCGACAAGGACGTCGACGGGTTCCATCCGCTCAATGCCGGGCGGCTGATGACCGGTCTGCCGGCGCTCGTGCCGTGCACGCCGGTTGCCTGCATCAAGCTGATCAAGTCCGTGCATCCTTCGCTGCTCGGGCTCGATGCGCTGATGGTTGGCCGCTCGCACATTGTCGGCAGGCCGCTGGCGCAGATGCTGCTCAGCGAAAATGCGACCATCACCGTCGCGCATACCCATACGCAGCATCTGCCGGATCTATGCCGGCGCGCGGAGCTGCTCTGCGTGGCGATCGGCTGCGCCGAATTTATTCGCGGCGACTGGATCAAGCCGGGGGCGACCGTGATCGACGTCGGCATCAATCGGGTGAGCCACGGCGGCAAATCGCGCATCGTCGGCGATGTGAATTATGCCGAGGCCGTCAAGGTCGCCGGCGCCATTACGCCGGTGCCGGGCGGCGTCGGCCCGATGACGATCGTGTGCCTGCTTGCCAACACGCTGCATGCGGCCTGCATGCAGGCCGGCTTGCCGGCGCCGGCGGTATAATCGTCATTCCGGGGTGTGCCGATAGGCGCGAGCCCGCGATGACGCGTCTCAGCTATTCCAGCCGAACGCGACTTTATCGAGCACGCGGGTACCGAATTTCTCGGATGAGCGGGCAACCGCCTTGCCGCCGAGCGCGCGGTAGAATTCCACCGCATTTTCGTTATCCGACAGCGCCCAGACGATCAGCGATTTCAGGGCGCTCTGCGCCAGGTCGCGGCGCGCGGCCGTGAACAGGCGGCGGCCGAAGCCGAGGCCCTGGAATTCCGGACGCAGGTAAAGTTCGTAGATCTCACCGTCGTAATAGAGGCTGCGCGCGCGGTTACGGCCATAATTGGCGTAGCCGGCAATCTTGTCGCCGAATTGGAGGAGTGCGATGCGGCTACCTTTGCGGATCGCGCTTTCCCACCAGGCCGGGCCGCGGCGGTTGATGAGGCGTTCGAGTTCCGCTCCAGGAATGATGCCCTGATAGGCCGTCCGCCAAGCCTCGTCGTGGGCATCCGCGACCGCCGCCGCATCGTCGGCGCGAGCGCGACGAATTTCGATGAGAACGGTGCTCACGAGTCGATGCTCACGTTACGGTGCTCGCCTTCCAGTGCTCGCGTTGCGGCGTTCACATTGCGATTCACGACGCAATCAAAGCAAGCGGCGCAGTTGCCTTCAAGGGTGAAGATTCACCTTCGGTTAACGATGTCGATTATAGGGGAAAATGCCCAGGCCTCGCCAGAATCACACACAGGAAAATTGCTGTTGTGGCCGCGATCTGCGCGCGCTGTTGCAATCGCGTCACGGTCTTTGAGATTTTGCGTCGGCTCTAGGCGGCGACGCGAAAATCATGACAGAATGTCATGATAATGTGTCGTCGCTCCGATCCATCCGGCGCGGCGACGCGGTATTGTGCCCGGATGCGCTTAGACGCGTTCGGCTTCTTTGCGCCGCTCGTCGCGCTTGCGATCGTTCGGATCGAGCAGCTTCTTGCGCAGCCTGATCGATTTCGGCGTCACCTCGACCAGCTCGTCGTCCTCGATATAGGCGAGCGCCTTCTCCAGCGTCATGCGGATCGGCGGCGTCAGCCGGATCGCCTCGTCCTTGGAGTGGGTGCGGATATTGGTGAGTTTCTTGCCCTTGAGCACGTTGACTTCGAGATCGTTGCCGCGCGTGTGCTCGCCGACGATCATGCCGCGATAGACCTTGCAGCCGGGCTCGATCATCATGGGGCCGCGGTCTTCCAGATTCCACATCGCATAGGCGACCGCCTCGCCCTGGTCGGTCGAGATCAAGACGCCGTTGCGCCGCCCGGCGATGTCGCCGCGGTGCGGACCGTAGGCGTGGAACAGCCGGTTCATGACCGCGGTGCCGCGGGTGTCGGTGAGCAGTTCGCCGTGATAGCCGATCAGGCCCCGCGTCGGCGCATAGAAGATAAGCCGCACGCGGCCGCCGCCGGACGGACGCATTTCGACCATCTCGCCTTTGCGCTCGGCGAGTTTCTGCACCACGACGCCGGCATGCTCCTCGTCGACGTCGATGACGACTTCCTCGATCGGTTCGAGCAGATCGCCGGAAGGCCCGTGCTGGAACAGGACCCTGGGCCGCGATACCGCAAGCTCGAAGCCTTCCCGCCGCATGGTTTCGATCAGGATGCCGAGCTGCAGTTCGCCGCGGCCGGCGACTTCCATGGAATCCTTCTCGGCCGATTCGGAAATCCGCAGCGTGACGTTGCCCTCGGCCTCGCGCAGCAGGCGATCGCGGATGACCCGGCTTTGCACCTTGTCGCCCTCGGTGCCGGCGAGCGGCGAATCGTTGATGTGGAACGTCATGGTCAGCGTCGGCGGATCGATCGGCTGCGCCGGCAGCGGCTCGGTGACCTCCGGCGCGCACAAAGTGTGCGAGACGAAGGCCTCGGGCAGGCCGGCAATGGCGATGATGTCGCCGGCAAAGCCTTCCTCGATCGGCGCCCGCTCCAGGCCGCGGAACGCCAGCACCTTGGTGACGCGGCCCTCTTCGACCAGGGCGCCGTGGCGGTCGAGCACCTTGACGGTCTGGTTGGGCTTCACAGTCCCTGAGAAAATGCGCCCGGTAACGATGCGGCCGAGATAGGGATTGGCCTCGAGGATGGTCCCCAACATCCGGAACGGGCCCTCCTCGACCCGCGGGGGCGCGACGTGGCGCAGCACGAGGTCGAACAAGGGCGCCATGCCCTGGTCCTTGGGGCCGTCGGCGCTCGCCGCCATCCAGCCCTGCTTGGCCGAGCCGTACAGGATGGGGAAATCGAGCTGTTCCTCGGTGGCATCGAGCGCCGCGAACAGATCGAATACGGCGTTGGCCACCTCGGTGGGGCGGGCATCGGAGCGATCGACCTTGTTGATGACGACGATCGGCTTCAGCCCCATCTTCAGGGCCTTGGAGACGACGAATTTGGTTTGCGGCAACGGGCCTTCGGCGGCGTCGACCAGGACCAGCGCCCCGTCCACCATATTGAGGATGCGTTCGACCTCGCCGCCGAAATCGGCATGGCCTGGGGTGTCGACGATATTGATTCGGGTATCCTGCCAAACCAGCGAGGTCGCCTTGGCGAGGATGGTGATACCGCGCTCACGCTCCAGGTCGTTCGAATCCATCGCGCGCTCGATGACGCGCTGATTCTCGCGAAACGAGCCGGATTGCTGCAAAAGCCGGTCGACCAGGGTGGTTTTGCCATGGTCGACATGGGCGATGATGGCGATATTGCGCAGATTCATGTGCTAATGGGGGTGAGCCGTTAAACCGTTACGGGCCCCGACTGGGGCCCGCGATCGCGCCGTATATAGTCAGTTCCAGCCGAGAAGCAACGCCTCAAAATGCGATGACGCCACAGCTATGCCAGCTGCGGCGTCACCGTACCGTCAAGAGCGCGTTCACCCGTGGTTTGGACCGGTGTTGTTCGAACTTGCTCCGGGCTTTCGAGTCCGAGGTCGGCCACTCAGCTCTGATAATTGATCAGCAGCGAAGTGCTCGCATTATTGGTGGGTTGGCTGTTGGAGCCATAGCTTGCGTTAGCGGCAGTCGAGTCCTTCAGCAATTTAAGAAAGTCCTTGAGCAAAGTAGTCGCGTCCGAGCTGGTCGACGAACCACTGTCGCTGCCGCTGGTGCTGCTGCTGCTGGTGTCGCTGCTGCTGCTGGTGTCGCTGTTCGACCCGCTTGCGCCGCCGGGAGGACCGCCCGGGGGCGGGCCGCCTGCGCCGCCTGGGCCACCCTGTGAAAACGCATTTGAAAAGACACTCTGCAATTCGGTGGCCTGATTGCTGGTTAGCTTGCCACTCTTGACCTCCGACGCGATCAAACCGTCGATTTTCGATTTGATGTCGGAAGGCGAGGAGGGTTGCGTCGATGAGGCGCCGCCCTGAAGCGCGCTGTTGATATCATTAAGCGCCGAGCTCAGCGCGCTCTGGTCGGACGCGCTGATCGTGCCTGACGACACTTCGGACGACAGTTCATTTTGGAGGGTAGTCAGAGGGGACTGGTACGCGGGCTGGTAGGTCGTTGACGAGATCGAAGTCATGGCGCGCTCCTGGCGGACGAAGTTGCTGTGTAAGACAAGACGATTGCAGTTAATGGAAGCTTGCTTTGAGGGCTCGACTTTGTTTCCGTAGGTTCAAGAATCGTCTTTGGAAACATTTAGAAACAAAACTCCGCCGACAATCAGCAACACCTGGGCGCGATAGGCCGTTATGACTGCATCGCCGCATGTCCTCGTCGTGGAAGACGACCTCGAAATCAGTCGTCTCGTCAGCCGATATCTTCGCTCGAACGATTGTCACGTCTCGGTCAGCGGTGACGGGCGGAACATGGAGCGCCTGCTCGAAGACGGCCGGGTGGATCTGATCGTGCTCGACCTCATGCTACCGGGCGAGGACGGCTTGAGCCTTTGCCGCCGGCTGCGGACGCATTCGCAGATTCCCGTCATTATGCTGACCGCCAAAGGCGAGGATGTCGATCGCATCTTAGGTCTCGAGATGGGCGCCGACGATTACCTCGCCAAGCCGTTCAATCCGCGTGAGTTGCTCGCGCGCATTCATGCCGTGTTGCGCCGTGCCCGATCGGCCGCAACCCTGTCGGCCACGCGCGCCCGCTCGTTGACGTTTCTCGGCTGGCGAATCGATTTCGCGCTGCGCGAACTGCGCGACCCGCATGGCGTCCTCATCGTCATGACCAGCGCAGAGTTCGATTTGCTTCAGGCCCTGTGCGAGCGCTCCGGAAGAGTTCTCTCCCGCGATCAATTGCTCGATCTCACGCAAGGACGCGTTTCCGGCTCGCATGAGCGCAGCATCGACGTGCTGGTCAGCAGACTGCGCCGCAAGATCGAAGCCGATGTACATAATCCCGAAATCATCAAGACGGTGCGGTCCGGGGGCTATCTGTTCACCGCCGCAGTCAATCCTTCATGAGGCTGGCCTTCATGAAGATGGACTTCAGATCGTTCAAGCCCGACCACATCAGCGGCCAAATCGCGATAATCGTGATGGTGTCGCTTATCATGATCCACGTCGTGCTGACGGTGGCGTTTTTTCTCGGCCGATCCGAGTATCCGCCGGATCGACCGCCGGAACAGCTCGTCACTGTCGTCCGGCTGATCGATGCAACGCCCGCCGAAGCGCGATCACGGCTGATATTCGACGTCAACACGGCGCTTCCCGATCTCGATATCACATTGACCTCGCTGCTGCCGGGCGCGGGCCGGCAGCCGACTGATGACCGGTTTATCGATAACATCCGGCATCAATTAGGACCGGGCTTTGGGATCGCGCGGATCGCGCCGACTGGACCGGCCGACCCGCATCCTCGCATCGCGGTTCAATTGAGTGACGGCGCGGTCGTTGCAGCCCGAATCACGCCGCCTCCCGCAATTTCGCCCTTTGGCGGCCCTATCTTCGTTACCCTGCTGTTCATTGCGATCAGCGTCACCCTTCTCGGCCTTTGGGCGGCGCGCGCTTTGACCGAACCGCTGCGCAGCTTCGCCAAGGCGGCCGAGAGTTTTCGGCCCGATGGCGAGCTTGCGTTGCTGCCTGAGCGCGGCCCGGATGAAGTCCGCACTGCAGCGCGCGCGCTCAACCGAATGCGCGAACGCGTCAAGGATCTGGTGGAGGGCCGCACCCGCATGCTGGCCGCCGTCAGTCACGATTTGCGGACGCCGATTACGCGCCTTCGCTTGCGCAGCGAGTTCATCGACGACCCGGCGTTACGGACCCAGACGCTGGATGAGCTCGCTCACATGAGTTCGATGGTCGAGAGCGTTCTGGTCTACCTGCGCGGCGGCGAATCGCGCGAGCCTGCGACCATGATCGATATTGCGACGAGCGTGCAGACGATCTGCGATCAGTTCGCCGACTTGGGGAGCGACATCCGATATGAAGGCCCGGACCACTTGGCGATCAAAGGTCATCCGGAAGACCTGCGCCGCGCGGTTACCAACCTGGTCGACAACGCTGCTCGTTACGGCAGCAACGTCGTGGTGCGGTTGATCGCGGGTTCGTCCTCGGTTTCCATCGTGGTCCAGGACGACGGCCCCGGCATTTTGGACGCCGACAAGGAAGCGATGCAGCAACCGTTCGTGCGCGGCGACGCAGCGCGTGGCATGGACGGCAGAAATGGCTTCGGTCTCGGTTTGTCGATCGCCAGGACGGCGGTCGAGGCACACGGTGGCAGGTTGGAACTGGTCGACCGCGTCCCGTCCGGCCTGACTGCTCGGATCACATTGCCTCAGTAATCAAGCCGCAGCTAGAAGTCGTTCCCCTGCATCAACCCAGGGATGAGCAATGCCGTATAGGCATAGCTCATCAGCGCAGCATGCCGACGTGCGCGTCCTGGCGGCGCTTTGGCTCCAATGTGGTCAACCACAAGGCTCGATCGGCAACGTCTTTGAGGGTGACCGTCAGCGCTTCGGTCACCCCGTCGATCCCGACATGGCCGAAGAATTGCAGCCCGTAGCAAGGCGCGAGGTTGTCGCCCTGTTCCTTGGTCGGGGCCTTATGGAACACGACCTGCGGTCCGAAGGTGCGATCGAGGTTGACGGGTGTCCAGGTGCCGGCATGGAGTGGCCCGGAAACGAATTCCCAGAACGGCGTGAAATCCTGGAACACCGCCCGGTTCGGATCGTAATAGTGGGCGGCGGTGTAGTGCAGGTCGGCGGTGATCCACAAGGCATTGCGGATGTCGGCGCGCCTGATGAACGAAAGAAGATCGGCGATTTCCAGGCCGCGGCCCCGCGGACCCGAGGCTTCGTCGCCGCCGGCCGCGCCGAAGACGTAGCCGATCGGCGAATCGGCGGCGATGACCTTCCAGGTCGCGCGCGACAGCGCCAGTTCGCGTTTGAGCCAAGCCACCTGAACCGGGCCGAGCAGATAGTCGTCGGGCCGATAGACCCGGTCGTCATGCGCGCCGTCGGGGCCGCGATAGCTGCGCATGTCGAGCATGAACACGTCGAGCAGCGGGCCGTATTGGATCTTGCGGTAGACCCGGCCCGGCTCGGCCATGGTTTCGCGCATCGGCAGGTATTCGTGGAAGGCGCGGCGGCCGCGCGCCGCGAAGATCAGGGTATTGTTTTCGCCGGCGGGCTTTTGCGGCAGTGGCTCGCCGGGCCACCAGGACTCCATCACTTCGTGATTGTCCCAGAGCGCCAAGGTCGGCACCGCGGCATTGAACGCACGGAAGTTTTCGTCGAGCAGATTGTATTTGTAGTTGCCCCGATAGTCGGCGAGCGTTTCCGCCGGCTTCGACTTCTCCTCGGTGACGAGGTTGCGCCACAGCGTGCCGTCGGGGAGGCTCTGTTCGGCGGCAATGGGACAGTCGGCATAGATGTTATCGCCGCAATGAATGAAGAAGTCCGGCTGGTTGCGCAACATGGCGGCGTAGGTGCGCATGCCGCCGCGCGCGGTGTCGATGCCCCAGCCTTGGCCCATGGTATCGCCCGACCACAGGAAAGCGACCGAGCGCCGGTCGTTCGGCGGCGTTCGAAAGCGGCCGACCTGCGGCGCGCCGAACCGGGCGGTCGAAAGATCCTGAAAACTGATGCGGTAGAAAATATCCTGTCCGGCCGGCAGATCTTCGATCAGCGCCTTGGCGGTGAAATCCGATTCCGGCAGAGTGTCGACGAAGATGCCGCTCCTCACATCGCGGAAACTGTCCGTGGTCGCGACCTCGACCAGCATGCGCGACGGGCGGTCGGCGCGGGCCCAGACCACGCCCGAATTGCCCGAAACGTCGCCGGATTGCACCCCATGGGTGATTTGCGGACGATCCGCCGCAAAGCTCAATGCCGGTCGCGCGACGCCGCCCAGCGTCGCCAGCGCCGCGGACGCAGTCGCACTCTGCAACAGCGCGCGACGCGTGACCAGCGCGCGGCTTTGCCTCGATACGGCCATGGGGCCTCCGCCGTCGACCGCGGCGGAAACTGGTCTCTGATTCTGACGGAGGCTCGAACTTTATGCGACGGCACCATGACTCCGTCATGGCTCGATGCAGCATCGCATGGCCAAGGAACGGTCAGGCCGCCGCGGCTGTGGCGCCGGGGTTCCCGGCCGTGCCGGCGCCGGCGGCCCCGGTGCCGGCTCGGTCGAGGATCGCGGCCCGGCGCCCGGCGATGGCGAAGCGCAACTGATCGAGCGCAAACGAAAACGACATGCGCGCGGTCTCGTCGAACTCCTCGTGTTCGCTCTGATGAATGATTCTGATCACCAGGTTGTCGGCCTCGATTTGCAGCTGATCGAGTGCGTCCACTGTCTGGGCGGCATGGGCTTTGCGGACGAGGTCGAGCACGCTTTGCAACAGGCGCAGCCGGCGCGTGCGCGTGCCGCTCACCAGATAGCCCGCCATCGCTGCGATCGCGGAGCCGAATACCGGAAAGATCAGCATGCCGTAAAAGATATCGTCGCCATATTTGTCGAAGAACGATTGCTGGCTGTCCGACAGATAGGCGAGCGCGCCCGGATGCAGCACGATGTCGGCATCCTTGTCGGTCGCCGGCGCCTCGATCTTCACTTCACCCGGCATGGCGATGGCGAGCGAACGCCGCGCCGTATAGAGCGTCTTTGCCAGCGTCGCGACCGCGGAGTCGCGAAAGGATTTTCGCGCGACCAGGTATTCGGCGAAGCTCAGGCTCTTGAGACTGTCGGGGGGCCCCGGCGGATTGCCGCCGAACGTGCCGGCGTCGATATCGACCGAATCGAAGGGCGGATGCCGTTTGGCGATGCCGTCGGCCTGATCGATCTCGATGAAGCTCGGGGCGACGCCGTTTTGGGTGGCCGCCGCGACCGTGCTCGCAATCGCCTCGCCGGTTGCCGCGCCGGCGACAAATAGCGCATCGACCTGATTGTTCTTGATCGCGGTGCCGAGGTTGGCCGGATCGATCTTCGACACCGTCACTTTTTCGAGCGATACGCCGTAATGACCGAGGACCAGTTCCAGCAGGCCATCGGTCGCTTCGCTCCCGGTCACGATGCCAACTCGCTTGCCGGCGAGCTGTGGCACTTTTGCCAATTTATCGCTGTCGCTCTTAGCGCTGCTGTCGTCGGTATCGTCGGTATCGTCGCCGGCGTCGGCCTTGGCGCTTTTGGCGGATTTCGAACTTTTGGCGCTCTTGCCCTTGCTTTTGCTTTTCGGGCCGCTCGCATTCTTATCGCCGGCAGTTTTGGCGCTCGCGGCGGCCTCGCCGCCTTTTGGCTTGTTGGCCGCGCCCGGCGCCGGGACGATCAGGGCGATCACGTTCTGCCGCAGAACGGCAACCACCGGCCAATTGAGCGAGTCGTCGAGATTGCTCGGCAGGATGGCGAAATCGGCTTCGTTCTTGCTCATGGCCGCGGCGCTGGCCGTGGCCCCCGCAGTCGGCAGGATCTGCAAATGCAGGTCACGATGCTGCTTCGCGAGCTCGTCGGACAGTGCCTGCACGAACCTGATGTCTCGCGGACCCACCGCAATCCGCAGGCGGTCCGCCTCCGTCCATACATAGATTCCCGCCGCGACGGCGCCGACGAGCAGCAGCGTTCCGAGAAACGCAACGAGCAAAGAGTGGCGCAGGAACATGCGCACGCGACTTCGCACCATGTGTTCCAGCGACTCGATACTCATCGTCCTACCTAATGAGCGGCCAGGCGAGGCCGCGCCGGGACCGGCTTTCCGGCTCGCGCGTCGGAACAGCCAAAACCTCATGGCGAGCGGCGGCGGCATGGTTAATCCTAACACGTCTCCGTTGTTTGTGGTGCCGCCGCGGCTTCGCGTTCAAGAGCGAAACCATTGCCTTGGTTAATCGGCCTTGGCAAATCGCGGGCCGGTCCGGCCAGGATATCAGGTTAGTCCCGGTCCATGGCCCGGTTTTGACCAAATCCCGGCCTTACGCCCCGGCCGGACGGCTCCACGGTCCGGCCCCGAAGCCGGACGGTCGCGCCTGGTGCAGCATCAGCATCTCGCCGATGGTTTCGGATGTCACAAGCCCGACCAGGCGTTCCGATGCATCGACGATGCCGACGGCGGGAGCCGATTTTTCCTGCAGCACGCGGAACGCCTCGTCGAGGCAGCTGCGGTGGCTCAAGATCGGAATATGCCCGGTCATGGCGGCGGCGACTTTCTCATCCGGGCCGCGCTCTTTGAGCGCCCGGATCAGATCGTTGCGGGCCAGCACGCCGACCGGCCGGCCGGCGCCGTCGACGACCGGGAATTCGCTTTGGCTGGTGCGCAACAGCGTTTCCACGGCGGTGTCGATGTGCTCGTCGGGGGTCAGGGTCGCGAATTGCGTGAGCATTGCCGCCGTCACCGGCACGCCGCGCGACATGGCGCGGATCGCGACCATGTGCGCTTCGGAGGCGGCGGCGAGATAGACGAAAATGGCGATGAACAGGAGCATAGGATTGCCGAACAGGCCGAGGAAACCGAACAGGAACGCCACCCCCTGGCCGATCGACGCCGCGATTTCGGTGGCGCGGACGTAGCCGAAACGGGCGGCGAGAAGCGCGCGCAGCACCCGTCCGCCGTCCATCGGAAAAGCCGGGATGAGGTTGAAGACGGCGAGAAATACGTTCACTTCGGCGAGCCGATCGACCAGGCTCGCATTCGTGCTCTCGATCGCGACGAGATGATCGGGCGAGAGATCGGCGCCGGCGAATACGACCAGCAGCGCGGCGATCGCCACGTTGACGGCCGGGCCGGCGATGGCGATCAAAAACTCCTCGCTCGGCTGTTCCGGAATGCGCTCGAGCCGCGCCACGCCGCCGATCGGCAACAGGATCACGTCCGGGGTGGAAACGCCGAAGCCGCGTGCCGTGAAAATATGACCGAATTCGTGCAGCAGTACGCAAAGGAACAACAGCACCATGAACAGCAGGCCGCTCCACGCCGCCTGCGGCCCTCCCGAGACGTAGCTGGCGCCGAAAATCCAAGCCAGAAACAGAAGGAATGTCACATGGATGCGAACCGCGGTACCGGCGACGGAGCCGATATTCAATGACCAGCCCATAATGACCTCCGCAAACGGCCAGTTCGGGAACCTCGCGCCTTCGGCCGTCGCTTGCTAGGTAGGAACTTTGCGGTTCATTTGCGAGGTAGGTCGGCTGCGCTGCCTCGCTGATAACGGAGTTCAAGCATGGCGCAAAAACTTTCCAGTGAAGCGCGCAAGGCTGCGCTCGGCAAGCTCAAGGGATGGAGCGAGGTCACAGGCCGCGACGCCATCGCCAAGACATTCGTCTTTGCCGATTTCAGTGCCGCCTTCGGTTTCATGACCCGCGCGGCTTTGGTGGCGGAAAAGCTCGACCACCATCCGGAATGGTTCAACGTCTACAAGACCGTCGAAGTGACACTGTCGACCCACGATGCCGGCGGCGTGACCGAGCGCGACATCGCGCTCGCCGAGGCGATGGACAGGCTTGTGGGCTAATTCGCCGGGGCCGGATCGACCGGCCGGCCGATCCTTGACTTGCGTCTGCCGTCTTTCGCGGCCATCTTTTGAAGCTAGGATTGCGGCTAATCCCAGGGAGGGGCCAATGTGGTTTCGGCAGCAAACCGCTTCATGGCAGGATTTTTCGGCGCTCTCGCGCTGGATGAGTTCCGACGAGACCAGCCTGCGGCGCAAGTTTTGGCGCAAGCTGTTGCGCGAGGCCGCCAATATCCCGTTTGTCGAAGAGGCGCTTACCGCCCATTATTGCGCTTTCGACCGTCAGACTCCGCTTTATGTGAAGGCTGCCCTCGTCGGCGCGGTCGTCTATTTCATCGTGCCCGACGATCTGATCCCCGACAGCATTCCCGTGCTCGGCTACGCCGACGATGCCGCCGTGCTGGCCATGGCGATGAAGCTGTTCTCTTCGCATATCAAGCCCGAGCACCGCGAAGTGGCGCAGCGCACCTTGGCGCGGATGCGCGACGAAGCCCAATCACGGGCGTAGCACGATCTTGCCCATCGGCTTGCGCTCGGCGATCGCTTTGAGGGCGGCTGCGGTCTCCGCGAGCGGATAGGCCGCGTGCACATGCGCGCTGAGCTTGCCTTCGGCGCACCAGCGGACGATTTCGGTCATCAAGTCGCGCTGGGCGTCCGGCTCGCGCCTGATCCATGCGCTCCACAGCACGCCGCGGATATCGCAACTTTTGAGCAGCACGAGATTGAGCGGCAGTTTGGGGATTTCTCCCGCGGCGAAGCCGATCACCAGATAGCGGCCCTCCCAACCGAGCGAGCGCACGGCCGGCTCGACATAGGGGCCGCCGACCGGGTCGTAGACCACGTCGATGCCGCGTTCGCCGCCCAATCTTTTCAGTGCCCCGCGCAGGTCTTCGGTGGCGTAATTGATCGTTTCGTCGGCGCCGTGGGCGCGGGCGAAAGCGAGCTTTTCGTCCGAGGAGGCGCAGGCGACGACGCGCGCGCCCATGATCTTGCCGATCTCGATGGTGGCGAGCCCGGTGCCGCCCGAGGCACCCAGCACGACCAGCGTCTCGCCGGGTCGAAGCGCGGCGCGCGTGCGCAGCGCATAGAGCGTGGTGGCATAGGTGACGGTGAGGCCGGCCGCGCGGTCGAAATCAAGCGAGTCGGGCAGCTTGACGAGCTGCCGCGCCGGCACCGCGACCGCTTCGCGCGCCGCGCCCCAGCCGATATTGCCGACCACGCGGTCGCCGGGCGCGAGGGCGGTCACGCCGCTGCCGACGCTTTCGACGATGCCGGCGAACTCGGCTGCGGGCGAGAACGGAAATGCCGGCCGGTGCTGATACTTGCCGGCGATGATCAGGGTGTCGAAGAAGTTCAGCGCCGCCGCTTTGATCCGGACCACGGCCTCGCCTGGCGCGGCTTGCGGCTCCGCGATATCGGCGAGTTCAAGTTCGTCGGGCGTGCAGAAGCGGGTGCAGAGAACGGCTTTCATGAGGCGTCATTCCGGGCGCGCCAAAGGCGGAACGGAATTCATATCAGGCTTCGCGCGCGCCGGCAGGATACGCGGTTATGGACGTCAAAGCGGCGTGCCGCCGCGCGGGAGGGGTTACGTCTTCCATAGGACATAGTGCAGCCCTTGTGCCCGGTTGCAGACGCTACCGCGCCGCTTCCAGAACCTGCGGTCGGGTTCGCCGGCCTCGGCTTGCCGTGTTCCGGCCCCGCCTATGTCATTCCATACTCGGCCGAATTGGATTAGACTTGCTCGATTTGCTATCAAAGGCAGGGACATTTCCGCGAGGGCCGATGCGCATGGAACGAGACCAGCGGTTCGTCTTGGCGCTATTTGTCTTGGCGCTCCTTGTTGCGGGGTCGATTGCCTTTCCAGCCGCCGCTCAACAGCCGCCTCAGCCGGCGGCGACTTCACCCGCCGGGGCCCCCGCCCCCGCGAAGCCCAAACCCAAGCCGCCGGCTAAACCCCCTGCTGCGCCGACTGCCGCGAAACCGGCGGCGCCGGCGACAGCCGCCGCCGCAGCCGCTGTTGCCGGCGGCGCTCAGCCCAGATTGCTCGGCCAATACGGCGATTGGGGCGCCTATACGGCTGCCGCTGCCGGCAAGAAGGTCTGCTTCGCCATTTCAAAGCCGACATCCTCGCAAACCAATCCGCCGAACCGGCCGCGCAATCCGGCCTACATGTTCATTTCGACCAGGCCGGCGGACAAAGTGACCAATGAGGTTTCCATCATCATCGGCTATCCGTTCAAACCGGGCTCCGAAGCGAGTGCGGCCGTCGGTTCGACAACATTTGCGCTGTACACCCAGCAGGACGGTGCCTGGATCAAGAACGCGGCCGACGAAGCGCATATGATCGATGCCATGCGAGCCGGCGATACCGTCGTGGTCAAGGGCGGTTCGGCGAAGGGAACGCAATCGACCGACGTTTTCACGCTGAAGGGCATTTCCCAGGCGCTGGACCGCATCGCGCAGCAATGCCAGTAGACGGCATGCAATTGCGGCGGCCGATCTAACGGCGAGCCCATGACTCCCCTATCTACAGCATGTCCCGCAAAAGTGGCGGCCGGTTTTGCGAAAAGGACATGCTGAAACAAAAAGCTGGAGCGGGCTGACGATTCGAAGAAAAGTCATCCTGCTCTGGCGCTCAGGCGAACTGCCGCCGCTGCTTCTCTTGGCGTCGATTTTGACGTCGATTTTGGATGGATGATGACCGCTTCCCTTGCCGCGACTGACGACGAACGCACTGCGTTCGTCGAAAAACAGCCGCTCCTGGCCTACCGCACGCCCGTTCAGCCGTCGCTCGTCGGCCTCTCGCGCGACGCGCTCGCCGAGGCGCTCGCTGCGATCGGCGTGCCCGAGCGGCAGCGCCGCATGCGCGTGCAGCAGATTTGGCACTGGCTCTATGTGCGCGGGGCGCAAGACTTCGATGCGATGACGACGCTGTCGAAGGAGCTGCGCGCCGCGCTGGCGCAGCACTTTACTTTGGCGAGGCTGGAAGTCGCCGCCGAACAGGTCTCGGTCGATGGCACGCGCAAGTGGCTCATTCGGCTCCCCGGCGAGTTCGACGGCGCGCCCCACGAGGTCGAATGCGTGTATATTCCGGAAGCCGACCGCGGCACCTTGTGCATCTCCAGTCAGGTCGGCTGCACGCTCAATTGCAGTTTCTGCCATACCGGCACGCAACGGCTGGTGCGCAATCTCACCGCAGGCGAAATCGCCGGCCAGGTGGTGCTGGCGCGCGACCGCCTCGACGATTGGACGCCTGCTGCCGAATCCAACCTCCCCCCGGCAGCGGGAGGTGAAAGACGGCGCCTTGTCTCCAACATCGTCATGATGGGGATGGGCGAACCGCTCTATAATTTCGAAGCGGTGCGCGACGGCCTCGCCGTCGTGGCCGACGGCGACGGCTTGAGCATTTCGAAGCGGCGGATCACGCTGTCGACCTCGGGTGTCGTCCCCATGATCGCGCAGGCCGGCGCCGAGATCGGCTCGATGCTCGCGGTGTCGTTGCACGCCGTCACCGACGCGCTGCGCGACGAACTGGTGCCGCTCAATCGCAAATATCCGCTGCGCGATCTGCTCGACGCCTGCCGGAATTATCCAGGCGTTTCCAACGCGCGCCGCATCACCTTCGAATATGTCATGCTCAAAGGCGTCAACGATTCGCTCGCCGACGCCAGGGCCCTGGTGCGGCTCCTCAAAGGCATCCCGGCCAAGATCAATCTGATCCCGTTCAATCCGTGGCCGGGGACGAAATACGAGTGTTCCGACTGGGAGCAGATCGAGAAGTTCTCCGAAATCGTCTTCAATGCGGGATATTCGTCGCCGGTGCGCACGCCACGGGGACGCGACATTCTCGCCGCTTGCGGACAGCTCAAAAGCGCGACCGAAAAGCTCACCGCCCGCGAACGGCTGGCGTTGCGCGCCATGGCCATGACCGACTGACGATGACCGACTGAATAGACCGACCGACAACGACCGTCCGAAAATCGCCGACCGGATCGACAGCGACAATGGCCGTGCTCTTCCGCATCATGATGATGATCGCCGGTTATGTGGCGGCCTGTATCGCCGCCTCGCTCGTGCTGACGCTCGGCACCTTGACCCCGGAATGGAACGACCTCGTCGGCTCATTCGGCGTGCAATCGCCCGAAGCGCAATCGGCGGCGTTATGGGCGGTGGTCGGACTCGGCGCCGTCATCATTTTCGTCCTTGCCATGCTGCCGGCGCTCCTGGTGGTCGTGCTGACGGAAGGCCTGGCATTACGTTCCGTCGTCGTCTATGGCCTGATCGGGGGGGCGCTCGCGCTGGTAATGGCGTACGGCCTCAACTTCGCCGGCTACGTCGCGCCGCCCGGCAGCGATCTCGCCCGCGAGCGGGAAGTGTTTGCCGCGGCCGGCATTGCCGGCGGACTCGTCTATTGGCTTTTTGCCGGGCGCCGCGCCGGCTTGTGGACGCAAGGCCCGCGGCTGTAAGTGAGTGCATGAATCGCACCGGCCTCAAAATCGCGCTTTGCATCGCTTTCGCGGTGGGCCTGATTTTCGCCGTCGATCCGCAGCTCGACCTCGACATTTCGCATTTGAGCTTCAATTCGAACACGCACATGTTCGGCGTCAATGCCCAATTATGGGTGCAGCGCAGCCGTGATGTGGCGCGCGCGATCATCACGCTCTTGGTGCTGCCGGCCTTTGTCGCCATCCTCGGCAAGCTTCTCCTGCCGCAGCGGCGCATGTTGATCGAGGGCCGCGCCGCCTTGTTCCTGATCGCCACGCTGGCGTTCGGACCCGGCGTTCTCACCAACGTCATCCTCAAAGACCATTGGGGCCGCGCGCGGCCGATCGACGTGCAGCAATTCGGCGGCACCGAGCGCTTTACGCCGTGGTGGGATCCGCGCGGCAATTGCCCGAACAACTGCTCGTTCATCGCCGGCGAACCGTCGGGAGCGTTCTGGACGCTGGCGCCGGCGGCGCTGGCGCCGCCGGAATTGCGACCGCTCGCCTATGGTGCGGCGCTCGTGTTCGGCGCCGCCGTCGGCGTATTGCGCATGGCGGGCGGGGCGCATTTCTTCTCCGACGTCGTCTTCGCCGGCGTGTTCATGTACCTGTTGATCTGGATCGCGCACGGCGCGATTTACCGCTGGCCTGCGACCCGCCTCGACGAAGAGCGGATCGAGGACTGCCTGGCCCGGGCCGGCAAATCGGTGCGCGAGACATTTGCGGCGCTGTCGCGACGGCTGGCGAAACGGGACGGCACGGGGTCCTGATCCGGCCGGCCGGAAATGCTTGCTTCGGCCCCGCGCCCTCCTATAGTCCGCGCGCATTTCGGCTAACCGGCCGCCCCTCCCAGGAATTCTCCGGGATTTCTCCAGGATCTCTCGATGTCCAAAGACGGCGCCAAAGACGTGAAAAAAGTCGTGCTGGCCTATTCCGGCGGGCTCGATACTTCGATCATCCTCAAATGGCTGCAGACGACCTATGGCTGCGAGGTCGTCACCTTTACCGCCGATCTCGGCCAGGGCGAGGAGCTCGAGCCGGCCCGCGCCAAGGCGCTCACGCTGGGCATCAAGCCGGAGAACATCTTCATCGAGGACCTGCGCGAGGAATTCGTCCGCGACTATGTGTTTCCGATGTTCCGGGCGAACACGCTCTACGAAGGGCAATATCTGCTCGGCACCTCGATCGCGCGGCCTCTGATCGCCAAGAAGCAGATCGAGATCGCGGAAAAGGTCGGCGCCGACGCCGTCGCTCATGGCGCGACCGGCAAAGGCAACGACCAGGTGCGGTTCGAGCTTGCCTATTATGCGCTCAAGCCAGACGTGAAAGTGATCGCGCCATGGCGCGAATGGGATTTCAAGTCGCGCGAGGCGCTGATCGCCTTTGCCGAGCAGAACCAGATCCCGATCGCCAAGGACAAACGCGGCGAAGCGCCGTTCTCGACCGACGCCAACCTGCTGCACACCTCGTCCGAGGGCAAAGTGCTGGAAGACCCGGCGGGCGAAGTGCCGGACTATGTCTATTCGCGCACCGACGATCCGGAACAAGCGCCGGATAAGCCTGCCTATGTAACGGTCGATTTCGAGCGCGGCGATGCGGTCGCGATCGACGGCAGGAAACTTGCGCCCGCGGCCTTGTTGGCCGAGCTCAACGCGCTCGGCCGCAAGCACGGCGTCGGCCGGCTCGATCTGGTCGAGAATCGCTTCGTCGGCATGAAATCTCGCGGCATGTACGAGACGCCGGGCGGCACCGTCCTGCTCGCCGCGCATCGCGGCATCGAATCGATCACGCTCGATCGCGGCGCGGCGCATCTCAAGGACGAGCTGATGCCGAAATACGCGGAGCTGATTTATAACGGCTTCTGGTTCTCGCCGGAGCGCGAAATGCTGCAGTCAGCGATCGACAAGAGCCAGGAATTCGTCACTGGCCGGGTGCGGCTGAAGCTCTACAAGGGCAATGTCGGCGTGGTCGGCCGCGAAAGTCCGTATTCGCTCTACGACCAGGACCTGGTGACCTTCGAAGACGGCAAGACAGCCTACGATCAGCGCGACGCCGAAGGTTTTATCAGGCTCAACGCGCTGCGACTGCGCACGCTGGGGCAGCGGAAGCGGAAATTGAAGCTGTAACCGTCGTTCCGGGGCGCGCCCAACGGGTCCGGCCTTCGGCCGGCCCGATGACAGGCTCCGGCGCGAGCCCGGAATCCATATTCACGATAGGAAATTGTTCTGCGCGGACCGAGGGTATGGATTCCGGACTTGCCGCGGAGCGGCAATCCGGAATGACACTTCACACCTGCCGCTCGACCAATGTCTTCTTGATCTCGGCGATCGCTTTGGCCGGATTGAGGTGCTTGGGGCAGGCCTTGGCGCAGTTCAGGATGGTGTGGCAGCGATAGACCCGGAACGGGTCTTCCAGATTGTCGAGCCGTTCGCCGGTCGCCTCGTCGCGCGAATCGACCAGCCAGCGATAGGCCTGCAACAGCGCGGCGGGTCCGAGATAGCGATCGGGATTCCACCAATAGCTCGGGCACGAGGTCGAGCAGCAGGCGCACAGGATGCACTCGTAGAGGCCGTCGAGCTTCTGGCGGTCCTCGTGGCTCTGTTTCCATTCCTTGGGCGGCGTCGGCGACACGGTATGCAGCCAGGGCTCGATCGAGGCGTGCTGCGCGTAGAAATTGCTGAGATCGGGAATGAGATCCTTCACCACCGCCATGTGCGGCAACGGGTAGACCTTCACTGTTCCCTTGATGTCGTCCATCGCCTTGGTGCAGGCGAGCGTATTGGTGCCGTCGACATTCATCGAGCAGGAGCCGCAGATGCCCTCGCGGCAGGAGCGGCGGAAGGTGAGCGTCGGGTCGACGTTGTTCTTGATCCAGATCAGCGCGTCGAGAACCATCGGCCCGCAATCGCCGGTATCGACGTAATAGGTGTCGATGCGCGGATTGTGTCCGTCGTCGGGGTTCCAGCGATAGATGCGGTAGGCGCGCACGTTTTCCGGCTTCGCGTTCGCCGGCCGCGGCCAGGTCTTGCCTTCGCCGAGCTTGGAGTTCTTCGGGAGCGTGAATTGGACCATTGGAACCTCAATAAACCCGCTTTTTCGGCTCGATATAGGCGATGTCGTTGGTCAGCGTGTAGGTGTGCACCGGCCGGGTGTCGATGGTGACCTTGCCGGTGCCAAGGTCGAGCCATGTCAGCGAGTGCTTCATCCAGTTGTGGTCGTCGCGGTCGGGGAAGTCCTCGCGCGCATGCGCGCCGCGGCTTTCGGTGCGATTGGCTGCCGCGTCCATGGTGACCACGGCCTGCTCCACCAGATTGGCGAATTCGAGCGTCTCGATCAGGTCGGAGTTCCAGATCAGCGAACGGTCGCTGACGCGGACGTCGTCGATGCCGGCATGGACGTCGTGGATCAGCTTGGAGCCTTCCTGCAGCACCTCGCCGGTGCGAAACACCGCGCAATTGTTCTGCATCACGTGTTGCATCTTGCCGCGCAACTGGGCGGTCGGGGTGCCGCCGGATGCGTTGCGGTATTTGTCGAGCCGCGACAGCGCGCCGTCGGCCGAGTCCTTCGGCAGTTCCGGCTGCCTGTCCATCGGGGTGAGGATTTCGGCGCAGCGCAGCGCCGCAGCGCGGCCGAACACGACGAGATCGATCAGCGAATTCGAGCCGAGCCGGTTGGCGCCGTGCACGGAGACGCAGGCCGCTTCGCCGAGCGCCATCAGGCCCGGCACGACATGGTCGGTGTTGCCCGCTTTCTTGGTCAAGGCCTCGCCGTGATAGTTCGTCGGGATGCCGCCCATGTTGTAATGGGCCGTCGGCACGATCGGCACCGGCTCGCGGGTGAGGTCGACGCCGGCGAAAATGCGCGAGGATTCGGTGATGCCCGGCAGGCGTTCCGCCAGGATGGCCGGATCGAGATGGTCGAGGTGGAGGAAAATATGATCCTTCTTCGGCCCGACGCCGCGGCCTTCGCGGATTTCGATGGTCATGGCGCGCGAGACCACGTCGCGCGAGGCGAGGTCTTTGGCCGACGGCGCATAGCGCTCCATGAAGCGCTCGCCCGAGGAATTGACGAGATAGGCGCCTTCGCCGCGCGCGCCTTCGGTGATCAGCACGCCGGCGCCATAAACGCCGGTCGGGTGGAACTGCACGAATTCCATGTCTTGGAGCGGCAGGCCGGCGCGCAGCACCATGGCATTGCCGTCGCCGGTCTGGGTGTGCGCCCCCGTGCAGGACGCGTAGATGCGACCGTAACCGCCGGTGGCGAGGATAGTCGTCTGCGCGGCAAAGCGATGGATCGAGCCGTCGTCGAGATTGAGGGCGACGACGCCGCGGCAGCGGCCTTCCGCGTCCATGATCAGGTCGATGGCGAAATATTCGATGAAGAACTCGGTCGAATGGCGCACCGCCTGGCCGTACATGGTGTGCAGCATGGCGTGGCCGGTGCGGTCGGCGGCGGCGCAGGTGCGTTGCGCCGTGCCCTTGCCGAAATGCGTGGTCATGCCGCCGAACGGGCGCTGATAGATCTTGCCGTCTTCCCGGCGCGAGAACGGCAGCCCCCAATGTTCCAGTTCGTAGACCGCTTCCGGCGCGTTGCGGCACATATATTCGATGGCGTCCTGGTCGCCGAGCCAGTCCGACCCTTTGACGGTGTCGTACATATGCCAGCGCCAATCGTCCTCGCCCATATTGCCGAGCGCCGCGGCGATGCCGCCCTGCGCCGCGACCGTATGCGAGCGGGTCGGAAACACCTTGGTGATACAGGCAGTGCGCAAGCCCGCTTCACTGCAGCCGACGACAGCGCGCAGTCCGGAACCGCCGGCGCCGATGACGACGACGTCATAGGCGTGGTCCTCGATCGGATATGCGCGGCCGTTGACGGACGGCGCCGCGTCTCCGTTCGCTCCACTCTCTGCCATGCTCAAACTCCGAACGACATTTTAAGGATAGCGAATGCGGCGATCAGGCCGACCACCCACGAATAGAACGTGTTGGCCAGCAACAGCGTCAGCTTCGTGGATTCGTTGGGAACATAGTCCACGATGATCTCCTGCATGCCGATTTTCATGTGCAGGACCGTGCAGACGATGAACAACAGCATGATCACGGCGACGAAGGGCGAGCCGAGGATTTGCGCCACGGCGGCCTGGTTGCGCCCGAGCAGCAGCATGCCGATCACGATCGCCATGATGGTGAGTGGAACGCCGGCGACCGACGTTACCCGCTGCAGCCAGAAGTCCTCGGTGCCCGATTTCGCGGCGCCTCGCCCGCGGACGCGGGCCATCGGGGTGCGAAAATTCTTGGCCGTGTCGGCGCTCATCGCGAGCCTCCCATGGCGAGGTAACTGATCCCCGCGACAATCAGCGTCAGGATCAGCGAACCGACGATGGTGGCCGCCGCGAGCCATTCGCGCTCCTGCGGGCCGAAGCCGCGGCCGGTGTCCCAGATCAAGTGGCGGATGCCGCCCAGCATGTGGTGGATCAGCGCCCAGGTATAGCCGAGCAGAATGAGCTGGCCGATGATCGACCCGATGAACCATTCGAACTTGGCATAGCCGTTCGGCCCCGACGCGGCGGCAAGGAGCCACCATGCCAGCAGCACGGTCCCGAAATAAAGCGCGAAGCCGGTGATTCGGTGGAAGCCCGACATCAGCATCGTCAGCGGCAGGCGATAGATTTGCAGATGCGGCGACAGCGGCCGCGGGTGGGGGGCTCGTGCTTCGAGCGAGCGTGGTTCGGCCATGAGCATCACCCATTTCGCTTCGACGGCGCGGCGTCGAGCGTGCGACATTCCTATCCATTCCACCCGCCTGCGACAACGCACGGCCGGGCAGATCAGGCAAATAACATATGCGCGATTTCGCGTTGCGCGAAAGGATAGCGTTGAAACGCTTCATCGCAATGGGCAATATGTTGAAGCAGGCTTCGCCAAATACGAAGGAATGAGGTAGCCCGATGCGGTTCGATCTCGCCGATCTCAGTCTGTTTCGCCATGTCGTCGAGGCCGGCAGCATCACCCACGGCGCCGAACGGGCGCATCTCGCGCTCGCCGCCGCCTCGACGCGCATCCGCAATATGGAGGGCGTGCTCGGCGTTGCCTTGCTCACGCGCGGCCGCCAAGGCGTGACGCCGACCCAGGCGGGCCGCACGCTTTTGCAACATGCCCGCACCATCCTGCGCCAGGCCGAACGCCTGCATGAGGACCTCGGCGCCTATGGCGGCGGGTTTGCCGGCCAGATCCGCGTCTTGTCCAACACCAATGCATTGACCGAATTCCTGCCGGAAGCGCTGAGCTCGTTCCTCGCCGCGCATCCGAACGTCAGCATCGACCTGGAAGAGCGCTTGAGCGACGAGATCGTCGGTCTGATCGCCGAGGGCGTCGCCGATCTCGGGATCGTCGCCGGCACCGTCGATGCCGGCGGGCTCGAAACCTTTCCGTTCCGCCGCGACCGTTTCGTGCTGGTTGTGGCTCAGGACCACCCGCTCGCCAAGCGGGCAAAGATCGCCTTCGACGAGGTGCTCGACCACGATTTCGTCGGCCTCGACCGCGCCAGCGCCTTGCAGCGCTTCCTCGCCAGCAAGGCGGTGCGCATCGGGCGACCGCTGCGGCTACGCATCCAGCTGCGCAGCTTCGATGCGGTGTGCCGGCTCGTCGAATGCAAAGTCGGCATCGGCATCGTGCCGGAAACCACCGCGCGCCGGGTCGCCAAGACCAAGGCGATCAAGACCGTGAATCTCTCCGACCCATGGGCGATGCGCGAGCTGACCATCTGCCTGCGCAGCCGTGCCGAACTGCCGACCTATGCGCGGCAACTGGTCGAGCATTTACGGGCGCAGGGGTAGCGCTTGTAGCCAGCATAAGCCTGGCAATTTGCCCGGCTAACATATCACCGCAAAACGATCGCTTAATTTCAAACCGAATCGTCGAGTTCCTGCACGCAACCTCATCCTTTACTTGCTCCTTGTACTTGCGTTGGCAAATTTGCCAACATACCTTATATGCGATTGTCTCGTCCGATCTCTTGGCTGAAGGCCGCTCGCCGGGAATTCGAGAAGTTCCCCGACGACGCGCAGCGGACCATGCTCCAAGGGCTGGCGATCGCGGCGGAGGGCGGTAAGGCCGACATCGCAAAGCCGTTCAAGGGCGTCGATGGCGGCGTGTTCGAGATCGCGCTCAGGCACCGCGGCGATGCTTACCGCGCGGTTTATGCTGTCCAGCTTGGCGCGGACCTTTGGGTGATCGATGCATTTCAGAAGAAGTCAAAAACCGGCATCAAGACGCCGCAGGTGGACGTGGATCGAATTAAGGAACGGATCAAGCGGCTGAAGGAGGTTTTACGATGAGCAAGGATGATTTAGAACTGGTGCGCGGGAGCGGCAACGTTTTCCGCGATTTCGGCAGGCCGAACGCCGATCTTGAGCAGGCGCGCGCCATTCTTGCTGCCAAGATCATTGACGCCCTGGACAGGCGGCGGCTTAGCGCACGGGCGGCTGAAAAGCTGACGGGTGTTGCGCACACCGATCTCTCGCGTATTCGGAACGCAAAACTCGATCGCTTCACGCTCGACCGCATGATTCTGATTCTCGGGAAGCTCGATCAGGGCGTCGAGGTCACGCTTGAGGTAAGGCCGCGTGCACATCGCGACCTTGTCTCCGCATGAACTGAGAGCCCAGACAAGACGATCGCCTGCGACTCGGAACAAGGTCGCGCCAAACGCAACCAGGATCACTTCCCGTCACCGCGGCATCAACACCCAATAATCGAGATCGAGCAGCACGGCGGGGTCGTAGTCGTCGCCGGTCTTGAGCGGGAAATCGTCGCAATGGCGGTCGCGGGTAGCGATGGTGCGCAGCCGTAGCGCGCCGACGTCGTCGCGGCCGGGCAGCTCGGATCTGGCCAGAACTTCCGACCAGGCGAAGATGGTGCCGCCGGCGAACAGCGGCGCGACGTGGCGGCCGCCATTGATGGCGGCGACGTGGAAGGCATTGGCGAGCCCGTTGAAGGACAAGCCGCGCGCCAGCGAAATGACGTGACCGCCATATATGAGCCGGCGGCCGAAGCGGCCTTTGCCTTCGACGAATTGGTTGAAATGGATGCGCGCGGTGTTCTGGTAGAGCCGCGTCGCCGTCATGTGCTCGGCCTCTTCGACCGTCACGCCGTCGACATGGTCGATCTTCTCGCCGACCGTGTAGTCGCCGAGCCGGTATTTGCTGCCGGCGAGCGCGAAATCGTAAGCGGCTATTTTGAGTGGCGGACAGGCCTCGCCCAATACGTTCGGCTCGAGCGCGGTCGGCAGGCGCGGCACGTGGTCGCCCGGTGCCGGCGCCGCCTCGTCGCGTTTGCGCACCATCACCCAGCGGACATATTCGAGCACCGACTTGGCGTCCTGGTTGTAGCCGGTGGTCCGCACATAGACGATGCCGGTCTTGCGGCTGGAATTTTCCTTCAGCCCGATCACCTCGGACTGCGCATTCAGCGTGTCGCCCGGATAGACCGGGCTGCGGAAACAGCAATTGGCATAGCCGAGATTGGCCACCGCGTTGAGCGATACGTCGGGAACGGTCTTGCCGAAGACGATGTGGAAGACCAGAAGATCGTCGATCGGGGAGCGCGGATAGCCGATCGCCTTGGCGAAGGCGTCGGACGACTGCACCGCGAAGCGCGCGCCGAACAGGCCGCAATAGAGCGCCACGTCGCCGGTCGTCACCGTGCGCGGCGTCGCATGCCGGATCACCTGGCCGATGCGAAAATCCTCAAAGAAATTTCCAGGACTGTTCTTCGACATATCTCGACACCTTGCGCAATGCGCCGTCGCAGCGGGAACCCGGCATTTGGCAGCGCTTCATAGCCCAGCAATGCACGCCGGGAAAGCGCTCAGGAAGCGCAGTCTCGCCGTGTCTTGCCAAGCCAGGCGCAGGCCTTTAGCAATCGTCGCCCCAATTCAGAAGGCGACGAACATGCCCAGCTTCAATCTCCTCCTCCTCGCCGGCGACGGCATCGGTCCCGAAGTCATGGCCGAGGTGAAACGGCTTCTTGGCTTCTATGCCAAGCGGGGCATTGCCGATTTCAAGACCGAGGAAGGCTTGGTCGGCGGCGCCTGTTACGACGCGCACCAGGTCGCGATCACCGACGCGACCATGGCCAAGGCGCATGCGGCCGATGCCGTGATCTTCGGCGCCGTGGGCGGGCCGAAATGGGACAAGGTGCCGTTCGAGGCGCGGCCCGAGGCGGGGCTCCTTCGCCTGCGCAAGGACCTCGGCCTGTTCGCCAATATCCGCCCGGCGATCGTCTATCCGGCTCTCGCCGACGCGTCGAGCCTCAAGCGCGAAGCGGTCGAGGGCCTCGACATCATCATCCTGCGGGAACTGACCGGCGGCGTTTATTTCGGCGAGCCGAAGACCATCACCGATCTCGGCAACGGCCAGAAGCGCGCCATCGATACGCAAGTTTACGACACCTACGAGATCGAGCGCATCGCCCGGGTCGGCTTCGAGCTTGCCCGCCAGCGGCGCAACAAGGTCACCTCGATGGAAAAGCGCAACGTGATGAAGACCGGCGTGCTGTGGCACGAAGTGGTCGATCAGGTGCACGCGCGCGAATATCAAGACGTGCAGCTCGAACACATGCTCGCCGACTCCGGCGGCATGCAGCTGGTGCGCTGGCCGAAGCAGTTCGACGTCATCGTCACCGACAACCTGTTCGGCGACATGCTGTCGGACATCGCGGCGATGCTGACCGGCTCGCTCGGCATGCTGCCGTCGGCCTCGCTCGGCGAGATCGACGCCAAGACCAAGCGGCGCAAGGCGATGTACGAGCCGGTGCACGGCTCCGCGCCCGATATCGCCGGCAAGGGCATGGCCAATCCGATCGCCATGCTGGCCTCGTTCGGCATGGCGCTGCGCTATTCGTTCAATATGGGCAAGGAAGCCGATCAGCTCGATGCCGCGATCGCGGCCGTGCTCGCCAAAGGCCTGCGCACGGCCGACATCAAATCCGAGGGCTCGAAGATCGTATCGACCGCGGAGATGGGCGAGGCCGTGGTCGGGGAGTTGGAGAAGATTTCGGCGTAAGATCACGCCTTCCGGAACACCAGATTCGGCGGAAACTCTTCCGCCAATTGGTAGCCGGCCGCGGCCAAGAGGCCGATGGTTTCGTCCCGCGCCTCGAGCACTTCGATCTGCACCACGCCGCGATTGTCGCGCAGCGTGCGCGCCATGCCGGCGAGCGCCTTGCGCTCGTAGCGCTCGATGTCGATTTTGATCGCGAGCGTAAGGCCGGCGAAGGCGACCATGTCGTCGAGCCGCACGACATCGACGTCATAGCCCGCGCCGTTGCCGGCATCCTCGACGATCTGGGAGAGGCCGATATCGCGTTCCGGCCCCGGCACCAGCCGGAATTTGCCGGGCGCCGAGCCGAGCGCCACTTCGTTGATCGTGATGTCGGCATCGAGCAGATCGTTGATGAGGAGATTGGCGCGCAAATGCACGCGGTTGCGCCGGTCGGGTTCGAACAGGATCGCGCGCGGCGCGAGCCGGTTCTTCATGACGACGCAGGTATAGAGCCCGAGATTGGCGCCGATATCGATGAAGACGTCCGGTTTGAGCGCGGTGCAGGCACGGACGAAACTTTTGAGCTCGCGGTATTCGCCGATCCCGGCCGAGATTTCGAGTCCGCCGACATTGACCGAGTTCACCAGGAAATCGGCGCCGAAATAGCGGCAGACGAAATAACGGCCGCGATAGACGATTTTGTTGAACGGCTTGAAAAAGCGGCGCCGCCACTTGTTCCGCCACCACGACGCAAAGCTCATCCTTGCCCACCCACCGCCGGCTTGTTTTAGCATGTCCTTTTCGCAAAACCGAAATCCACCCTCGGATCAAGTCCGAGGGCAGGCTTTTTGCGGGACATGCCGTAGGGCGGCGCTCCGGATCCCAGATTCACAAACTCGGCTGTTCAGAACGGCGTATTCGGATTGAGCCCCGGGATATAATACGGGCGCGGCAGCGGATAGCCGCCGTTGCCCTGCACGTCGGGACCGTAGAACCAATTCGGGCGCCCGGGATCGCCGCCGGGCGGCAGCATGTAGTCCATATAGCCGCGGTCGCCGACCGACACTTCGGTGCCGGTGTCGAGATAGGAGCGTTGCCGCGGAATGACGATGACGGTGGTATGCCCGTTGCCGTCGTGAATGATCGTCGTGGTCGGCTGGATCACGGTGCCGGCCGCGGAGCGCGCGACGACCACCGGCTGCTGCGGGTGTTTCTTCGCCGCCGCGACGGCGGGAACGGCCGAGGCCGAAACTACGGCAATGACGGCGGCAATGACGGCGGCTGAACGCATGGCTTTCTCGCTTTGAGCTGATTTAGTTGTAGCTTGCTTTCGCCGGCAGCAACAGCGCTCTGGCAACGGCCAGGCGCGGAGCCGGTTCCGGCCGTCTCGCCGCGATTCCTGGAGAGATCGGCTTGCAAAAGATTTTACCTTAGAACGCCGTTTATGTGGTATCTTATTTCCTCATAACGCATCCATGGAGGTCTTTCGGGGCATTCCTCGTTGCTGCGGCAGGCGGCCGCGCAGCTTCACGCTGCGCGGAATGGCGACCGCCACGTTGCGTTCGGGCGTCGCCGCCAGGATCGGACTGCGCTGGCCGCAGAAGGTGCGCTTGATCTCGGCGTGCGCGAATAGCCCGGCGAGCTTGGTGTCGCCGCCAGCAGACAGCATGGTGAGGCGGTCGAGCGTACAGAGGAGTGCCGCCCGATCCACCAGTTCTTCACCTGCGCTGCAATACCAGCCGGCGATCTGCATCGCCGGCTCGTCAAAGGCGCGCGCGAAGCCGAGGCAGCGGCGTGCTCGCGACCGTATCGGTCCGGGCGTCGGGCCATGCGTCGGCCGGGCGATAGCAAAATCCACCAAAGCCACGTCGCCGAACTTGCTGTCGAGCGTGCCGGACGGCTTTACGTCATCGCTGACGGTGAAGCGGGTGATGCGCGCGGCGACCTCGCTCGGCGCATCGATGAAGCGCTCGCTGTGCGAGCCCGCCCGGTAGATTTCGACCATGACATAAGGGCCGTTGCCGGCCGCTTCGCCGAAGCTGAGCACGTCCTTGCGGGCACCGTCCGCGGGGCGACGCAGGATGGCGTAATCGAAGTTCTGCGCGGCCAGTTCGGGCATCACAAGCTCGAAGGCCGGATGCGGGCGCTCGACATTGATCCAGTCCGGCCGCGGCGCCGGCTCGACCGCGCTGACCGCCGCCGGCGGCTCGAAAAGGCTGGCGGCCGCGATGGCAAGGATCGCCAGCGCGCCCATATAAGCGAGGATGCGCACGAATGTGGCGCGAACGTCGCCCGGTACGGTAGGCGAGACCGGCAGCACGGCCGCTTCCCCGATAACGTTGTGTTTCCGGCTGTTCTCGCCTAGAAGCGCTTCCGCTCCGGTTCCCGCGCCCCCGATCCGGACGCGAACTTTCGATGGAGAGTTAACGATGGGTTACAATGTCGCCGTCGTCGGCGCGACCGGCAATGTCGGTCGTGAAATGCTCGATATCCTGGCCGAACGGTCGTTCCCCGCCGACGAAGTGGTGGCGCTGGCCTCGCGCAGGAGTCTGGGCACCGAGGTCTCGTTCGGCGACCGCACGCTCAAGGTCAAAGCGCTCGAACATTACGATTTCTCCGGCGTCGATATCTGTCTGATGTCGGCCGGCGGCGCGGTGTCCAAGGAGTGGTCACCGAAAATCGCCGCGGCCGGCGCCGTGGTGATCGATAATTCGTCGGCCTGGCGCTACGACAGCGACATTCCGTTGATCGTGCCGGAGGTCAATGCCGACGCGGTCGCGGGTTTCAGGAAGCGCGGCATCATCGCCAATCCGAATTGCTCGACGGCGCAACTCGTCGTCGCGCTCAAGCCGCTGCACGACAAGGCCAAGATCACGCGCGTCGTGGTCTCCACCTATCAGTCGGTATCCGGCGCCGGCAAGGAGGCGATGGACGAACTGTTTTCGCAGACCAAGGCGGTGTTCCAGATCGACGAGGTGACGCCGAAGAAGTTTCCGAAGCGCATCGCGTTCAATCTCATTCCGCAGATCGACACCTTCATGGAGGACGGCTACACCCGCGAAGAGTGGAAGATGGTGGTCGAGACCAAGAAGATTCTCGACCCCAAGATCAAGCTGACCGCGACCTGCGTGCGCGTGCCGGTCTTCATCAGCCATTCGGAAGCGGTCAATATCGAGTTCGAGAACCCGATCACGCCCGACGAGGCGCGCGAGATCTTGCGCGGCGCGCCGGGATGCCTGGTGATCGATTCGCACGAGCCGGGCGGCTACGTGACGCCTTACGAGGCGACCGGCGAAGACGCCACTTACATCAGCCGCATCCGCGAGGACGCGACCGTCGAGAACGGGCTCGCGATGTGGATCGTCTCCGACAACCTGCGCAAAGGCGCGGCCCTCAACGCCGTCCAGATCGCCGAATGCCTGATCAATCGGAAGCTGATCACCGCGAAGCAAAAGGCGGCGTAGGTTTTCGTCATTCCGGGGCGCCGCAAAGCGGCGAGCCCGGAATCCATATCCACGAACGCTGGGATTATGGATTCCGGGCTCCTCGCTGCGCTCGGCCCCGGAATGACGTGCTGTTGGCACGCCGCATGCACGTCCGTTAGCTTGATGCGATCAGTATTGGGGGGCCTTCCGATGACCGTTCGTCCGCGCCGCAGTGTGCTCTACATGCCGGGATCGAACCCTCGGGCGCTGGAAAAGGCGCGTGAACTGCCGGCCGACGGCCTCATCCTCGACCTCGAAGATTCGGTTGCCCCGGACGCCAAGGCGCAAGGGCGCGAGAACATCGTCAAGGCGCTTGCGACTGGCTTCGGCGACCGCGAGGTTCTGGTGCGGATCAATGGGCTCGATACCCGTTGGTGGGTCGACGATCTCGACGCCATCGTCGGTAGCCGGCCCGACGCGGTGCTGGTGCCGAAAGTCTCCGATCCCCGCCAGTTGCAGGATTTGGCGGCGCGGCTCGTCGATCTCGGCACCGATCCGCGGGTGCGGGTCTGGGCCATGATGGAGACGCCGCTCGCCATGCTCAATGCCGGCACCATCGCCGCCGCTGCGCTCGATTCCGAGACCCGGCTTGCCGGCTTCGTCATGGGCACCAACGACCTCGCCAAGGACACCCGCGCCCGCCTCGTGCCCGGCCGGGCGCCGATGCTGCCCTGGCTGATGACCTGCGTTGCCGCCGCACGCGCCTACGGCTTGAGCATTCTCGACGGCGTCTACAACGACCTCGGCAATGCCGAGGGTTTTGCCGAGGAATGCAAGCAGGCGCTGGCGCTGGGCTTCGACGGCAAGACGCTCATTCATCCGCGCCAGGTCGAGCCGTGCAACGAGACCTTCTCGCCGACGCCCGACGAAGTCGCGATGGCGCGCAAGATGATCGCAGCCTTCGACCTGCCGGAAAACAAGGACAAAGGCGTCATCCAGATTGACGGCCGCATGGTCGAGCGGCTGCACGCCGACATGGCGCGGCAGACGGTGGCAATCGCGGATATGATTGCGAAGCGCGCTTAGAGTTTGGAATATTGCGCGGCGCGTTGCGGCGGTCGAATTCGGGTCGGAACGCGGATCAGCGGTCGCTCGATATGTGCCTGCGCCTGATGCGGCGGACAAGCCACCAGATCGCCAGGACCGCCACCGGCACGAACAGCGCAGTGGCAAGCGACGTATCGATCGGCACGCCTTCGTCGTGCGCGCCCTTCACCAGATAGCCGAACAGACCGACCACGTAATAACTGACGGCGCCGACCGAGAGGCCTTCTACGGTGGTTTGCAGCCGCAATTGCAGCCGCGTGCGCTCGTTCATCGACCTGAGCAGGTCGCGGTTCTGCCGCTCGAGTTCAACGTCGACGCGCGTGCGTAAGAGGTTGGCGGCGCGGGCAAGCTTGGTCGAGAGATTGGTCTGCCGCTCTTCGGTGATCGTGCAGGTCCGCAAGGCCGGCGCCATGCGCCGCGCCAGGAACGACGACCAGGTCGGCAGGCCCTCCACTTTGCGTTCGCCGATCGTGTTCAGGCGAAGCTGCACGATCTCGTTATAGGCGCGGCTGGCGCCGAAGCGGAACAGGCTCGCCGCGGCACCCGCCTCCAATTCCGCGGCGAGTTCAGTCAATTCGTCGAGCAGGCGGTGGTTGTCGATCAGTTTGTCCGTGCCGCGCATTTCCTCGGTTACCGCGGCGAGCTGCGTCTCGATGCGGTTGATCGAGGGTGAAAGCCGCTGCGCCTCGGGCAGGCCGAGCAGCGCGAAAGTGCGATAGGTTTCCACTTCGACGATGCGCTGCACCAGCGCGCCCGCGCGCCCCGGACCGAGCCCGCGATCGAGCACCAAAATGCGCACGAAGCCGGACGGGTCGACCTGAAAATCGGTGGCGAACAGCGCATCGCCCTCGGAATTCTCGGCGACGGCGAGGCTGGCACGGTCAAACAGCCGTTCCAGCCCGATCTCTTTCTTCTCGGCGTCGGCCAACAGATGCAGATCGAGCGCGACCAGGAGCGGCCCGGGCTGGGGCAAACTCGCCATCGGCGCGGCCAAGGAAGCGGCGCCGGGATGGAACGGCGTCGAGCCCTCCGACGGCAGCTCCCAGGTATAGGTCGTGAATTCGGAGTGCTGCTCCCAGCGCAGCGTAGCGCCGCCAAGTTTGACGCGATGCTGCTTGGCGCCGTCCTTGAGGGGATCGAGGCCGCGCCGGGCGCAGAAATCGATCAAGGCTGTGCGGTCGGTCCGGCCGGCAGCGCCGGCGGTATCGAAGGCAAAGTGTAAGATCCGGCGTGGCGTCTCGACCGGCGTGAACGGCCGGGCGTGCACCTCGCCCAGCACCGCCGCGCGCATCGCATGCGCCGTAAGCTGCGTGCCGCCTTCGATGCCGACGTCCGAGGTCATGACTGATCTTACTGCCGCTCGATCCCGGCGTCATCGACGACCCGATTCCAGCGCGCGATCTCCGAGCGCATGCGCGCGGACAGCTCGGCCGGGGTGCCCGGCCAGACCTCGACGCCGAGATCGGCAAATTTCTTCGCGACACCCGGCTCGGCCAATGCCGCTTGAATCGCCTGTCCCAGGCGATCGACGACCGGAGCCGGCGTCGGTGCGGGCGCGAAAATGCCGTTCCACGACGCCACTTCGAAGTTCGGAATCCCGAGTTCACGCATCGTCGGGACGTCGGGCAGAAACGACGACCGGCTCGCCGTCGTCGTCGCCAGCGCCCGCAGCTGCTTCTCGGCCAAGCTCTGCCGGTAGGCGCCATAGGCATTGATCACGACGTCGACGTCCTTGCGCAAAAGCGCCATCGTCAGGTCGGGCGCGCCATGAAAGGGAATGATGGTGAAGTCGACGCCCGCCGCCTTCTTGAACAGCAGCGCTGTCAGGTATGGCGTCGTGCCGGCATCGGACGTGCCGACATTCAACCCGCCCGGCTTGGTTCGCGCCGCGGCCAAAAAATCCTGCAATGTGTGCAGATTCGAATCATAGTTGGTCATGAACAAATAGGCGAAGTCGCTCATGCCCGATATCGGGACGAAATCCTTGAGCGGGTCGAAGGGCAGGTGCTTGTACAATGCGGCGCTGACCGCCGTCGCATTCGACAGCAGAGCCAGAGTGTAGCCGTCGGGCAGCGCCGATAATGCGTCGCGCGCCGCCGTGACGCCGCCGCCGCTCGGCTGATTCTGGACGATCATTTGCCCGTTGAGACGCGCGCCGGCGCGGTCGGCCAGGATGCGCAGCGATATGTCGGACACCGCCCCCGCCGGGAATTGCGAGACGATCCTGATGGGACGGCTCGGAAAGCCCGATTGCGCCTCGGCCAAAGCCGCGGCAAAACCAAAGCTGATCGCCGCGACGGTGAACAGCGTCGCCAGGACTGCCGTGCTTCTTTCTTTGATCATGACTTCGCCTTTGCGAAACTAGAGTTTAAGTTGGAGCATGATCATTTCGGAAAACCGGCATCCACTTTTCCGGATCATGCTCTAGTTTCGGTTCAGGCCTCAGGCTTCCGCCACCACGCGGTTGCGCAGCACGCCTAATCCGGTGATCTCGATTTCGATCAGGTCGCCGGGCTTGACGGCCTCGGGTACTTCGTCGGTTCCCAACCACACGACGTCGCCTGGCGACAGCGTATTGTAGCGCGACACGTCGCTGATCACTTCGCCGGGGCCGAACAGCATGTTGGCGGTCGGAAACGAATGCGCGAGCCGGCCGTTGATCCGCACATTGGTGGTCATGTCGCGCAGGTCGAGCCCGGTCACGATCCACGGCCCCATCGGCTTGAAGGTGTCGGCGTTCTTGCCGCGGAGGTTGGTCGGGTCCTTGGCCTGCCAGTCGCGCTCGGTCATGTCGTTGCCGATGGTCCAGCCGAAAATGCATTCGGCCGCCTCGCTCGGGCTGACTTTCCGCGCCGGCTTACCGATGACGGCGACCAATTCGGCTTCATATTCGAAATGCGGGCCGGCGTCGGCGGGCTTGACGATGTCGGCTTCGTGACCGACCAGCGCGCTGTTGGCCCGGTAGCCGACGCGCGGCGTCTTATAGAATTTCGGCTCGGTACCCTTGACCTTGGCCCTCCCGACCACGTGGTTACGGTAGTTCGACCCGATCGCATAGAACGTGCCCGGCAGAACCGGGGCCAGCAATGTAACTTCGCGCAGCGGATACCGCGCGGCCGCGAGCGTGTATTTACCGAACGGTTCGCCTTCGATCCCGCGCACCGTGTCATCTTCAACGACGCCGTAGGAGACGAAATCCGATTTACGAAAGCGGCAAAAGATCATGTTTCCATCCTGTCCAATCGATCATCGCCATCGCAATGGCGGCAAACAAAACCGCATGGCGATGCGGGTCTCCGTTCCGGCGCGACACGACCTACGATTTGTGGCAGACGACAATGTCCCCGAACGCCGCAACGGAGCGGCACTTTTCGTAAAGCATTGCAACGAACGAGGACTTGAACCGAGCATCGGAGGGGACAGCAAGCAACGCAAGCGGATAGAGACCAGCCCGGGCGAACTCGGTAAGCGATCTTGGGCCTACTCTTATCCGCTCTTTGTTCGCTGGAAGGATGTAAGTGGTGGCTTGGTCGAGTTCTGCTGCTTTTCTGTCGAGGCCTTGCTGCGTCGGGATATCTTGCAGGCCTACATAGTAGCCGACGTTCGAAACGCCACGTTGGGGCGCCCCGAGAATCGCCAGCGGATCATACGAGGCCGGATAATTTGCGCGGAGAAATTCTACGGCCGCCGTGCGTGCAAGCAGGCGGTCAGTGCGCACGCTCGGTGGTTGACGTTCCTCGGTGCACAGGGACACGTGCAGGCCGGCACATGCCGTCTTAAGACGGTGAAATACAGCGCGAGCCATGTTTTCCATCTCGAACTGCGCGCTGTAAGCGACGAACACGGCAAACACGCTTGTGACCGCCCATGCGGTCCGCTTCCTGCCGGATTGTATCAGGTATCCGATGCTCATTACGATCGGCACGAAGCCGTAGGCGATTGTGATGGTTGGCCAGGAGCGGCCCACGACTGCCGGCAGCAAACCGGCGCTCAGCAGCGCGTAGGCCGTCGGCAGCGAGAGTTGCAGCGCGAGGTGCCGGGATCGCTTACCGCTCCAGATCGACAGGGCAACCGCGAAGTTAATTGTCCCAATGCTCAGGAAACTCAAAATGACGAGTGCCATGATGATATTTGGAACCACCGGCATCAGAACCTGGACCTGAGCGTACGAGTTGAAACTCACGAACATGTCAGGGACAACGAGCGGGGTGCCGATTGCCCCGGCCAACACGCCCAAAACCCCGGCGGCGACTTTGCCGAGGGAAATCTGCCTGGCGACGACCGCGAGCCACGCCAGCAATGCCGCGGAAAACCCAAACGCAATTTCCGGTGAGACGAAGTCCAGGAAGACGACCGCGCCCGCGAACGCCGCAAATATCTGCACAATGTTGAGAGCTGTGAGCTTCTCCGTGAGGAGCGAAAGAATGGCGAACGGCATCGCATAGCGCCCAAAATTGTAATTGAGCGAAGGACCCGGCTCGACAAACGTCTCGCAGGCCACGAGTGACCAGAAAAGTACGGCACGACAGGACGGATCCGACACGTTGCGCTCTAGAATGACGGCAAAACTGACGATGCCCATCACGGCGAACAGACAAAGAGCGATGATAAGCGACGCTGGGATGCTCAATCCGGCGAGATGAAGTGCGTACGGCAGGTGCGCCACGATATAACCGTACGGATATTCGAAATCCGTGTACGGTCGCAGCCCGTCGGTCATCATCGTGAGGCGCTGGCCGAAAAACCCATATTCGTTGCTCCAGGCGGGATAGGTGGCAATAGCGAACACGCAGAGCAGGCACGCAGCGACTATATGGCGGTATTTCGTGCGCCATGAGGTGTGGCTGAGCATGCCTGCCTGTAGCGCGATCGCGTCATTACGGGCGATCATGAAGCAAAACGTGCCCACGGCAACGGCGCCAGCCGACAGTATCGCGATGAGCGGGATGAGCCGATTGGTATAGCCCACCAAAACGGCGATCGATTCTCCGCCGGTGTCCACCGGCGGAAGAAATCGGGCAGCCCCGAAAAAGATAATCGCGATTGCAAGAAGAGGCGCAGCGAACGGCCATGCGGCTGCGGTCCCGAGCGCGGTTAGAGACCGCGGTCGCCCGATCTCGATTTCCATTCGACCCGTCCCAATAGGCTGATTGCTACCGCAATGTGGGGCAGGATAGCACACGTCAATCTGGATTTATGCGTGCGCGCCCTAATTCTTCAGCCGATACCCGGTCTTGAAGAACCACCACACGATCGCCAGGCACACCGCGAGGAACAGCAGCGTCATCGCCAGGCTCACTTCGACATTGACATCCGCGATGCCGAAGAAGCTCCAGCGGAAGCCCGAGATCAGATAGACCAGCGGATTGAACAGCGTGACCGTGCGCCAGAATGGCGGCAAGACGCTGGTCGAATAAAACGTGCCGCCGAGAAATGTCAGCGGCGTGATGATAAGGAGCGGCACGATCTGCAGTTTCTCGAATCCGTCGGCCCATAGCCCGAGGATGAAGCCGAACAGGCTGAACGTGACCGCGGTCAGCACCAGGAAAGCCAGCATCCAAAACGGATGCGCGATGTGCAGCGGCACGAACAGGCCGGACGTCGCCAGGATGATGAAGCCGAGCACCATCGACTTGGTCGCCGCAGCCCCGACATAGCCGAGCGTGATTTCGAACGACGAGACCGGCGCGGACAAAAGCTCGTAGATCGTGCCGACGAAGCGCGGAAAATAGATGCCGAACGAGGCATTGGTGACGCTCTGCGTCAACAGCATCAGCATGATCAAGCCGGGCACGATGAAGGAGCCGTAGGACACGCCGTCGATCTGGGTGATGCGCGAGCCGATCGCGGCGCCGAACACGATGAAATAGAGCGAAGTCGAGATCACCGGCGAAACGACGCTTTGGAACAGCGTCCGCCCGGTCCGCGCCATTTCGTACATATAGATCGCGCGCACGCCATGAAGGTTCATCGGCGTTCCCTCACCAGGCCGACGAAAATATCCTCCAGCGAGCTTTGCGTGGTCTGCAGGTCGTTGAACTCGAGCCCGGCGTGGCGAATATCGTCGAGCAGGTCGGTGATCCCGGTATGCTCGCTCTTGGTGTCGTAGCTGTAGATCAGCTCCCGGCCGCCGGCGGAGAGGCTGAGCCGGTAAGCGGACAGCGCCGCCGGCACTGCGGCGAGCGGCTCCCGCAGTTCGAGCGTCAACTGCTTCTTGCCGAGCTTGCGCATCAGCTCGGCCTTGTCTTCGACCAGGATCAATTCGCCGTGGTTGATGACGCCGACCCGGTCGGCCATCTCCTCGGCTTCCTCGATGTAATGGGTGGTGAGGATGATGGTGACGCCCGTGGCGCGCAATTCGCGCACCAACTGCCACATGTCCTTGCGCAAGTCGACATCGACGCCGGCGGTCGGCTCGTCGAGGAACAGGATGCGCGGTTCGTGCGCCAGCGCCTTGGCGATCATCAAGCGGCGCTTCATGCCGCCGGACAGCATCCTGATCTTGGCGTCCTTCTTGTCCCACAAGGAGAGCTGTTTGAGGACTTTCTCGATGTGGCCGGGATCGGGTTTCTTGCCGAACAGTCCGCGGGAAAACCGCATGGTGGCCGGCGGCGTCTCGAAGGCGTCGGTGGTCAGTTCCTGCGGCACCAGCCCGATCAGCGCGCGCGCGGCGCGATAGTCGGCGACGATGTCGTGGCCGTCCACGGTGACGGTGCCGGCGGACGGATTGACGATGCCGCAAATGATGCCGATCAGCGTCGTCTTACCGGCGCCGTTCGGCCCGAGCAGCGCAAAGATCTCGCCGTGGCGGATGTCCAGGTTGATGTCCTTGAGGGCCTGGAAGCCGGAGGCGTAGGTCTTGTCGAGATGGCTGATGGAGATGGCGGGGGGCATGCGGCTTATTTAGTCATTCCGGGGCCGAGCGCAGCAAGGAGCCCGGAATCCATATTCACGGACAGTGGTTATGGATTCCGGGCTCGCGCTTTCAGCGCGCCCCGGAATGACGGAACCCCGTCACACCCAGGGCCGCGCCGCTTTGGCCTTTTCCTCGAAGCCTTCGATCTTGTTGCTCTTCTGCATCGTCACGCCGATCTCGTCGAGACCGTTGAGCAGCACGTGCTTCCGATGCGGGTCGATGTCGAATTTGACCGTGCCGCCGTCGGGGCCGCGGATTTCCTGCTTTTCGAGGTCGACGGTCAGCGTCGCATTGGCGCCGCGGTCGGCGTCGTCGAACAGCTTCTCGAGGTCCTCCGGCTTGACCTTGATCGGCAGCACGCCGTTCTTGAAGCAGTTGTTGTAGAAGATGTCGCCGAACGAGGTCGAGATCACGCAGGTGATGCCGAAATCCATCAGCGCCCAGGGCGCATGTTCGCGCGAGGAACCGCAGCCGAAATTATCGCCGGCGACCAGGATGCGCGCCTTGCGGTAGGCCGGCTTGTTGAGCACGAAATCGGGGTTCTCGCTGCCGTCGTCGCGGTAGCGTTTCTCCGAAAACAGGCCCTTGCCGAGGCCGGTGCGCTTGATCGTCTTCAGGTATTGCTTCGGGATGATCATATCGGTGTCGATATTGATCATTTTCATCGGCGCGGCGACGCCTTCGAGAACCGTGAACTTTTCCATCTTCGATCCTACGGCGGGCGAGTGGTGAGTGGCAGCCAATCGCTAAATGGCGGCTTCCCGGAGCGAGGTCAAGCCTGCGCCGCAAGCGCCCTTTCGCCGCTCGTTTCTTGCGTTTGTTGCGCGTCCTGCGCCTTGAACTTGGATTCGCGGTCGAGCGTGCAAACCTGGACGTGGTACTCGGTGTAATATTTCTGGCGCGCCAGCTTCTGGGCTTCGATATGCTCGCGATTGGTGCGCCAGGCGCGCAAGCCCTCCTCGTGCTCGAACTCGACGATGGTGACCCGCTCGCCGTCGTCGGCGAAGAAGCCTTTGTGCGAAATATAGCCCGGCATGGTCGCGGCGAGTGCGGTCATGCGGTCGACCAGCGCGACATATTCGTCGCGAACGCCGGACTTCAGGCGGGAGCGGAATACGGTGATCAGCATCGCAATACTCCGTTGTGCGGAAAGGAACGGCGCTCTGCGCCGCGCTCCGTTTATAGCATGGCCGCGAGCCTCGAACTCTCAGGAGGCGGCCTGTTCGATCGCATCCATGTCGGCATCGCTCAGCCCGAAATGATGGCCGATCTCGTGGATGAGCACGTGTTTGACCACGGCGCCCAATGTTTCGTCGTGCTCGGCCCAGTAATCGAGGATCGGCCGGCGATAGAGCCAGATCATGTTCGGCATCTGGACGGCCGCGCTCTCGGCGCGGAACGGCAGGCCGATGCCCTGGAACAGGCCGAGCAGGTCGAACTCGCTCTCGGCCTCCATCTCTTCGAGCACCTCGTCGCTCGGGAAATCGTCGACCTGGATGACGACGTCGGCGCAAAGCTCGCGAAACTTCTTCGGCAAAAGGCGGAACACCGCGCCGGCCAGAACCTCGAATTCGGCGAGCGAAGGCGCCTTGACGCTCCGCCAGGCGAGCGGATCGGATGCCAGATCGGCCATAATGGTAATGTAGCGCAGATTGCGGGATGGGCTAAACTATGAGGCAGCGATGTCCGTGAAACCGTTGATCGTGATGATGGCTGTTGCCGCGCTGCCGGTGCTCGTCACGGCGCCGCATGCCGGGGCACAGACCGCGACTTCACCGATCACCCAGCTCGGCGAGCCGACCTTGCCACCGCCGCATGTCGTGCGGCGGCGCATCGAGATCAATCCGCGGCCGTTGCTCTACCGGCGCTGCGTCGACTGGTACGAATTGCAGAACCGGCCGAGCGGCACGGTGCTGTTCCCGCAAATGCGCTGCTGGTGGGTGCGGGGGTAACGACTCCCTTCTCCCTTGTGGGGAAGGGTTGGGGACGGGGCTCGAGAGGAAAGGTTTCGGCGCGGACGGTTGCAGAGAACGGCGCACGCTGTGCGTTGCCTCCCGACCCCCACCCCTATCCCCTCCCCACAAGCTTGCACTCGGGCGCGCGCAAGCGCGACCCGGGTGGGGGAGGGGAATCACTCTACTTCCACTCTCTCACATCCACGAAATGCCCCGCGATGGCGGCGGCGGCGGCCATGGCGGGCGAGACGAGGTGGGTGCGGCCTTTGTAGCCCTGGCGGCCTTCGAAATTGCGGTTCGAGGTCGAGGCGCAGCGCTCGCCCGGCGCGAGCTTGTCCGGGTTCATGGCGAGGCACATCGAGCAGCCCGGCTGGCGCCACTCGAAACCGGCCTTCAGGAAGATCTTGTCGAGTCCCTCCGACTCGGCCTGTTCTTTGACGAGGCCGGAACCGGGCACGATCATCGCATTGACATTGCCGTTGACGGTTTTGCCGACGACCACCTTGGCCACCGCGCGCAAATCCTCGATCCGCGCATTGGTGCAGGAGCCGATGAAGACGCGGTCGACGGCGATGTCGGAAATCTTTTCGCCGCCCTTGAGCCCCATATAGGCGAGCGCCCGTTCGATGGCCTCGCGCTTTCGCTCATCGGTGATGCCGTCGAGGCTCGGCACCCGGCCGCTCACCGAGACCACCTGCTCGGGGCTCGTGCCCCAGGTGACGAGCGGCGGCAGCTTTGCGGCGTCGAGCTTGATCTTGCGGTCGAAATGCGCGCCGTCGTCGGACTGCAGCGTCTGCCAATAGGCGAGCGCCGCGTCCCAGTTCTTGCCCTTCGGCGCCTTGGGACGGCCTTTCAAATACTCGTACGTCTTCTCGTCCGAGGCGATGAAGCCCGCTTTGGCGCCGGCTTCCACCGACATGTTGCAGACCGTCATGCGGCCTTCCATCGACAGCGCCCGGATCGCTTCGCCGGCATATTCGAGCGCGTAGCCGGTGCCGCCGGCGGTGCCGATTTCGCCGATGATGGCGAGGATGATGTCCTTCGCGGTGACGCCGTCCGGCAATTTGCCGTCGACCACCGCGCGCATGTTCTTCGATTTACTCTGGATCAGCGTTTGCGTCGCCAGCACGTGCTCGACTTCCGACGTGCCGATGCCGTAGGCCAGCGCACCGAAGGCGCCGTTGGTCGCGGTATGGCTGTCGCCGCAGACCAGGGTCACGCCGGGCAGCGTGAAACCCTGCTCCGGCCCGATGATGTGGACGATGCCCTGACGCTTGTCGAACTCGTCGTAATATTCGAGATCGAAGAACTTGGCGTTCTCAGCGAGATAGGCGATCTGGGTTGCGCTTTCCGGGTCCGGATTGGGCAGATGGCGGTCGGTCGTCGGCACGTTGTGATCGACGACCAGCAAGGTTTTGTCCGGCGCATGGACTTTGCGGCCGGCAAGCCGCAGGCCTTCGAACGCCTGCGGACTCGTCACCTCATGGACGATATGGCGATCGATATAAATGAGGGCGGCGCCGCCGGCGTCCTCCTCGATCAGATGATCGTCCCAGATTTTGTCGTACAGCGTGCGGGGCTTGGCCATTGCGAAACTCCGGTCCACCACAGGCGCGAAAGGTAACGGCGCCGCGGCGGGTTCTATTTCTCCGCCGCCTTGTCCGCGGCGCCGGCGGCTGCGGCCGTATGGTCCTGCCGCTCGACGATACGGGCGGATTTGCCGCGCAGGCCGCGCAGGTAATACAGCTTCGCCCGGCGCACCTTGCCGCGGCGCACCACCGCGATCGAATCGATCATCGGCGAATAAAGCGGGAAGACGCGCTCGACGCCCTCGCCGTAGGAAATCTTGCGCACCGTGAAGTTCTCGTGCAGCCCGGCGCCTGAGCGGCCGATGCAGACGCCTTCATAGGCCTGGACGCGGCTGCGCTCGCCTTCCACGATCTTGACGTTGACGACGAGCGTATCGCCCGGCTGGAACTCGGGGATTTCCCTGCCGGCAGAAAGCTTCGCCATCTGCTCGTTCTCGATTTCCTGCAAAATATTCATGACAATTCTCCATCGGCTGCGCTCTATCTTCGCGCCGTTCCGGCCGGGGCTACGCGGGTTGGGCGAGCTTCTATTACACCGCGCGGGCTTTGTCACCCTCTGGTCACGCGTCGGCATTGCGGGCATTCATTTCGGCTTTCCCGGCTTGACCCCGGCCTCGGAACGGCGGGCCCATAGATCGGGCCGCCGCTCGCGGGTCAGCCGCTCGGACTCGGCGCGGCGCCAGGCGGCGACTTTAGCGTGGTCGCCCGAAATCAGGACCTCCGGGATCGTAAGCCCCTCCCAGACCTGGGGCCGGGTGTAATGCGGGTATTCCAAAAGCCCGTCGGCAAAGCTCTCCTCGGCCCCCGAGGCGGGAGCGCCCATGACGCCCGGCAGCAGCCGCACGCAGGCGTCAAGCAGCGCCATGGCGGCGATTTCGCCGCCGGACAGCACATAATCGCCGATCGAGACCTCTTCCAGGCCGCGCGCGGCGATGATGCGTTCGTCGACGCCCTCGAAACGGCCGCAGACCAGTAGGGCGCCGGCGCCACGGGCGAGCTCTTCCACCCAGCCTTGATCGAGCGGCACCCCGCGTGGCGAGAGCAGGAGCCGGGGTCGCGCATCGGTCGCCGCCGCATCGATGGCGCGGCCGAGCACGTCGGCTTTCATCACCATGCCGGGACCGCCGCCGGCCGGGGTGTCGTCGACGCTACGGTGCTTATCGGTCGCGAAATCGCGGATATCGATGGTTTCGAGCGACCACGCCCCCGTGGTCAGGGCCTTGCCGGCTAAGCTTGCGCCCAGCGGCCCCGGAAACATGTCCGGGAAAATGGTGAGAACGCTCGCCCGCCACATCTCACTCGCGCCCCGCCGGAAGATCGACCACGAGGCGGCCGGCGGCTAGATCGACCTCGGGCACGGTTGCCGCATCGAACGGGATGAGCTGCGTGGTGTCGCTTTCCGCTGGCTTAAGCTCTATCAAGTCGCCGGCGCCGAAATTGTGGACCGCGACGACAGTGCCGACCGTCTTGCCGGCGCGGTCGATCGCGGCAAGGCCGATGAGATCGGCGTGATAAAACTCGTCGGGCGCTTCCGGCTGCGGCAGCCGCTCGCGCGGCACGTAGAGCTTTATATTGGTGAGCCGCGCGGCGGCATCGCGATCGGCGACGCCCGACAGCGTCGCCACGAAGTGATCCTTGGCCGGCCTTAAGCTTTCGATCTCGAGGACGCGGCCGTCCTCGGTTTCGAGCGGACCGTAACGCGTGATCGCAGTGGGATCGGCGGTGAACGAGCGCAACCGGACCTCGCCGCGCACGCCGTGGGCGGCGCCGATTTGCCCGAGACAGACGCGACCGCCGCTTCCCATCGCGCTTTAGCTTGCCGGGGCCGCCGCCGGCTTAGGTGCCGCCGCCGCGGCGGCCTTGGCTGCCTCTGCCTGGGCCTTGGCCGCCTCTGCCTGGGCCTTGCGCTCTTTGCGCGGGATCGCCTTTTCCGGATTGTTGCGCTTCTCGCGTTTCAGCACGCCGGCGGCGTCGAGAAAGCGCATGACGCGGTCGGACGGCTGCGCGCCCTTGCCGATCCAGACCTTGGCCTTTTCGATATCGAATTTCAGCCGATCTTCCCGTTCCTTCGGCAACAGCGGATTGAAATAGCCCAGGCGCTCGATGAAACGCCCGTCGCGCGGGCTGCGGCTGTCGGCGACGACGATGTGATAGACCGGCCGCTTCTTGGTCCCGGCGCGTGCCATGCGGATGACGAGAGACATTTGGGTCTTCCTTTCTCGGGTTAGGGTCGAATGGTGTTCGTGCTGCCGATCTCATGGTGGCGAATGACTTCGCGCACGACAAAGGCGAGAAACTTTTCTGCGAATTCGGGATCGAGTTGCGCCTCGCTCGCGAGCGCGCGCAAGCGCTCGACCTGCTCGGCTTCGCGCCCAGGGTCGGCAGCAGGCAGCATGTGCTGCGCCTTGAACACGCCCACCTGCTTGGTGCATTTGAAGCGCTCGGCCAACAGATGGATCAGCGCCGCATCGATATTGTCGATGCTGTGGCGAAGCCGTCTCAATTCCGCCGGCGGCTCGGTCTGACTCATCATTTCTTCCCCGGCCCTTTGAATCCCGGAAGTCCGGGAAATCCGCCCGGAAATTTCGGACCGAGACCAGGCAGTCCGCCCGGCAGTCCCGGAAAATTCGGCGGTAGTCCCGGCATTTTCGGTGGCAGGCCCGGCGCGCCCGGCATTCCCGGCGGCAGGCCGCCCGGCATCTTTTCCGCGAGCTTCGCCAGCTCTTCCGGGCTCGGCATGCCGGAGCCGAAGCCGAGCATATTGGCGAGGCCGGCCATCGGCCCGCGCTTGGCGCCGCCCATCGCCTTCATCATGTCCGCCATCGTGCGGTGCATTTTGAGGAGCTTGTTGATGTCCTCGGGCCTGGTGCCGGACCCGGCGGCGATGCGGCGCTTGCGGCTGGCCTTGAGCACATCCGGATTGCGGCGTTCGCCCGGCGTCATGGAATCGATGATCGCCATCTGCCGCTTGAGCACTTTTTCGTCGAGATTGCGCTCGGCGAGCTGGGTCTTCATCTTGGCGATGCCCGGCAGCATCGACATCAGCCCGCTCATGCCGCCCATCTGCTGCATTTGCGCCAGCTGTTCGCGTAGGTCGGCGAGATCGAAAGCGCCCTTGCGCATCTTCGCGGCGACGCGGGCCGCCTTTTCGGCGTCGATGGTGGCCGCCGCCTTTTCCACGAGCGAAACGATATCGCCCATGCCGAGGATGCGGTCGGCGATGCGGGCCGGATAAAAATCCTCGAGCGCATCGAGCTTTTCGCCGGTGCCGAGGAGCTTGATCGGCTTGCCGGTGATCGCGCGCATCGACAATGCGGCGCCGCCGCGGCCGTCGCCGTCGATCCGCGTCAGGACGATGCCGGTGAGGTCAAGCCGCTCATTGAAGCTCTTGGCCAGATTGACCGCGTCCTGGCCGGTCAGCGCGTCGGCGACCAGCAGGACTTCGTGCGGATTGGCGGCGCGGCGCACCTCTGCCGCCTCGCGCATCAGCTCCTCGTCGAGCGTGATGCGGCCAGCGGTGTCGAGCAGGACCGCGTCGTAGCCGCCGAGCCGCGCCGCCTGAAGGGCGCGGCCGGCGATCTGCACCGGCGTCTGTCCGGCGACGATGGGCAGCGTGTCGACGCCGACCTGCCGGCCGAGCACGGCGAGCTGTTCCATGGCGGCCGGGCGGCGGGTGTCGAGCGAGGCCATCAGCACCTTGCGCTTCGAGACGTCGGTCAAGCGCTTGGCGATCTTGGCGGTGGTCGTGGTTTTGCCGGAGCCCTGCAATCCGACCATCATGACGACCACCGGCGCCGGCGCGTTGAGATCGATCGGCTGGGCGTCGGAACCCAAGGTCTCGATCAATTGATCGTGCACGATCTTGACGACCATCTGGCCCGGCGTGACCGATTTGATCACGTCGACGCCGACCGCGCGCTGCCTGACCTGTTCGGTGAAGACGCGCGCCACGTCGAGCGCCACGTCGGCCTCGAGCAGCGCCCGCCGCACCTCGCGCAGCGCCGCATCGACGTCGGCCTCCGACAGCGCGCCGCGCCGGGTCAGCCGGTCGAGGATCCCGTTCAGCCGTTCCGAAAGACTGTCGAACATGCTTTCCTCGCACCTCTCCCCCCACGCGAAGGAACCGCGGGCGGGGCGACGGAGAAACGAAAAGTCGCCCGAGGGCGCATCGCGCTGTCGGGCGTTTGCCTCCGGTCTCCGGGACCGGTCGGCGGCCAATGATTTCGATCTCTTACGAGAGCGCGCGGAACGTAGTGAGCGCCCCCTAAACTGTCAACCGGGTCGCCCGATCGAGCCGGGCCTAACCCGGCGAGGTTCCGGCGGGCTTGATCAGCACGTAAACGTTGACGACGAGCTTGCCGGCATCCGCGGCGAGCGGGTCGGTGACATATTCCTCGATGAACATGTCCTTGGCTTCGAGCCGCTTGTCGTCGAGATAATTGGTGATCGCTTCGTAGGTATTGTCGAGCTCGTCATAGGAGCCGCGATGGACGAATTTGAGCGCCTGGCCCTGCGGCGACTGGCCGAGAACGACATCGCCATGGGGCGGATTCTTGGGCGTTTCGGCGATCGGAATCGCTGCCTGGTAATCGAAGCCGGTATCGTCCGTTGCGGTGAAGATCGTCATCGGCATGCCGTCGGGCTTGATGCCTTCCTTGTCGAGATAGGCTTTGATCTTCTTCAGCGAACCGGTGATCGTGTCGAACGCTTTGTCCCAGGTGCCGGTGCCCTTGATGTAGACGATGGTTTTTGCGGTGAGCGCGGTGGCCTCGCCGAAGCCATCGCCGGGCTGCGCCGGAACATCCGGCGCAGGGGGCGTAGCCGGCGCGGCTGCCGGCGGGGATTGCGCCGGAGTTTGCACCGGACTTTGCGCCAGTGACGGTTGCGACGCCGACACCGCGAAGCAAAGCGCCAAGGCCGCAGCGCCGCCCGCTATCGCGGCGCGCGGAACCAGACGGAAAAAAATTGCGCCCACCGTGGAGCTCTCCTTGAAAGGGCGACCGGGCGCTGCCGGCCGCGCCCCCCGCCGCAATAACCGCTCGTCCCCGTGATTCTTTAACACGTCGTCGCCATCCCGCCTTGCTCAAAATGCCGTCACCGCAAGCCGCGCCGCAGCCCACTGGCGCCGCGCCTTCGAGTCCTCATATAAGTCCACACATTCGGGCTCTATTGCGGGCGGTATTGCGGGCTTTCTCGTGGGTGCATTGGCAAACCGGGACTTCGTGAAAATGAACGGCCTCGGCAACGAGATCGTCATCGTCGATCTGCGCCGTATGCCGGCGCCGATTGCCGCGGCCGAGGCACGGGCGGCGGCGCAACACGAACCCTACGACCAGCTCATGGCGCTTTATCCGCCGCGTGGCGATGCGGCGACCGACGCATCGATTCGCATCTACAATAATGACGGTTCGGAAGCCGGCGCCTGCGGCAACGGCATGCGTTGCGTCGCAGCCCTGGTCAGCGAACAGACCGGCCGCGCCGCGCTCAAATTCGAAACTTCGGCCGGCGTGATACCGTGCTGGCGCGCCGATGGCGGCCTGTTCACAGTCGATATGGGGCGGCCGCGCTTTCGCTGGGACCAGATTCCGCTGGCGCAGGAATTCGCCGACACCCGCGCGATCGAACTCGAAATCGGGCCGCGCGGCGCGCCCATCCTGCATTCGCCGTCCGTCGTGAGCATGGGCAATCCGCATGCCATCTTCTGGGTGGCGGATCCGGCGCCCTATGATCTTTCCAAGATCGGCCCGCTGCTCGAGTGCCATCCGATGTTTCCCGAGCGCGCCAATATCACGCTCGCCGCGACGCCGTCGCGCGAGCGCATCGTGATTCGAACCTGGGAGCGCGGCGCGGGACTGACCAAGGCGTGCGGTT
>Ga0181524_10000306_pt1 | contig 59543 bp, 62 predicted proteins | sample PEATcosm2014_Bin_34_FD_119761 | JGI IMG/M metagenome (GOLD analysis project Ga0181524, IMG submission 119761) | Peatland microbial communities from MTU Mesocosm Facility, Houghton, MI, USA - PEATcosm2014_Bin05_60_metaG | ecosystem: Environmental > Terrestrial > Soil > Wetlands > Peat | place... | reverse complement strand
CGCGAACGCTTCGCCCGCAACCGCCGTCACTTCGAGAGGCGCATCAGGCTCACGATGGCGGCGAAGACCGCGAACGCCGCGCCAACCGCAAGGTCCACCGTTTCGGCGCCGTGCGGCGCGATGCCGAAGAACAGCGCCGCCAGGGCCGTGCCCGAGGTCATGCCGGTCAGCCGCGCGGTCGCCAGCATTCCGCCCGCCGCGCCCGCTCGCCGGCGCGGCGCCGCGGACAATAGGGTGCGATTGTTCGGCGACTGGAAGAAGCCGAAGCCGAGGCCGCACAACGCCATCCGCCATACGATGTCCGCGCTCGAAGCGTTCGGCGGCAGGATCGCGAGCAGCGCCAGTCCCGCCGCCAGCGCGGCGAGCCCGCCGCAGCCCAGGATCGCCGCCGGGACGCGGTCGGAAAGCCGCCCCGCCAACGGCGCGGCGAAGCCGATCGCCACCGGCCAGGGCGTCATCAGGAGCCCGGTTTCGACTTGGTCGCGGTGCAGCGCGAGTTCGAAATAGAACGGCAGCGCGAGATAGGCGAGCGCCTGCGCGGCGAACGAGAACACCGAGGTTGCGATCGACAGCGCAAAGATCGGAATCTTCATGAGGTCGATCGGGATCAGCGGCGAGTCCGCCGAGGCTTCGCGCCGGACCAGCGCGAGCCCCGCCGCGATCGCCGCTGCGATTTCGACCGCGGCGATCGCGCCCTCGCCGCGGCCGTGCGCGAAGACGTCGACGCCGACGAAGAAGAGGCCGAAGGTCAGCGCATTCAGCGCCGCGCTCGTCCAGTCGAACCGGCGCGCCGAGCGGTCGGAATAGGGCAGCGCGCGCGAAGCCACCATGAGGTTGACGATCCCGATCGGGACGTTGATCGCGAACAGCCACTCCCAGGGGCCGACCGCGAGAATCGCCGCGGCGACGGTAGGCCCGAGCGCGGCGGCGACCGACACCACCAGCGCGTTCAGCCCGATCCCGCGGCCGAGCAAGGCGTGGGGATAGGTGAAGCGGACCAGCGCGCCGTTGATGCTGAAGATCCCGGCGGCGCCGAAGCCCTGCGCGACCCGCGAGGCGACCAGCTCCGGCATGGTGTGGGAGAGCGCGCAGCCGAGCGAGCCCGCAATGAAGATCGTCAGGCCGACGAGGTAGACGCGGCGATAGCCTACCCGCTCGCCGAGCGAGGCGCACGGGAGCAGCGCGATCACGATCGCGAGCTGATAGGCGTTGACGACCCAGACCGCCTCGGCCGGGCTCGCGTGAAGTTCGGCGGCGATGACCGGCAGCGCAATGTTGGCGATCGCCGAGTCGAGCACCGACATCGCGATGCCGAGCGCGATCGCAAGCATCGACCAGTAGCGCTGCGGCGTCGGCAGGCCGTCGGGATGCACCGTCTTGATCAGAACCCGCCCTCCGCCCTCGGCGCCGCGACGCGCCAGCGCGCTCGCGCGCGCCCCTGGGCGCCCAGTTCCCGTGACACGGCGCCGAATCGCCGATCGAAAGCGGCGGCTTTCGCGACGACGTCGAGCGCCCCGACCAAACCAAATTTCCGGGTCGGCGTCTATTGATCGTCGAGATCGGCGAACAGATATGTGTCGCGCCCTATGTCGCCGACGGGCGAGTTCGGTTTCTCAAGACCGTTTATACCAAGCCGCAGTAGGGCGACTCGTTGAACAAAGCGCTGAGGACCCGACGCCGTCATGGCCGGGACGAGCCCGGCCACGACGGCGGTCAGTATTTTCGGCCATCAGTATCAGACTCTCGTCAGCCCGATTCGGCGCCAATTCGCCCTGGGAACGCCGCGCGAAGCGCACGATTGAGCGAGACGAAGCGACAGCGGAGCGGCGTTGGCGACTTCGCAAATCGTCATGAGAAGTCGCGGCGCCGTATGGCGTCTGCGCATCGCGACTCTCGCCCGTACGGCCGTGCGATCTTCCTTCGATCGCGCCAGCGCCGCCGGCCACGGGAATCAAGACGTCCGCGCTTGCCGCCGGCGGCGCAAAACCCCTCTCCTGTTCATGCTACGACATTCACACGTCTTTGAGAGCCTGAGCCGCGCGGAGGAGTCGATGTTTGCGAGCGAAGCGAGCAACCCGCGCAGCGGGCATGACATTGACGCCGAGCACGGATCAGGCACAACGAACCCGGCAGATTTCGAACTTGGATGTGTGAATCCGATAGCCCGTTCACGGGAGAGGGGCCGGGGCGAGGGCGCTTGCAGCTCAATCAGCCGGAGGCCGCATTACTCCGGCCGCGCGATCGCCTGGTGGTGCGCGTCGACGCCGATCCGGCCTCGCTCGAGGCCGTGGGTCTCGCCATCGCTGTGATAGACCAGCAGCACGGCGTTGGCGTGGGTCGGAACGTGCGTCAGCGTCATCGAGGCCGTGGCGCCGCCGTCCGCGCGAGCGACGAAGCTGTTGGTCAGCCCGGTCCCGTCCATCGGCGTGAAGCCGATCGGCTTCTGGTCGAAGTGGTTCTCGAACAGGCTGTAACGACCGTTCGGCCGCAGGCCGGCGAAGTTCGCTACGAGCGTGATCTTGCCGGCGTCGTCGGAGACGACGCCGCCGCCCGACGCGCCGAGCCACGCGCCGAGGTCGAACCCGAGCGGCTTGTCGAGCGCGGTGAACAGCGGCGTCGTCTTGGCGTCCTCGTCGACGCGGGCGGGACGAAGGCCGGCGGAATGCTTGATCCCTTGCGGGCCGACCGCCTCGGCGGCGGCGGGATCGTGTACGAAGACCTGCGGGTCGATCGGTTGCGGCTGCTTCGTCTCCTGAGAGAAGAACGCCGCGTGGGTGACGAAATTCATTTTGAGCGCCTCGGCGGCGAGGCCGCCGTTCGCCGAAAGCAACGTCGCCGCGCCGATCGCCAGCCCGATCGCCGCCGCCTTGGCCAATCCCCGAGACTTCACAATGACCCCTCGAGTTTGAGAACGCCGGCGACCTTCGCCGAGAACTCCGAGGCGCGCGTCGGCGATCGCCGACGCGGCGGCTCGGCGACGACGGTTCGCCAGCGAGGCGGCGATTGTTACGGGGGCGCGCAAATTCGATGATTGCTGCGGCCCGGGCGCGTTGCTCGTGAGACGAAACCGATGACGCTCTCACCTTTTCCATTCCCGCGAAAGCGGGAGTCCAGGCCCCCGCCGCATTCGTGGGCCGCGTCTGGACCCCTGCTTTCGCAAGTCGGCGGCGACCATCGGTCCGAAATGATTCATCCAGCGTCGGACTATCGCGGAGGACACCGTCACTCCACGCTCCGCGCGCAAATCTTCGACGTCGCACAGGCTCAGCGTGAACCGGAGGCGGAGCCAAATCGCCGCTGAACGATCTCGGGCGGGAAGCGGCAGCCGGCGTAGCTGATTTTCTTCATCCCGCTTGGCTACCGGGCCACCAAAGGGGCCGCAAGTCCGACGCGGCGTGACAATGCCCGCTAGTCGCGGTCGCCGCCAAAGCATGGCGAAAATTGAAGAGGGAAAATCTCTTGCCCAAAATCATCCAGGGCGCCAGATTCCGCGACGGCGTGGAGATCAAAGACGCCGCATGATCCGACCCATCGCCCAGATTCAAGCATAGCTTCCAGCACGGTCGTAAAACCCGTGTTTCAGTCAATGCAACCAAAGGACTCAGGATTTCGATGCACAAAACAGCATTGACATGTTTCGCAACGGCTTGGCTGACCGCCACCGTTCTGATTGCTGCCTCGCCTCTCATTCTGGCTTCAAGTCCAACCGAGGCGATGACAGCCTCCCAGAAAACCGGGCTCCCCTGCGCGGCGTGCCATGTGGGCGAGCCGCCGCGCGGGCGCAAATCACGTGCTGGCGCCCTCATCGAACTTACGCCGTTAGGCAAGGCATATCAGGCGAACGGGCAAAACTTACCCAAGGATTACAAGAAATATCTCGAGTGATAATCAACTGCGGTGCGTCGGGACCGGCAGAGGAAACCGGCCGTTTCGTGCGCGCAGGCGGATGGCGGAGACGCGCCATAAGCAGCGATTCGCCGGCGCTGCATCCATCGGCTCAGACCGGCTCGAACGGCATTGTCACGCCGCGTCGGACTTGCGGTCCCTTTGGTGGCCCGGTAGCCAAGCGGGATGAAGAAAATCAGCTACGCCGGCTGCCGCTTCCCGCCCGAGATCGTTCAGCGGCGATTTGGCTCCGCCTCCGGTTCACGCCGAGCCTGCGCGACGTCGAAGATTTGCGCGCGGAGGGTGGAACGACGGTGTCCTACGCGATAGTCCGACGCTGGATGAATCATTTCGGACCGATGGTCGCCGCCGACTTGCGAAAGCGCCGGCCCAAGCCTCACACGACGTGGCGTCTTGACGAGGTCTATCTGAAGATCGACGGCCGCATGGTCCATCTCTGGCGCGCCGTCGACGCCATTGTTGCGCGCCACGCCGGTCATTGCCGCGCCAAAGCGTCCGAGACCCGGATCAGCGACATTTCCTGTCGATAGCGACATTTCCTTTCTGAAAATCTGCAATCTTGTTATACTGCCTGTTGTCGTCTCGAGCGCCTGCGGAGCCTCGGGAGTTGGAGCCGCGCCGGGTCGAGACGGGAGACGGCGCGAAGGCGCCGAGAAATTCGGAGAAACGCGATTCCGGCTCGACTGACCGATAACCCCTTGATTTCCCACGAAACGGCCAAGGAAAAAACTTGGAAATCCTTGGAAAAGCTTGGAATTTCCTTGGAATTTCCTTGGAAAAGTTTGGAAATTCCTTGGAATGGCTTGGAAAACTTTGCAGCGTGCGAGCGCCCCCTAAAGCGCCCTCGCCCTGACCTTCTCCGCCTTGCCCGCCCAGAGCCGGTTGCGCAGCGGCAGACCGAAGGGTTCGGCTTCGATCTCGAAGACGTCGCCCTTTTGCGTCTTGATCCCGTCGCTGAAGGAGAGCGTCGCCGTGCCGAAGAAATGCACGTGGACGTCGCCGGGGCGGCGGAACAGGCGGTATTTGAAATGATGCGCCTCGAGGTTGGCGATCGAATGCGACATGTTCTGCTCGCCCGACAGGAACGGCTTTTCCCAGACGACCTCCTTGCCGCGCCGAATGCGCGAGACGCCGCGCACGTCGGCGGGGAGGTCGCCGACCAGCAGCTCCGGCCCGAGGCTCGACGGGCGTAGCTTGGAATGGGCGAGGTAGAGATAGTTCTGGCGCTCCATGGCGTGATCGGAGAACTCGTTGCCGAGGGCGAAGCCGACGCGAACGGGCGCGCCCTCGGCGTCGATCACGTAGAGGCCGACGACCTCCGGCTCCTCGCCGCCGTCGAGCGCGAAGCTCGGGCTGACGAGATCGCCGCCCGGCGCCACCAGCGTCGAGCCGTCGCCCTTGTAGAACCATTCCGGCTGGACGCCCGCCGCGCCGCGCTCGGGCTTGCCGCCTTCGAGGCCTAATCTGAACATGCGCATCGAGTCGGTGAGCGCGGCGGGATCGGCGAGGTTCTTGTGCATCTTGTCGCGCCCCTCGGCGGAGCCGAGGTGCGTGAGGCCGGTGCCGGTGACGGTGAGATGCGCGGGATCCGGGCAGTCGATGGGCAGGAGAACGCGCTTCTGCTTGAGCGCGGCGGCAAGATCGACCGGCTTGCCGACGCCGCGCTCGGCGATGAGCTTGCGCAGCGGCGCGCCCGCTTCGATCGCCTGATGCGCCAATTCCAGCGTCGTTCGCGCGCCCTTGACGAGGCGGCTTTCGCCGCGCGCCGTGACCACGAGCGCGCGCTTGCCGCTCTCGTCGACGATTTGAGCCAGTCTCATGCTTGGTCCCTGTTCGAAGCGCGAAGGCGCGCGATTGGCCGGAGGCGCGGGTTTGGTCGAGATCGCGAAGCGGCGCGCTCACATCGTGGCGCCGATGATCCACGGCACGAATTCCGCGTCGCCGTAGCCGAGCGCCTCGGACTTGGATTTTTCGCCCGAGGCGACGGCGAGAACCTTGTCGAAAATCTCCCGGCCCTTCTCGGCGATGGAAACGCCGTCGAGCACGTCGCCGCAATTGATGTCCATGTCCTCGCTCATGCGATTGTAGACGTCGCTGTTGGTGGCGAGCTTGATCGAGGGCGTCGGCTTGCAGCCGTAGGCCGAGCCGCGCCCGGTGGTGAAGGCGATGACGTTGGCGCCGCCCGCCACCTGGCCGGTCGCCGAAACCGGATCGTAGCCCGGCGTGTCCATGAAGACGAAGCCCTTGGCGGTCACCGGCTCGGCGTAGCGATAGACGCCGTTGAGGATCGTCGTGCCGCCCTTGGCGGCGGCGCCGAGCGATTTTTCCAGGATCGTCGTCAGCCCGCCCGCCTTGTTGCCCGGCGACGGGTTGTTGTTCATTTCGCCGCCGTTGCGCGCGCAATAGTCCTCCCACCAATGGATCAGGTCGATGAGCTTGCGGCCGATCTCGGGCGTCGCGGCGCGCCGCGTCAAAAGGTGCTCGGCGCCGTAGATTTCCGAGGTCTCCGACAGGATCGCCGCGCCGCCGTGGCTGACCAGGATGTCGGCCGCCGCCCCCAGCGCCGGATTGGCGGTGATGCCCGAATAGCCGTCCGAGCCGCCGCATTGCAGCGCCAACGTCAGTTCGCTCGCCGGCAGCGTCTCGCGTCGGGCGCGATCGACGATCGGCAGCATCGCCCCGATGCGCTCGAGCCCCGCTTCGACCGCCTTGCGCGTGCCGCCGCTGCCCTGGATCGTCAGGCTCTGGAAGAGGTCGCCCTCCTCGAGGCCGTGCTCGTCCTTCATCCGGCCGATCTGGAACACCTCGCAGCCGAGCCCGACCATCAACACGCCGCCCATGTTCGGATTGGCGGCGTAGCCCCACTGGGTGCGCGCCAGCGTTTCGAAGCCCTCGCCTTTCGAGGCCATGCCGCAGCCGGCGCCGTGGACCAGCGCGATGACGCCGTCGACATGGGGATAATCGGCGAGCATGCCGGAACGCTCGACCTCGCGCGCGATCAGTCGCGCCGCGGTCGCCGAGCAATTCACCGACGTCATGACGCCGAGATAATTGCGCGTCCCCGCCTTGCCGTTGGCGCGGCGATAGCCCTGGAACGTCGCCCGCCGTTCGACGGGCAGGATCTCCGTCGGCCGCGCGTCCTCGCAAAAGTGATAGTCGCGGGAAAAGTCGTGGACGGCGCAATTGTGCTCGTGCACCCATTGGCCGACTTCGATCGGCTTCGACGCGAAGCCGATGATCTGGCCGAACTTGCGGATCGGCGCGCCGGTCGCGATCGGCGCCGTCGCGATCTTGTGCCCCCTGGGGATGCGCTCGACCGCGACCGGGCAGGCGGTCGGCGCGTCGCCGGCGCGGATCTCGTCGATCGCCATCATCACGTTGTCGTCTGCGTTGAGGCGCAAAGCGCGGGGCCTGGTCATGGGCGTCAAGTCCTCGTCGACGGCCGCTCAGGCCGAAAACAGCGCGGGTCGTTCCCGCGCGAAGGCTTCGAAGTGTTCGGTCGTGCCGGCGAGATGACGATCCATCGCGGCGCGGGCGCCGGCGACGTCGCCCGCCGCGATCGCGTCCGCAATCGCCGAATGTTCGCTCAGGGTGAGGCGAATGCGCCCCGCCGGCGCCATGAGCATCCGGCGGACCCGCTCGAGATGGGCGCGCACGCCGTCGAGGATCTCGCCGCTGTGCTTCAAACGCAGATGCGTCGTCAACGCCTGATGGAACCCGACATCGAGCTCGTAGAACGCCTGCCGATCGCCGGCCTCGACCGCCTCGCGCTCGCGCGCGATGTTCTCGCAAAGCGCCTCGCGGCCCTCGCGCGTCAGGCGGCGCGCCGCCTCGGCGGCGATTTCGCTTTCCAGCGCCCGCCGTATGAACCAGCGCTCGCGCACGTCCTCGACCGAGATGCGCGAGACGAACGAGCCGTGTTGCGGTTCGATGACGACGAGCCCCTCGAAGGCGAGCCGGCTCACCGCCGCCGAAACCGGAAAGCGCGACACGCCGAGCCGCTCGCACAGCGCCAGCTTGTCGATCGGATCGCCCGGCTCGAGGTTTCCCGACAGGATCGCCTCCTTGAGCTCGCGGTAGACATGGTCCGCCTTGCTGTTGACGCGCTCCCCCATGATTCCTTTCGACCCCGGCGCCCGATTCCGAGGCGTCGACCGCGCGCCTCTTCCCGGCTGACATGTTAGAGGCTAGAGAGACTGCGGGCCGCCGTCAATTGCTTACACGCGCCAGGGAGCGGGACGCCGATGACGACTTTGCATTTGACCGAGGCGACGACGCTGCCGTCCGACGGCTACGCCGGCGCTTTGTGCGCTCGCGTCTGGCGGCCCGACGTCGCGGGCCCTTCGATCGTCGCCCTGCGCGCGGGCGGAGCGTTCGACATCAGCGCGCAATTTGCGACCATGCGCGATCTGTGCGAGGCGCCCGATCCGGCGGCGGCGGCGCGGGCCGCGCCGGGGGAAAGGCTGGCCTCGCTCGCCGAAATTCTCGCCAACACGCCGCCGGAAGCGCGCGATGCCGCCAGGCCCTGGCTGCTGGCGCCCATCGATCTCCAGGCGATCAAGGCGGCGGGCGTCACGTTCGCGGCTTCGATGATCGAGCGCGTCATCGAAGAGCGCGCGCGCGGCCAGAGCGCCGCCGCCGCGGCGATTCGCGCCGAAATGACTCGGCTCGTCGGCGCCGACCTTTCGACGCTTGCGCCCGGCTCGCCGGCGGCGATGCGCCTGAAGCAAGCGCTGATCGCCGAGGGCGCGTGGTCGCAGTATCTGGAGGTCGGCATCGGGCCGGACGCGGAAATCTTCACCAAGAGCCAGCCGATGTCCGCCGTCGGCGCGGGCGCCGACGCCGGTTTCCACAGCGCCTCGGCCTGGAACAATCCCGAGCCGGAGGTCGTGCTCGCGATCTCCTCCAAGGGCGCGATCGTCGGCGCGACGCTCGGCAACGACGTCAACTTACGCGACTTCGAAGGCCGCTCGGCGCTGCTGCTGGGCAAGGCCAAGGACCAGAACGCGAGTTGCGCCGTCGGCCCGTTCCTGCGCTACTTCGATGCGACGTTCGGCCTCGACGACGTGCGCGGGGCCGAGGTGAATTTGCGCGTCGAAGGGGAGGACGGCTATTTGCTCGAAGGCGGCTCGTCGATGGCGCGGATCAGTCGCGATCCCGCCGACCTCGCCCGCCAGTTGATGGGCGCCTCGCATCAATATCCCGACGGCGCGGCGCTGTTCCTGGGCACGATGTTCGCGCCCGTCGCCGATCGCGACGCGCCGGGCAAGGGCTTCACCCACAGTCCCGGCGACATCGTCGCCGTCAGCGCCGACAAGCTCGGGCGGCTGACCAACCGGATGCGGCATTGCCAGGATTGCCCGCCGTGGGATTTCGGCGTCGGCCGTCTCATGCGCAATCTCGCTCGTCGAGGCTTGATTTGAGACGGCGAACCGGACAGCATTCGCAAAACTTTCGAGGGTGGCATGAAAGAGATCCATAAGAACTACATCGCGGGCGAGTGGCTCAAGGGCGAGAGCGCGACGCGCGACGTCAACCCATCCGACTCCAGCGACGTCGTCGGCCTCTATGCGCAAGCGAACGCCGCTCAGCTCGACGCCGCGGTCGCCGCGGCCCGCGCCGCGTTCCCCGCCTGGTCGCGCACGACGCCGCAGGAGCGCCACGACATTCTCTCGCGCGTCTCCAGCGAGATCGCGGCGCGGCGCGACGAACTCGGCCAGCTCTTGGCGCGCGAAGAAGGCAAGACGCTCGCGGAAGCGATCGGCGAAGTCGGCCGCGCCGCGCAGATCTTCGACTTCTTCGCCGGCGAGGCTTTACGCGTTCCCGGCGAGAAATTCCCCAGCGTGCGTCCGAACGTCGACATCGAAGTGACGCGCGAACCGGTCGGCGTCGTCGGCGTCATCTCGCCGTGGAATTTTCCCATCGCCATCCCCGCCTGGAAGATCGCGCCGGCGCTCTGTTACGGCGATTGCGTCGTCTTCAAGCCGGCCGACCTCGTGCCGGGCTCGGCGCACGCCCTCGCCGAAATCATCGTTCGCGCCGGCGTTCCCAAAGGCGCGTTCAACCTCGTCATGGGGCGCGGCTCGTCGGTCGGCCAGGCGATGCTCGAAAATCCTCGCGTCGACGCGATCACCTTCACCGGCTCGGTGGCGACCGGGCGCAAGGTGGCGGCCGCCTGCGCGGTCGCGATGCGCAAGTTCCAGCTCGAGATGGGCGGCAAGAATCCGCTTGTCGTGCTCGACGACGCCGATCTCAAGACGGCGGTCGAATGCGCGGTCAACGGCGCGTATTTCTCCACCGGCCAGCGCTGCACCGCGTCGTCGCGGCTGATCGTCACGCAGGGGATCTACGCGCGTTTCGCCGAGGCGCTCGCCGAGCGGATGCGCGCCCTCGTCGTCGACGACGCGCGCAAACCGGGCGTGCACATCGGTCCCGTCGTCGACCAAACCCAGCTCGACCAGGACCTCGCCTACGTCCGCATCGGCCGAGACGAGGGCGCCAAGCTGGCGCTCGGCGGCGAGTTGCTCAATCGCGCCACGCCGGGGTTCTATATGGCGCCGGCGCTGTTCGTCGACGCCGACAATGGCATGCGCATCGCCCGCGAGGAGATCTTCGGCCCCGTCGCGGCGATGATCCCGGCGCGCGACTACGACGACGCGCTGGCGCTCGCCAACGACACCGAGTTCGGCCTCTGCGCCGGCATCTGCACGACCAGCCTCAAATACGCGTCGCATTTCAAGCGCAACGCGGAGGCCGGCATGACGATGGTCAACCTGCCGACGGCCGGGGTCGACTACCACGCGCCCTTCGGCGGCCGCAAAGGCTCGAGTCTGGGCTCGCGCGAGCAGGGCCGCTACGCCGCAGAATTCTACACCACGGTCAAGACCGCCTACACGATGGCGTGAAGCTGAGAGACAACAGGGGCGGCGGCGGCATGATCCTCATCTCCGGCGAGGCGTTGATCGACCTCATTCCCGATCCCGACAAGGACGGCCGCTACGACGCCGTGCTCGGCGGCTCGCCCTACAACGTCGCGATCGGGCTCGGGCGGCTCGGCGCGCCGACGTCGTTCGTGTCGCGCATTTCGGCCGACGCCAACGGCGAAAACCTCGCCGCGGCGCTGACGAGGGACGGCGTCGATCTCTCCCTGATCGCGCGCGACGCCAGGCCGACGCCGCTCGCCTTCGTCATGCGCGGGACGGCGCAGACCGGCTCGCGCTATTCCTTCTACCTCGACGCGACCGCGTTCGACGGTCGTTGGCCGTTCCCGCTCCTCTGGCCCGATGGCGCCCGGCACCTGCACGTCGGTTCGATCGCCGCCGTCGATCCGCGCCACGGCGAGAGTGTGGTCGCGGCGCTACGTCTGGCGCGAGCGCGGGCGACGACCAGCTTCGACCCGAACATCCGCCCGCTGGTGACGCCGGGTCGAGGCAGCGTGGTCGCGCTGGTCGAGCGGCAGGTTTCGCTCTCCAGCGTCGTCAAGGCGAGCGAGGAAGATCTGGAATGGCTCTACCCAGACCGCGCGATCGAGACGACGCTCGAGCAATGGGCGCGGCTCGGCCCGAGCTTTTGCGTGGCGACGCTCGGCGATCGCGGCGCCGTCGCCTTTCTCGGCGACCGGCGGCTGACGGTCGCGGCGCCGAAGGTCGAGGTCGTCGACACCGTCGGCGCCGGCGACAGCTTCATGTCCTCGCTGCTCGCCGCGATGGATCGCGACGGCGCGCTCGGCGCGGGCGCCCCGGCGCCGAGCGTCGATCGGCTCGAGGCCTGGCTCGCCTTCGCCGCGACGGCCTCGGCGATCACCTGCACGCGCAAGGGCTCCGATCCGCCGACGGCCGCGCAAGTGGCCGAATATGAGAAGTTTTGAATATTCGACATCGGACGTTTGGCTATTCGACCTTGGACGAAGGGCGAAGACGAAGGTCGTTGCGGACCCGCGGCGAGGGGGCTAAAAGACGCGCGGCGAACTGCAACGGGACGTGCAACGATGGCCTCGGGCGAATCGACTTCGGCTCCTTCCCCATCCCGCCCGTTGTCGCCGCACTTGGGCATCTATCGCCTGACCCTGACGATGATCATGTCGGGGACCCATCGCATCACAGGCATGGGACTCCCCCTCGGCGTCCTGCTGCTGGCGTGGTTCCTGATCGCCGCGTCGATGGACGCGTCCGCCTTCTCTTATTTTTCCGCCTTCATCCAATCGATCATCGGCCGGCTGGTGCTGTTCGGATTCACCTGGGCCCTGTTTCATCACATGCTTGGCGGCGTTCGCCACCTGATCTGGGACACCGGCCGCGGCATGGATCATCCCGAACGCGAGCAACTGGCGCAGGCGACGTTGATCGGCGGCGTCGCTCTGACGCTGCTCGCCTGGGCCATCGGCTACGCCGTTCGATAAGGGAGGGGCCGCCATGGCCAATGTCGGCAGGAGTATGCGCACGCCGCTGCGGCGCGCGCGCTATTTGGGTTCGACGCACGAGGGGACCCAGGAGAATTGGCGCGTCCACGTGACGTCCGTGGCGCTCATCCCGCTCACCTTCGGGTTCGTCTGGCTCGTGCTGACCTTGCTGCACAAGGATTACAACGGCGTCCGCGCCGAGCTGGGCAACCCGCTGCCGGCGATCCTCATCCTGCTCTTCGTGCTCGTCGGCATCTACCACATGCAGTTCGGCCTGCGCTCGATCATCCTCGATTACGTGCACGGCCACGCCCGCGAATGGGCGTTGCTGGCCAACATCTTCTTCTCCGCGGCGCTGGCCCTAACCTGCGTTTATGCGGTGGTGCGCATCATCTACCCCTGAAAGATCCTCAAGAAGGCTCCACACGCATGGCGACCAACGGCTCCAACGGCGCAAGCGCGCCCGCGCTTGGGCAAAAGGCCTATCCGATCACCGACCATACTTTCGACGTCGTCGTGGTCGGCGCGGGCGGGGCGGGCTTGCGCGCCAGCGTCGGCTGCGCGCAGGCGGGGCTGCGCGTCGCTTGCATCTCCAAGGTGTTCCCGACCCGCTCGCACACCGTGGCGGCGCAAGGCGGCATTTCCGCCGCGCTCGGCAACATGGGGCCGGACGACTGGCGCTGGCACATGTACGACACCGTCAAGGGCTCGGACTGGCTCGGCGATCAGGACGCGATCGAGTATCTCTGCCGCAACGCGTCCGCCGCCGTCTACGAGCTCGACCACTGGGGCGTGCCGTTCTCGCGCACCGAGGAGGGCAAGATCTATCAGCGACCGTTCGGCGGTATGACGACGGAATTCGGCAAGGGCACGGCGCAGCGCACCTGCGCGGCCGCCGACCGCACCGGTCACGCGATGCTGCACACGCTCTACGGCCAGGCGCTGAAGGCGAAGTGCGAATTCTTCATCGAATATTTCGCCATCGACCTGATCCGCGACGCCGAAGGCAAGGTGCGCGGCCTCGTCTGCCTGAAGATGGACGACGGCACGATCCACCGCTTTCGCGCCCAGACGACGATCCTCGCCACCGGCGGCTACGGCCGCATCTACTTCTCCGCGACGTCGGCGCACACCTGCACCGGCGACGGCAACGGCATGGTGCTGCGCGCCGGACTCGCGCTGCAGGACATGGAGTTCGTGCAGTTCCACCCGACCGGCATCTACGGCGCGGGCTGCCTCATCACCGAAGGCGCGCGCGGCGAAGGCGGCTATCTCGTCAATTCCGCCGGCGAGCGCTTCATGGAGCGCTATGCGCCCTCGGCCAAGGACCTCGCCTCGCGCGACGTCGTCAGCCGCGCGATGACGGTGGAGATTCGCGAGGGGCGCGGCGTCGGCAAGCTCAAGGACCATATCTTCCTGCACCTCGACCATCTCGACCCCAAGGTGCTGCACGCGCAGCTGCCCGGCATTTCCGAGAGCGCGCGCATCTTCTCCGGCGTCGACGTGACCAAGGAGCCGATCCCGGTGCTGCCGACCGCCCATTACAACATGGGCGGCATCCCGACGAACTATCACGGCGAGGTCCTCACCAAGGTCGGCGCCGACCCCGACTCGATCGTTCCCGGACTGATGGCGCTCGGCGAGGGGGCCTGCGTTTCGGTGCACGGCGCCAACCGGCTCGGCTCCAACTCGCTGATCGACATCGTCGTGTTCGGGCGCGCCGCCGGCCTGCGCGCGGCGGAGACCCTCAAGCCCGGCGACCGGCAGCCCGATCTGCCCAAGGACAGCGCCGATTACGCGCTCGCGCGCCTCGATAAGTTCCGCCACGCCAGCGGCGGCACGCCGACGGCGACGCTTCGCGTGAACATGCAGCGCGTGATGCAGAGCCATTGCGCCGTGTTCCGCACCGGCGAAACGCTCGCCGAAGGCAAGACCCTGATCGAGCAAGCCTGGCGCGCCGGCGCGGACGCGCACGTCAGCGACCGCTCGCTGATCTGGAACTCCGACCTCATCGAGACGCTCGAATACGACAACCTCATCGTTCAGGCCGTCGTCACCATGGAGGGCGCCGCCAACCGCCTGGAGAGCCGCGGCGCGCACGCGCGCGAGGATTATCCCAAGCGCGACGACCCCAACTGGATGAAGCACACGCTCGCCTGGATCGACCCGGACAAATACGCGGTCAGGCTCGACTACCGGCCGGTGCACGCCTTCACGATGACCGACGACATCGCCTACATCGAGCCGAAAGCGCGGGTGTATTGAGGCGCCGGCCCCTTCGTGCGACGCCGCGCCCTAGGCCGCGATCGAGCCTCTTTCGCCGATCGATGACGCCCGTCGCCGTCTCGCCCCAGAGACCCGGCGCCGCAGAGCGGCGCAGCTCGATCGACGAGACGGAGAGACCGACGCCACGGGGATCTCGCGTTCGCCGCGACAAATTCTTGACGAGAACAGACAGTGAACATAATATCATCGCGAGGCTTCCGGAGACCGCATCCATGCGCTTCGCACGACATTTCCGCCTGTCCGATGCCCCTGGCGCGGGCGTTCGCTGCGATGAAAACGGCGCGTTCGTCGGCGACACGCCGCTGCTGGAGCGCGTCGCCGACCCGGGCCGCCGCGACGCATGGCGACCGCGGCCGCTCGCCGAACTCGATCGCGACCTCGGCAAAGCTTACGGCCTGCCAGTCTCGTTCGCCGCCAAACTCGGCGGCCTGGCGAGCGTCGCCCGCGCGCTCGACCGCGGCGACGTCGCCCACGCGCAGGTGGCGACTCTTTTGCTGCAACTCCCCGATCCGTTGGCGACGGCGAGCGCCACACGACCGACGAACGTGATTCCCGATCCCCCGGACCGTGGCGGACCCGGCGATTCGCCCGACATAAGAGATTCTGGAGCGAACGCGGCCGCGCGGTTCGACGCGGGCGACGCGTTGAACGGCGACCGCCAAGGCGCTTCAGAAAAGTACAATCGTAACCACGACGAACACGGTCGCTTCGCGACGGCGAGCGGCGCGGTCATACCCGGCGCGAGCCGGAACAAGTCGCCCAAAGGAAACGCCGCGGCATCCGGCGGCGGCAAACGGACGGAAACGAACGTCGGCCACGCCGACGCGAACTCGACGCGCGTGAGCGGCGACGACGACCCGGGTGGCGTCGAGCGTGTCTCACTCAATCTCCTCACCTGCCGCGACGCTTTCCGAGCGTGCGCTCAGATCGCTGCGTTTCAGCGGCCGGGCCTCATCTCGGGCTGCATGGCCGCCCTTAGCGTCTGCAAGAGCACGGGCCTTCCGACAATTTTCGGGCCGGGAATTGTGGGACAACAATAGGAGCTTGCGATGGCGTCCCCTCCGGACAGTTGGAAGGAAAGCGACCAAGTCGCCTTTTCCCGCGTGCCTGACCTCTACGACGACGAAGATTTCGACGGCTGCTTGATCGCCGCGAGCGATCTCCTGGAGCGCGCCAAGAGCGTGGGGCAAGCGGGAGTCTATCGGGTCCTGATCGAATTCATCCGCCAAAGCGCGGACCGGCTCGCCTCGGCTGGCGCGGATCGCAAGGCGGCGCCGGCCTGCTCTTTCTGCGGTCAGACCGAGCCCGACGTGCGTCTCGGCGCCGGGCCGTCAGTGTTCATCTGCGACCACTGCGTGGGGTTGTTCGCCACCCTTTGGAGAGACCCCCGGTCCCCGTGAGCGGCGATTGGCCGTCGCCGGAAGCCAGTGCGAGCGCGGCGGCGGCGTCCTGTTCCGCCGATTTCGACCCGCATCATCCCAATTGCTCACCTGTTCGCTGTTGACGAGCGAGCGGACTTTGTTTCACAACGCTCGCGGCCGCGGCGCGACGATCCCGCGGCGCCGCGCTTGTGATCGCGGCCCGTCGCGCTGGCTGACAGGATGAAGCGATGGTCCAATTCAACCTCCCCAAGAATTCCCGCCCGACGCCGGGCAAGACCTGGCCGAAGCCGGCGAACGCCAAGAACCTGAGGGAGTTCCGCATCTATCGCTGGAACCCGGACGACGGCGTCAATCCGCGCATCGACGTCTTCTGGGTCGACCGCGACGACTGCGGCCCGATGGTGCTCGACGCGCTGATCTGGATCAAGTCCAAGGTCGACCCGACGCTGACCTTCCGCCGCTCCTGCCGCGAAGGCGTGTGCGGCTCCTGCGCGATGAACATCGACGGCGTCAACACGCTCGCCTGCACCGGCTACATCGACGAAATCGACGGCCCGGTGAAAATCTATCCGCTGCCGCATCTGGAGGTGGTCAAGGACCTCGTGCCCGACCTCGCCATCTTCTACGCGCAGCACGCCTCGATCGAGCCGTGGCTGAAGACGACGTCGCCGACGCCGCAGAAGGAATGGCTCCAGACGCCGGAGGACCGCGCCGATCTCGACGGGCTCTACGAGTGCATCCTGTGCGCCTCGTGCTCGACCTCGTGCCCGAGCTATTGGTGGAACGGCGAGCGCTATCTCGGCCCGGCGATCCTTTTGCAGGCCTATCGCTGGCTGATCGATTCGCGCGACGAGGCGACGGGCGAACGGCTCGACTATCTCGAGGACACGTTCCGCCTCTATCGCTGCCACACGATCATGAACTGCTCGAAGACCTGCCCGAAGAACCTCAACCCCGCCAGGGCGATCGCGCGGATCAAGGGGATGCTGGTCGACCGGCGAGCTTGAGGCTGCCGGCTCAGCCGCCCTTCGCCAATCCCTGCTCGATCGCGCGGAGTTGCGCGTCGAACAGCGAGCTGGTGAAATCGACGAAGTCGCGCGACGCCTCGCGGATCAGCGACAGCGGCGTCGGCCGGCGCGCGGTCAGGCGGCCGGTCATCTGGTTTTCCTCGAACGAGAAGTGCGTCTTGAACTTGGCGGCCAGGCGCATCATGCCGACGTTGTCCGGCATGCAGACAATTTCGACCGTCTCGACGCCGTGATTGCTCGCCGCGCTCAGGATGCGCCGGAACAGTTGCTCCCCGACGCCGCGTCGGCGGTAGGGCGCTTCGACGCTGAAAGCCGCCTCGGCGTGGATATGGCGCTGGAAAGGCGCCTGCTCGGTCCAGATCGCCTCGCTCGAGCGCAATTCCCCCGCGCCGTGCATATGGCCGCCGACGAAGGCGCCGAACACGAGGTCGCCCTGGCCGAAGCAGCTCTCCGCGTAATGGGCGATGAATTCGTCCGACATGCCGCCGCCGAACCGCTGATGGCGGCTGTTCTCGTCCAGCCGCAACAGATGGTCGCGAAACTCGGGCATGTCGGCAGGCCAGAGCCGCCGAATTTCCACCGAGGGGTGCGTAGAACTCGCCATGATGTCACCTTCGAATCAGCAACCCTGGCGTCTCGACCCGGCCGGGATATTGTGCACCGCAGCAAGAAATTCAAGCCCGGCTGCCGCGCCAAGTTCCCGCGCCATGCCTCTCGAGGGCCTGGCGGCGCCCTCATACGCGAAACTCGTCGAACGTTTCTGATATGCCTCAAACGTGTAGAAGTCGTGAAATCGGCGCCGCGACGGCGATCCCGGCGCGTCGAGCCCGTCGGCGGCGTCAAGGCCCTCGCGCATCGGGGTTTCCGCCTTCGAGGTGGAATTTTACTCATTTTTCATTAACCGTTGGCAGGGTTACAAGGTTGAGCGCGGGCGGCAAGCCGGAGAGTCGGATTTTCGCCCGGATCGCGGTCCAAGGACCGCGCGAGAGAAGCGAGAGAAAAATCGCCGGCGCCTGTTGCAATCGTCGAAGGAAATCACGCTATGCCGCCTGCCGCGCCCCATGCCGCCCGCACTTTCGCCGCAGCGCTCGGCGTTTTCCTGGCGTTCGCCGCGTGGAGCGCCGCGGCGGCGACCAAGCCTTCGGACAAGGAGAAGAACCCGCCGCCGGCCGCCAAGCCGGCGCTGGTGGGGACCTACGGCGACTGGAGCGTCTTCCAAAGCCAGTCCGGCAAGGACCGCATCTGCTACACGCTCGCCCAGCCCAAGGACCGGGCCCCCGCCGACCTCAAGCGCGATCCCGCCTACGCCTTCATTTCCGAGCGGCCGGCCGAAGGCGTGCATAACGAGGTCTCCTTCATCATGGGCTTCGACGTGGCAAGCCCGTCGGCGGCGGCCGACGCGAAGGAGGCCAAGGAGCCCAAGGACAAGAAAAAGGACAAGAAACCTGGAAGCGAGCCGATCGCCCCGATCGCGATCATTGGCGACGCGACGTTCGATCTGTTGCCCAAGGGCGCCGACCTCTGGGTCAAGAACGCCGCCAAGGAGAGCGATCTGATCGCGGAAATGCGCAAGGGCGCCAAGCTCGAGATCAAGGCCGCCTCGAAGAAGGGCAACGTCACCACCGACACCTATTCGCTCGCCGGCTTCGGCATGGCGATCGACCGGGCGATGAAGGACTGCCCGACCCGCTAGCGCGCGCGGCGGCCTGCCTGATGCAGGAGACGGCGCGCCGCGCGCTGGAGGTGCGCGACATCGCCGAGGACGCCGACAACGAGCCGTGAGGCGGTTTCCGTTTGATCCGCTCGCGTAACCCAGGCGATGGGAAGGGGATGCGCTCGAGAACCCGCGCTGTCTCCCCCGCCGGGCCCCGGCCCCTCCAAGCCTTTGCACGCCAAGCCAAAGATTTCCAAATTTGCGGCCTTTTTCTCCAAACATTTCCAAAGATTCCTTCGTCCATTTCATGGGAAATCAAAGGCTTGCTGGAGCGAAAAGCGAATTTTTGTTTTTCCGCAAATTTTTGGCGCCCGTCTCGCATCGAAAGCATCCGCGCTGCCCGGCCGGCAGGGCGGCGAACATCTGACGAATAGCACGATTTTCGTTTTTCAGAAACGTAATGTTCGGTTCAATGTTGGGGTCCGGGAGCGCGTCCGTGCTCATGGCTTGCCGAATCCGCGTTCTCATCGACGGGAAGGCGTACGCGGCGGCGCGCGTCGGCTAGCAGCGGCCATTCGCCGCGCCCCCGTTTCGCCCTGCGCGCCTCGACGGCGGACGGCAAATCTCGGACGCCGCAAGGGCGCATGCGGGGGATACGACATGAAACGCATCGGGTTGAGCGCGATCCTCGTCGGCGCGCTGGCGATCGCCGGCGCTCAGGCGCAGGATTCCGGCCCTTCGCCGAACGCCAGCGAGCGCGGCTGGATCGCCGGGTGCCTGAAGAAGAGCGCCGACAGCGTCAAGGCCCAGGGCTGCGTCGGAAGCGTCCTCGGCGCTTGTCTCGGCGCCGAAGACGCGCCCAAGTCGATCAAGCCCTCCGACCTCAACGGCCATCCCCGCAGTTGCGCGCCGGTCGAGCAGAAGATCTGGGACGACCTTCTCAACCGCTGGTACGGCGAGACGGCGAAGAAAATTTCCGCGGCGGCGGTCGATAAATTGCGCGCCGCCCAGCGCGCCTGGATCGCCTATCGCGACGCGAGCTGCGCGGCCGTCGGCGCGCTGCACGGTTTTCCGCTCGGCGACGACAACGAGGCGACCTGCCTGATGGAGGAGACAGCGCACCGCGCGCTGGAGATGCGCGACCTCGCGAGCGACGACTACGACCAGTGAGGCGGGGCGGGCGACGGGACGCTTCGCTGTCCCGCGCCTTCGCCCCCGCCGGCGCGTTAGGCCGGAGCCGGAGAATTTCGCGGCGCGCGAATTGCGGACGGTCGACGACGCCCCTGCGCTGCGAATGCGACGCCGCTACGCCGCGACGCCGTGGACCAGACACCAGACCCAGGGACACGAACCCAGCGAGGCGTTCTCGCACTTCAAGTAAGAGCACCGCCGCAAGGCCTCTTCGCCGGCGCGGTCGTCGTCTTCGGCGACGCCGTACGCATTGAAGCCTCGACGCCAATTTTCGTGGAACCCGGTGCCTTCGGGATAGGGGTTGCTCTGCGCAGGCAGGCCGCAGGCGGCCGCCAGCAAGCCTTCGTTGTAAAAGCCGCCGCTGTCCACGCCCCCTCCTGTTGTTGTCTTATTGCGGGCAAAAAACACCCCTCGCGCCCCGCCAGGATTTGCGACAGCGCAACGACGGAAACATCTTTCTGGAATCAGGCAAGAATTTGGCGCGCGCTATACGAATTCGTAATCGTGGCGCACGTCGGATTGCGTGTCGTTCGCCGCGGCCGGCGTGCCGTTCGGACCGGGCGCAACCGAGGCAAACGTCCGGGCGTGGCGCTTGTAGACGCGACCGCTGGTCGCGTCCGGCGCGTGAGCGCCTCGTTCCCGGCGGCATCGAGGCGACGGAACGAGCGCGGCCGGCGGCCTAAGGGAGTCGCACATCTCGGCGAAGCCTGCGGCCAATCCCCCGGCCCCTCACCCAACCTCTCCCCGTAAGCGGGGAGAGGAGCGCGCGGCGCTCTTCTTCTCCTCTCCCCGCTTGCGGGGAGAGGCAGGGTGAGCGGCGGGGCGAGTTTCCGCGCTGTCGCCAAGATGTGTGTATGCATTAGGCCAGCGGCCGCGCCTGCAACGCCTTCCCACCGACCCGCCGCCCTTCCCCTTCCCCTTCCCCTTCCCCTTCCCCTACCCCTTCCTCGCCGCAATGAAATAATTCACTCCCAGATCCCGCGACAGCCGCCACTCCCCGCGCAGCGGATCGTAGCTGATCCCCCGCCGCTGCGTCTCCTTCAGGCCCGCGGCGCGCAGGGCGGCGGCGAGTTCGTCGGGGGTGACGAACTGCTCCCAGTGGTGGGTGCCGGGGGGGAGCCAGCGCAGCACGTATTCGGCGCCGAGGATCGCCAGCGCGAAGCTCTTCAAGGTGCGGTTGAGCGTCGCGGCGGCGAAGAGGCCGCCGGGCTTCAGCAGCGAGGCCGCGGCGGCGACGAAGGCCGGGACGTCGGCCACGTGCTCGACGACCTCCATCGCCAGCACCACGTCGAAGCGCTTGCCCTCCTTCGCCAGGTCCTCGACTGTGCCGGCGCGATAGCTGACCTTAGCGCCGGTCGCCGCGGCGTGGGCGCGCGCGATTTCGATCGAGGTCGGCGCGGGATCGAGGCCGACGACCTCGGCGCCCAGGCGCGACAGCGGCTCGGAGAGAAGCCCGCCGCCGCAGCCGACGTCGAGCAGGGTGAGGGCGGCAAGCGGCGGCTCGCCGCCGCCGCCGGAATGGCGGACATGCGCCGCGATCGTGTCGCGCAGCCAGGCGAGCCGGGTCGGGTTCAGCCGATGCAGGGGCGCCATCGGGCCGTTCGGGTCCCACCAGTCGTCGCCCAGCGCGTCGAAGCGCCGGACTTCCTCGTCGATGACGCTTCGATCGGCGTTCGCGGCGGCCATGAGAAGAACCCTTTCCGATCGTCGGCCGTCGCCGAACGGCGGCCCCCTTCCCGCCTTGCGGGGGAAGGTGTCGGGCGAAGCCCGACGGATGAGGGGTTGCTTCAGCATGAACTCGGCTCGCCGCGCGCCAGCCGAAACAACCCCTCATCCGGCCCTCGCTGACGCGAGGGCCACCTTCCCCCGCAAGGGGGGAAGGGGCGCCTCCTTTTGGAGGCGTTGACCGCCCCCGGAAGCGCCTTTATACGCGCGCCACGACGGCGGCGCGAGCCGCTTTCGCACGATCTCTCCGCTCCCGGAATCCTCATGGCGCGTCTGGTGATGAAGTTCGGCGGCACGTCCGTCGCCAACGTCGAACGCATCCGCAACGTCGCGCGCCACGTCAGACGCGAGGTCGAGGCCGGAAACGATGTCGCGGTCGTCGTCTCCGCGATGTCGGGCAAGACCAACGAGCTCGTCGCCTGGTGCCGCGAGGCGGCGCCGGTCTACGACGCCGCCGAATACGACGCGGTCGTCGCTTCGGGCGAACTCGTCACCGCCGGCCTGCTGGCGATTGTGCTCAAGGCCATGGGGTTTTGCGCGCGCTCGTGGCAGGGCTGGCAGATCCCGCTTCTCACCGACGACGCGCACGGGGCGGCGCGCATCGACGGCATCGACGGCAAGAACATCATCGACGGCTTCGCGCGCGGCGAAATCGCGGTCGTCGCCGGCTTTCAGGGGATTCATGCGCCGAGCGGCCGGGTGACGACGCTCGGGCGCGGCGGCTCCGACACCTCGGCGGTGGCGCTCGCCGCGGCGCTCAAAGCCGACCGCTGCGACATTTACACCGACGTCGACGGCGTCTACACCACCGACCCGCGCGTCGTGCCCAAGGCGCGCCGCCTCGACAAGGTGTCGTTCGAGGAAATGCTCGAGATGGCCTCGCTCGGCGCCAAGGTGCTGCAGGTGCGCTCGGTCGAAGTGGCGATGGTGCACAAGGTCAAGCTCTACGTGCGCTCGTCCTTCGACGATCCGGCCGATCCGAAACAGGGCACGTTGATTTGCGACGAGGAGGACATCGTGGAACAGCAGGTTGTGACCGGCATCGCCTTTTCGCGCGACGAGGCGCAGATCACCCTGCGCAACGTCGCCGACAAGCCCGGCGTCGCGGCGGCGATCTTCGTTCCCCTCGCCGAGGCCAGCGTCAACGTCGACATGATCATCCAGGTCGTCTCCGACGACACCACGACGACCGACATCACCTTCACCGTGCCGACCGCCGAATTCGACCGCGCCAAGGCGATCCTCGAGCAGCGCCGCGAGGCGATCGGCTATTCGGCGCTGCACGGCGCGCCCGACGTCGTCAAGATTTCCGCGATCGGCATCGGCATGCGCAGCCACTCCGGCGTCGCCGCGCGCGCCTTCAAGGCGCTCGCCGAAAAGGGCGTCAACATCCGCGCGATCACCACCTCGGAGATCAAGTTCTCCATGCTGATCGACGAGCCCTACACGGAACTGGCGGTGCGCACGCTGCACGCGCTCTACGGGCTCGACGCCAAGGGGTGAGCGCCCCTTCCCTGCGTCGCGTTGACGCAGGTCAAGGTCAAATCTCGCTCCGCGCGATAACCTTTTTAGGTTGCCCATAACGCGAATGGAGATTGCCATGGGCGCGGTGAACAGTCCCAGTCAGCCACCGAGCGCGATCGCCGTCAGCGCCGACGCGGTTCAAGACAGCATCGCCAGGTCGATCCTGGTCCCCAAGAAGATGCTCGAGGCGAACCTCAGGGCGGGGTCGGCGCTGCTGAACTTCGCCAGCCAGAAAATGCAGGCTCAGGCGCAATTTTTCGGCCGCTTCGTGCGTTGCGACAACGTCGAGCAGGCCGCGACGATGCAAAAAGAGTTCTTCGAGACGATGATCGGCGATTACAGCCGCGAGATGAACGAACTGGTGCAGATCGCGCGCGAAAATTTCGCCTTTATCGCCGTGGGAACGGCCGAGCCGCCGACGACCGGCAAGGCTGAGTAAGCGGCCGGCGCCGGCGCGCCGGGGGCGAAACGGGAAGGCGGGCGTGATGGATCCGGCGATCGCGAAGGAGTTGGCGGCGCTGCGGCAGGAAATCGAGTCGCTTCGGGCCGAGTCGGCGGGCGCGCGGCCCGCCGACGCCGCGCCGCGGTCCGCCGCCGAGGGCGACGAGCACGGCGAGGACGGCGAGCCAGGGGCCTGGATCGACCAACTCAAGGAACTGATCGCGACGATCGAGGGCGCCGTCGAAAGCGCGGAGAACAGCGTCGTCGTCCACCCGATCGCCGGCGTCGCGGCGGCCTTCGCCGCGGGTCTGCTGATCGGGCGGTTGACGAAGCAGGGGTGACGGGCGGAGGGGCACGATGGAAAAGCTGAGCCGCGGCCTCAAGGCGCTCGCCCGGGCCGACACGCTGATCGTGACGATCTGGCTCGCCGTCGCGGCCAAGCGCGGCGTTCTGGTGGCGCTGGCGGCGCTCATCGCGGCGCTCGGCTGCGGCATGCTCGACGCGGCCGGCTATCTCGCGCTCGAACCGCGCCTCGGGGCGCTCGGAGCGGCGGCGTGCGTCGCCGTCGCGGACTTTCTCATCGCGGCGGTTCTGTTGTTCGCGGCGTTCGCGGTGCGGCCGGGGCGCGATCTCGAGCTGGCGCTCGAGCTGCGCGACAACGCCATCGAGCAGCTCGCGGCGATGGCCGCCAATCCCGTCGATCTGGCGGGGCGGGCGATGCTCGCGCCGCTGACCGGGCTGATCCTGCGCTCGCTGCGCTCGGCCGTCGGGCGCGCGGCGAAGGAACCGAAGGAAAAGTGACGCCCGTTGCGATCGGGTTCAAGTCGGAGCGGCGGCGTGCTATGCGGGGCGCGCGATAACATCGAGCCGTTCGACATTTCATGACCAGAGCGTTCAGCCCCGGCGGAATCGCCGATGACGTCTGCGACGTCCGCGCCGCGATGCGCGCGATCGGCGTTCAAGCGCGCGCCGCGGCGCGCGTCCTCGCCAACGCGCCCGACGAGGCCAAGACGCGCGCCCTCCTCGCCGCCGCGCGCGCCTTGCGCGAGCGCGCGCAGGACATCCTCGCCGCAAACGCGCTCGACGTTGCGGCGGCGCGCGCCAAGGGCCTCGCGCCGGCTCTTCTCGACCGGCTCACGCTCGATTCGAAGCGCATCGAGGGAATCGCGCGCGGGCTGGAGGAGGTCGCCGCCCTGCCCGATCCGGTCGGGCGCGTGCTGGCGACGTTCGAGCGGCCGAACGGCCTGAAGATCGAACGCGTGGCGACGCCGCTCGGCGTCGTCGGCGTCATCTACGAGAGCCGGCCGAACGTCACCGCCGACGCCGGCGCGCTGTGCCTGAAAAGCGGCGACGCCGTGGTGCTGCGCGGCGGCTCCGACAGCTTCCGCTCCTCGGCGGCGATCCACGCCTGCCTCGTGGCGGGCCTGAGGGAAGCCGGCCTGCCCGAGGCGGCGATTTCGCGCGCCCCGTTCGCCTCGCGCGAGGCGGTCGGGGAAATGCTCGAGGGGCTGGGGGGCGCGCTCGACGTGATCGTGCCGCGCGGCGGCAAGAGCCTGGTCGAGCGCGTGCAGCGCGAGGCGCGCGTGCCGGTGTTCGCCCATCTCGAGGGCGTGGTGCACGTCTACGTCGACCGCGCCGCCGATCTCGACAAGGCGCGAAGAATCGTCATCAATTCCAAGATGCGCCGCACCGGCGTGTGCGGCGCCGCGGAGACGCTGCTGGTCGACCGCGCCGCCGCGCCGAGAATGCTCGCGCCGCTGGTCGAGGCGCTGATCGCGGCGGGCTGCGCCGTGCGCGGCGACGAGGCGACGCGGGCGGTCGACCCCGCCGTCGCCGCGGCGAGCGAAGAGGATTGGCGCGCGGAATATCTCGACGCGATCATCGCGGTCAAAGTCGTCGACGGGCTCGATGCGGCGATCGCGCACATCGAGGCCTACGGCTCGCACCATACCGATTGCATCGTCACCGAAGACGCGGCGGCCGCCGAGCGCTTCCTCGCCGAGGTCGACTCGGCGATCGTGCTGCACAACGCCTCGACGCAATTCGCCGACGGCGGCGAATTCGGCTTCGGCGCGGAGATCGGCATCGCCACCGGCCGCATGCACGCGCGCGGCCCCGTCGGCGTCGAGCAACTGTGCACGTTCAAGTACCGCGTGCACGGCGACGGGCAGGTGAGGGGGTGAGGGGCCGGGCGGTTAGCCGCCCCGCCGCCCGTCAATTCAGCGCCAGCGCCACGAAGCGCACGTCGCCGGCGCCGTTGGCGACCAGCAGCAGCGCCGTTTTCTTGCCCGCCTTTTTCAGCGCGTCGATCGACTTGGTCACGTCGGCGGGCTTTTCGACCGCCTGCTGATTGACCTCCTCGATCACGTCGCCGACGCGCAGGCCCTTCTCGGCCGCGGGGGAATTCGCATCGACCGCGGAAACGACGACCCCCTTCACGCTTTCCTTGATCGTGAAACTCTTGCGCGCCGCCGCGTCGATCGCCGACAGCTCCATGCCGAGCGCCTTGGCGACCCCCGGGCCGTTGTCGGCGTCGCCCGTCTCCTCCTTGGCCAGCGCCATCGCCTTCTCGCCGTCCTCGAGACGGCCGAGGGTCACGGTCTTGACCATCTCCTGGCCCCCGCGCACGAGGACGACCTCGACCGCCTTGCCGACCGGCGTATCGGCGACCAGACGCGGCAGATCGCGCGATTCGTTGATGTCCTTGCCGTCGAACTTGACGATCACGTCGCCCGCCATCAGGCCGGCCGGCTTGGCCGGGCCGTGCTCGTCGACGCCGGCGACCAGCGCGCCGTGGGCGTTCTTGAGCCCCAGGCTGTCCGCGATCGTGTCGTCGACCGGCTGGATGCGCACCCCGAGCCAGCCGCGACGCGTCTCGTGATACTTCTCGAGCTGATCGACCACCGGCACCACGCTCGCCGAAGGCGTGGCGAAGCCAATGCCGATCGAGCCGCCGGAGGGCGAAAGGATCGCCGTGTTGATGCCGATCACCTCGCCCTTCAGGTTGAACAGCGGGCCGCCGGAATTGCCCTTGTTGATCGCGGCGTCGGTCTGCAGGAAGTCGTCGTAGGGGCCGTTGTCGATGTTGCGGTTGCGCGCCGAAATGATGCCGGCGGTCACGGTTTCGCCCAGGCCGAAGGGATTGCCGACCGCCATCACGCCGTCGCCGACGCGCATCTTGTCGCTGTCGCCGAACTTCACCGTCTTCAGCGGCTTGTCGCTTTCCACCTTGAGAACCGCGACGTCGACCTTGGGATCCTTGCCGATGATCTTCGCCTTCAGCTTGCGCCCGTCGGTGAAGATCACCACGACGTCGTTGGCGTCGCCGATGACGTGATTGTTGGTGATGACGATGCCGCTCGCGTCGATGACGAAGCCCGAGCCCAGCGAGGACGTCTTGTGCGGGTGCGGCGCGCCGTTGTTGAAGCCGTGGTTCTTGAAGAACTGCTCGAACATGTCGTCGAAAGGCGTGCCCTTCGGCAGGTCGGGCAGCGCCTCGGCGCTCTTTTCCTCGATCGTCTGCGTCGCCGAAATGTTGACGACCGCCTCGGCGACGCTGTCGACGAGGTCGGCCAGATCGGTCGGGTGAGTCTGCGCGAAGGCGGGCGCGGCGGGCAGAAACAGCGCCGGCGCGCCGACCGCCATCGCCGCGACGCTCAAGACGAGCGCGGCGCCCTTGAAGGCGCGGAACCGGTTCGTCGCTTCGACGTGATCAAAACGCATGGCGTCCTCTCTCTTCTGATTCTTCGGGCCGGCGCGGCCGATTTCGCCACCTTGACCGCCAATCATGTCCGTTGCGCGGCGAAGCGGCCGCCTCGCGAGGCGTCAAAACAGCGACCGCGCGGCCCAGACGATGACCACCCCGAGAACCGCCGCACCCAGGCCGACGCGGCGCAGGCGGCCCGGGTTTTGCCGCGCGGCCTCGGCCATGCGCTTGCGCATCGCCTCCGTGAACCCGGCCAGGAGCAGGCCCTCGATGGCGAAAACGAGGCCGATCGCCGCGCCGAAATCGCGCATGTCAATTCGCCGCGGGCGCGCCCGCCCGCGCCGCGTCGGCCGGCGCAGGAGGCGTCGGCGGCGTCGGCGTGGTGAAATAGCGGAAGAAGTCCGACTTCGGGCTCAGAATCGCGCGCGTGTCGCCTTTGAACCCCGTCTCGTAAGCCAGCATCGAGCGATAGAAGGCGAAAAACTCGGGGTCCTTGCCGTAGGCCTCGGCGAAAATGCGGTTGCGCTCGCCGTCGCCCTCGCCGCGGATCTGGTCGGATTGCTGCTGCGCCTGGGCGATCGTCACGGTCACCTTGGCGTCGGCGTCGGCCTTGATCTGCTGGCTCTGCTGCGAGCCTTGCGCGCGGAAGGACGCGGCCAGCCGCTGGCGTTCGGCTTGCATGCGACGGAACACGGCCTCGGAATTCTCCGGCGGCAGGTCGGCGCGCTTGATGCGCACGTCGACGACCTGGACGCCGAAGCGCTCGGCGCCCGCCTTCACCTGAACGAGAATGTCGGCCATCAGCGCGTCGCGCTTGTCGCGCACGATGTCGACGATCGAGGCCTCCGACAGCGTGCGCCGCAAGGCCGAATTCAGCATGCCGCCGAGCTGGGCGTCGGCGCCCTTGATGTCGAACACCGACTGATAGAACCGCAGCGGCTCGGCGATTCGATAGCGCACGAAGGCGTCGACTTCGAGCCGCTGATTTTCGGCGACCAGCACTTCCTGGCGCTCGTTGTCGAGCGCGAGGATTCGCTTGTCGATATAGACGACGGTGTCGATGAACGGCACTTTCGCGTAGAGACCCGGCTCGCCGATGAGATCGCGCACCGGCTGGCCGAAGCGCAGCACCAGCGCCTGTTCCGTCGGATCGACGGTAAAGAACGTGTAGCTCGTCACGACGATCGCGAGGATGACGATGACGAGGAGCGCGAAGCCGCCGAAGGGATTTCTCATTTGGCGGCTCCCGCCGGTTTTTGTTGCAGTGGTTCGAGCGCGATATAGGGCACCGGCGCGCTCGCGTCGCTGGCGTCGAGGATCGTCTTGCTCATGCCGCCGAGCACGCTTTCCATCGTCTCGAGATACATGCGCTCGCGCGTGACGCCCGGCGCGTTCTTGTATTGCGCGTAGATCTGGTTGTATCGCGCCGTCTGGCCCTTCGCTTGGAGGATCGTCTGCTCGCGATAGGCTTTGGCCTCGGCGAGGATGCGGGCGGCCCCGCCTTCCGCTTCGGGAACGACGCGATTGGCGTAGGTGTCGGCGTCGTTGACCGCGCGCTGCTGATCCTGCTGCGCCGCGGTCACGTCGCGATAGGCGGGAATCACCTCGGTCGGCGCGTCGACCGACTGCAACTGCACCTGCTTGATGAGGACGCCGGCGTTGTAGCCCTCGAGCACTTTCTGCATGCGGTCGAGCACGTCGGGCTCGATCGACTTGCGGTCGCTGGTCAGCACGCCGTCGATCGTCTTCAGGCCGACGACCTCGCGCATGATGCTCTCGGCGACGGCTTTGACCGTCTCCTTGGGATAGAGAATATTGAATACGTAATACTCGGGATGCGCCGGATCGATCTGCCAGATCACGCGAAAGCGCACGTTGACGATGTTCTGGTCGCCGGTCAGCATCTGGCTTTCCGCGAGAATGTCGGCGCCCTCGGGGCCGCCGCGATAGCCGACGTCGGTGATCTGCTGATCCCAGACCGGAACCTTGATCACCGTGCCCACCGGCCACGGCCAGTTGGTGTTGAGGCCGGCTGCCGTCTTGCCGGTGTAGCGGCCGAACACCAGGTTGATGCCGACCTCGTTCGGCTGCACGGAGTAGAAGGTGCCCAACGCGAACCAGATCAGCAACGCGGCGAGCGCGAGCAAGACGAAGCCGCGCGGGCCGAAGCCGCCGCCGCCGCCGCCCGGAACGATGCCGCGCAGGCCTTGCTGAATGCGGCGCAGCAACTCCTCGAGATCGCTCGGCGGGGGCGAACCGCCCGGGCCCTGACCCCACGGTCCTTGCCCCGGGGAGCGCCAGGGGCCGCCGCCTTGATTGTTCCAGGACATGAAACCTCGTCTCTAGCGCGCCGCGCGCCACGCGCGCCTATATAGGCGACGGCGGCGGCCGCGGCAACGCGCCTTCGCCTAGCTCCCGTCGGGACGCTCGCTCGGTCCGGCGGGTTTGGCGGCGCTCGCCTCGCGCGCCGACAGCGGCGCAATGCGCAGCGCGGCGATGCGGTTGCGCTGCTTGCGCAGCACCTCGAACCGCATCCCGTGGAAGCTGAACGTCTGTTTGGGCTCGGGAATCGCGCGCGCCTCGTGGATGACGAGGCCGGCGACGGTCGCCGCTTCCTCGTCGGGCAGGTTCCAGTCCATGGCGCGGTTGAGGTCGCGGATCGTCACCGACCCATCGACGATGATCGAGCCGTCGAGCTGCTTGCGCACGCCCTGCGCGAGAACGTCGTGCTCGTCCTTGATGTCGCCGACGATCTCCTCGATGATGTCCTCGAGCGTCAGCAGGCCGAGCACCACGCCGTATTCGTCGACCACCAGCGCCGAGTGTGTCTTGCGGCTCAGGAACGCTTGCAACTGATCGCGTAAGGTCGTGGCCTCCGGGACGAACCAGGCCTCCAAGGCGATGTCGGCCGCTTTGATCCGGCTCGCGTCGCCGCCCGCCGCCGCGAAGGCGCGGAACAGATCCTTGGCGTGCAACATGCCGATGATGTTGTCCGGATCGCCGCGCCAGAGCGGCATGCGCGTATAGGGCGAAGCGAGCACTTCGCGCACGAGCTCGTCGGGCGGCAAGTCGGCGTCGATGGTGCGCATCTTGGTGCGGTGGACCATGACGTCGGAGACGGGAATCTCCGCGAGTTCGAGCAGGCCGCCGACCATGTCGCGCTCGTTGCGCGCGACGCCGCCTTCGCGGTGCAGGATGTCGACCGCGCCGAGCAGTTCCTCGTGACCGGAGACGCTCGGCTCGGCGGCCGCCAGATTGACGCCGCACAGGCGCAACATGCCGCGCACCAGCGCCTCGACCGCGCTGACGACGGGACCGAAGACCGTCACGAAGAACGCGACCGTCGGCGCGATCAGCAGCGACACCCGGTCGGGATAGGCGATGGCGATCGTCTTGGGCAGAACCTCGCCGAAGATCACGATCAGCGCGGTCATGACGGCGGTGGCGTAGACGACGCCGCGCTCGCCGACCGCCGCGACGAACACGCTGGTGGCGAGGGACGAGGCGGCGATGGTGACGAGCTGTCCGCCGAGCAGCATCGAGCTGATCAGGCGCCCGCGCATCGCGATGAGTTTGTTGACGAGGGTCGCGCGCTTGTCCCCGCCCGTCTCCAGGGCGTGCAATCGCGCCCGCGAAGCGGCGGTGAGCGCGGTCTCGGCGCCGGCGAAGAACGCCGCGGCGACGAGGCTGAAGACGATCAGGATGGCGGCCACGGGCATCGACATGAGACAATTCTAGCACAGGCGGCCGGAAAGGCGGCAGCGGGAGAAGCGATCGCCGCCGCGCGTCGCGCCGAACCCTCGCGATTCAGGCGGGGCGCGCGCTTTCGCCGCGCTTGGCCGAGCGACCCTTGGGTCGGCCGTCCTTCTCCAAGGCGCGGCGGACGTCGGTGGCGGAGTCCTGCAGCAGCTGGGCCATCGACGCCTGCGCCTCTTCCGGCTTCTGGGCGGCGATGGCGTCGAGAACGGCGCGGTGTTGCAGCAGTCGCTCGTCCTTGATCGCCACGCCGCGCCAGCCCATCCTGAACGTGCCGACCAGCGCGGTTTCGATCAGGCCGCCGAGCGCTCCGATCAACCGGTTGCCGGTCGCCTCGAGGATTTCCTTGTGGAAGCGCACGTCGGCGCCGATCAGGTCGCCGCGCCCGGTTTTCCGGCGCTCCATGTCGGCATAGGCGGCGCTGATCCGCTTCAGCGCCGCCGCATCGCGCGACTGGGCGGCGAGGAACGAGGCGTGCGGCTCGAACATCTGTCTGAGCTGAAAGAGGTCGTTGATGAACTCCAGCGTCGGCGCGACGCGCATGTGCCAGGCGAGGAAGTCGGGATCGAGCATGTTCCAGTCGGACTTCGGGCGAACCAGCGTGCCGACTTTTTGCCGCGAGACGATCAATCCCTTGGCCTCGAGGGCGCGGAAGGCTTCCCGCAAGGTGGGTCGCGAGACGCCGAAACGCACCAGCAGGCGCGCCTCGGTCGGCAGCCGCGACCCCGGGGCGTGAAGCCCGACGATGATTTCGCGGCCGAGCACGGCGGCCAGGGAATCGTTGGCGTTGCGCTTGTGCGCGAGCCCGCCGTAGGCGAAATCGGCGTCGTCGTCGTCGGCGCCCGCCTTGGCGCCGCGCGCCGCCGTCGAACGGCGCCTCTCCAGTGTCGTCTCAACCAAGGCTTCGCTCCAACTCGACAAATCCTCAGTACGGATATGTCCTCGCCTTCGTCGCTTCCTAGTGTACTGGCTCTAACGGTTCGCACCCCGTTCCGCCCCAGGAATTGCTGGCCGCCGTATTTCGGCTTGGGGTCGAAGCGTTGTTGCCAATACACTAGATAGCTCTTCGCAGGACGATGAAAGCAACCATCCGCGCGCCGACGACGATTCGGGTCCGCCAACCCGCCCAGCGGCCGTCGAATAGGATCAAGGTCCGAATCGTTCCTCGAATCAAGCCCCGATCAACGCGCCGGCGCGCCCCAGGCCGAAAGGCGCCCCTCTCCGGCCGCCTGCGGCGCGACGGGCCGAAGCGTCGCCGGGTCGCCGGGCTCGGCCGGCCAATCGTCCGGACTTCGCGTCAGGCGCGATTTTCGATGAGCAGCGTGCCCGCGGCGGTGTTGGAGATCGGGATGTGGTAGTTCTGGTGCAGGCGCCTGACCTTGCCCTGCAGGCTGCCGCGCATGGCGAGCCAGAGGATGAACTCGGCGCCCTGCGCGCCGGCTTCACGAATGAGATCGCGGGTCGAGATGGCGGCGAGTTCCTCGGGCGCGTCGACGATCTTCTCCATGCACATGAGATCGAATTTCTTGTTGATAAAACCCGCCCGCTTGCCGTCGAGCTGGTGCGACAGGCCTCCCGTGCCGACGACCACCACCTTCTCGGCGCCGGGAAAGGAAGCGATCGCGCGGCCGATCGCCTGGCCGAAGCGGTAGCAGCGCATCGGCGTCGGGATCGGATGCTGCACCGTGTTGATGCATATGGGGATGGTCTTGATCGGGTTCTTGGTCTGGTCGCCCCAGAACAGTTGCATCGGCACGGTGAAGCCGTGGTCGACCGCCATTTCCTGGCAGGAGCAGACGTCGAATCCGTCGGCGACGGCGCCTTCGATGATATGCCAGGAGAGTTCGGGATAGCCCTCGAACTTGCCGATGTTGGGGATGCCCCAGCCTTCATCCTGGTTCTCGTATTCGAACGCGGCGCCGATCGAGAAGGTCGGCATCTTGTCGAGGAAGAAGTTGAGGCCGTGATCGTTGTAGAACACCACCGCGACGTCCGGCTTCTGTTCGGCGAGCCATTTGCGCACGGGCGGATAGCCGTCGAAAAACGGCTTCCAATAGGGGTCCTCGAACAATTGCTTGGCGTAGGCGGCGCCGACGGCGGGAATATGCGAGGAGGTCAACCCTCCGATGATGTTGGCCATGGCCTATTCTCCCTGCTTCTTGAGCATGTCCTTGAAGGCTTCGACGCTCATGCCGGTCTGCTGGGCGCCGACGTCCTGAACGCTGAGCCCGAAAATCCCGGCGAATTTGGCGAGGTAGTAGATGTTGCCGCCCGCCTCGATCAGCGCCAGCACGTTGCGCGCGCGGATCGCCGCCTTCTGCTGCTCGGTGAGCCCGTATTGTGTCATGAAGGCTTCTTCGTCGCGACGGAATTTGTCGCGGTTCTCGGCCTTGTTGAAGGAAAAGCACATCTTGTTCAGCGCATAGCCTTTCATAGCTTGCGCGCCGTCGAACATGGTTGTTCCCGGGATTTCTTCTAAGGCTTGTGCGTGTGCTTGCGCGGACATCGTGCGTCCTCCCATCTTGGATTGGTATTATCGAGACCAGTAAAGCCGCATTGGATTGTCGACGAGCAGCGCTTGCTGTTCGGCCGGCGAGGGGGCGATGCGCGGAATCATGTTCACGAGATCGCCGTCGTCGGGCATGTGGGTGGTCATGTTGGGATGCGGCCAGTCGGTGCCCCACAGCACGCGATCGGGGAAGGAGCGGACGATCTCTCGCGCGAAGGGAACGAAGTCGTCGTAATCGGGCGGACCCGAGATCGACAGACGCTCCGGGCAAGTGACCTTGCTCCAGATGCGCGGATTGGCGGCCATCAGGTCGACGAAGCGGCGGAAGTCGGGGTGATCGACGCCCTTGGCGAGATCCGGCCGGCCCATGTGGTCGACGACGATGGTCGTCAGCAGGCTGTTGAGGAAGGGAACGAGGTCGGCGAGTTCCTGCGCCTCGAAATAGACCACGATGTGCCAGCCGAGCTCGGCGATGCGCTCGGCGATGCCGAGATAGACTTCGCGCGGCGTCGCGTCGACCAGCCGCTTGACGAAATTGAAGCGCACGCCGCGCACGCCCGCCTCGTCCAGTGCCTTCAGCTCGTCGTCGGCGACGCTCGCCTTCACGCTGGCGATGCCGCGGGCAAGCCCGTTCGAGGCCTTCAGCGCATCGACCAGCGCGCGATTGTCGGCGCCGTGGCAGGTCGCCTGGACGATGACGTTGCGCGAGAAGCCGAGATAGTCGCGCAAGGCGAACAGCTTTTCCTTCGGCGCGTCGCAGGGCGTGTATTTGCGCTCGGGCGCGTAAGGGAAGACATCGGCGGGCCCGAAGACATGGCAATGCGCGTCGACCGCCCCCGGCGGCGGCCTGTAGGCCGGCTGCGACGGGTTGGCGCAGAAGGGCATGTAATTCGCGTCCATCAGAGATGCCTTTGCCATTCAACGGCCGAACACGATTCCATCGAAGAGTTTGCGCGCGGTCCTGAGCAGAGCGGCCGAGCGGACATTGCCGCTTTCGTCGAGATCGACGACGACGGTCATTTCCCCGGTGGGGTGTTCGACGGCGAGCGTCTTGCGCGGCCCTTCGGGCAGCGTCGCCAGGTTCGCCGCCGGCGATCCCGGCAACAGACAGGCGGTGGCGACGGAGACCGCGCCGAGCACGCCGATCGAGGCGTGGCAGCGATGAGGGATGAAGGTTCGCGTCAGAATCGCGCCGCCCGCGGCGGGCGCGGCGACCAGCGACATTTTCGGCACCGACTTATCGGCGACGTCGCCCAGATTCATCATCGGCCCGGCCTTCAGCCGGATCGATTCGAGCCGCGCCTTGAGCGGCGCGTTGGCGTCCAGCGCGTCGCGGCTTTCCGCGCCGGTGACGCCGAGGTCGCGCGCGCGCAGCACCACGACCGGCATGCCGTTGTCGATCAGCGTCGCCTCGACGCCGTCGATGACGTCGACCGCGTTCCCCGTCGGCAGCAGCGCGCCGCAGCTCGATCCCGCCGTGTCGCGGAACTCGATCGGGATCGGCGCAGCCGTGCCGGGAACGCCGTCGATGCGCGCCTCGCCCGCATAGGTCGGGCGCCCACCCGGCGTGTTGACGCGCGCAACCGCGATCTGCCCGGTGTTGACCATATAAATCGTCACCGCAGTCTCTCCGCCCGTGGCGGCGACGAGGCCGCGCTCGATGGCGAAGGGTCCGACGCCGGCGAGGATGTTGCCGCAGTTCTGCGCATCGGTGACGATCGGCTTGTCGACGAAGACCTGGAGGAAGAGATAGTCGACGTCGACGCCTTGGCGGGTCGAGCGGGAAATCACCGCGACCTTGGAGGTCAGCGGATCGGCGCCCCCCATGCCGTCGATCTGCAGCTTGTCGGGCGAGCCCATGACCGCGAGGAGAAAGGCGTCGCGCTCGGTACTGTCCCGCGGCAGGTCGGAGGCAAGGAAATAAGCGCCTTTGGATGTGCCGCCGCGCATCCACATGCAGCGGGCGGAAATCGGCTCGCGCTCAGACATATATCAGCCCCCGCTCGGCGAGGCGCTCGCGCATCTTGTAGATGTCGAGGCCGAGTTCGCCGGCGGCGAAGCGCTTGCGCTTGTCGTCCTCGTTGGCGACGCGCGCCCGGGCCTTCTTCAGCACGTCCGCGGCGTCGGCGCGCTTGACGACGCAGACGCCGTCGTCGTCGGCGACGATGACGTCGCCCGGCTCGACATAGGCGCCGGCGCAGACCACGGGCACGTTGACCGAGCCCAGCGTCTCCTTGACCGTGCCTTGCGCCGATACGCATTTCGACCAGACGGGGAAGCCGATGCGCGTGAGATCGCGCACGTCGCGCACGCCCGCGTCGATGACGAGGCCGACGCCGCCGCGCGCCTTGGCGGACGTCGCCAAGAGATCGCCGAAATAGCCGGCGTCGGAGGGCGAAGTCGGCGCGACCAGCAGGATGTCGCCGGCCTTCAATTGCTCGATCGCGACATGGATCATCCAGTTGTCGCAAGGCGCGAGCGAGACCGTCACCGCCGAGGCGGCGACGCGCGCGCCGGCGTAGATCGGCCGCATTGTGGGGGCGAGGAGCCCGATGCGCCCCTGCGCCTCGTGAACCGTCGCCACGCCGCATTCGGCGAGGCCGGCGATCACCGACCGCTCGGCGCGGGCGATATTCCGTACGACGACGTTCATCACAGTTCGTCCACGGTGCGCGGGAACATCGACTGGAAGCCTTCGGCGTATTTGGCGTTGCGCCCGCCCGACTGGCCGCCCGAATTGCGCTTGAAGTGGTTGGCGCGGTTCTCAGCGAGGTTGGTGTAATAGGTCCAGAGATGCTCCTGGCCTTCCATGCAGCGGATCGCCGCGAGCTTCTTGTCCCAGACCTCGGTGATGTCGAGGAAGACGTCGGGCTTCCAGTTCATCTGTTCGGTCTGGTGCGGCTCGAAGAGATAGAGCTGCGGCGCGCCGAGCGCTTTCTCATGCGGATTGTGGCCCCAGGCCTGCGCGATCATGCGGCATTCCAAGGCTATTCTTGTCGCGAACATGTGGTCGGTGTTGTAGGGGTCCCACATCGAATGGCTCATCATGAAGGCGGGCTGCACCTTGCGGATGACGTCGACGAGGCCGAATTTTGCGGCCTTGTCCATCTCGAGGGGATAGTCGCCGAGGTCGAAGAACCGGATGTCGTGAACGTCGAGCGCCTTCGCGGCGTTCTCCGCCTCCTTGCGGCGCGCGGACTTGACCTTCTCCAGCGTAACGCCCGGCTGCTTCCAGATTTTCGCGCTTTCGCCGCGCTCGCCGTAGGAGAGGCAGACGACTGTCACGTCGTAGCCCTTGGCCTGATGGAGGGCGATCGCGCCGCCGGCGCGCCAGACGAAATCCGCGGCGTGCGCGCTGATGACCAGCGCCGTCTTCTCGCTCATCTCTCGTTTCCTCCTCACTGCCGGCGCGTGACCCAGGGCGATTCAGTCCTCGATCAATGGATCGTCATGACCGGGCTTGACCCGGCCATCCACGCGCCGGGGACGCTCACCACGGCGGGCTGAATTGAACAGTCCCAGTCGTTGGCCACGATCTTTCATCCGGGCCGACGCCGACGCCAGTTCGAATTCGTCCGGCGCCATAAGATTTTGCTATAAGGGCCCGCTCACGCGACCGGAGAAGCTCGCGATGTGGACCGATATTCCCAATTTGCGTCATTTGCGCGCCTTCGCCGCAGCGGTGAAATTCGGCGGCGCGACGCGGGCGGCCGAGCAAATCCACTTGTCGCAGCCCGCCATCACCCAGGCGCTGGCCAAGCTCGAAGCGCGCCTCGGCGCCAAGCTGCTCGTCTTCGGCGCCGACGGCATGAAGCCGACCGAGGTCGGGCTTCTGTTCTACGATCGCGTCATGCGCGCGTTCGCTCTCATCGAGAGCGGCGCCCGCGAGGCGGTGCGCGGGGAGGGCAGGCGATCGAGCGGCGGCTTCGCGCATTTCGAGCAACTGGTCACGGTCGCCCAGTTGCGCGCGCTCGCGGCGATGCAGTTCACCCGCAACTTCACGCTGGCGGCCAGGGAGCTCGGCCTTTCCCAGCCTTCGCTCCATCGCGCCGCCCGCGATCTCGAACGCGTCATGGGCGCGACGCTGTTCGTCGCGACGCGGCAGGGCGTCGAGTTGACGCAGGCGGCGGCGACGTTCGCGCGCCACGCCGCGCTCGCCCACGCCGAGCTGCTGCAAGGCTTCGCGGAAGTGTCGGAAACGCTGAGCCGCGATCCCGGCCTGATCGTCGTCGGCTCGATGCCGTTCGCCCGCACCAAGCTGCTGCCGGACGCGCTCAACCAGCTTTCGCGCGAACGGCCTCGCGCGCGCGTCAAGGTCGTCTCGGCGCCTTACGACGGGCTGCTCGGCCGGCTGCGCTACGGAGTGATCGACTTTCTCATCGGCGCGCTGCGCAATCCCCCGCCGATCGACGACATCGTGCAGGAGCCGCTGTTCGACGACCCGCTCGCGGTCGTCGCCAGGCGCGGCCATCCGCTCACCCTGCGCGAGACGGTGTCGCGCGAGGACTTGATCGCCTACCCCTGGGTGGTCCCGGCCGAGGAGACGCCGACCCGCGCGGTGTTCCACAAGCTGTTCTCGGCGGAGGAACTGGCGCGGATGCCCGGCGGCATGTACGAGACGAGTTCGCTGGTGCTGCTGCGCGGCGTGCTGACCGGCACCGACCGGCTCACGCTGCTCTCGGCGCGTCAGGCCCAATACGAGCTCGACCAGGGCCTGCTCGCGCTGGCGCCGTTCCGCGTGCCGATCGGCGCGCGGCGGATCGGCCTCACTTTCCGCCGCGGCTGGCGGCCGACGCCGACCCAGGCGATTCTGATCGACCATCTGCGCAGGGCGCGGGATGCGCTATGACGACGACGTCAGCGCTTTTCGGCTATAGAGAAAATGAATAGCCAGCGGCGCCTTTCGACCTCGCCGCCGGCGGCGCATGGATCGTAAACACGCCGGTGGTCCGCGTCCGGCGAATTGCTGGGCGGCGCTCCCCTTCCGCCCTCGCAGGGGAAGGTGTCATCGCGTTAGCGATGACGGATGAGGGGGGTCGCGCGGGAGCGCGACGTCTCTGCATGTTCGACATGCAGGGTAACCGCCATGGTGACGCGCGAGGTTGGGCACGTTAGGAAGTGACCGCCTCTCGTCGAAGCCATCGCGCCCTAAGGCGCGATCCCCCTCATCCGTCGGCTTCGCCGACACCTTCCCCCGCGAGCCGGGAAGGGATCCGCGCCCTCCGATTCGACTGACCCGGACCGCTTGGGAAACGCTCGACCAGCGACGGGGCGCATGGCGCAATCGCCTGACGGCATCGACCACATCGCCTTTCTCGGCTTCGGCGAGGCGGCGCAGGCTTTCCTCGAGGGCTGGCGCACGCAGCCCGGCTTCAGCGCGCGCGTGACCGCTTACGACGTCAAGACCGATTCCCCGGACGCGTCTGTGCGCGAGGCCAAACGCGCCGATTACGCCGTGGCCGGGGTTCTGGGCGCGGAAACCGCGCGCGAAGCGGTCGCGGGCGCGCGCCTGATCTTTTCCGTCGTCACCGCCGATCAGGCCCATGCGGCCGCGCTCTCCGTTCTGCCGGGCCTATCCGCCGGCGCCTTCTTCCTCGACTGCAATTCCTGCGCGCCGCAGACCAAGGCGCGCTCGGCCGAGGCCATCGAAGCGGCGGGCGGGCGCTACGTCGACGTCGCGGTGATGGCGCCCGTCCATCCCCGGCTGCATCGCGCGCCGTTGCTCATCAGCGGCCCACACGCGTGGGGCGCGGCGCCGGCGCTCGAAGCGCTCGGCATGGCCGCTTCGATCCACGACGGCCCCGTGGGGTCGTCGTCGGCGATCAAAATGATCCGCTCGATCATGATCAAGGGCCTCGAGGCGCTGGTCTGCGAATGCGTGCTGGCGGGGAAAAAGGCCGGGGTCGACGAAGTCGTGCTCGCCTCGCTCGACGAAACCTTTCCCGGCTTCGATTGGAAAAAGCGCTCCGCCTATATGCTGGAGCGGGTGATGACGCATGGGCTGCGGCGCGCCGCGGAAATGCGCGAAGTCGCGCTCACCGTCGATCTCATCGGCCTCGAGGGCGCGATGTCGCGCGCCGCGGTCGGTTGGCAACAGAAGGTGGGCGAGCTCGCCTTGCGCGCCGAGGACGGCGACGTGACCGACTATCGCAGCTTGGCCGACCGGGTCCTCGCCGCGCTCGAACATTCGCCAACAGGAGAAACGGCATGAAGATTTGTCTCGCCGGCGCCGCCGGCGCCTTCGGCATGAAACATCTGGAGGCGCTCGGCGCTATCGAGGGCGTCGAGGTCGTCAGCGTGGTCGGCGGCGCGCCCGACGACATCGAGGGGTTCGCCGCCAAGCGCGGCGTCCCCCACGCGACCAAGAACCTCGCCGAGGCGCTGGACCGCCCCGAGGTGGAGGCGGTCATTCTGGCGACGCCGACACCGGTCCACGCCGCCCAGGCGATCCAATGCCTGAAGGCGGGTAAGAACGTGCTGGTCGAGATTCCGATGGCCGACAATCTCGCCGACAGCGAAGAACTGGTCCGCGTGCAGAGTGAGACGGGCCTCGTCGCTATGGCCGGCCACGTCCGGCGCTTCAATCCCAGCCATCAGTGGATCCGCAAGAAGATTCTCGCGGGCGAGCTGAAAATCCAGCAGATGGACGTCCAGACCTATTTTTTCCGCCGCTCCAACCTCAACGCGCTGGGCAAGCCACGCTCCTGGACGGATCATCTCCTGTGGCACCACGCGTGCCACACCGTCGATCTCTTCCAATACCAGACCGGCGAAGTCGCCGCGGAGGTGTTCGGGCTGCAAGGCCCCAAGCACCCGACGCTGGGCATCGCCATGGACATGGCGATCGGCATGAAGGCGCCCTCGGGGGCGATCTGCACGCTGTCGCTTTCGTTCAACAACAAGGGGCCGCTCGGCACGACGTTCCGCTACATTTGCGACAACGGAACCTACATCGCGCGCTATGACGACCTCTATGACGGGGAGGAGCGCAAGATCGACCTGACCGGCGTCGCCGTCTCCGCCAACGGCATCGAGCTGATCGATCGCGAGTTCGTCGCGGCGATCCGCGAAAGGCGCGAGCCGAACAGCTCGGTCGCCCAGTGCCTGCCGGCGATGCGCACGCTCGACCGCATCGAGAAGTCGTTCCGCAGCTGAGCGAATGGCGAACGGCGCGCCGAAGAGACCTCGCCGTGGACGCCCTCATCGACCTTCCGCAGACCTCTGCCGCTCGAACTCGCGAGAGTTTGATCGGACGGCGCCCCTTTACCGATTTGACATCGGGGCGGCCAGCGCCTAACCGCCGGAGGATTCGACGAGGCGCGGGGCAAGAGATGAACGAGCGGGTTCGCGATTCGCGGTTGCGCTTCCCCTTCGCCGCGCCTCCCGGTCCGGGCGAAACGATCGAGGTGGCGCCCGGCATTCTCTGGGCGCGGCTGCCCCTGCCGTTCGCGCTCGATCACATCAACATCTTTTTCGTCGACGACGGCGACGGCTGGGCGGTCGTCGACACCGGCATCAACCACGCCGCGTGTCGCGCCGCCTGGGAGGCGCTGCTCGCCGGCCCGCTGGCCGGCCGCCGCCTGACGCGGGTCATCGTCACCCACTCGCATCCCGATCACATCGGCCTCGCCGGCTGGCTCGTCGACCGCTTCGGCGTTCCGATGCTCACGAGCCTGTCGGCCTATTTCGACTGCCTCTCGATCTCGCTCGAGCCGGGCCGGCTCGAAGCCGCCGTCTATCGCGAGTTCTATTCGAGCAACGGCCTCGATCCAGCGACCGTGCTCGCGTTGACGACGCTCGGCCATGCCTACCTGCGCATGATGTCGCCGCTGCCCTCGACCTATCGCCGCCTCATCGCCGGCGACGCCTTGAAGATCGGCGGCCGGACCTTCGCCGTGCTCTCGGCCGAGGGCCACGCGCCCGAGCAGATCATGCTGCATCTTCCCGAGGAAAAGCTGTTCTTCGGCGGCGACCAGATTCTCGCGCACATTTCGCCCAACGTCAGCGTGCAGGCGATGGACCCGTTCGGCGATCCCTTGGGATTGTACCTGCGCTCGCTCGCCCGCCTCAAGGCGACCATAGCGCCCGACACGCTGACGCTGCCGGGGCATCAATTGCCTTTCCTTGGCTTGCACGAGCGCATCGACGAACTCGCCGAGCATCATCGCCATCGCTGCCAGTTGATCGCCGAGGCGTGCCGCGAGCCGCGTCCGCCCGCCGATCTTCTCGGCGTGCTGTTTCGCCGCAAGCTCGATTTCCATCAGATGGGCTTCGCCTTCTCCGAGGCGCTGGCGCACGTCAATTCCATGCTGGCGACGGGCGAGCTGCGCTGGGCGGAACCTCTAGGGTCGATCCGGCGCGTGGTGAACGCCTGAAGCCGGTATTCGCCGTCGCTTGCGAGGGGCCGCCATGGATCTCGAACTCGCCGACAAGGTCGCCATCGTCACCGGCGCCAGCCGCGGCATCGGCAAGGCGGTCGCCATGGCGCTGGCGCGCGAAGGCGCTTCCGTCGCGCTCGTCGCGCGCCATCGCAACGCGCTCGAAGCGGCGGCGCGCGACATCGCCGCCGCGACGCGGCGCACGCCCAAGCCGTTCGTCGCCGACACCGGCGAGGACGCCGCGGTCGAAGCGATGGTCGCTCAGGTTCTCGCCGCCTTCGGGCGCGTCGACATCCTCGTCAATTGCGCGGCGCAGCCGGCGGGACACGCGAAGCCGCCCCGCCTCGCCGACATCACGACCGAAGCGCTGTGGGCCGAGGTCAACGTCAAGGTGATGGGCTATCTGCGAACCGCCCGCGAAGTCGCCAAGCCGATGGCGGCGCAAGGGGGCGGCCGCATCGTCAACGTCAGCGGGCTCGCGGCGCGCGCGACCGGCAGCATCATCGGCACGATCCGCAACATCAGCGTCGCCGCCTTGACCAAGAACCTCGCCGACGAGCTCGCGCCCAAAGGCATTTCCGCCGTCTGCGTGCATCCGGGAACGACGCGCACGGAGAAGACGCCCGGCGTCGTCGAACGCCGCGCGAGAGCGCTCGGGCTGAGCGTCGCGGAAGTCGAGAAGAGGATGGCCGCGGCCAACCTCGTCGGCCGGCTGATCACCGCCGAGGAGATCGGCGGCCTCGTCGCCTTCCTCGCCTCGCCGAAGTCGGTCGCGATCAATGGCGACGCGATCGCCGCCGGCGGCGGCGCGCCGGGCGCGATCTATTATTGAGCGCGTTTCACGCCATGACGGCGCGGACGCGCGAGCTCTCGGCGTCACCGCGCCTCGAGCCATTTGCGCGCCCGCTCGGCGGCGAGCGCGCCCGAGCGCACCGCGCTTTCCAAGCTGTCGGGCAGTCCGTTCTGGACATAGGCGCCGGCGAGAAAGAGATTGCGCCACGGCGTCTCGCAGCTCGGCCGCAGCGCGTCCTGCTCCGGCGTCGCGGCGAAAGTGGCGCGTTTCTGCCGGATGATCCGCCAGGCCGGGATCGCGTCCGACAATCCGGTGAGCGCCGCGACGTCGCGCCACAGATCGGCCGCCAGCTCTTCGCGCGGGCTCTCCATCAGGGCGTCGGCGTCCTTGATCGCCGCCGAAATGCGGTCGTCGCGACAGAACATCCAGTGGAACGCGCCGTTGACGACGCCGAGAATCGCCGGCGCGCCGGGCGGGGGGGAAACCGCGAAATGCGCCGTTATCGCGCCGTTGAACTCTTGCGGCGCGCTCAATCCCGGCATCAGAGCCGCCGCGACCCACGCCGGCGTCGCCAGGATCACGGCGTCGCCCGGCGCGAGATCGACGCGGTCGTGTTCGAATTCGAGCCCCGCCACGCGTTCGCCCGTCAAATCGAGCGCGGCCAGCCGGCGCCCGAAGCGGACCGCGACGTCGCGCCGGCGCAACGCCTTCACCGCCGGCTCGACGAAAGCGCGCGCCAGTCCGTGAACCGGCATGAGCGGCCGCGCGCGGCCGAACCGCGTCTCGCTGAGCGCGACGCCGGCGAGGCGCGCCGAGGCGCGTTCGAGATCGGTGTTGAGCGCTGCGAGCGCGAAGGGGCGCCAGAGACGTTCGGCGGCGGGGCCGCCGGTCGGCGCGTAATCGCTGAGTAGGGCGCTCGCGGGCGCTCGCCCCAACCACGCCGCGGGCCAGTAGTCCTTCAGGCGCGTGCGCGGCGCGCGCCGACGCGGGGCGAAAACCCACCAGGGGAAAGGGCCGGCGTTGGGCCGCAGCGTCCAGCGCTCGCCGCTCGCCATATCGGCGAAGGCGACGCCGTCGGGCGCGACTTCGCGCCATTGGGCGCGCGCGCCGACCGCCTCGATCGCGGCCCAAGCGGACCGCCAGCTCGACAGCGCGAGGTCATGGCCGCAATCGAGCGTCATCGCCATGGCTTCGTCGAAGAAGGAGCGACGTCGGCCGCCCGCCTGCTCGGCGCTTTCGTGCACGACGATGTCGGCGTTCGCCGTCGCTGCGAGTCGCACGGCCGCGGAAAGTCCGGAAAAACCCGCGCCGACGACATGGACGGTTGGGCGCTTCATCGTGCCTTTCCAACGCCGGCGGCGGGCGAGGCCCGCGTCGGCGTCTCTCGGCGCGCCCCGGCGAATCGCTCGCTCCGCAGCCAAGGCGCAGACCGCTCGCGCGGAATCTAGCCGCGCCTCGGCTCGCGCGCAACGCAGTGTCCGGGTTCTGTGTCCGGCTTCACGCATATGAGACGCGGGGTGAATGCGGATTTCTCAATTGTTTGCTTGGCGGAGCGGGGCGCGAGAGGAATTCGAAGTCAAGGATGCGTCATAGGTCGTTCGGAAGAACGCCCGTTCTTCCGAACGGGCTATGACGCACCGCCTCTGGCGGCGGCCCTTCGGGCCGTCCTTGAGCTCGAATTCCTCTCGCGCACAAACGGGGCATTAGGTAGCAGGCGCACCTTGGATATTCTCTAAGGTACTTGGCGAACTGCGCCAATTTGCCTGTTAAAGGTGGGGAAGCCTGTGGGGAAACGGGCTTGACACCCTTGCGACGAGCCGCCGATTCGCCGCAGAGTCCGAATCACCAAAACAAGAAAGTCTTTGGAGTGAAACGACCCGGACGTTTGCGCGTCCGGGCCGCCTCATTTGCGGGGACGGTTAGGCCGGTGCCAGGGAAGGCTTTGCACCCTCTCCCCCTGGGGTTCGACTCCCCCCGTCTCCACCAATGGCCGCGTAGCTCAATGGCACAGAGCGGGGGTTTCGTAACCCCCAGGTTCCGGGTTGGAGTCCCGGCGCGGCCACCAATTTTCTGAATCTTCTACATGCTGTAGTCAAGCTGGATTATCGCGTTTTTCCGGAATGTACGTGATCCCCAATGCGTCGCTCCCGTTCGCCGAGACAAACGAGATTCCGCGCGCCTGAAGAACAGCTTTCATTGCCTCTAGATTATTCGCAATCGCAGCGCGGCGCCTCTTCGCAAAGTCCCGAACGGTGGATTGGGACACGCGCTGGCGCATCCGGTCAGCCGGCAGTGGAAGGGTTATTGGCGGCGACCAACGGCCGCCTAGTCCGGGAGGTCTATAACCTGATGTAAATTAATGATTTTGTATGCTGCGATTTTTCCACTTTTGGTAAGAACCGCAACATCAACAACGAATCCTTTCTTGAATACATTCTCATCTGCTTCCTTAATCTCGTGTTTTATTTTTTTCTCAGCAAGGTCTGACGCATATATCAAAGGTTTATCCGAGATTGATATTTCTTCAATCTTACCTCGTTCGCCAGTCCGTTTTTCAAGCGGTGGCGTCTTAATATTTGTTTGCGTAAATATCATTAAGACACGTTCCCGAGTCTCATGTTGGCTTCCCTCCAGCCTTAGCCGATGCTCTCCAATACGACGAACGGCCGTATTGGCCTCTTGCGTGTTGAATGACACGGCGGCCTTTATCTGCTTTGCGTCGTCCGCAAAATATGCGGCCTCGATCGTCGATTTACCATCACTGTCGTTCGCAATTGCCACAACGGCCCCGAGAACGTCATTAAGATCAGACGATGTTGCGCTTTCCACCCCGGCGCCATCGCCGAAATACGATTTGAGTTTTGATCCGTATTTTTGCACGAAATCAACGATAACGTCCATTTGTTGCATTACTGGAATTATGCTAGCAGCACCAAATATTTGCACAAAGGGAATAAGATCGGCAATTATTGAACCGGCGCGGAGTTCCCTTACGAATACTTTCGCTTCCGCGCTCATAGCGGGATGATATTCTTCAATATACTGCGTATACTGATTGGATAGAGCGGTGAATGCGGAAACAAAGTCTCCGAGTTCGATCGGCTCTTTCGTGTCGATTGTAACAATTATATGTGCACGTCCATCCGCCATCAAAGCAGAGTACGAGCTAAGTCCGTAACTGTCACGCGGATTCCTGCGCTCGCAATCCTTATAAACTCCAAGTGCGGACGCCTTTCCGCTTGCCGTCACTTCCGAGTTTCCCGCACTTCGCGGCAATCGAAAGCGCTTGGACAATCCGATATGAAACAGACTGTCGAAGCACAGCGTCCCCATCGTCCAGTCCCTTCATTCGAACCAGGCGCTGGGCAAGTTCCCTTGTGTCGAGCGGGCCTTCAGCCTCCCGGAATAGGCGGCTTGCGGCGACGATCTCGCTGCGCTTCCATATGCGGCTGAGATCGACGCAGACTGGATATTCCTGCGGTTCGCCATTCAGTTCAAACAGGCGAAGAACCGCGTTCACCGCGAGAAGATCGCGCTTTGCGCCTTCGATCTTTTTTCGTAGGCGGTGATCGTCGCCTCTATGGAATCGCGCTTGCGGTGCAGCGTGGAGAGGATGTGAGGGTCGGCCATGGGCCGATTATGCGGAAACCGCCGGAAATCCGCTAGATTTGCTCAGGTGCGCTTGCTACCTAATACCGCACAATCGCCTCCACGCAATCAGTGGATGACTAGCGCTGAGGCCAGCGCGAGTCTCAACATCTCTCTGAAGCCGGACACGCAGCCGTCCCTCGCGCGCAACGAAACGATCCTCGCGGCGGTCGGGCCGCGGGGATCGCTTGCCTGCTGCGCGCCTCGCGATCGAGCGCGCCGGGCTTCGTCTCGCTACGCCGCCGGCCCCGGACGATCGGGCGCGCCGGGCGCGGGACGGTTGCGCGCGTTCATGAAGCTCTCGAACTCCTCGCGGTCCTTGGCCTTGCGCACGTTCTCGACGAATTCCGCGAACTCGCGGTGCGCCTCCTCGAGCTTGCGGCGCTCCGCCTCGAGCCGCGCGAGTTCGGTGGCCTTCCATTCGTCGAACGCGGAATTGCCGGTCGAGGCGGCGCCGAGCCCGCCGCTGCGGCTCCACGGCCCGCACGAATACGAGCGCGCCGCCTTCGACCATGCGGCGGCGGCGGCCGAATTGCGCATTTCGCTCCACTTGCCCGCCGCGAAGGTCTGCAGGTCTTCGCCGCCGCTGCGACGCTGCCAGAACTTGTAACCGAGGATCGCCAGGCCGATCGGCCAGAACACGATGAACCCCAGGATCATCGCGACGAGCTCGAACGCCGTCCAGCGGCTCGCGCCGCAGCCGTGGCGCCGCCACGTCATGTTCGCCCACTCGCCCGGGCCGAATTCCCGTGCGCCGTTCGACCCGCCATAAGTGCTTTGCGCCGTGCTCATCTCGAGCCTCCGTCATGATGCGCCGCGCCGGCAAACCGGGCTCGGCCGGCAAGACATTGGGACGCTCCTCGCCCGGCGCAAGGCCGCAGCCGACAAATATCGCTCCGCCGCGATTCACGCCCAGCGGGCGACGACGACGGCGGCGACGCTCAGGGCGTCCAGCGCGAGGGCGGTCGCGACCGGCGTTTCGTCGAGCGTTTCGACCCGGTATTTCACGAAGCCGATCATGGCGAAGCAGGCGTCGACGATCGCCGCCGCCCAGGCGTCGCGCGTCGCGACGTAGGCGAGGCAGACGAAAAGCCAGACGATCATCAGCGGGGCGGCGCGCGCCCAGGCGTTCCACGGCGGCGGATGGGTGAAATGATAGAGGCCGAACGCCACGCTCGAAACGATCCCGGCCGCGAGCGTCGCCCAGGGCGAGGCAAGCGTCGAGGCGGCGATCCGCTCCGTCACCGCGAACAGCAGCGACAGGAAGACGAGAACTTCGGCGAGGCTGACCGCGAACAGCGCCGCGAGCAGCCGAAGGATATGGGGAAACTCGGAGATGCGCGGCCCGCGCAAGGCGAGCGCGATCAGGGCGAGGCCGACGACGAGTGCGCCGCCCAGCACGGGCGCGTCGGCGCCGTCGATGGGAAGATCGCTCCCGATCCATCCGCTTCGCGTCAGCCATCGCGCCGCCAGCAGCGGCGCGAGCGTTCCAGCGGCGAAGACCACCGCCAGCGGATAGGCCCACGCGCCGCGCCGCGTCCGCGCGACGTGGTTGGCGATATAATTGGCGAGCGGCAGCGCGCCGGCGGCGATCAGCGCGACGAGGACGGCAATCGGCGGGATCGATGGGCTCGGCGGCATGGCGGGCGCCTTTCGGGCACACGGGTCGGGTGGTCCGAGTGGATGCGAACATTGGCACGGGATGCGGAATTGTGCGAGCGAGGGCGCGCGAGCCGCAAATCTCTTCTCGGTTCGCCGCGTCGCCCGCCAGGCCGCCCGCGGCGCTCGCTTTGCGCCGCGCCGGGCCGCGCCTATATGAAGGCCCCTTGTCGTCCCCTTGGGAGAGCCCGCTTTGCTCCGTTTCGCCCTCGCCTTCGTCCTTGGCCTCGGCTTTACCACGGCCGACGCGCAAACCGCGGAGAAGACGGCGCCGCAATCCGCGGCGCAAATCCACCTCTCCTTCGCCCCGGTGGTGAAGAAGGTGCGGCCGGCGGTGGTCAACGTCTACGCCTCGCGCGTCGAGACGATGGCGCGCAATCCGCTGTTCGACGATCCGATCTTCCGGCAGTTCTTCGGCCAGCAGGGACAGCAGTCGCGCGTCGCGCAATCGCTCGGCTCGGGGGTGATCGTCGACGCCAGCGGCCTCGTCGTCACCAATCATCACGTCATCGAGGGCATGACCGACGTGAAGGTCGCGCTGTCCGACCGTCGCGAATTCGAAGCCAAGATCGTGCTGCGCGATCCGCGCACCGATTTGGCGGTGCTGCAAATCCAGAGCGACGAGCGCTTTCCCGTGCTCGAGCTCGGGGATTCCGACGCGATCGAGGTCGGCGACTTCGTGCTGGCGATCGGCAATCCCTTCGGCGTCGGCCAGACCGTGACGCAGGGCATCGTTTCGGCGCTGGCGCGCACCCAGATCGGCGTCAACGACTACGGCTTTTTCATCCAGACGGACGCCGCGATCAACCCCGGCAATTCCGGCGGCGCGCTGGTCGATCTCGACGGACGTCTCGTCGGCATCAATTCGGCGATCGTTTCGCGCTCGGGCGGCAGCGTGGGGCTCGGCTTCGCCATCCCCGTCAACATGGTCAGAAGCGTCGTCGCCGCGGCCAAGAGCGGCGGCGCCACGGTCAGGCGGCCGTGGCTCGGCGCCAGCCTGCAGAACGTCTCCAAGGACATCGCCGATTCGATCGGCCTGGAGCGGCCGGTCGGGGCGCTGGTGGTCAACGCGTTCGAAGGCGGTCCGGCGGCGGAGGCGGGCTTGAAGCGCGGCGACGTCGTCACCGCGATCGACGGCCAGAGCGTCGACGACGCCGAAGGCGTGGGCTTCCGGCTCGGCGTCAAGCCCTTGGGCGGCGTCGCGGCGCTGACGGTCCTGCGCGGCGGCAAGCCCCTCGTCCTGTCGCTGAAACTCGCCGCGGCGCCGGAAACGCCGCCGCGCGACGCGATCCGCATCGAGAGCCGGTCGCCGTTCCAGGGCGCGTTGGTGATGAACGTCTCGCCCGCGGTGGCCGAGGAGCTGTCGCTCGACGACGTCCGCGAGGGCGTCGTCGTCGCCGATGTCGCCGAAGGGTCGCTGGCCGCCAACTTCGGCGTCGAGAAGGGCGACGTCGTGCTGGAGGTCAACGGCGCAAAAATCGCCACCACCCACGATCTCGACGCAGCAAGCGGGCAGCGCGCGCGCTACTGGGATCTGACGATCGCGCGCGGCGGCCAGGTGATCCGTTCGCGCATCGGCGGCTAGGCCGAGCGCGCGAACGCGCCGACCTCACGCCGCTTTGCTGGCGGGCGCTTTGCTCTTGCCGCGCGCCATGCGGCGCTTCAGCGAAGCCCACAGCGAGCGCATTTCCTGCGCCGCCGCGCCGTGCGGGTTGATCTCGGTGACGCCGAGGCCGTGACGCGCGGCTTCCTGATAGTCGACGCGGGCGAGCACCAGCGGCGAAATGAGGCCGCCCATCTCCTCGAGCGCCGCGACGGCGTTGTCGACGCGCGCGGACTGTTGGGCCGGCGGGCACTGGTTGAGCATGAATACGAAATCGCTCGCCGTCGCCTTCAAGGCTTCGCGCGTCTGGGCGCTCGCCCAGAGGTCGAAAATGCTCGGGCGCGAGGGAATGATATTCAGATCGGCCTCTCGCATCGCCGCCGCCGAAGCCGCGCCGTCGGCGCCGGGCGTGTCGAGGATCACCAGCGTGACGCCCTTCTTCTCCAGCGCGGCGATCACCGCCGGCAGCTTCCCCGCGCTCGCCGCGACGACCGCGACGTCGTCGAGCTCGCGGGTCTTGGCCCAGCTCAGCAGCGAAGCCTGCGGATCCATGTCGATGACGCAGACGCGCTCGCCCACCTCCTTGGCGGCGACCGCCAGCGATGACGCCAAAGTACTTTTCCCCGACCCGCCCTTTTGAGTGACAAATGCTATCGTGCGCATGGAGTCCGCCCTTTTCGATTTTCGCGCCGGGTGCGAATCGACGCCCGGACCAATGGTTAAAATTGCCCTCCCTGTTTGCGGCGGATATGGTTAACAAAGTGTAACGATTGTGACGTGCACGGTGAAATTTGCCCTATTTCCATAACGTTACGTAATTGTATATTGTGGCGCCGCAGCGCGCGGCCGCGCCTCACTCGCCGTCCAGCGGCGCGGCGCCCTTGGGCTTGCCGTCGGCCGACAGCGCAATCTTCTCGATGCGCATCTCGGCGTTCTTGAGCAATCGGTCGCAGTGCGCCTTCAGCGCCTCGCCGCGCTCGTAGAGCGTGATGGAGTCTTCGAGCGCGACGGCGCCCTTTTCCAGTTTGTCGACGATGGCCTCGAGTTCGGCGAGCGCCGTCTCGAACGGCATGTCGGCGATTGGGGCGGGCGATTCGGGCATGGCGCGATCCTCGGATTCCTCGACGGTCCTATCGCTTGCGCCTCACAGCGGCAAGGCGGTGGTCTTCTTCACGGTGCGCAGGGTCATGGTCGACTGCACGCGCGACACGCCGGGCAATTGGGTGAGAATGTCGGTGTGGATGCGCTCGAAGTCGCGCGCGTCGCGAAACGCGATGCGCAGCAGATAATCCGACGAGCCGGCCAGAAGATAGCATTCGATGATCTCGGCGTGGCGAGTGACCGCCTGCTCGAAGCGGTCGAGCGCCGCGCGGCCCTGTTGGTCGAGCGTCACCGAGACGAACGCGGCGCCGGGAAGGCCCGCCGCGACCGGATTGAGCAGCATCACGTAGCCGGCGACGATGCCGCTGTCCTCGAGCATGCGCACCCGGCGAAGGCAGGCCGACTGCGAGAGATGGACGCGGTCGGCCAACTCCGCGTTGGTCAGACGGCCGTCGCGCATCAGTTCGCGCAGGATCGCCCGGTCGCGATCGTCGATTTCGTCAATTCGCATAATCTTTCTCGCTTCGACGAATTATTCGCATATCATGCCGTCCGTCGGCGACGGCATCCTTATTTGAGAGAGAAATTTCTTCAAGCCCGCAGGATGATACGGCTTCCATCGACGGGAGGATTCGATGCTTATCGGCGTGCCCAAGGAAATCAAGGACAACGAGTTTCGCGTCGGGCTGACCCCCGCTTCGGTCGCCGAACTGACGCACCACGGCCATTCGGTGCTGGTCGAAAAATCGGCGGGCGTCGGATCGGGACTCTCCGACGACGAATACGTCGCGGCGGGCGCCGAGCTGGTCGACGGGCCGCAACAGATCTTCGCGCGCGCCGAAATGGTGGTGAAGGTCAAGGAGCCGCTCAGCGCCGAGCGCAAACAGCTTCGCCGCGGCCAGATCCTGTACACCTATCTGCATCTCGCGCCCGATCTCGAGCAGACGAAGGATCTCGTCGCCAGCGGCGCGACCTGCATCGCCTACGAGACGGTGACCTCGCCCTCGGGCGGCCTGCCCCTGCTGACGCCGATGTCGGAAGTCGCGGGGCGTCTCGCGCCGCAGGTCGGCGCGCACGCGCTGGAAAAGGCGCAGGGCGGGCGCGGCATCCTGCTCGGCGGCGTGCCCGGCGTGCCGCCTGCGGAAGTCGTGGTTCTCGGCGGCGGCGTCTCGGGCACCCACGCGGCGACGATCGCGCTCGGCATGGGCGCCAACGTCACCCTGGTCGACAAGTCGAACGACGCGCTGCGGCGCCTGGCGGCGCAATTCGGCACCGGCGTGCGCACGATCTATTCGACGCGCGCCACGATCGCCGAACTCGTCAAGCGCGCCGACCTCCTGATCGGCGCCGTGCTGGTGCCCGGCGCCGCGGCGCCGAAGCTGGTGACGCGCGCGATGCTGTCGACGATGAAGCCCGGCTCGGTGATCGTCGACATCGCCATCGATCAGGGCGGTTGCTGCGAGACCTCGAAGGCGACCACCCACTCGAACCCGACCTACGTCGTCGACGGCGTCGTGCACTATTGCGTCGCCAACATGCCGGGCGCGGTGGCGCGCACTTCGACCTTCGCGCTCAACAACGCCACCCTGCCCTTCGCCCTGGCGCTCGCCGACAAGGGCTGGAGACAGGCGCTCAAAGACGACGTCCACCTGCGCAACGGGCTCAACGTGCACGACGGCAAGGTGACGTGCGAACCCGTCGCGCAAGCGCACGGGCTGGCCTACACGCCGGCGGAGAAGGTGCTCGGCTGAAGCCGCCCGCCTCGAACTCCCTCTTCCCGTCTCCCACCGGGAAGAGGCCGGTCGAGGGGCCGGTCGTTCGCCCGCCGGCCCCTCGATCCTGAACTCGCGGCCAAAGGCGGGTCACGCTCCGGAGCGTCGCCGCCGAGAAGCCGCCTCGCGCATCATCGCCCCTTCGCGTTCGCGTCGTCCGCCGGCGCATGGCGCGCGTCGACATAGACCCAGGCGCTGCGGCCCGAGGCGAGCGGGGCGAGCACGCGTTTGTAGGCGTCGACCTCGTAGGCGTCCGCCGCGGCGAGTTCGGCGTCGGTGATCTCGAATACGGTTCCGGCGACGTGATCCTCGCCGGCGCCGGTGTGGGCGACGATCGGGTGATGCGTCTTGCCGCTTTTCGCCACGACGTCGGCGTCCTCGATCTTCACCATCGACTGGGCGTAGCCGACCAGCGCGTCGGCGCTCCCCTTCAGCAAGCGGCCAAAAGCCGAGCGTTGCACGCCCTCCTGCTGGAGCGTGCCGTAGGAAAACAACAGGGGCATCGGCGATCCTTGGCGCGACGAGGAGACCCCCCTCTTGGACGCTCGCTCCGCCTCGCGCAAGCGAACATTTCGCCGCGGCGACCGAGGGCGGCGAGGCGTCGACGCTTTTCGCAGCGAGGATCGCCGGACGCGCGCGGCGCCTATCGCGCGGCGACGGGCGCGGCGGTCGTCGTCTGCGCCTGGGCCTGCAGGGGCGGCAGGTCGCCGCGGCCGTTGAGGGCGCCGGGAGCCCAGTTGAGCTCGCCGCGCATCGCATAAAAGATATGGTTGCCGATGCGGTCGACGCGCCTGAGATAGCCCGCCCAGAACGGATAGACGTAGTTGGCGTGATAGTTCAACGCCTCGGCAACCTTCGGGTTGTAAGCAACGCCGCTGACGACCTGCTCGGCGATGCGGGTCGCGACCGCCCAGGCGCCGGGCTCCTCGATGCGCAGCGATTTGCCTTCGCAGGCGAACGAGAACTGGCAGGCGAAGGGGTGGTTGCGGTCCTGGTAGACCACCGCGCAGACGTTGGTGGGAAAAATGCCGCTGCGCACGCGGTTGAGCACCACCTGGGCGACGGCGGCCTGGCCCGGCTCGGGTTCGCCGCGCGACTCGAAATAGATCGCCTCGGCCAGACAGCGCATCTGGCGCGCGGAGTCCTTGGGGTCGATCAGCGCGGCGTAGTTCGGCTTGCCGTTCTTGTCGGACAGCGCCGCCACCGTGGTTTGCGCGGGGGCGCGCGCGGCGACGACGATCAATTTGCCGTCGCTCGGCGTCGGCGTCGACGAATTCAGCGCCATCTCCAGCGGCAGGGCGGGCGTCGCGCCGTCGCCGAACTGCGGTTGCGGCCGGATCGAGGCGACGTCGGCGGTGAGCGCCGGGCTGCGCGATTCTTCCGGATCGTCTTGCGCGGCGTCCTCGCCGGAGGGCGCCGGCCTTCGCCAATGCGCGTCGAAGCCGGGGCGAAGGACGACGAAGGGATCGCTCTTGCCGGTGCGGTCGATGGCGGGGAAGCCCGACCGGCCCTGCTTGACGGCGGCGTTCGGTTCGATTTCGTCGGGAATGGCGGCCAGATCCTGCGATGTCCCGAGAGTCAGACTGGCCTCTTGGATCGCATTTTCGTCGCCGTCGAGCGCCGCGGAACGCGCCGATAGGCCGAACGTCGAGGAAAGCAGCGCTTCGCGAACCGGAGAGGGATGATCGGCGCGCGCGTTTTGCGCCACCAGGCTGCCGGTCCAGCCGGGCTCCTGTCCGGCTTGCGCCGTGATCGACACGAGGAGGCCCAGCGCGATGCCCCAGGGCGCGACGGTCGAACCAACCCAGCCTAAACGCGAACGCCCCATACGCAACTCACGCCGTCAAGGATCGCCCTCGTCGACACGCCGCGCCCGATTCCGTTCGGGGCCGCCGACCGCACGCGCTCTTCGCAATTCGAGCGCTTTTCTTCATAGGGGCTTAAGGTTGCGGGGCCGTTACCGGCGCAGCGGCGGTCGTGTCCCGCGATGGGTCACCCGCGGGACGGCCAGCACCTCAGAACGTCGGCGGCGTGCAGGCGGAGATGACCACCAGTTCGCCGTCGCCGGCGTTGCGGAACGCGTGCCGCTTGCGGCTGTCGAAATAATAGGCGTCACCGGCCGCGAGCTCGTAGCGCCGGCCGTCGACCTCCAGCGACAGGCGGCCCTTGACGACGAGGCCCGCCTCCTCGCCCTGGTGCGACAGCATCTTGGCGCCCGACTGGGCGGCGGGCTTGTAGCGCTCGTGGATCATCTGCAGCGCGCGGCCCTTCAGGTTGGCGCCGACCTGGCGGTAGGACACCGCGCCGCCGGCGATCTCAGTCAATTCGCCGGCGCGAAAGACGACCCGTTCGCCCTCATCCTCGGCGGCGGCGAAGAAGTCGGCGATGCCGACCCCCAGCGCGGAGAGGATCTGGCGCAGCGCCGAAATCGACGGGCTGACGTGGTCGGCTTCGATCATCGAGATCGTGGCGTTCGACACGCCCGCGCGGCGCGCCAGTTCGCGCTGCGAAAGCCCAAGACGCATGCGCTGCGCCCTCAGGCGCGGGCCGACTTCGATGTCGCGATCGCCCGTGTTCATGCGTTCACTATTTAGAACAGCGCGAACAGAGCGACAACTGGACAATCGACATGAGCATGGGCATTGTTCAGAAAATCAATCAACTCCGGGAGACCCGCCATGTCCGCCGCCGCTCAGCGCGCCGAAGTTCCCAACGATCTCGCCGCGTTCTGGATGCCGTTCACGCCCAATCGCGCCTTCAAGAAGCGGCCGCGGCTGATCTCGCGCTCCAAGGACATGCATTACTACACGCCCGAAGGGCGCGAGATCCTCGACGCGACGGCGGCGCTGTGGTGCTGCAACGCCGGCCACAACCGCCCCTCGATCGTCGCGGCGATCCAGCATCAGGCGGCCGAACTCGATTTTTCCCCCAACTTCCAGTTCGCCCATCCCCTGGCCTTTCAACTGTCCTCGCGGCTGGCGGCGCTGGCGCCGGGCGATCTCGACCACGTCTTCTTCGCCAACTCCGGCTCGGAGGCGGCCGACACGGCGCTGAAGATCGCCATCGCCTATCACAACGTTCGCGGGGCCGGCTCGCGTCAGCGCCTGATCGGGCGCGAGCGCGGCTATCACGGCGTCGGATTCGGCGGCATTTCGGTCGGCGGCATGGTCAACAACCGCAAGTTCTTCGGTTCGCTGCTGGCGGGAACCGACCACCTGCCCGCCACCTACAGCCGCGAGCATCAGGCCTTCACCAAGGGCGAGCCGGAATGGGGCGCCCACCTCGCCGACGCGCTCGAAGGGATCGTCGGCCTGCACGACGCCTCGACCATCGCCGCCGTCATCGTCGAGCCGATGGCGGGTTCGACCGGCGTGCTGCCGGCGCCCAAGGGCTATCTGCAGAAGCTGCGCGCGATCTGCGACAAATACGGCATTCTCTTGATCTTCGACGAAGTGATCACCGGCTTCGGCCGTCTCGGCTTCGCCTTCGCCGCCGAGCGCTACGGCGTCATTCCCGACATCATCACCTTCGCCAAGGGCGTCACATCGGGCACGGTGCCGATGGGCGGCGTCATCGTGCGCAAACACGTGCACGACGCGTTCATGCAAGGGCCGGAGTCGGCGATCGAGCTGTTCCACGGCTACACCTATTCGGGCCACCCGCTCGCCTGCGCGGCGGCGCTGGCCTCGCTCGACGTCTATCGCGACGAAAAGCTTTTCGAGCGCGCCAACGCGCTGGAGCCCAAGTGGTGCGACGCGCTGATGACGCTCGAGGGTCTGCCGCACGTCCTCGACATCCGCTGCGTCGGCCTCACCGGCGCGATCGACCTCGCGCCGTCGAGCGGCGGCGCCGGCGCGCGCGGCTATGCGGCGCTGGAGTATTCCTTCCACGAGGCGGGGATCATGCTGCGCCTCTCCGGCGACACCATCGAACTGACCCCGCCGCTGGTGATCAGCGAGGATCAGATCGGCGAGATCGTCGACAAGGTCGGCCGGACGATCAAGGCGGTGGCGTGAGGGCGGGCGGCGGCGCTCCGAGTTCGTCTCTATCTGCGCGAGAGCGGTAAGATTCGAATTCGCGTCCGGCGCGGGTCGATTGTCAACAAGGCCCCGGAGCGCAGTTCCGCGGCCATCTGCTTCAAGGCGTCGATGACATATTGCGCGGCGAGTTCCGGGCTGATCTCGCCGCCACGGATTTGCACGACGCTGGGCTTGAGTCCGTGGGTGGCGGCTAGGATCGCGCCGAAAACCAAGTCGTGCGTAAGAACGGCGAGGTCGTGCGCGGCGGCGTAGCCGAGGATTTCCGCGTCGGGCGCGTTCCCAGCGCCGATCTTCGACCAATGCGTCGCCTCGAAACCGGCCTCCGCCAACGCTTCCACCCAACGCGGCGACAGTTCATGTCGATGAGAAGCTTCATGCGCTGCGGAGCGTCACCTCGCGCTCCTCGGCGCGCCATGCCGCATAGCGCAACGCCTGCATGACGTCCTCGCGATCGAGGTAGGGATAATCGGCGAGGATTTCGTCGATGCTGCGTCCCGACCCGACCTGCCCCACGATGGCGCCGACGGTGACGCGCAGCCCGCGTATGCAAGGCTTACCGCCCATGACGGTCGGATCCTGCGTGATCCGTTCAAATTCCGGCATCTCGAAGCCCTCGCAGCAAAGTCGACTGGGGCACGATAGCACATAAAGGCCCGCCATGCAGGGACGCCTGCGCGGCGATAAGCGATCCGGCGCGGCGGAGCGGACATCCGTCGAATGCAGGCTTCCGCGCCGCGCTTCGTCTGCCTAGCGCGCGCGGCGCGCGGTCAGATCGCCGCAACGCCGAGCAGCGCCGGCAACTCGTCGAGAGTTCGGATCTCGAAGTCCGGCGCGCCGGGCAGGCGCTCGCGGCGCTGGCCGTAGCGGTTGCACCAGACGACGCGCATGCCGAAGTCCGACGCGGCGTGGGCGTCCCAGGCGTTGGACGATTGGAACGCAACCTCGGACGCGCCGAGGCCGAGGTGGTCGAGCGCGTATTGATAGACTCTCGGGTCGGTCTTGAAGACGCGCACCGCATCGACCGACAGCACAGCATCGAACAGGCCGCCGAGCCCCGCGCCGGCGACCACCTCTTCCAGCATCGCCGGCGAGCCGTTGGAGAGAATGGCGGTGGAAAAGCCGGCGCGGCGCAGGGCGCCGAGGACGCCGGGAACCTCGGGGAACGGCGACAAGGTGCGATAGAGGCCCATCAACCGATCGCGCAAGGCCGGCGTCTCCAGGCCGAGGCTGTCGAGCGCGAAATCGAGCGCGTCGCCGGTGACCTGCCAGAAGTCGGCGTAGCGGTCCTGTAGCGACCGCAGCCAGGTGTATTGCAACTGCTTGTCGCGCCACAGCGCGGTCAGCGCGGCGCGCTTGTCGGCCGCGATGTCGGGGCAAGCCGCCGCCGCCGAGGCGAAGTCGAACAGCGTGCCGTAAGCGTCGAAGACGCAGGCGCGAATCCCTTCGAGACGATTCATCCGCAATCCCCCTTCATCGCGCCGCCTCGGCGGCGCCCGTTTGGCCGCCGAGATATTTGCTCGCCTCGCGGCGCGCGACCGCGCCGAGCGCGCCGCCGTGATCGGCGAGAAAGCGGCGCACGCGCTCGGGATCGGATTTGGCGAGCTCGCGCAGCCACCAGCCGATCGCCTTCTGGATGAACCATTGGCGATCGCCCGAGAGGCGGGCGCCCCAGGCGAGAATGCGCTCGGGGTCGCGCCCCGCCTTGGTCCACGCGAGGGTGAACCAGCGCGGCGCGGCGGGTCCATAGGTGCGGGCTCTCGACCCGGGCCTCGACGACATCCAGTCGGCTCGGGTCAGCGATGAGGCAGCGCGATCCGACATTCGCCAGATTGTCCGCGACCGCCCAGCCGTCAAGATCGGCCATGCGCCGCGTGACGAACGCCCACACGCGCGCGTTGGGCGCGACCGACTTGCGGGCGAGGATGCGCGCCGCGACCATTTTCAGGTCCCAGACGGGCTCGCTCCACAGGCGTCGGCTGAGGCGCAGCGCTTCGTCTTGCCCGAGATCGCCGAGGGTCCGCCGGATGGCGAGGTCCATCTCGGGCAGCGGAACGCCCCAATGCTCCCACCGGGACTTCTGGTAGCTCTTTTCCTTTTCCGCCCGCTCGCGCCCGCCCGAGGCGCGCAAGGCCGCAATCAGCCGTCGATAGGCGTCGGAGTCGGCGCCCCGATCTTTCGCCATCGCTTTCCCCCGCGCTTCGCCCGCCCGACGCAAAACGGGCGACGCGTGGACCGCGCCGCCCGAAAAACTCGATCACGCGAACGCCCGTTTCGGCGTCAGCTCTCGCTCGAAGCGGCCTTCGCTTGAACCGGACCGGAATCCTTGCCCTTGGCCTCGACGTCGCGGTCGACGAACTCGATCACCGCCATCGCGGCGTTGTCGCCCGGGCGGAAGCCGGCCTTCATGATGCGGGTGTAGCCGCCGTTGCGCGTCTTGTAGCGCGGGCCGATGACGTCGATCAGCTTCTTGACGAGGTCGGCGTCGCGCAGGCGCGAAATGGCGATGCGGCGCGCGTGCAGATCGCCGCGCTTGCAGAGCGTCACCAGCTTCTCGACGACCGGGCGAAGATCCTTCGCCTTGGGCAGCGTGGTGACGATCTGCTCGTGCTTGATCAGGGCCTGCGCCATGTTGGCGAACATCGCCTGACGGTGTTCGGCGGTGCGGTTGAACCGGCGCTTCGCGTGTCCGTGATACATTTGGCTGTCTCCTTCTCGGGACTACGGCCGCCGTGCCAAGGAACGGCCGTTCGTTTTATTCCCCCCTCTCCCGCTTCGCGGGAGAGGGTCGGGGTGAGGGCGTTTCAGACCCTCATCCGGCCGCTTCGCGGCCACCTTCTCCCGTAAACGGGAGAAGGCATCCTCAGTAATGCTCCTCGAAGCGCTTGGCCAGCTCCTCGATGTTCTCCGGCGGCCACCCGGTGACCTCCATGCCGAGGTGCAGACCCATCTGCGCCAGCACTTCCTTGATCTCGTTGAGCGACTTGCGGCCGAAATTCGGCGTGCGCAGCATTTCGCTTTCCGACTTCTGGATGAGGTCGCCGAT
>Ga0181524_10000305_pt1 | contig 59651 bp, 65 predicted proteins | sample PEATcosm2014_Bin_34_FD_119761 | JGI IMG/M metagenome (GOLD analysis project Ga0181524, IMG submission 119761) | Peatland microbial communities from MTU Mesocosm Facility, Houghton, MI, USA - PEATcosm2014_Bin05_60_metaG | ecosystem: Environmental > Terrestrial > Soil > Wetlands > Peat | place... | reverse complement strand
CGTATAAATACGCGTATATCGTGTAGTCTCCCGTTTCTTTGGGCGTGAACTCGGCTGTGTAGCGGGCTTCCTCTCCGGCGGAGAGTTCCTTTATTTCTGTTGTGGCCTGCTTTTCAGACTTTCCTGAGGGGTCTTCTACCCAAAATTCCAGTTTCAGTCCCGTACCTTCTCTCAGGCCCTTGACGGTTGCCTCGGCCGAGAGGCTCTTTCCAATTTGCGTATACGGATGCGAAAGCACGAGCAGGCGTTCGATTTCTGCTTTTTCCTCACTTACACGGATATGCGTCCAACCGGATTCCCACCAGAAGTAGTTTTTCTCTTCACGTGCCAGGATAGTGGCGTACACATCAGCTGACCCAAATGCATTAATCCTGAAAACCAGTTCGACCTCTTCATTTGGCTTTAACTCCTTAAGGTATTGTCCAAGTCCAAATCCCCACCATGTTCCATAAACCGTCAGGTGATATGTATCCAGAGAGATCAATTGTACGTCAACTCCTCTGAGAGTGTCCCTTGATGTGTTTTTCAGCTTCAATGTTAGCCAGTTAGTTCCTTTCTCTATTGACGTAGGATCCAACTCGTACTCGATGGGGTACTTATATCTCGACGTTGTTGCCGTCATTTTCAATTCACCATTATCCCATAGTATACTACATGTGTACGCACGTTTAAGATTTTTTGCTTAGCGCGCGCGTTGGGTAGCGCGCGCTAACGAAATTATCGGGAAAATATTAGCCTTATAGCTGTTTCTAAATCTTCCACTCGAGTCAGACTTGTTTTGCAACCCGACTTAAGAGGCTCAGTTTTTAGGACAAGGTCGGAAAAAAACAACGTCGGTAAGTAGTTCTTCAAAACAGAAGCAGAAGCATGTATTTGCCTATTTTCGTCAAAAATCTTGCGTATTCCTGCCTCTGATGATATCAAAACCACTTGAATTTCATTGGTTCTCTCATCATATTCTGCGTGAAAGACCCTATTCTTAGGATATTCCAGTTTGTGTTCATTGAAAGTCACTGGTTTATCACTCAAAGTTCGAGCAGCACGCATGATATTATCGTTATCGAAATTAGAAAAATGCAGCTTAAGTATGTAAATTTCTTCCATTAGTCTATCTCATCCCAACTATCTGAAATCTGCAATTCTAGGAATAGCGCTCGCTAAGACGGGTCTCAACTGGCTCATTTGATTCTTCTGCCATGCTGGATCCTCAGGAAAATCACTGTTCGGAGGCGCGCGCGGCGTGTGACTTCAAGCAAATAGAAGTCCCAGTGCGAGGCCGATCAGGAATGCAACGGAAGAATAAGGTAAGACGTTGAGCCATCCGTGCCCGGTATCGTAGAGCTTGGGCAAAAACTTCATAGCCTGATCGAAAAGGCCAGTGAAGGTCACGGCCAGGATTCCGGTCGCGACGAGGACTATGATAAGTGCGACAACGACTATCAGAAGTTTGAAACCTTTCTTGACTATAACACCTACCAGCAAGCCTATGATGAATGGCAGGACAACAGGGATTAGCCAAGCGATATCAGGTGGAATTGACATAGTTCTCCCAAGATTCTAGCTCTTTTTATCTAGCGCGCTAGCAACTTTGGATACTTTTATATATAAAATTTTCGCCGTAGCGTGCGTGAGAATACTGACTCATACGTGTCTCTCATCGTGATGGCCGTGCGCGCTACAACATTGCACTCTAGAAAAAGAGAGGAATTTACCAGCGTGTGCGATGTTTGCGGTTGACAGGTTTGAACTCTGCGCACACACGGTGCATTGCCACCTGTTAATGACACGGTTGATGACAACATGCGGACAGGTTTCAGGATTGCTTATCATTGCACTCACATCTGAACCTTTCTTTATCATCACAATTTCAAGTGATATTATGTATAGATCCCTTAGGCTCGAGCGCTAATGGCTCACCTATCGTTTGAAATATTAAAGAGCAAAGTCTGCTCATCTTTGACACGCACTCACATAATACCATGTAATTGGGCAGTTTTTTAGAGCATGCGCTTGATCGGTAAAGGCTACTATCGGACGGCGGATTGTGTGAGCATATTCTAAGTGGTCCCCAAAAGTCATTATCGAACCGTAGCGCGGGGTTGACATTCAAAAAGGGTCACGGAGATTTTCTTTGACGAACGCTGAAGTAACAATTGGAGAATACGACTGATTTTTGAGCAATGTTGAAAGAATGGCAAAGAGTAACAAGTTATAGTGCCCGCGCTAGAATCGTGTGTAGCTAAGCACTGATGCCTTAGCGCGCGCTCTACACACGCGCAATGACATCTGTCGACATCTTATTCAGAAGAGAGTTTGATTTTCCTTGGGGTGATCTCATGAAGACTCCGAAAGGGTCCTAAGGATAAAAAAATGATGACCTCATTCAACTTGTTCCAATGATCTCATCCTTTCTTCGAGACCAATTGCTAATTTTGTTTCGCTCGTGTTCTAAGCCATCCATTTTACAATTTCTGGCTCCATGAAGGATTTTTGCAGCGCGTCTAAACTTGAGGCTTAATAGACCCGATAGATAGTCGGTAGTCATTTGCTAATCAGAAAAACAGTTGGGAATCTCCAAGTAGGCTTGGTGATCGCTATTTTTTCTGCGCATAGATGGACTCTGTCTTGCAACCTATTCTTCTTCCTTCATGGATTAAATACGCGTATATGGTGTAGTGCCCTGTTTCCTTGGGTGTAAACTCAGCGGAGTAGCGGGCCTCCTCTCCAACGGAGAGTTCCTTTATATTCATTTTTGCCTGCTCTTCAAGCTTTCCTGAGGGGGTTTCCACCCAGAATTCCAGTTTGAGTTCCGTACTTTTTTCCAGGCCCTTAATGGTTGCCTCGGCTTCGAGGGCCTTTCCAATTGCCGCATACGGGTTTGAAAGCACTAGTAAACGTTCGATTTCTGCTTTTTCCTCACTTACACGGATGTGCGCCCAACCGGATTCCCACCAGAAGTAGTCTCCACCAAACTTACGTCCAGTGATAGTGGCATACACATCAGCTGATCCGAATGCGTTAACCCGGAAAACCAATTCTTTCTCTTCATTTGGCTTAAGCTCTATGAGATAGTGTCCTTGATATACATAGGAAAGAGAAAGATAGAAAGTGTCTAGAGAGTGCAATTGCACGTCAAGTTTCTTAAGAGTTTCCTTTCCTGTGTTTTTCAGTTTCAATGTTAACCATTGTATTCCCTTGTCTATCTCCGTAGGATCGAATTCATACTCAATAGGATGCCTGTATCTCAACACTTTTTTCACCTCCTTTCATCCTGCGAATTTACTCCACTCGCTTTCGCGGAACCATCTATTCAAACGTCTCACTACTAGTTAAATTTACTCCAAACCCAAAAAAAGGCTTTAAGGTGGTTCATCGCAGTTAGCGCACCATAACGTGATTCAACACGCGCGTGCCGTATCAGCATGGCTCTACGACGTTTAGCGCGCGCTCTGTGAGCTGATTGGAGTTCAGTTTGATGCCTTTTTCGGTCGAGTCTCGGGTTGGGGTGGAGAATTCTTATAGAAAAAGATTCCATTCTGGTTTAAATGAGCCGAGGAGAAAGGTCATTCGTAGAAGCTGCATATACTTCGTAGTTGGTGCGTTAAATGCTGGGCAGTCGAGGCGAAGTGTTGGCCGTCGTCGCCGCCTTAAATGAAGAACAGGGCATAAGGCCCACGCTAGAAGAGCTTCGGCAGCACCTGCAGAACCCTCGGATACTGGTCGTTGATGGCAAGAGCACTGACCGAACAGTGGAAGTCGCAGAGGACTTGGGTGCTGAGGTGATTCAACAGGAAGGCAAGGGAAAAGGCGATGCGATAGCTAAAGCGATAAGCCACGTTGATTCAAAAGTTGAATACGTTGTCTTCACAGATGCAGACTACACTTATCCAGCGACGTTTATTCCCAAGATGATAAGGATTCTTGAAGAAAATCCCCAGATTGGCATGGTGTGCGGCAACAGGTTCAACTCACATCTCCAACCGGAGAAGATGCATAACCTATTCTATATGGGAAACAGGCTTTTGGCTTTTACACATAATATGCTGAACGGCGTCGCAATGCGAGATCCACTGACAGGTCTAAGAGTTGTACGCTGGAAAATCCTTAGGGACTGGACACCTAAATCTAAGGGATTCGACATTGAAGTTGAGCTAAACCATCATGTCGAGAGAAAGGGCTACCGCATCATGGAGCTAGACATACCCTATCGACGACGACTCGGCGAGAAAAAGCTGAAGCTGAAGCATGGCCTCACAATAGCCAAAAGAATCATGTTGGAAACGACTTACTAGTTCGAAGGACCTGAACAAATACTCAAGTCTGGTGAACTAGCACAATCGCTAGCGCGTGCCCGACTAAGTTTCAACTACTGGTTTTGGGTACGCGTGAAGTTCTGTTTTTGGGACCTTATGTTTAGCCCTTTGTCTGTCCACCGTGCAACCTCACTCTCTAGGGCTCTAGTATCCAACATGTTTCGCACTCCACCTTTCTTTGCGCCAAGCACAGATTCAGCTGCATCCCTAGTCAACTCGATTTCAAGATGAGTCACTTTCCAATTTTCCAGATTGATTTCTATTTCTTTGACTTTGCCTATTTTCTCGTCCTCAGCATAAACATCTTTATCCAAAAACTCCTTGCTATTCATCCTCATTTTTCCCTCCCTTTTTGAAAATACGTTGTTTAACACACGATTTTTTAGGCTTTTTGCTTAGGTTCTACTGATAGAATAGCGCGCGCTCTAATTTGGTTCGGTACAAAAAAGAAAAAAGGAGGAAAAAAGGCGGGCTATTTTTGGTTTAACCTACGATCTGCGTTATTTCTTTGACGATTCCTCTTTCCACGTGTTGAGTCCACAGCATTTCGGGCACGTCAACTGCGAGAAACAGCCAGGACAGTAAGACGACTTCGACTGCCGCCACTGCCAGGTTCTGGATCCACTTGCCTACGCCTACGTGGATTGTGAAATCATTCGGCTGCCCCGCTATCAGGATGCTGAACGCTCTGTCCGCAGTGATTATATCCCGCAAAATCCCGGCCTTCTTCGCTTGTATGACTATGCCCAAAGGCTTAGTGGCAGACTGCGTCTTGTAGCCATCAGTTGTCAGCTGCTGAACAATCTGCTGCGATAGTTGATCCAAGTCCTTGTTTTTTCCCTGAAAATGCATTACCTTCTCAGTTACCAAATTGACACCTCAACACCCATTTAGCGCAGCAGCTAATTAATAGTCTTTTGGAATTAGACCCCATTAGCGCACGCGACAATTCAATTGAACTTTCATACTCTTCATTTAGAAGTGATTCATGATAAAATCCCTAATGGTTCTATGATTAGCCATGAGTTCAACGATCTTTCTTGTAGCTTTGGTTATTTGCGCATCGAACAGTCTTGTTATGACTAACAATAACACAAACACAATTATGCCGAATTCAAAATTTACAATAGCGTTTACACGACCCATGTACCATATGAAAAGGAATGTAACTGCCCCACTTATTTCTCCCATGATGAAGGACCTTATGATGAAATAAAGTCTCTGCACCCACGTAGAAAACAACAGAACCTTGATCACTGCTCTTTTCTCGATATTACTTTCAACTCCACTGCTTTGCTTTGTAACATCTCCTATCTGTTGCAGTACCCTGTTTGCGTAATGGACGTCTGATAAACGCAACATCATTTTTGCATAATGAGCGTCTGACAAATCTTTGGAACTTGCGCTTTCAAGCTCTAACAAAATCCTTTGTGCTATTTCGTCTATTTCAGCATCCACTCTATCTGTTTCAGCAGCTTTAGTTACCATAATCCCACCCGAATATTCCAAGTGTTTTGGTTACCAAATCGTTTAATATGGTTTTTGCCTGCTCTGTAGTTAAAACAAGCGCGCGCTAGACTCACCTGATCGATCTGTCAACAGCTTATTCAGAAGGGAGTTTGGTTCTCCTCAGGACGATCCCATAAAAACTCCGAAAGAATCCTGGGACAAAAAAGTAATGACTTCATTTGCTCGGGTACGCGCGCTAGCGCGTCTAAACTTAGGGCCTCATACACCCGAGCGCGCGCTGACCGATTGAGAGGGACAAACAGAATATATTAACCAACTTTCCTCATTACGAGCGACATGCGCTTAGGCAATTGATAGGGGGGCATTTGGTTAATGAGAAAGCGAAAGCCTGTGGAAGATGCTAGAGAGGATTTGACCTTCCGCCTCCGAAGAGGCGCGCAAAAGATAATGTCGAGATCTTCCAAGTTGGTGGGACAGCCATTTAACCCGGGCGATTTCGATATCGTGAAAGTTAAAATCAATATCCCAGGACTTTCGACCCTCTTCCAAGGCTACCGAATAGTGCACATCAGCGACATCCATTACGGGCAATGGATCTCTGCAGATCGCCTGAAGGGCGTGATTGGCTTGATCAACCAGCAGGAGCCGGACATCGTTGCTATCACAGGGGATTTTGTATCCTACTCGGGGAAGGATGTCGAGGATCTCATCCCCGCGCTCAAGGGAATACGTGCGCGAGACGCGACGGTGGCAGTGCTAGGCAACCACGATTATTGGCTTGGAGCGAAAAGGATCCGTTCGATACTAAGCGAAAGCAAAATAATAGAGCTGAACAACGACGTCTACACGGTGACTAGAGACGGATGTGCGCTGTATATTGCAGGGGTCGACAGCACCACTGTGAAGAAGAACCAGCTGAACAAGGTGTTGCAGAAGCTGCCGTCCAACGGACCAGCAATTCTGCTGGCCCATGAGCCAGACTTCGCCGACATCAGCTCAGAGACGAAGAGGTTCAGCCTTCAGCTCTCCGGACATTCCCACGGAGGCCAGTTTGTGATACCCAAGCTCGGAACTCCTTTCCGCGGTGACGGTTTCAGGAAGTATCCCCTCGGAAAGTATCAGGTGGGGGAAATGATTCAGTACACCAACCGAGGCTTGGGCACAAACGCGTTCTGGATACGCATCAACTGCGCGCCTGAGATTACGGTCATTGATCTGCAACCTGGAGAGAAGAAAGCATGACAAAAGATAATTTCGCACGTGCACTAGTTGTATGGTTCTTAACATCGTTAGGTATCTTCTTTACGGGCGTTCTGACTGGGTTTTACGCCCGCAATCTTGCCGTCGCGCTGATCGCGACCGCCGGGCTTGGGTTAATTAATGCACTGCTTTGGCCCCTCTTATCAAGGTTAGCGGGTGAGCGCTCTGCGATAACGTTCGGATTGATTGCGCTGCTATTGAACGGCATAATAATCTGGTTGCTGGCTTTCTTCACTTCGGAAATTGAGGCCTCTGGGTGGGGGTTACTTTTGCTCCCCTTGAACATAGCGTTGATCAATACTGTGGTCTCGGGGATACTCGCCATCGACAATGACGCATCATTCTACCGTGCGGTTTGCAAGAAGATGAAGGGGCGCGCAGATAAGGCAACGGAGAACAAGGAGAAGCCAGGCTTCATCTTTCTGGAGATCGATGGGTTGGCTGAGACTATTCTCCGCAAAGCGATCGAGAACGGGACGATGCCAACTCTGGCAGGGTGGGTCAGTAGTGGGACGCATAAGATAAGGGGATGGGAAACTGACTTTTCTTCCCAGACGGGCGCAAGCCAGGCGGGTATATTGCACGGGAACAACAAAGACATCCCTGCCTTCCGATGGGTGGAAAAAGCGAAAGGCAACAAAGTCATATCGACCGTCGGCATGGGCGATGCCCAGGCGATCGAGACACGCATTTCTGATGGGAACGGTTTGCTTGCAACCAGTGGACGCGCTATAGCTAATCTCTATTCTGGTGACGCCAAAGACAACATCTTCGTCTTCAGCAAGCTCAGCAAGATAAGGCAGTTGTACAGTGAGTCTTGGAACACTTTTTACGCGGTCTCCTTCAATCTTGTCCACACAGTTGCGTACACTCTCTGGGAGATAGTGCTGGAGGCCCGGTCCAGGTACCGGCAGTGGCGAAGGAATACCCTACCCAGACTGCGCCACCGCGGACTCGTATACTACTTCACAAGGGTGGTGGCGGATACCTTCCTTCGCGAGTTGAGCACTTACACGATCATAGGCGACATTATCGCAGGCGACAAGGATGTCGTATATACTACGTTCATGGGGTACGATGAGGTGGCGCATCACTGCGGCATTTCGGACGATGAGGCTTTCTACGTTTTAAGAAAACTGGACAGGTGCATAAAGAGGATAGAGGCGGCAAAGGCATACGCCCAACGCCCGTACTACCTCTGCGTTCTTTCAGACCACGGTCAGACCAACGGCGCCACGTTCAAGCAACGTTACGGCCACACCCTGGCAGATATCGTACAGAAACTTCTGCCTGAGGGACATACGACATACTTCGAGCTTGACTCCAACCAGGACCACTTCGGACAGATGGTGACGGTGCCTCTGCAGAACGTAAGAAATAGAGTGACTCGAAAGTCGAAGAAAAAGGAGGACAAAAAGATTGATGCAATCGTGCTGGCCTCGGGAAACGTGGGCCTCATATACTTCACACAATGGGCGGACCGAATAAGCTTAGAGGATATCAATAAGACCTATCCAGAGATGGTGAAGGGTTTGTCGCAGCATGAGGGCGTCAGTTTTGCCATGATCCGCTCGAAGGAGCAGGGGCCGGTCGTCATAGGCGCAAAGGGCAAATATTACCTCGCGGACGACAAAGTCGAAGGTGAGAACCCGCTGGCCAAATTCGGGAAGCGGGCTGCTGCACACCTGCGCAGGTTAGACAGCTTCAACTTTGTCCCTGACATTCTTCTCGTGAGCATGTACGACACGGAGAAAGATGAGGTGGCAGCATTTGAGGAGCTTATTGGTAGCCACGGCGGCCTCGGTGGCACCCAGTCGAAGCCCTTCATACTGCATCCTTCTGAATGGGACCTTGGGAAAGAGGAGATCGTCGGCGCCGAGAACGTTTGCCGAATATTCAAGAGAGAGATGGCGAATATTTCGACGAAGTCAAGCGGAACCAAACGGACTGATAACAATGGAACAGGGCACGTGGATAAGACGACGCACGCGATTTGACAAAAGCGACATCCCTTATATTTATGACTTCGCAGGACCTAATTTGGCGCGCGCAAAACGAATAAGCGCGCGCGCAAAACGAATAAGCGCGCGCGCAAAAGAATCCTAGCACCAAAATCTCCATTGAAAAGAGTATTTGGCATAAGAGTACTAAAACCTAAAGACTAAGGACCGAGAACCAGCAAAAGAACTAAGACTAGCGCGCGCTGTCAATAGAACACTACTGAAGCAACAATGTGTTCTTATTGCTTGTGGAATAGCACCTGATTCAACCGCGCGCGCTTAAACACTGACGGATAGAAATTCATAAATACAAGGTTTCACAAACCGAAATTAAGAATGAAAGAGGTGCGAAATTGGCAGGAGAACGTTTTGAAATATTCAAAGATGCGGCAGGAAAATTCAGGTTTAGACTTAGAGCTCAAAACGCTGAAATCATAGCGGAGAGTGGAGCTTACGTATCAAAAGAGAGTTGTCAAAAAGGGATAGCATCAGTCAAGGAAAATGCATCCAAAGCAGAAATAAAAGACTATACAACCTAGAAACCCACACTTTCTCTTTTTTCGAACTTCTGCATCTAAGTTGGCTAGCGCGCGCTAAAGCAGCGTATAGGCGCGCGCTGAAAAAGATCAATCGATTAGCAGAAAGAGTTCACGTCCTTATCCGAGATTTACAACATTCTTAAATAATCCTCTCTAGTTATCCAAGATGGAATTTAAAGATGGCCAATTGTCCAGAATGTGGGAAAGCATTGAAAAAAAAGCGCGTGCGCCAAGCTTTGGTTCTTGCTCAATATTTGAGCCATGAAAAATAAACATGGCTCCCAGAAGCGCTAACCTAAACTGAATTACCGCGCGTTACCTTTCTTATTCTTTTTTCTCGATTCTTTTCTTTATTCCCTTCCCAAAGTCTTCTACGGCTTTGGCACCTTTCTTGAGGCCACCCCCGACTGCTTCACCAGTTCTTTCAGCCGCCCCTTCAACTTTTTTCTTCTTATCAGGCATTCCTATCACCTCTACTTCCAAGTCAATATTTGCGTATTTAAGCGTACGTGGCAAGCGCATTTTTTCAGGGCAGTATTCACAAACAATCATAGTTTATCCGTTTTCTTTCACCCATTTTTGAAAACTTAGTTTGGCTTCTGTTGCTGTGAAGACTTGAGATTCGTCTCATATTCTTCTTTTTAGTTTGCCTCAGAACAAGTGAAGAAGTACTCTGAGCACAACGATTAAAACTATTATTAGTATTACTACGACGATAGCGGAAACTAGCCATCCGGCGATACTACCAGCACGTCCACGATGCCTTTGCATTTGTTCAATCATCTCTTAGGATTTAGGACATTCTTGACACTTATAAACAATTATCACGGAAACCCATGGGTGGTCTAGCTTTTCGCGCGCGCTGGGTTTAAGTTTGGCGCACGCTATGCGACACATTCTTGATTGCAGTATTCAGTTTTGCTGCCGCAGATTGGGCAAATGTTTTTTCTTCTTTTCTCTGGCATCTCTTTCATCCAAACCAGAGTAAACTTCTTAAACGCCTAGGGCTATAAGTCATGCCGTAGAATGTGAATGTCAGAAATTTCAGTGTCTCGAATAGCTTACATCTTAGCTCTTATAGGCGGAATACTGCTGGTAATCTTAGGATTATTATCACTCGCGTATTCTGGTCAAAACTATGGGCCGGTTTTGCATTGGAGCTTCGCCTATGGCAGCATCGTTGCCATTATTTGCGGTATCATAGCAATAATTGGTTCAAAAAGCGCAGCCACTCTCGTTTGGGCAATCGTACTCATAATCGTTGGAATCATCGGCGGTGGACTCGGCGGACTGCTAGTTGCTCTCGGAGGAATACTTGGACTCATTGTGGTGATAACCAAAAAAACATAATCGTCTCACCCAAAATGGTTTACTTGTTGTCAAGCAATCCTTGCAGTCGACCATCGCCCGCGCTTCTTTCTTGATTTTCTATAATGTTTCGTGGTTTTCGAACATTAAGCGTGTGCGTGCGCTAAAGTCGAAGTGTCAATCTTTGCGGGCGGAGCCTAAAATCGAGAAATTCATTTTCAATTTAGTTTCTCGTCTGAAGAGTGAGAGGATTTTTGCCTCAATAGAAGAAAGGATTAGCAGTAGCAAGGAAAACTGGGCAATATTGCAAGAAGCATGAAATGCGAAATTGTAAAGAAAGTCTTTCAGCAGCACGCACTAGCGCGCGTGGAGTATATTAATCAGAGCGTCCATGCCCAGTTTCTTAGCGCGAAGTTTGCCGTAGGGTGTCATCTTTGCCTGCAATGTTGACTATTTTATGATTTTTGCCTTTTTCAAGTGTATTTCTTCGAGTTTTCTGTATTTTTCCGCGCGCTCTTCGAAAAGATTCGATATGCTGGTTCTGTACGCTCTGAATTCTCGGCATATGTCAGATTCTGATTCGTCATCCATTTCCCTGGCCATGGACCCGTGACTTTTGGCCTTTTGAGCATCGACATCGCTGATGTTTCGCTCACTGAACGCTATTGCCGCATAATGCTTTTGACGTTTGGCGACGGTTTCAACATCCTTTGCAAGCCTAGCGTACAGCCTTGCTTTCTGTCTCTCAAGTTCCTTTCTTTCCTTTGGTGTTATCCTAAGGTTATCTTCCGTGAAGCCCATCCGGAACAAAGCCTCATGGATACCGTGTTTTGCACCGGCTGTATCCCCTTTCTCTAAACACATCAGTGCATAATGCAGTGCGCCCACGACTGGTTGCGGATCTAGGGTCAAATCTTTCGTCATTTTTTCACCGTATCTTCAGATTTAAGCTATATTAAGTCTCAAACATTTAAATTTTTCAAGGAGCACTGAGACTTTTTCTCCGTATCATTCAACGCGCGCGCTAGAAGTATGGCTGATTTTTCGCAAGGTTCTCTGCAAGCTCCGAGTAGGTGTCGATGATGACTTCTCTCAAATCCGTTCTCTGGCTTTTTTTCTCCACTCTCTCCCGCAGGATTTCAGAGAGGTTTCCACATTCTATCCTTCTCTGGACTATAGGGAGATATTTTTTTTCGTCCGCTGTGGCGTTCCCCAGAGCGATGTTGTAATAATATTCGCAGACTCGACGTGCAGTCTCTCCGTGTGGGTGATGAACGCTGGCGCTGAGTCCATTTATAATGATTGCGTTGAGATCCTGTACTAGGACTGTGTGAGGGAGAAACTCTGGCTCCTGATTCATTAGTCCCCTCAGTACTGCTCTGATGAAACAGCTCAATGCGACGTCTGATTTGATGCATTCTTGTTCGTCCATTATTCGAATTTCAATGGCTCTTCTGTCGAACCTGAAAATCACTCCTCGGCTGTTCACCCATTCCTTGTTCAGGACAAGCTTGTCTGCGCCTGCCCTGGATAGATCATCTGAGTACTTGCCTATGATGTTCGTTTTGTACTGGCTGAATGAGGATGTGTATTCTGGAATCACGTCGCCGGTTACTGATGGGATTTCTTTTTGGTTTTGCTTATAGAAATACAGTCTGTTGTCAACTCTGTCTCTGAGCCTGCCTTCGTATATTGGTGAGGAAGCGCTGATTGCGGACAAGTATGGGCACATGTTTGCAAGCGTGTTGTTAACCAGGATTCCGCTTTCTTCGTTTGAGTATGGGAGGTTGAGGTGGAAGCTCTGAATGTTGAGCCATCCGTGTCGTCTGAGGTTGAAGATTTTGCTGTAAGCCTCGTAGATTTGTCTGTGGCGGTGAGGCCAAATTCCCGTTTCGTCGAGTTCCAGTAGTGGATGCATGCCCGTTCCAAGAAGACGTGCATGAAATCTCCGTTGCAGGAAATCCTGAATCGTCAAGATGGCTTCTTGCATTGTTTCCTCAAACTCCATCGGTGTCTTGAAGGGAGCGTTGGGCTTGAATTCCATGACGTGCAGCTGCAGCTCTTTGCCAAAGGTAAAGCTTGGCTGTTCGACGAAGTTGACAACTCGGCCATGGAAATCCTTTATGATTTTGTCTACGATGGGCAATGCCTCAAGCTCGTCGTTCACAATTGAAAACTCGTGTTCTGGGCCCAAGACTTCCAGGGTTTTGTACGTGAAGGTTCCACTCTCTTGATGAAGCAGTTCTCCACGATTGAATATAAAGCTACAATCAAATATACCGTACAAGCACGCAGGGCGCGCGCGATTTTCACTTGATTGTTTTTTGGTTTTGTTTTTACGGAGGTTTATCCTGCTGATTCTCTTTTATCCGGTGATTCATGAGATAGCGCGCTCTCTGTTTCAATCCGCTTGGCTTCCCAAGACGCGCGCGGTATGAAATCCATTCTTTCAACTTCCATTTTATTGACAGTCCTCCGCACAAAAAAGATTTGTCGAGCTTCTAAAACGAAATTCATAAACCGAGAGGCTAATTTTCTTCTTTCTTAATCTCGGCATCGCCCGCGCCTGCGCGCTACTGCCAAGCCGATGGGTCACCTGAAGCCGAAGACTAAGACAAAGAGAGGGTTTTGGTATAGGCTTTGGCATAAATTACAGTCTGTGATCGCTGTCTTTTTTTTCTCCAGTCAAGATATGTCTTCCAGTCAGCAGTCGATATACTATTATAATTACGGCAATCACAAGGATTATATCTATTAGTGGACCTACGCCAGTAGGCAGAAAGACGAATCCCACTGCCCACAGTATCACGAGAATAACAGCGCGCGCGCTAATCGTCCAAAACTTGTCCATAGCCAAATCCCCAACTAAGTTTCGACTACACTGGTTCTAGGTACGCGTGAAGTTGTGCTTTTGGGACCTTTATGTTTAGCCCTCTATCTGTCCAGCGTGCAACCCTTCCTCCATGGCAAGAGTGGCCAACATGTTTCGTACTCCACCTTTCTTTGCGCCAAGCACAGATTCAGCTGCATCCCTAGTCAACTCGACTTCAAGATGAGTCACTTTCCAATCTAGCGCGCGCCATTGCTATTTTCTTTGGACATAGACGTAATTTGTCTTGTGCCCTATTCTTTGCCATCCATCGTACAAATACGCGTATATCGTGTAGTCTCCCGTTTCTTTGGGCGTGAACTCAGCTGTGTAGCGGGCTTCCTCTCCGGCGGAAAGTTCCTTTATTTCTGTTGTGGCCTGCTTTTCAGACTTTCCTGAGGGGTCTTCTACCCAAAATTCCAGTTTCAGTCCCGTACCTTCTCTCAGGCCCTTGACGGTTGCCTCGGCCGAAAGGGTCTTTCCAATTTGCGTATACGGATGCGAAAGCACCAGCAGGCGTTCGAGTTCCGCTTTTTCCTCGCTCACGTGGATGCGAGTCCAGCTGGATTCCCACCAGAAGTTGTTTTTTTCTTCACGTGCCTTGATGGTGGCGTATACATCAGCTGACCCGAATGCATTAATCCGGAAAACCAGTTCGACCTCTTCATTTGGCTTTAACTCCTTAAGGTATTGTCCAGGTCCAAATCCATACCATATTCCATAGACGCTTAGGCGATATGAATCCAAGGAGTGCAATTGTATGTCAACTCCTCTAAGGTTGTTCCTTGATGTGTTTTTCAGTTTCAATGTAACCCAATTAGTTCCTTTCTCTACCTCCGTAGGACTCAACTCGTACTCGATGGGGTACTTATATCTCGACGTTGTTGCCGTCATTTTCAATTCACCATTATCCCGTAGTATATCATGTGTGTACGCACGTTTAAGATTTTTTTGCTTTATGTATTTAGCGCGCTAGCGCGCGCGACCTCGATTGTGCTGGGCAATATGGTCTTTACCATTTTATTCGAGAAACCCTAGAAAATCAGTTGATGCTAGTACAACTATGGTGAAGAATTAATAGGAAAGAACACGCTTTCCTGTATTGGGAGACCGCACTCATGATAAAGAAACCAGAATGGAAGCTTAACACTACTGTCACAAAGAAGATTCGGGTCCTAGACAAGGATGAGGAGGAACGAGAGATCAATGCATTTGACTCAGAAATGAATATGCCCTTTATTCTTGATGTTCCAGAGGGAATTTCAATGGACGAAATAGAAACCGACAGATGGTACCGTGCGACATTTAAGGTTTACACGTCCAAATTGATCCCCGAAATAGAAGAAGAATGGTCTAAGATGACAAAGCCAACTGGGGGTATTCGCGAAGGGATAGAACGAATGAAGCAACCCGGAGGGCACGGGACCTTATACAAGTTCGAATTAGTTTCACTAAAATCAACATAGCGCGCGCAGATTCTTTCTTTTAGCGCGCGCTTTTTAAATAATAAAATGCTAATGGAGGCTGAAAATTTCTGGAAAACAAGGTACGCAACTATCAGGAAACATTAAGGATAGGTCTTAGGCTCTATCGCGGATTACTTTTAAACTCGTTCGGGGTAAAGGCTCCAGTGTTTGGTGGGCATAAGTTAACTTATAACTGTAACCTTAAGTGTAAAATGTGCCCCTTCTGGAGAAGATCCAGCGAAAATTTAAGCACCCAAAAGGAAAAAGAAATTCTAAAGCAAATCTACGATTCCGGTGTTTGCGCTGTCGGGTTTGAAGGTGGAGAGCCGCTCTTGAGAAAAGACTTGACTGAAATTCTAGCCTATTCTCGTTCTCTGCCTCTACATACAAGCCTTGTCACCAATGGCACGCTCCTCAAATCAAGAATAGATGAAATAGCACCATACATCAGCGGCATCGTCTTTGTTTCCTTGGATGGTCTGGAGAAAACTCATGATCTAATAAGAGGTGTAGACGGCTGTTTCAAAAGAGCGCTGGAGGGCATAACTGCAGCCAAAAGGAAAGTTTCCATAGCAATCAATACGACCATAATGGCTGATAACATCCACGACGTAGAAGATATAGTGAAATTGGCAAAGGATCTAGGCGTAAAAATAGTATTGTCGGCTGCTTATGAGTACCATAACATTGAGGAGTCTGCAGCCGAAGCCGATGAAATCAAAAAGATTGCTAAACGGCTTATTGAATTAAAGAGAAAAGGCTATCCTATTATGAATTCAACTAATTATTTTAAAATAATAGCCAAAGAAAAGAACTGGAAATGCAAACCCTGGTCAATTATCAATATCGGCACTGATGGCCGGCTGGTTCTGCCTTGTTACATTCATAATCAGTACGAGACGAGCGCTTCTGTCTTTGAGAATAACATCAAAGCGACCACTTCAAGTTTTGATTGGAACGTAACGCATAACTGTGTAAAATGCAATCTTCACTGTTACGTGGAGCCTTCTTTGGTGCTTTCATGGGATTTACGCAGCTGGATAAATTGGGCCTTCCCAGTTAGAACGTGATATTGGTAAATTTTAATTCCAGTAATGCTTCCCCTTCTAAAGCGCGCTGCCCTGTCCCATTATTACTTGTTGAAGTGTGTTGGTGAGACTGCTTTGTTGGGTCATCTGATTTTTTCTGCTGCCTCTCGGTTCAGAACCAGGCATCGCGTGCGCCACCTCACTTCGACCGCGCGCGCCAAAAGCGTATTAGAGAATTTTTATCCTTGCAGTCCCTCATCCGATAAGGGACAATCATGAGTTATTCCAAGATCAGGCTTTATGTGAAAAGTGTCAAGACCGTTACTGGTACTGATGAGCTAGTGCTCAAGGCTCAAGTTGAGGGTCATGGTGTGAGCCCGCTCGCTACCGGGCCATCGTACTCATATGTAACTATCAAGCCAAAGCGCGAATGGGTGCTAGCGCGCGCTTCGCGACCCTCAAACATGCTATCCATGCTGGCCAATATGACCCCGCGTTTCATTTGGCGCTAGCTGCCCTACAAAACAATCATCATTAAGGGAGAATGCTTCATTGTTTTCGTCCGCATTCAGGGCAGAAGCGAGCTGAGACGGAGATCCTGCTCTTACAGTAGGGGCAAATTTTTAGAACTAGTTGTGGACGCAATAGGATCCCGCAAAAATTGCAGTAGTTAGAGTTAGAAAGAACTTGACTCCCACATCGAGGACAAATCAAGTACTGTCCAGCGTATGAAGGAACGGGCATCAGAACCCAGCCTCCGATGTTCAACTCGTCCACCTCATTGAATTCGGACTCCGCCATTCATTCCGCGCATGCTAAATGCGCACGCTCTATTCAGACTTTCCACGAAGACAACAGCTGCTCGTTATTAACAAGAGTTACGAACAACAAAACCCTTTTGGTCTGCACCTTCATCCTTTCTTGGAAATATTGTGGCCTATGATACTATTATGTTAATTCCGTTCAAGCGTCACTGACACAAACGCGCGCGTTTAAACGCTCATAAGGTACTCCCAGATTGGACAAATCTGCTCCAAGGGCGCTAGGCAAGAAATCGGACCCTTTTTTGAGAGTGTTTATATTACCGATCACGTCGGGTTTTAGTTAGTGAGATGAAAAACATGAAATTGTGGAAGACTATCCTGATAGCAATAAGCGTGGCAATCTTGCCCCTCGCACTTGTGGGGGTCGGACAAGCCCAACAATTGACTTGCTGGGGCCTGAGACCAAATCTGACCGAAAGAACGAAGCACACCGACTTCCCCGAACAACTGTCGTCTCAAGAGAGGGAAGACGCCCCAGAGCGAAAGAGTGGCACCGTTCACCACGCCGAAGACGAAAACGATGCAGAAAACATAGGATTCAGTTAGCCTCGTTCGCCACGATGCGAAAGCGAGCGGCCAATGCCTCATAGATCAGAATGTCTCTGACAGTGCACTGATACGAAGTAGCTTGCAAGTGCTTCCCAAACTCATTTCTTTTTCGAGCTAGTTCTGATAAGCTAAAATTCTAGTCCGTGCTCTAGACAAAGCGATATCTGTTGAAGTTCCGCCAAGAACTCGAAAGAATGAAACGAAAGGCACCGCAACTGCTGCTCATTGCTATAGTAGTCATTGTAATTGCAATCATACTTCTGGACACCCTGGAAGACACTCTGATAGAGGGAGGCTCCTTCGCAGGGACACCTCTCGGCACGATAGCAAACGCAATCGTAGCGTTCACGCAGGACGTTACAACAACAGTCTCGACTTGGGGTTATTCTGGAATTTTCCTTTTGATGCTGCTCGAATCGAGTTCTCTGCCGATTCCCAGCGAGGTCATACTTCCGTTCTCCGGCTACCTTGTTTCCCTAGGCCAACTCAACGTGTGGATAATCATAATTGTCTCAACTCTTGCCGGAATAGCAGGTTCACTAATCGACTACTACATCGGAATGAAGGGAACAAACTTGCTCGCCCGACGAAGAATTCTGGATAAGCTTCTCTTCAACAAAGCGCGTCTCGAAACTGCGGAGAAATGGTTCGACAAGTACGGCGCCCTCGCCGTGTTTCTGAGCCGAATGATCCCAGGGTTCAGGACGCTGGTGTCATTCCCGGCGGGCGCCGCGAAGATGTCGATGCGGAAGTTTGTAGCGTACACAACTGGCGGATGCCTAATCTGGAACACCTTTCTAATTTACATAGGAATACATTTGGGCACCGACTGGCGAATGGCCGCCAGCGTATCACGTTACCTAATCATTGGAGCTGTGGCCGTAATCCTTGCTGGCCTTGTCGTGTTCTTTATCAGAAGAAAAAACAGAACATCGCAAAAATTCTAGCGCGCTAGTTCTGAGACGACGACAACGGTGGCGCTATCCACGGAATCATCATTATCTTTCGCCTGTCCATCTCCTTCCAGTAGTCCCACTCTTTGGCGGTCATTCTCTCTATTTCTTCGATCTTGTCACTGGTCAGATGTTCGAACCTTTTTTGCATTCTCAGATATTCCTCCACGTGTTTCCTCGGTTCTGGCCTGTAACTCAGACTGAATTCCCCGCTTTCATACTCCCATGAAACCCAGAGTCCAGTCTCTAGAGCGCTTCTGCTCAGGTCTAGAGTGTATTTTGGATCTGTGAACCAGCCCTTAGGACAGGGGACTAGCAGATGAATGAACGCTGGGCCGTCGGCCGCCAAAGCCTTCTTCGCCTTGTTGATGAAATCCAAAGGTGGGAAAAGCGTGGCCGTCGCAACATATCTCACGCCAGGGTGTGCGGCGATTATCAAGGCCACGTTCTTCTTCATCCTCAAGTTGCCAATTCTCTTTATCTTGCCTGTAGGCGTGAACGTTGTAGACGCTCCCCAAGGCGTTGTGCTCGACGCCTGAATCCCCGTGTTGGCGTAAGATTCGTTATCGTACAACACATACAGGAACCTCTTGTAATCGTAACTCATGGCCATGGACAACCCTGAGAACCCAATGTCGCCGGTTCCGCCGTCCCCCCCGTACACGACGACGTTAACTTCCTCCTTCTTCCTCTTCCCCTTCATCATCAGACTTCTGAACGCCGCCGCTGTGCCCACGCCCGCGGCCCCCCCAGCGCCGAGCTGGGTGTGATACCAAGGAACGGAATAGGGCGAGGACAAGAACTGATGGCCGTTCGCCACGTACATGCATCCGGTTGGGCCGAGAACCACCGTTTTTGGCCCCGCCGCCTTGAGCAGCAGACGGTAGCCCAAGGCTGCTCCGCACCCAGCGCACGTTCTGTGGCCACTCGTGTACAAGTCTGCTGAAGGAACATCTCTGACGGTTCTGATAATAGGCCGTTCGCTCATTGATTCTCACCTCTCAGTGTAGGCCACCACACGTGTCTCTCAATCACTCCCTTTCCTGAACCTTTCTGCAACAACCTGACAGCCTGTTCAAAATGCTCGACTGAAGGTTCTCTGCCACCGACAAACATGAAGTCCAACAGCAACGGCCGTGAACTGCTCTCATACAACGCTGATTTGACCTCGTTAAACAACACGCTCGAAGAGTCAGTAGAGCCGAAAGAATACGAAAAGTCAACGACACCTGCAGCCTTAACTTTCCCCAAGGTTTCAGCAAGCTCCTTCGCTGGAAAGGGCCGGAAATAACGAATCCTGACCACACCGACCTTGAGGCCTTCTTGTCGAAGCTTTGTCGCAACGTGCACCGCGTCTTTGGCGTAGGCTCCCATGGTCACAAGCGCTATTTCCGCATCTTCCATGTACTTTTCCTCGATGAATGGTGGATATACTCTTCCGACGAAAGCTGCATAAGCTCTCCAAGCCTCCTGAATAACTTCCACAGCCTGCGTCATCGAGTTATCAACTATCTTCCGAAGCTCTGGACCTATGAGAGAAGGAGCTATGTGCTGTGCCTTAGTTACCGGTTCATAAGCTGGATCTAGCGGGTACTGAGGCTTGTACGGCGGAAGAAACCTCGTAACTCCCTCTCTGCTTGGCGGCTCGACCGGAGCGGATATGTGTGTTATCGCTGCACCATCTACCGCTACGAAGCTCGGCAGGAGCACCCTGCGGTCTTCGGAGACTCTGTACGCGACCAGAACCATGTCCAATGCTTCTTGAGGATCCTTAGCCCACGACATCAGCCAGCCGCTGTCCCTGAAAATGAGCACGTCGTTCCATTCCATTCCAAAGTTGCCGGGATCATCTAGGGCCCTGCAACCGGCCATGGCGACGACTGGCAGTTGTCCCAATGCCGTTACGACGATGGGTTCTGCCGCATATGCCAGGCCCACACCGGAGCTTCCTACGAAGGTTCGGGCTCCAACCGCAGAAGCGTGTTTGGCTATTTCAAACTGTGAGTGTTCAGAGTCTGCACCTATCATCTCGGCAGCAAACTCTCCGTCTGCCAGCATCTTTGCAAGAGAATTCATTACTCCCGTGTACGGTCTAATCGGGTATGCGGCTATGACGTCAACGTCCGCAAGTTTAACGGCTTCAGCAATTGCCCGCGTCCCGGTCCACATGAACCTCTTCGGAAGGTTCTTGACAACAGATTTTGAAGCGGTCTTGGGCATGCTCAAGATTTTTCACCGTCTAATAACCATATTCGACGAGCGCATCCTCAATCGCGGTTATCTCCTTCTCATTCAGCCCTTCTTCCGCCAGCAGCTCGCTCATCATGCTTATGGCTTTCGAGGGGCACATCCGCACGCATATGCCGCAGCCCTTGCAGTAGTTCAAATCTATCACGATGCGCTTGGAGTCGATTGCACCGTCTGGACAGTAAAGAGAGCACATCTTACAGTCAGTGCATTTGTTCTTATCTATGGTCGGCCTGAGGAATCTGGCGAATGAGGTCGTGAACCCGACGTTCTTTTTATTCTTGGAAGGGCCGAATTCAATCAAGCCTGGGGACAAAGTTTGCCACGACGGCATCGCCTTTATTCTCTCCGCGTAGGATAATGCATCGGCCACGGCCTTTTGGTAGCTTCGGTATGTTTCTAAATCCCACATTCCTTTTTTGAATTTGCAGGACGATTTTGATTTTCTCGTCTGCGCCATTAGCGTTTCCTTCGCAGTGATTCTGACCTCAACCGGTTCCACATCCGAATAGACTCTTTTCGCCAAATCAGTCTTATCTCCATGGCCGGCGGAATCAAGTGCATCCAGCAAATCGTCTAGGCTCACTACATTCCAAGCCTTTGCTAACGCGGCTAACAAGGGAAACGCGATGTTAACGTCGTACTCTCTCGCCCTTATCGTTACTAGCTTTCCGCACCAGTCCTGGGCGAGGCACCTCTTCTTCACCAACCTTACGACGTCGTTCGAGGATAGCGACGTGTTTACAACGAGAACAGCGTCTTTCTTCGCGCCGTCGAACAGCAGCGCCCTCTGCGAGGTCTGGCTGATGAGTATTGTGGGTTCCATAACGACTATGGCGCTGAAAACCTCTCCAACAGGCTCAACCTCTTCGTGCAGAGTGACATCAATTTTGGGATTACCTATGATGGTGTAAAAGATCATGGGTATGTTATCCCGTTCAGGAGAGTCATCATACCTCATGTAATAGTACGATTCTCGCCCCGAGATCACGGCGGCAGTTGCCAGGATGCGAGCGAAGGCACCCGCATGACCAGTGTTTAGCACTCCTCTGCCATGAATGATGACCCAATTCAACTGGTCATATTCCGGTATCACACTTTTCACATTCAGCTTCATGCTGCGGCAATCTAATAAGCCTAGTGTCGATTTCACGATTTTTTTCCACGGCGATTCTTGCGTGTCTTGCAGGAAGCTTGTTGAAATTCGGGATTTGTGTATGACAACTCAGCGTGTGTGCCTGTTCCATGATTCTGGGTGCCACGTTTTTGATTGCTTGGGTCTGGTAGCAAGGGGTTGCCCGTGGCTCGGAAGAAACCTGCGGCTCGTCTCGTTGATCCCCTCCCTTTTTTTTCTTTACATCAGATGTAATGTTGCCGTGTAATGTTGCAATGTAATGTTGCCGAGTAAATTTCCATGCTGCTTGGGCAGTGTTCCGAAAACGGGTTAAAATGGCACGCGCGTTAAAGTCGGCCTCTCCGTGTGAGGCTAGGTTTGAGTTCATCTTGGATTAAGAGTTTTCAACGGCGAACGGCTGGCCCCCTCCCCTTTTTTTCTTTACGTCTATTGTGATGTTGCTTTGTAATGTGTAAGCGTAAATTTCCATGTTGGGTGGTGATGAGTGTTCCGAAAATGGCTAAAATAACTGATTTCTCTTTTGCAGGTCGGAGGGGATGAGAAGTCGTCTTTGCGTGGGCATGTCTTTTGTGAAATGCGGTTAGTGCACGTTGTGTTTCTTTGTTGGTTAGGTGTGAAGACTGGAGTCGTAGGGTGCTTTGACGTAGGTGATAACTTCGACTGGGCATTCGCCTGAGAGTTTCAGTGTTTTCTTCCAGTCTTCTCCGACGGCTATGAGTAGGAAGACTCCTGACATTTCGGCTTTGGCTTTTTTAACGAGGTTGACGAGTGCGGCTTGGGTTTCTCCGCTTTTTATCATGTCGTCTACGACGAGTACGCTGTCGCGTTTTTTGATGGCTTCTTTCGGGATGTAGATTGTGGAGGTGACGCCTGAACCTTTGAGGAGGACGTAGGTTTCTTCGAGGAAGGCTTTGACGCCGACTTCTTTGGATTTTTTTGCGACGACGAGGTTGACGCCTAGGGCGTTTGCCACCATGGTTGCGAGGGGCACGCCGTCCACGGCGGCTGAGAGCACTTTTGTCACGCGTTTTCCGGCGAAGTTTGCGAGGGCGTGGTTGGCAGCCTGTTGCAGGATGTTGTAGTCGCCTATGATTTCAGTGTTATCGAAGTATCCGTCTTCGTCGAACCTTATTCTGCTTCGAAGTTCCGGTTCCAGACCGACGAGCCTTGTGAGAACTTTCCAGAGCTGCTTTGCCCGCGCCGTGTTTGGCAGAACGTGGCCCTTGGCGTATCTGCTGAGGACTGTTACGGGCAGGCCGGTTTTTGACGCTAGTTCACGATAGGTTATGTTTCGTTTATACTTGGCAGTTCTGAGAAGCTCTATGGTCATCAACCGGAGCTTCAAATCCTCCGCATGCGTGCTCATAACAACAACCTCATATACACTGATAAGTCAAACCCTAATGCGTTCTCCTTCTTTTATTGCTTTTACGATATATACTTTGCTGGGTTAAAGAAGAGCAGGTTGAGAACAGATGTGGCGCTGAAACTTTTTCTTCTTTTGTTTGCTGCTGAGAAGGGCAGGAAGTTTCGTGCGAGGTTATCTCTTGAGCTCGCCATCGAGCCAATCGAGGTATTCTTTGCTTCCGGCGACGATGGGCACAGCGGTTATTTCAGGAGTTTCGTAAGGGTGTATTTCCTTGAGGTTTTTCTCAAGCTCCTTGTAGAGGCTTTTTTCGCTCTTGATAAGACAGAGCCACTCTTCAACTGTCTCTTTTCTGTTCTTCCACGAGTACGTACTTTGTATCGGGCCGATTATTTGGACACAGCCTGCGAGTCTCTTCTGCACCAGGATCCGCGCCACTTTTTCTGCATCTTCCCGTTTTTCGGTTGTCGTGAATACATTAACATATTGTTTCACTTTCATCACATCGTTTTTTGTGTCGTCAACTCTGCTTGGTCCAATGAAGCTCTTGAGGTTTTTGCAGTGCACGTGAATGAGAACCTTTAGCAGAAACGTATTATATTCTTGATGCAATATTTTCATGCACATTAGTCTGGGGTAGGTTATGCAATTTACAACTAGACCGGTTTTGATGGGAACTAATGGCATGGTAACTTCGACGCACTATCTTGCTTCTCAAGCTGGATTCTGCTGCCTCAAGCGGGGAGGTAACGCTGTTGACGCCGGGGCCACAATGTGGCTTTGTCTGACGATACTTGAACCTCATTTGGTTGGCGTGGCGGGGGAGTCGCCCATCCTGATGTACTCGGCTGAGGAAGAGAAAGTGGTCGCAGTCAACGGTCAAGGCCCAGCGCCGAAGGCGGCCACCATGGACTGGTTCAAGGAGCATGGTTACGATCTGATTCCTCCGGACGGTTTCTTGCCGGCTGTAGTTCCCAGTGCGTTCGACACTTGGGTCAAAACGTTGGACAAGTTTGGAACGATGGCGCTTGAGGAGGTTTTGGAACCTGCCATAGAGTTGGCTGGCAAAGGCTTCCCAATATATCCGGAGCTAAGAAGAAGCTTGGCTGAACCCAATCAACAGGTCGGCTATTCCACAAACGACAGCAATGTGAAATCACGTCAGCTGAGCGTTGCGGAAAGATTTCTCAAAGAGTGGCGTTCTTCAGCCGAGACGTACCTCGTTGATGGACAGGTGCCTCCTGTTGGACGGGTCATTCGCAATCCCGATTGGGCTCGCACTTTTGAGGAAGTCGCGAAAGTCGAGAAGAAAGCGCGGAAAAACGGACGCGAGGCAGGTCTGCAGGCAGCCCGAGACTATTTCTACTCGGGTCCCATCGCTCAGAAAATTATCAAATTTATGCAGAGGTTTCTGTGCCGAGACGTCTACGGCCAGGAACACCACGGTCTACTCAGTCTAGAAGACTTGGCGGAGTACAATGCGCGTTTCGAAGAGCCAGCCACTGTCAAGTACGGTGCGTATGATGTTTACAAGTGTGGACCTTGGACTCAGGGTCCTGTGCTGCTAGAGCATCTGAATCTACTCGAGGGTTTTGATCTTCGACGAATGGGTCACAACACGGTGGACTATCTTCACACGTGGGTTGAGTGCGCCAAACTTGCTTTTGCCGACCGGGAACAGTATTACGCTGACCCTGACTTTGTCAAAGTTCCGTTAGACAGGCTTCTTTCAAAAGAGTACGCTGACCATCGACGCGCGCTCGTTGACCCAGATCATGCTTCTATGGAACTGAGGCCGGGCGGTACGGCGCCTTCAAAACCGAAATCTGAAAACGTGGGGCAGTCAGAGGGTGACACAGTGCATTTGGAGGCTGTGGACAAGTTTGGAAACATGATTTCGGCAACGCCCAGCGGCGGTTGGATTTCCACCTCGCCTGTAATACCTGGGTTGGGGTTCTGCATGAACACTCGGGCTCAAATGTTTCATCTTGACGCCAGCCATGTCGAAAGACTGGAGCCGCGTAAAAAGCCGAGCACTACTCTAAGCCCCAGTCTGGTAATGAAAGAAGAGGAGCCTTACTTGTCCTTCGGCACTCCTGGAGCAGATCAGCAAGACCAATGGACGCTACAGTTCTTCCTTAATCACGTTGACTTTGGGATGGACATACAGCTTGCCTTGGACGCGCCGACAATTCACTCAACTCACTTTCCTGGCTCCTTCTGGCCTCACGCAGCTCACCCTGGAGTCATGCACGCGGAGACAGGCATACCAGACGAGGTGATTCTGGGACTCAGGAGGAAGGGACACAAAGTCATCTTGGATGAGCCGTGGAGCCATGGTCGCTGCTTGGCCATTCAGTACGACGTCAAAACAGGGCTAATGTCCGGCGGAGCGTCGCCTCGAGGTATGAAAGCCTACGCGATAGGATGGTAGATGATATTTCATTGGCTACGCCTCCATTCGCCGTCGGCGAAGACGAACGTTACATTTTCCTCTTCGGCACTCCTTGCCCAACCTGAGCAGAGCAGTCTCAAAATGCACGAACGTCAGTCCAGCAACACGGTGTTTTGCCCAAAAAATCTTCAGCCGTCCCAAAGTCTCTTCACGTTCTAGACCTTTTCCCAGGATTCCGAGCCGCTCGCCAGCCAAGATTTCAAGGCTCGTCGGGTAAGGGTCAGCGTTCTCCCAGATGCCCCGCAACTCTCTCAGAAAAATGCTCACCGTTACATCGCCAACCCCCTTCCCCAAATCCTTCAGTCTTCTCTCCAAATCACGAGCGTCAGAAGCCACGTTCTCAACGCGACTCAAACTCTCATCATATGCCTTCACGAGATTGTTCGCCACCTCCAAAAGTTTGTCCGCAGTCTTGTAGTCATACCGCGTGTAACCGCCCTCATCCAGAATCGCTACCAGCCTCTCCCAACCAGCATCAACAATCTTCCTCGGAGTCAAAACACGGTGCCGTTCGAAACAATGAAAGGTTTTGATCGCCGTTGACTCGATTATCGGAGCGCCGAACAAAAGGGAAGCAATGAACCACTTAAAAATCTCCGTGTCATCATCAGCGAGCCTTATGCCCATAACCTCAGAATACCTTCGCCCATACGTTTCGACAAACTCTTTCAAACCTACAGTTTTCACAAGCTTTTTGACACCCCCCAACAAGCCTTATACACGCAGAGCATAAACGGTTTACGAGGCAACAAAACATGCCAACGATAGAGTGGCGCAACGGCACGGTGCAGACGATTGATCAGACAAAACTCCCCAACGAAGAAGTATCTATCACAATGAAAAGCTGCCTGGACGTGGCCGACGCCATAAAAACCATGAAGATAAGAGGCGCACCCCTGCTCGGAGCAGCCGCTGCCCTCGCCCTCGCATTGACAGCCTTCCATGCGAACGCGAAAGGCAAAAAACAACTCATCAGCGAACTGGAAAAAGCCGCAGAAACCATAAGGGCAACAAGACCCACCGCGGTCAACCTGTTCTGGGCCTTGGACAGGATACTCGACAAGGCCAAGGCGGCTCAGGGGACCGCAGACGAAGTCGCCGCGCTCGTCGTGGAAGAAGCAAACAGGATCGCCGAAGAAGACGTCACCACAAACCGTCTAATCGGCAAGCATGGTGCAAAACTCATCCATGACGGAGACGCTGTGATGACACACTGCAATGCGGGCGCACTGGCCACCGTGGATTTTGGCACAGCTCTGGGCGTCCTGAGAGCCGCATGGGAGCAGGGAAAAAGGTTCAAGGTTTTTGCCGACGAGACCCGCCCGTTACTGCAGGGCGCGAGACTCACGGCGTACGAGCTTAAACGTGCAGGGATACCGGTTACGCTGATCACGGACAGCATGGCCGGCTACGTTATGAGCAAGCACATGGTAAACAAGGTAATCGTTGGAGCAGACCGCATCGTCCGAGACGCTGTCATCAACAAAATCGGCACATTCACCGTCGCCGTCTTGGCCAAGGCACACAGGATCCCCTTCTACGTGGCGGCGCCCAAGTCTACGTTCGACCAAGAGCACACGGCCCGACAGGTTGTCATCGAAGAACGGAACCCTGAAGAAGTCACGCATATCGGCAAGCAGCGCATCGCCCCCGAAGGAATAGACGTTTTAAACCCGGCCTTCGACGTTACACCGTTGAAGTACGTGTCCGCCATCATCTGCGAAACCGGAATCCTGCGCGCAAAAGATTTGAAACGGTTTCGACGCCAACCGCTATAAGTGAAAACGCCGTTATGCATGCTGAGATGCGTTCAGATGAGCAAGAACGAAGAGAAGGCACCCTCAGAACTCCGCGCCAAGGGTCTGCTCGCAAAAGATGGCGTGAAAGTTCCAGAAAAACGGTTCGTGGATGAGCTTTCCCAGAGAGGCTACGGCGTGCCTGGAAAGAAGAGTTTTCTCCTTACGTTTTACGAGGCGCTCTACCTCGTGGACAAGGCGATGCTCGAAGTTAAGGATGAAAACGGCGAAGAAGCCGGTTTTCAAAGGCTGCTCCAGTGTTACGAAAGCGCAAACGAGAACGCGTGGGCTTCCTACCTAGTCTTCCGCGACCTGAGAAGCAGGGGTTACGTGGTTCGCGAGGGTTTCGGCCAAGGCGTGGATTTCCGCGTCTACGAACGCGGAGACTACAGCAAGGACACGGCCAAGTATCTGATAGTGAGCGTTCAAGAAGGCAAGCCTATTGGAGTTGAAGGCCTGAGCCGCGCGTTGAAGCAGAGCCTCAGCCTCAAGAAAGAACTCGTCTTGGCCGTCATGAACCGCAGAGGAGAAATAGTTTACTACTCCGTCTCAGAACTAAACCTGAAATAATAGCAGGGAACAGGCATGGCCGAGTTCAAAACCGTCAGAGGCATGAGAGACTTCCTCCCAGAAGAAGCCAAACTGCTTAGGCTCATCGAAGACAGGGCAAGAGAAGTAGCGAGGCTCCACGGGTACAGGGAGATTGTCACGCCAGTCGTCGAACCTTACGAACTCTTGTCAGCCAAAGCTGGAGAAGCCAAGTCGCGCATGTTCCTTTTCAAGGATCTGGGCGGAAGAGACGTCGCTTTGCGGCCCGAGTTTACAGCTTCTGTGGCCAGGCTCGTGGCCACGACCTTGAGAAATGAGCCAAGGCCGTTCAGACTCTTCTCCGTTGGAAGCATCTACAGGTACGACGAGCCTCAAAGGGGCCGTTACCGAGAGTTCTGGCAGACGAACTACGAGCTGATGGGTTCAAGCAGGCCGGAAGCCGATGCTGAAATCTTGCTGTTGACGAACAGCCTCATGAAAGCCGCAGGGTTAAAGAAGTTCGCGTTCAAAGTAGGCCACGTCGGCGTCCTCAGAGGTATACTTACCCAAGAAAAACTCGTCGACAAAGTGCAGAGCACGGTCATGCAGTTCATGGACAAGAAACAGTACGAAGATGCCCTCAGACTGGTGGAAAGCGCAGGCGTGTCAGAAACATGCATCCCGACCCTTCGAAAAATGATCGACCTCAAGGGCGGCAACGTTCTCGACGTGGTCACCCAAATAGCCGATCTCGTGAAAGACTATGAAAAATCCGTTGAAGCCGCGAAAAACCTTAGCGAGATCCTTAGCCTTGTTCTGGAAAGCAACGCAGAGGTCGATATGACAGTTGATGCGGGTTTCGCCAGGGGGCTTGAGTATTACACGGGGATTATTCTCGAAGTTTACGTTCCCTATCTTGACATAGCATTAGGCGGAGGAGGAAGATACGACAGGCTGATTGAGCTGTTCGGAGGCGACCCAACTCCCGCCGTGGGAGTTGCCCACGGAGTGGACAGGATGATGCTGGCGTTGCAGCAGCAGAACACCCCCCAAAAAGTCCTACGAGAGACCGAGGAAGAGAAGACGGTACTCGTCATTCCCGTCAAGGAGCAGTTGAGGGGCGAAGCACTGAGAGTTTCTCAGATGCTCAGAAATGCAGGAACGCCGGTCGAGCTTGAGGTGATGGGGCGAAAAATGACGAAGGCTTTGGAGGATGCAGACAGGAGAAAGATAAGTTACGCAGTGATAATCGGCGAAAGAGAACTCAAAGAAAAAAAAGTCGTCGTCCGAAATCTTCACAAGAGAGTGCAGAGCACCGTCAAGATTGAAGATGTTAAAGAAGCAGTAAAAAGCTAGACCAATCTTTACGGCAATCAGTACGCGACATTGAATTTAGAGCAATTGCTCTTGGTGCATTTCCCAGTTTCTCAGTTCATACCGACTGACGAAAAAGAGGCATTGCCTTTTCTTGAATAATAGGCATGAAAAGCAAAGTTTCCTGAATCAAATTGATCCATGGCCAAACGCCTCACCATAATTGCATGGACCCAGCTGAGTCCGATTTGTCATGGAAACTCTAATGACCGCTGGGGTTGCGAACAATGAACGTCAATTGAAGTGTATATCGAAGAATAGACTAAGACTTATCTTCGTTGCAAATAGAATTGAAATTCATCGCAACAAGAGTATGGGCCGCGAGCCATCAGACTGGCTGAAGAAGTCGAACAACTTTGTGGATGACGAAGGACGATGAGGAAAACAGAAACGATTGAGAACCCTTCGAATTCGCGACTAGGTCAACTTTTTCGGGGCAACATCGGGGTCATCATCGGCAGCAACATGGTCAATGGCTTCGGAACGGGAATAATCAGCCCATTCCTTTCACTCTATTTTGTCAGTATCGGAGGAGACCCTATCAGGCTAGGTTTCATGTCATCGTTGTCGATCATAGTACAATGCTTCATACTCAGCTTGGGCGGTCGCCTAGCGGACAATTATGGAAGAAGAAGACTAATCGTGATCGCAGCATTCTACGCGATACTCATCCCAGCCTTGTACGCTTTGATTAATGACTGGCGAATATTTTTCATAACCACTGCGCTGGGTGCGTTCGGAGCAATATCAAGCCCTGCCCTTCACGCAATAGTGGCTGATTCTATCCCTCCTGAAAAACGAACTACGGACATCTCAATGCTTCAGGTTTTCTCTGCTGTTCCAACCGTATTTTCTCCTTTGATCGCTGGTTGGTCCATAGCCACGTATGGCTTGCAAAGTGGCTTCAGACTATCCTGCGCCTTTGTCGCTGGAACAACGTTAGTCTCGGCTTTAATCATGTTACTATTCCTGAGAGAAACGATAAAACCTGAAAGCGCCCAGAAATCCGCAGCCTCTGGCAAATCGAAGGCGAGTGTCCGCGACGCACTTTCACCCCAGTCCCTGCACAGTCTCATCACACTGCTTTCTGCCTACGGACTCATCGCTTTTGCTAACGCCCTGGTAAGCAATTACTACGTCTTGTACGCGACCAAGGTCATAGGTCTAGACGCGTTAGATTATAGCATCATCGTCAGCCTTCAAATCCTCTTCATACTTCTCTTGAAGATTCCCGGAGGATGGGCAAGTGACAGGTATGGCAAGAAGAAAGTCATGATTGTCTCGATATTAACGTGCATACCCTTCGTGGTAGCGTTTACGTTTTCTCGATTATTCGTCCAAGCGGCGGTCACAATGGTCCTTTTAGCGATCGCAGGAATGTACTATGCACCGGCACATGAAGCCCTGCAAGCTGACCTGGCCCCCAGGGAAATTAGAGGAAGAGTCACGTCTTTTTGGGACATTGCTGTAGCAGTCGGCGGGGCTGTGGGTGCACCTTTGGGCGGCTTCTTATTTGAGACGATAGGCCGTGCAACACCTTTTTACCTTTTCGCCGTCGTTGAGGCGGCAGCTGCAATTTTGATACTCGTCGGTGTAAGAGAACCGCAGAGAACAGAAAACTGAAGCATCTGGCAATTATTACGTGGGCGAAACGCGAACGTGCAAAAAAGCTCGGCACTGGAATGTCACGGAGTGCTTTCAGGTTCAGGAACACTTTGTGCAGACGCATTCCCATTTTTGTCGGTTTTCTTGTGTTGCACTTCTGAAACTACAGATTCAACTATTATGAATGCAATAATTAAAATCACTATCACGAGTATCGCAGTAGAATTGCGCATGTCAAGCGCGATGTACCCGAGCCAAGGAATCCGCATCACGACTTTTCCAACTACATTCGCCGCAGGAGTCGGTGAATAAGGACCTGGTCCAGCGTTACCGTCGCCTTGAGTTGTGAAATAGATTTGCCCGCTCACATTGGTTTCGGCAATGGCTCTGTGAACGATGAGTTCGTCACTGTCGGTGGCATGAAATACTAGTACGTCGCCAGATCTCCCAGTCGGGTTGTAGGGAGCCGCGTAGATATCCTCCGGGTTGACGCCTTCCACGATGATTAAATCACCTGTGTGCAGTGTCGGTGAGAAGGGACTTGCCCAGCCTGGATCGGGCTGAGAAACGCTCATGCTTCCAGAAGCAACCGCAAGGACCGGATAATTTGTGTTCAATCCCCAACGAAGGCCATACCAAAAGCCTACGACAACCACGACTACTGCAAGAATCGTCACAATGGTCCGAAAGTACTCGTTTTTCCACAGTGACTTGGGTCCTTGTCCTGCCAATACGTTGTCCTTCCTTATTGCTTAACTCAAACTGTAGATTAAATTAAAGCAGATCCTTTAAAAGCTAATGGTTTGCAACACATTGGAGCTCCTTAGCAGTCGGTGGGCAAAAGCTCAATCCAGTGGAATCCCTTGCACGTGGGCCAGGACCGGCAGCCTTTAAATGTCCTTTTATCATTTTCATAAACGTGGAGAAAAATTGAAACGAATCCTTTTCGTGTGCGCCGAGAACGCTGGCAGAAGTCAGATGGCAGAAGCTTTCGCAAACTACTACGGAAAAGGAAAGCTGGTGGCCTCAAGCGCGGGTGTTGTGTTAGCAGAAAAGGTCAACCCTGTTGTCGTCCAAGTCATGAGAGAGAAAGGAATTGACATTTCTCAGAATCGGCCCAAACTGCTCACTTTGAGGATGGCCGAAGAGGCGGATAGAATTATAACTATGGGCTGCAGCGTCGAAAACGTCTGCCCAGCAGCGTTGCTGAAAAACGTGATTGACTGGAGATTTGAAGACCCAAAAGGCAAGCCAATAGAAAAAGTCAGGCAAATTAGGGATGAAGTAGAGGAGAAAGTGAAGAAATTGACTTCAGAACTTGCCTCCTAACAAGAAAACTCCACAAAACACAATATTTGAGGGCATTCTACTGGAAGATGCCTGAACAGCAAATTTATCATGTGGGAGGTGTTTAGTATGAAAGAAGAAAAAGTAAAGAAGATGGTTCGAGAAGGCTACGCAAAAATAGCTAAGAAAGAGAAAACGTCTGGCAGCGCTCCGACTTCCTGTTGTTCTGACACCTTGACTTCTTGTTGCTCCAACACATCCGAAGTGAGCGAGGAAATCAGCAGGAGAATTGGCTACAGCGACGAAGAAATAGGCTCAGTTCCGGCAGGCGCGAACCTTGGTCTGGGATGCGGCAACCCCGTTGCGTTAGCTTCTCTGAAAAAAGGAGAAACTGTTCTGGACCTCGGTTCTGGAGGAGGTTTTGACTGTTTTCTGGCTGCAAACAGAGTCGGCAAGAAAGGCAAAGTCATCGGCGTCGACATGACCCCTGAAATGCTCGACAAGGCAAGGGAAAATGCCAGGAAAGGCAAATATGAAAACGTGGAGTTCAGGCTCGGAGAAATCGAGAACCTACCAGTTGCAGACGAAAGAGTTGACGTTGTGATCTCAAACTGTGTCATCAACCTTTCACCGAACAAGAAACGCGTGTTCGAAGAAGCGTTCAGAGTGCTGAAACCGAACGGAAGACTCATGGTCTCCGACATCGTTCTGCTGAAGAAGCTTCCCGAAATAATAAGAAAAAACGTTCAGGCATACATCGGATGCCTCTCAGGCGCAGAAATGAAGGACAGATACCTCCAAACCATAAGAGAGACAGGTTTCCAAGAAGTCAAAATCGTCGAAGAAAACTGTTTCCCCGTAGAAAACATGGCAAACGATCCAACAGCACAGGCAATCGTCAAAGACATTGAAATCCCCGCTGAAAAACTCGCCGAAATCGCAAACACCGCTGCAAGCGTAAAAGTCACTGGCATCAAGCCTGGAAAAGCAAGGACAAAACGAGCACGGAGCACAAACTAGGCGCAGCGCGCACTTCATCTCTCTCTCCTTAGAAAGTCGCCTACGTCAAGAATGTTCTCCACCGCCACACCTTTCCTTTTTCCGTCCAGATTGCGAAGTATTTTGCCGAAGCCTAAGCATTCTCCGTACGAGTTTAGTACCAGCACATAGTCACCCTTTTTCGTCGAGCCTATCATTGTGGTTATTCCTTCTCCAAACACGTCTCTTCCGCAGATGAACAGCCATTCTGCTTTTTTCTCAAGGTTTATTCTGTTTCCATTTTTCTGTGCAATCATATTCAGCAGGTTGAAGCCTGGAAAGAACTCTCCATCCTTGGCTTCTCCCAAGTAGACTCCAGCATAACAGAAGTCTTTCGACGCCAGCCGCTTCACGTTCTCATCCAAGAGGAAGTATCGACCCTGCCGTTTCACGATGAAAGTTTCATCTAGGCCGATCTTCGTTCCGAAGCGACTTACAAAATCGTCTATGGGCTTAATCATGCAGTCTCCCGCCGTTTCAGTTTACACACGAAGAACCCCTGGGTGCGCCCTGGCCAGATTCGCCTGCACCGCGCTACAGAGCCATCGAGACTTTTCCCCAAAACATTCGTCAGAGCCCTCTGCCCGTGACAGTTGATTTCATCCACTTGAAGGCCAAGGTTTTTTATGGCCCAATCGATGTTTAGCTCGTCTTCTTCCGGCTCCAACGAACACGTCGAATAAACTATTTCACCGTCGTCTCCTAGAACTTTGACGGTTTGGGCCAGTATTTCTCTTTGAAGCGAGGCGTTCCTTTCCACATCCTCCATCGTTCTCCTGTTGAACCAGTTTCTGTCTGTCGCGAAATTGCCCGAGCAAGGCAAGTCGAGAAGTATACGGTCAAACCTCACTTTCAGCTGAGACACATCCCGCGCGTCTAATAGGTAAACTACGGTGTTCTTGACGTGGCATCGTTCTAACTGGTTTGCCAACGCAGTAAGTCTCTGTTTGTTGACATCCAGGGCGACTATTGCGCCGGTGTTGTGCATTGAATCGGCCAGTTGGACGGTTTTTCCTCCAGGGGCTGCGCAAGCGTCCAGCACTGTTTTGTTTTCTGATTCTGTAAAAAGGGTGACGGGAATCTGCGCTGCCGCTTCTTGGATTGAGTACAGGCCTAGAAGATATTCCGATGAGGCTCCTACCGAGAACTTTGATTCACAAACCCAGTAGCCGTGGTCGAGGAAGGAGACTCTTTCAAGCTCTATTCCAATCGAATGCAGCCGCTGCAAAAGGGCCTCTGTTTTCTCCACGTTCATGGTGTTTATTCTTATTGCTTGTCTGGGTGCGACGTCTCTGTATTTCCAACCCAATTCTCGGTAGCGATTTGTGAAGAATTCCTTATTTGTCATCGAGGATAGTCTGCCAACTGTTCATAAAAGGTTGGCGTTCATGCCTGAATATGGAGGTCTGCTTCGTCAGTCTTCTCGTGAACCATAACCTGATTTCTTCAACGAAGCGCGCGCTATTTTGTCTCTACAAAGACTAGCCCTTACATTTAAAATCAATCGGACAATCAGAGACTCTTCAGTTTTGACAAATCTTAAATGTATAGGTGGCTTATGTTGGTCGAAGGGTGGGAAGAATGAGTGTCAAACAGGCTTTTGTAATGATGGTTCAAAAAAGATGGTGGAATGAATTTTGCCGTCGCAATCGTGAGGGAAAGAAAATCCATTCATTCGTGCTCAGGGGAATAGCCCCGCCGAAGGATGCTTCGAAGGTTCTATTCTATGTGACCAAGCCAGTCGGTGAAATTGCAGGCTACGCCGACTTCATTGAACGAAAAGTTGGGGACGCTGACAGACTGTGGAAAGAAAACGGCGTTGAGTCGGTTTTGAGCTCAAAGGAGAAATATGATGATTTCGTGAAGGATTCGCAGAGAGTGTCTTTCGTCAGGTTCAAAGATTTGCATGAAGCAGCCAAGACTATCCCACTTAATGATGTTCTAATGTCTATCGGAGTCAGAAGATTGGGCAGGAAAGGTTTCTACATCACGAAGAAAGTCGAAGACAAGTTCGTGGCTTCGATGAAAGAAAGAGCCCTATAAGGCAACCGAATCCGTTTCCAACAGCGTTAATGAAATGATTGACACAAAGTTAATAGGTCACTTTTTTTACATCCATGTAGCTCATCTTTAGGCAGTGGAAACCTAGAATGTTCACAATGTCAAGGGTAACTCCTTTGCAGCTATTCGAGTATTTCGTTATCGCATGGAAGGTTTGATTATGGTACGATACAGGCAAGTTGAAGAAATTCAGAAGTTGATGAATTATCCGGAAATGATAAGGAACACGAGCATCATCGCTCATGTTGATCACGGCAAGACGACGCTTTCAGACAGTCTCTTGTCTGCGGCTGGAATAATTAGTGAGCAGAGGGCAGGGCAGCAGCTTGCGCTTGACTCTTGGGAGCTTGAACAGAAGAGACAGATGACGGTTTTTGCGTCCAACATCAGCTTGGCTCACACCTTCAAGGGAAAGGATTATCTGATAAACCTGATCGACACGCCTGGGCACATTGATTTTAGCGGCGCAGTCACGAGAAGCCTCCGAGCGGTGGATGGGGCCCTTGTGGTGGTTGACGCGGTGGAGGGTCCAATGACCCAAACCGAAACCGTCCTGATGCAGGCTCTGCGCGAAAGGGTGAAGCCGATTCTCTTCATAAATAAGGTTGATAGGCTCATAAAAGAAATAAAACTAACGCCGGACGATATTCAGAAGAAATTTGCGAAAATCATTATGAGGGTCAACACTCTCATCGAGAAATACGCGCCGCCTGAACACAAGAAAGATTGGCAGGTTAAAGTTGAAGACGGCGGCGTCGCCTTCGGTTCAGCCCTCCACAAATGGGGCCTAAACCTGCCGCACATGAAGGCGAAAGGCGTAACCTTCGTGGAAATCATCGATGCGTACACTGGAGAGCACGATGATGTTAACAGAAAGGTTGACGCCCTGAGCAAGAAGGCTCCAGTGCAAGATCCCATCTTGGACATGTTCATTGAACACTTGCCTAACCCTATAGAGGCTCAGCCCTACAGACAGGGTCAGATATGGCCTGGCGACGCCGATGGCCCCGTGGGCAAGGGGATGGCCAAGGTTGACCCCAAGGGTCCGCTTCTGATGTGTGTATCGACGATTGAGGTTGACCCTCATAGTGGTGTTGTGGCCATCGGACGTGTTTTCAGCGGCACGGTTGAAAAGGGAAAGCTCGTTCAACTCATTACGAGCCATCAGAAAGGCACTATTCAACAGGTTTACATGAGCATGGCCGCTGACCGGGTTATAATCGACAGAGTTCCCGCGGGCAACATCGCAGCCCTCTCAGGTTTGCCCTCCATCCACGTCGGCGAGACAGTTGCAGAAGACGGAGTGGAGACGCAAGCGTTTGAAGGGTTGAAGTACGTTTCAGACCCTGTTGTAACGGTTGCCGTCGAACCTGCCGACGTTAAGGATTTGCCGCTTTTCGACAAGGTCATACACAAATTGACGACTGAAGACCCGAACCTGCACTTTCTGATAAACAAGGAAAGCGGAGAATATCTGCTCAGCGGCATGGGAGAACTTCACTTGGAAATCACGGCCTATCGCATGCAGGAAGCAAACCTGAAAGTGAAGATTAGCAAGCCAATAGTAATCTACCGCGAGACCATCAGCCGTGACTACCAGGGCCCGCCGATAATGGGCAAGAGCCCGAACAAGCACAACAAGCTTTGGATTACGATGGAGAAGCTGCCCGACGAAGTTGTTGAAGCAATCAAGCTTGGAAAACTCACTGAAATGCAGACACGCGACGAGAGACAGAAGACTCTGAAAGGATTCGGATGGTCGACGGATGACGCACGTAATGTTGTGGCCATCGAAGGCAACAACATTCTTGTCAACAGGATCAAGGGAAGACAGTACGTTGAAGAGATAATGGACCACATAAAATCGGGTTTCAGAGAAGCGGTCTTCACGTCTGTCTTGGCAAAGGAACCCGCGTTCGGGTTGAAAGTAAACCTGGAAGATGTGACAGTTCATGAGGACCCAGTTCACCGCGGTCCAGCCCAGATACTGCCCATGACTTGGCGCCCTATATGGTGTTCTTTTCTCCTCAGCGATCCCAGGCTTCTAGAGCCGCTGATAAGCCTTGAATGCAAGGTTCCAAACCAGTTCGTTAGCAGCGTCATAGCCATAGTTCAGAAGCGCCGGGGCAAAATCTTGGACATGACCAATGAGGAAGACATGATAATCGTCAAGGCAGAAATGCCAGTGTCCGAGTCGTTCGGCCTAGCCGAAGAACTTCGTTCCTCAACCGAGGGCAGAGCCTTCTGGGCTACGCAGTTCAGCCGCTGGGCACCGGTTCCAGAGCAAATGAAAGATGAAATAATAAAGCAGATACGCGAACGCAGAGGCTTATCACCGACACCTCCGAGAGCTGAAGAATTCTTCGAGGAAGCGTAGAACAAAGAAAGTCGATCGTTTCAAACTTTCTTTTCCTCCTTTCTGCAGTTTTCAGCAAGCTTTATTGATTTTAAGGGTTATAAGACTCTAATGAATTGTCATGATACTTGGTATTTGCGGAAGTCCGAGAAAACAGGCGACTGAACACGTTTTGACAGAAGCCTTGAACATGTTGAGAAGAATGGGTTTTGATACGGAGTTCTTCACCGTCAGAGGCAAGAACATAGGATTCTGCCAACACTGCGATTACTGTTTGAGGAATAAAACGTGCAAGTTGAAAGATGACATGTATGAGCTTTACCCATTACTCAGAAAAGCTGACGGACTTGTAATTGCCACGCCAGTTTACAACGGCGGAATAAGCGCCCAGACAAAAACTGTCATGGACAGATGCAGGGCCCTGTTTGCCGAAGACAAGAACGTGTTGAAATACAAGGCTGGCATTGCCATCGCGGTCGGCGGAGACAGAGCAGGAGGACAAGAACTGGCAATCCAGCAAATCATAACCTTCTACGTTCTAAACGGCGCCATTCCCGTAAGCGGCGGTCCTTTCGGAGCAAACTTGGGAGCAACTTTCTGGTCCAAGGACACTCTTAAAGATGTTAAAGAGGACAAAGAGGGATTCAAGACCCTGAAAAAGACTGTGAATAGATTCGCTGACCTTGTGAAAAACAATGAAATCAAGAGGCTTAAAATGGTGGGGCTATGACTGGAGAGCTAGCAAGAACTGAGAAAAAGAAGAGGAAAATCGCATGGGGTATCACGGGTAGCGGAGACAGATTGCCCGAAACAATCGACGTCATGAAGGAGCTGAAAGAAGAGTATCAGGATAGAGTAAGCCTGGGGGTTTATCTGTCGAAGGCTGGTGAACAGGTCGTCAGGTGGTACAAGCTTTACGAACAGTTGAAACAGGATTTTGGAAAGGTCTGGGTTGAACTCAACTCCAACTCGCCGTTTCTTGCGGGTGACCTTGAGCTTGGAAAATTCGAGTTTTTGTTGATTGCTCCCGCAACTTCGAACACCGTGGCAAAGATTGCAGCAGGAATAACTGACACGTTACTCTGCAACTCGGCAATCATGGCTTTGAAAGCCTTCGTTCCAGTCTATGTCATGCCGAGTGATTACAAGGAAGGGACAGTGGTTACAAGGCTCCCTGACGGGAAGGATCTCAAGTTGAGAGTAAGGAAAGAGGACGCTGAAAATACGAGAAAGCTGTCTCTCATGGAAAACGTGTTCGTGCTTGAAAAACCGGAAGACGTTCGCCATGTCTTCAAAAAGCATCTGGACAAGATAAGCTGGAATGAGAGCTGAGCCCAAAACAATGAATTTTGCACTGCTTATCGTTCCATTGACGGCCGGCATGTTTGTCGGCTATTTCTTACGCGAGAAGAGTAAGATCAATCTTGGCAAAGTCACGCTGGGGATAATTCTTGTTTTGATATTCTCGCTTGGTTTTGGAATAGGTTCAAACAGCGAGCTGTTGAATTCGCTGCCCGATGTTGGCTTGAGCGCCGTTGTAATCGCTTCGCTTGCCATAGTGTTGAGTGTGATCTTTGTCAAGGCACTCAGACGAACGGCGGGTTTAGAATGATAAAGTACATACTGGCAGCTCTAGTGCTTGGAGGTGTTGCAGGCTATCTAAACGCAAATTGGGCGACCGTCGTCAACAGCGTCTGGGTTTCGGATTATTTACTCAATGCCTCACTTTTGCTGTTGCTGTTCGTTATGGGAGTAGTCTTTGCAATGGGCAAGGACTCCATTTCTAAGATAAGACGGACAGGTTTTAGGATACTAATTGTTCCTTTGGCAATTGCGGTAGGCACTATCCTGAGCGGCGTGATTAGCGCTCTAATTCTCCGCACCGACGTGGTTGCGACGACAGCAGTGAGCGCAGGGTTTGGTTGGTACACGTTGACGGGTCCACTGGTGAGCCAGATATTCGGAGCAAAGTGGGCAGCTCTAGGCTTTGCCGCAAACTTCCTGAGAGAATTGTTGACCATTCTCACCGCTTCTCTGATGGTCAAGGTTGACAAATACGCTCCAACCGCGTCAGGCGGCGCGACAGCCATGGACACTACGCTGCCCATAATTGTGCGCTATTGCGGCCCTGACGCTCTGATTACGGCGTTCTCAAGCGGCTTTGTACTAAGCGCCATAGCTCCTTTCACGATAATAGCGATAGCCTCGCTAGGCCATGTTCCCTTCCCGCTATTCTTATAGAATCCTTAGGAATCCCCTGTAAATTATTACTCATCCAGAATTCAGTCTATTCTGGGAGCTTAAACTAGATATTGAGCGCGCGCGCTATTTTCCCTCTAAAGTTAACTTTAAGCCGTTTATTATTACCTGCAAGCCCCAGTCAAATTCTTCCTTGTTCGTTAGCTTGCTTTCTTCCTCCATTATATGGTATAGGAAATCAGCGTTCTCCAAACCAATTCTATCAATCACTGCTTCTTTTATATCTGTTCGCATGGGTTCCTGTTCTGGTACAGGGCCAGCTTGTTCTTCGATTACAAAACCCCAGACATAATCGGAAATAGTTTTACTAGCCAAAGTAGCCTGAATAGTATCAAAGCCTACATCATTCAAGACCTTGATAGTCAGAAGTGCCATTCTTGCCACAGCGTAAGCGCGGAAAAAAGATGCTCCTGCAACAACTCGACCGCCTTCACGATGAGAAATTAGGGCATCACGTAAAGAATGTGCCAAATCAGTCAGCCAACTCGCCCAATCGCCTATGTCCTTGGGAGCAGTCATGTTAGTTAGTTTATCAGTGGTCAAAATTGCTTGAGCCATATCATCCATAATGTCCTGTTTGTCTTTGAAATACCAGTACAGAGCTGGCCCCTGAACACCAAGTTTAGCGGCGAGCCGCCGGAAAGTTACGTGTTCCAACCCCTCTGCATCTAATATTTCCAATGCTGCTTTTACAACAGCTTCAGCTTGTATACGCGGAGTCTTAACTTTCCTTATTTTCATCATTACTGATTACGCATAAGCAGTTTATATGTTTAACCCTGTTAAGTACTTATTTAACATCGTTAAGTATTTATTTAACGATGTTGCTTATATTTAACAGTGTTAAATTGGAGAGGAATTGAAAATTGCAGTCAATCATTCATGTTGAAAAATTAACAAAACGCTATCGCAAATCCGAGAAATTAGCGGTAAACAACATCAGTTTTGATGTACTCCCCGGGGAATTCTTTGCATTCCTCGGACCCAACGGAGCGGGCAAAACGACTACAATATCAATTTTGACCACTACATTGGCAAAAACCAGTGGAGATATAACAATCGCTGGTGGCGATATAGACTCTCAAGCGAAAGAAGTTCGCCAGAATATAGGAATCATTTTTCAGAATCCAAGTCTAGACCTCAACCTTACTGCCGAAGAAAATATCCGTTTACACGTAAACCTCTACGGCATTTACGCCTACAAACCACTCTATCGACTTATGCCACAAGAATACAAAAGACAGATCATGGAACTGGCCGAATTTTTGGACATACGCGAAGACTTGTTTAAGCCCCTTAGAACCTTTTCAGGAGGGATGAAGCGTAAGTTGGAAATCGTTCGCGGCTTGATGCATAAGCCCAAGATATTGTTCTTAGATGAGCCAACTCAGGGCTTAGATGCCGTTTCCCGCAGGGATTTATGGGATTATTTGCGAAAAGTGAACAAAAACCAAAAAACGACAATATTCCTAACAACTCACTACATTGAAGAAGCTGAATATGCCGACAGGATATGCATCGTCAACCATGGCCAAATTATTTTTCTAGGTACGCCAACAGAGATGAAAAATCGCCTAATTGAAAAGTATCTGCTCTTAGATGCAGATAACCGAGATGCGTTGCGTTCTCAGCTTGAGCCTTTTAAACCAGGCATCACTGAAGACGGCAAATTCAAAGTTCACTTCGAACAACAAACACCACAGCAAATTTTGAGCCAAATCAAAACACCCTTATCATTAATGCAGCTTCATACACCAACGCTTGAAGAGGCATACATGAATTTAGTAGAAAACAAAAATGAGGAGGTCCCTGTTTCGTGAGGCCGCTTCAAATAGAACTTAACGCGATAACAGTTATTGCTGCTCGAGAGATAGTACGTGCTGTTAGAGATTGGTTACCCTTCCTTGCGTTTAACGCGTTTGGTCCAGTTCTTTTTCTTTATGTCCTGGGCGGCAGCATATCGCAGAACCTGGGTGGCGATCTAGGCTACAATTATTTACAGTTTGCGCTTCTGGGGCTGATCGTTGGCTCGCTCAGCATGTCTACTATGACAAGTGTAACTTCCCTTGTACAGGATCGCGAAAATGACTTTACGCAGGAAATATTCGTCGCTCCGATATCTCGCTATTCCATAATTTTAGGCAAAATAGTCGGAGGCAGTGTCACAAGCCTTGTACAATTGGTTATGTTCTTTATTGTAGCCTTGGTCATGAGAATATCGCTAACACCATTAACTATTGCATACATACTTTTACTGGTGCCAGTTATCTGCTTGTCAGGCGGAGCACTGAGTGTTTTGATAGCCAGCATATTTAGCAGTAGTCCAAAAGGAGTTGATCAGATGGTAATACTAATTACGTTTGTTCAGATGTTTCTCTCAGGCGCATTCATACCTGTAAACAATTCCAGTGGCGTCTTAGGTATCTTGGCACATGCTATGCCCATGACTTATCTGGTGGATTTGCTTAGAGGACTAGTATATCAAGGTACACCAACTTACAGCCGTGTTGTTCTGTACAGCTCAATAACTGATTTAGTGATAGTCGCTGCCTCTTCAATAGTGTTTTTCGTGGTTGGAACTTTCCTCTTCGTGCGAGGTGAAAGAAACCGATGAATGATAAACGAATCTCACAAAAAAAGGAAAGACAAATGCGTAGCGCGCGTTTTGCATGTAACCTTATAAATTCACGGTATTCTAGTGGATGTCCATGCAAGCAGAAATCGGAATCATCGGGGGGACAGGCTTCTACGATCCGCATCTCGTCAAGAACGGCAGGGAGACGAGGCTTGACACGCCGTATGGGCCACCTTCTGACTCGATAGTGGTGGGAGAATTGAAGAACAGGAAGGTGGCGTTTTTGCCGCGGCACGGAAAGAAGCACACGATAAGACCGACGGATGTCAATTCGAGAGCCAACATATACGCGTTGAAAGAACTGGGCGTTCAACGTATTCTGGCTCCGTCAACTGTCGGATCTTTAAGGGAAGAGTATAAGCCTGGAGAACTTGTGTTCGTTGATCAATTCATAGATCGAACGACGAGACGGGAAGAGTCTTTCTACACAGGATCGAAGGTGTGCCACATTTCAGTGGCTGAACCTATGTGTCCCGATTTGAGGAAGATTCTGATAGAAGTTGCTGAGGAAATGAGCATCAGTTTTCATAGGACTGGAACCTACGTATGCGTAGAGGGACCGAGATTTTCAACGAAGGCCGAGTCCAAGATGTTCAGGAGCTGGGGAGCCGACGTGGTGGGTATGACGCTCGTTCCCGAATGCGTTTTGGCTCGCGAAGCGGAAATATGCTACGCCTCGATCGCGACCGTAACTGACTATGACGTGTGGAAAGATCATCCTGTAAGTGCTGGCGAAGTGGCTAGGACTATGAAGGAGAACGTCGAAAAGGTCAAGAACGTCGTCGCGGAAGCAACGGCGAGAATACCGAAGGAACGAACGTGCGAGTGCAAGGATGCATTAAAAAGCGCATCAGTATGAAAATACAGTATCAGTCAGCGTGAGGTGCCAGGTTTGAATCTGAAGTCGAAAATAAGAAGAATACCCGAGTTCAAGGGCGTCGTTTTCTGGGACATAACGCCGCTTCTGAAAGACAAGGATGCCTTCAGAGAGTGCATCAAGCAGATCGCGAACCACTTCAGAGCGAAGAAAATAGATTTAGTGGCTTCGAACGAGGCCAGAGGCTTCATAATCGGCGGCGCTCTGGCATACGAACTCGGAGCCGGTTTCGTTCCTGTTAGGAAGAAGGGAAAGTTGCCCTCAAGAGTGGTGAATCTAACCTATAGCAAGGAATACGAGTCGGACACAATAGAGATGCACGAAGACGCTGTTGAACCCGGCCAGAAAGTGCTGCTCGTTGACGACTTGCTGGCAACGGGAGGAACCATTAAAGCAAACGCTGAGTTGGTTGAAAAACTCGGCGGAAAAATCGTCGGCATGGGATTTCTGGTGGAACTGGGATATCTGCACGGAAGAGAAAACCTTGGAATCAAATATGAAATATTCTCTCTCGTTAGCTACGAAACGACGACTGGATAAACTCAAATAATCCTTGCGCTAATCTCAGTGAGGAGGGTAAGATTGGACAAAATTCCTCTTTACCATGTGGATGCTTTTACATCAGAACCATTTGCAGGCAACCCCGCGGCTGTTTGCATCTTGGAAAAGCCTTACAAGGACAGCGTGCTCAAGTCAATCGCTGCGGAAATGAACCTTTCTGAAACTGCTTTTCTTCAAAAGCTAGAACAGAAACACATCGAAGACTCACGGCTGTTTTCTCTCAGATGGTTCACGCCGCAGACGGAAGTGAATCTCTGTGGCCACGCGACTCTTGCAACCGCCGCGGTCTTGTTTCATGAAATCAAGCTAAGAGCAACAGAAGTATCCTTCGAAACAAGAAGCGGAACACTGACAGCAAGACTTGAGGACAACGGAATTCTCTTGGATTTCCCAAAAGACGAAACCACGCCATTCTACCCAAGCCAAAGCATCTTGGACGCCCTTGGTATCAGCGATTTCACGAGTGCACACTACTCTAGAAAGAGTGGCTATCTTCTGATTTTACTGCCAACCGAACAGAACCTTAAGGATTTGAAGCCCGATTTCGAACATCTCAAATCTGCTGAAACAAAGGACAAGATAGCAGGAGTCATCGTCACATCAAGAGGTAGCGACCCATACGATTTCGTCTCGCGCTTTTTCGCGCCCTGGCTCGGTATAAACGAAGATCCAGTTACTGGGTCATCACACACGACGTTGTGCGGGTACTGGTCAAAAACACTGGGAAAAATGGAGATGCACGCTTATCAAGCATCACAAAGAGGAGGCCAACTCATTGTTAAAGTTCTCTCACCCGATAGAGTCGGACTAATCGGCAACGCTGTCATCGTCTCCAAAGGAGAATTATATCTCCAATAATGCAAAGCGCAAATCCGAACAACGGTCGCTCGCACCTTCAGCCGAGGAAGTCCTTTTGATCCACGTCCGTCTGATACACTGGAACGCCACAGAAGCAAAACAAAAAGCATGGATTCTAAAGTCAGCGGGATACGAAGTGGACTACGAGCTGAATGCTCCTAAGGCGCTTGAAGAAATGAGGAACAACCCTCCTGCCGCCGTAATTATCGACCTGTCGAGGCTTCCCAGCCAAGGACGCGACATAGCCATAAACATCCGCCACGCCAAAGCCACACGCAAAATTCCCATAATCTTCGTCGAGGGCGACCCCCAAAAAGTGAGACAAATCAAAACCCATGTCCCCGACGCTCTCTACACAGACTACAACCAAATTCACAGAGTGATAAAAGGAGCCGTGGCCCACCCGCCAAAAGTGACGCTGATCCCGAAAAGCATATTCGAGCCATACAAACACACACCAGTCGCGAAGAAACTCGGCATCAAACCAAATACCACAATAGCACTAGTCAACCCGCCAGAAAACTTCACAAAAACACTAGGCCCATTACCAAAAGGAGTCACGATACAAAGACCATCCTTCCACCAATCAGATCTTGTCATATTATTTACCAAAACACAAGAAGACCTCCAAAACCTCTTAGTCAAGACAGCCTCCGAACTTGAACCGAATGGAAAGCTGTGGATAGCCTGGCCGAAGAAATCGTCACAAACAACCACCAACCTAACGCAAGCCGCGGTACGAAAAACAGGTCTCACCCTAGGTCTGGTGGGCTACAAGGTGTGCAGCATTGACGCAACATGGACGGGATTGCTGTTCGCACAACGCAAACCCAGGAAAACTTGAAACGAGCACGGCGACTTGTGGTGCGGTCGCCGGGATTTGAACCCGGGATCGCAAGCTTGGAAGGCTTACACTAGCCTTTGGAGGCTTTGTGTCCTAAACCAGTCTAGACGACGACCGCCTTTTTCCGCATTAGATTAGGAGGGGGGTGTAGATAAGATTTCTTTCTCTATCTATTGGGGTTTCTCGTCTGGCTTGAAGAGACTCTTCTCGTGTTTGGGTCTTGGCTTGAAGCTGCCGTGATATTTCGGCATGGTGGTTCTTTGGCGTTCCAGATTCTTTATTCTGGCGTAGAGTTTTGAGACCTTAGTCTTGGACGGCGTTTTGGGCTTCGGAATCCTCACGCGAACGGGCGTGAACGGCTTGATCTCGCTGCTGAGACTCTTTCTTTTCATCGGCACTTCTCTGACCTTTTTGAAGACGACGTAGCCTTCTTTCAGGTTCACTTCTCGAACTTCCCAGCCCGCCTCCAACCAGCCTTTGGCAGGGGGACTGCTGGGCAGGTTGCTCCACCATTCTTCGCTGCGGTAGGCGCTCATGGGCAAGTTCTCTCCGATTATTCCATCGATGCGAGCAAAACTGAGCTTGACTGTATTCGTGAAAGCGCCTCGGAACTTCAGATAACCAGTCAATCCTCCGTATCGGGAAACGCTTCTCGGGGCAACAGTTCTTCTCGCGCAATTCAGGCAAAGCAGCTTCGTCGGGTCGCCCGTGGACACGTCAGGAACCATGCAGTCTCTGCAGTAAAGTCGGCCACATCTCTGGCAGCGTCTGAGATAATTGTATGAGAGAACCCTACCGCACAGCCCACACTCGTCCTTAAACGGCATTCCAACCACTATACTCTCAAACACTAGGTTCTATGTTATGCGGAAGTTTTTGATATAGACTTCGCCAAACTGCGAGGGTGTGAAAAGGGATCGCAAGATTTATAGATTTTAACCCACGAAAACAAGCTGAGGGTCTCATTGCTTTTCAGCGAGTATCTGCATGAAAAAGCAGAAGAGTCTAGGCATAACGAAACCATCAGCTACATGATAATCATCATCGGCTCAGTGTTCTTTGTTGGCGGACTTCTCGAAACAATAATAACAGCCGAATTGAGCGGTGTGGGTCCAGACTGGTTTCTGATATTTCCGTACCACTTTACGCCAAATCCAGACAGTCTTCTAGGCACGTCTTTGACCTCAGTGGGCATTGTCCTAATCGTTCTGGGAATAGTGTTGGTAATACACTACGCCAGAGAGAGGTCATGGTACATGAGAGAGCTTCAAAAGGCACATTCCGTGGAAGAGCAGAAACTGAGGACAGAAAAAGGACGAGCCCAACCTGAGCAGCCGAGGCAAGAATAACTGGAGGCTGTGCCCTCAGTTTTAGAGTCTATCTAGCCTTTCACGACTGCTAAGGGAACTAGCCTAGCAACTTTAGTGGCTATGCCCACCTTGTCGCTCACGTCCACGACGATGTCAACGTTCTTGTAGGCTGGATCTGCTTCTTCGGCCAAGACCACTGGGCTTGCAGCTCGAACGTATATTCCTCTTCTCTCCATGGCCTTCTTGATGTCTCCGCCGTAGAATTTTCTTTTTGCGGCGCTTCGGCTCAGCATGCGGCCGGCGCCGTGGGCTGTGGAGCCGAAGCTCACCTGCATAGCCTGTTCCCTGCCAACCAGAAGCCAAGAGCTTGTGCCCATGCTTCCGGGGATGAGCACGGGCTGACCTACGGCTCGGTAATCTGCGGGTATTTCCGGGTGCCCAGGCGGGAACGCTCGTGTCGCACCCTTTCTGTGAACCCAGACCTTCTTCTGGTCCCCGTTGACTCTGTGATTCTCTATCTTGGCAATGTTGTGAGCGACGTCGTAGACAAGTTTCAACCCATACTTCTCGGGTTTTTCTCTGAAGACCTGCTGAAAGCTCTGTCGAACCCAGTGCAGGATCGTCTGTCTATTGACGAATGCGTAGTTAACCGCGCACGCCATGGCCTGATAGTAATCTTCCGCCTCTTGGCTTTTTCCAGGTGCGCAGGCAAGCTCCCTGTCTGGGAGAACGATTTTGTACTTTTCAATTGCCCTCTCCATGACTCGCAGGTAGTCTGAGCAAACCTGATGGCCGAAGCCTCTTGAGCCGCAGTGAATCATAACGGTGACTTGGCCCTCATGCTCCAGCCCGAAAACCTTGGCCGTGCGCTCATCGAGTATTTTGTCCACTTTTTGGATTTCCAAGAAGTGGTTTCCGGAACCAAGAGTGCCAATCTGCGTCAATCCCCTGTTTTTTGCGTTGGAAGAGACCTTGGCAGGGTTGGCGTTTTTCATGCAACCGTTCTCTTCGCAGTGTTCAGCATCCTCTGGCCAGCCCAGTCCCTTGTCAATCGCCCATGGGACCCCTCTCGTTGTGAGCGTATCCAGATCGTGTTGCGACACCTGGAAGTCTTTCCGACGGCTTCCAAGTCCGCAGGGTACGTTTTTGAAAATGGCCTCTGCGAGTTGGCCGAGCTTCGGTCGAATGTCCTGTTCAGAAAGGTTCGTCGTGACCAGGCGGACACCGCAGTTGATGTCATAGCCTACTCCGCCCGGACTTATCACGCCTTCTTCATAGTCTGTTGCGGCAACGCCGCCTATCGGGAACCCATATCCTTCGTGTCCATCCGGCAGAGTTATTGAGTACTTATATATGCCTGGCAAGTGCGCGACGTTCACGCATTGCTGCAGGGTTCTGTCGGTCTGCATCTTGTCCAGCAACTCTCTGTTGGCGAGGACCAGGCCGGTGACCTTCATGCCAGGCTTGTACTTCGGAATGCGCCAAGAACAATCATCTATCTTTTCAAGCGGAACTCTCTCAGATGGCCGATTGCCTTCTCCTTCTTCCATTTTTTCACCTGTTAACTATACAAAAAGTAACGAAGCGCAAATATAAACGATTTCGACTCTTCCACGCAGACTACGAGGGGTTGCCACGGCTCTGCGCAAACTGCATGAACCCCTCTATGCTGTTGTTAAGAACTGTTTCGTTCAACACCGGGTGAGCCTCAACGAATTTTAAGACTTTCCGAATCTGCGGATCATTATCAATGATGTTTCGGCGCACCTCCTCTAGGCTCTGCTTTTCCTGTACTCCACGCTGGGCAATTTTCTCCCAAAGCCGCAACTGTTCAGCGTATGCCTTGAGCTTTCCGACAGGGTCGGCGGCGTCCCCAAAGTGACTGTAGTAGAGAGCCTTCGGCTTCAGGCCTATCAGCTTGTCCAAGGCTTCTAACGCAGTGTCCAGACGAAAGGGCGCAGGTGTCGTGGGTATAATTGCATCGAATTCTCTTAAGTAAATGCCAGCTGCATCTCCAGGAAAAACTCCGCCGCCCAGAGTCTCGTAGTAGCTCTGATGATGTGAAGCATGGCCGAGGGTCTCCACGACTCTTAGGTTAACGTTTTCTCCTAGGCTGAAGGTCATGTCGTTCTCTGCTGCGATGATTCTTTCAGGCGGAACAGGTTCAGGCTTCCCATACAACTCTGTTATCTTCCCAAGAATCAACTTCGACTGCTGCCAAAGCTTTTCAGGATTGGCCAAGTGAGGTGCCCCTCTCTGGTGTACGATGACCTTGGCGTTGGGTAGACTCTTCAACAGGGTTCCAGCACCTCCGCCATGGTCAAGGTGGATGTGGGAAACTGCAACGTATGTAACATCTTCCAGTTTGACGTCCAGTTTTCTGAGACCGGCCAGAAGGTTGGGCACTGAAGAAGTGGGACCTGTCTCAATGATTGCGGCTTTTCTTCCTTTCAGGACGTAGCTCGCGATGAAGTTTTCGAAGCCAGCCGTTTCAACGTCAATCAGATCTACGTGCTCATTAAGCTTTGTCGCACGCATCTTCAAATCATCTGCTCTGTTTCTCCTGAACGCTAGCATCGACAGACCGCTTAAATGTTTTCGTCGAAAAGTTCGTAATGATTGACAAGGCCAATAACTGGATAAGGTCGGGCATGAACACAGCAAAACAAGGATTACTGCAAGAGGTTTGTGTGCGGTGCCGGACTCATGGACCGCCGTATAATGAGCCACTGGAAACTGCGTAAAACAGAAGCTCAAGCTCTTCTGATCGCCGTTGACCACCGTCAATTTCTGTTTGAGAGCCTGAGTTTAGCAGTTAGCGGGTGTCATTTTCAATGGGCTGCGGGACTTTAAGTGATGTTGGTTATTTGCGGGGCTTCTTTTTTGGCTCCTGTTCCTGGTCAGCTGGTGGTTCATCTGCACCAAGAAGCATTCTTAGCGACTTCACTTCCTCCCTCAGCATGCCGACCTCGCTCTCCAGAGCCTTGGCCTTTGAGTCCGCCATCTTCTTGAGTTCCTCAATCTCTAATAGAAGATTCTTGCGTTCATTCTCCAAGGTTCTGAGTTTTTCCACTATACTCTTGAAACCGCTCATGGATTCCAGTGTCCCTTCTCCCCTTTCTCACGTCATAGTAGCCATTCGGGTACATATTAAGATTTTGTGGGCGATCCGTGAGTGATTTCTCAAATGTCCAAAATGAATTTCAGCGTTACTCTTCCTGGCTCTTCAAGAATTTCCATGCGGTGATAGGTGACGGCTTTGACGCCCACCTTCTGGAGGTGTTTTTTCGCGTTGAATTTTTCTCCCCAAATCTTGGCGGTAAGCTTGAGGCCACTTGCAGTTCTTGTGATTTCCAGAATTTTGAACTTGGAGTAGAGCATCAGGCTCGTTTCAGACTTTATCAGCAATGCCTCGAGCCAACTGTAGAGCAGGCTGTATTCGTCCTCGCCTTCAGCCGTGATCGAATCTTCAAGCCTAGGAGTGACGGTTTTCACTTCGGTCATTACATCGAACATTGCAACTGCAGCGTTTTCAAAAGCCTTTGCCAAATTCTCACCGTAGGCTGCGATGTATGCGTCTGCAGTGTGCTCTAGAAATTCATAGCGTTTATTTTCGTCCAACCGTCTGACCGTGAGAATAATGAAGCGATCGGTTTTAAAACATTTTTCAAATAGCGCGTGTCTAGGTTTTGTCTGGGCTAAGGACGGCGAGGATTTCGACGGCGCTCTTGACGAAGGCGGGGCATTTCTTGTCGAACAGTTTTTCTTCGCGAGCCTTCTTTCGCTGTTCTGTGTCAGAAAGGTCGAGCCCTAGGAGTTCTCGACAGATGGTGCTTCCATTCTGTTTTTGGAAGCGTCGATAGAATGTCTCGGCGAGCTCGTAAGCGTGTGCTGCTTTTTCTGATGAGGGTTCGTTCGTTCCGTATTTTATTCCTATTGCCATCAGGCCACCGGTTAGAGCCCCACAGGCTGAACCGCACCTTGCCATTCCTCCGCCAAATGCGGTGGCCATTTTAGGAATCAGTTCATCCTTGCATTTCCAATATTCGGCCATGGTTAGCAGGACGCTCTGGGAGCAGTTGTAGCCCTCTTTGAAATGTTTTGTGGCTGTTTCACTCAGCGAGTTTGAGGGATTCATCTTTTTCACGTCCTTCAAATTGGGCTTGAACACAGATATATTTTGTGGGAGCTGTTTTGCCACTGAAAGTAGCGTGTTTGCAGATTAGAAGTATTTCGGTATTTTTTTGATTGCGGCGGTGGTGAGTTTCACGGTGTTTTCCACGTCGGTTAGGTTCAGGAGTGATGTTGGGCTGTGAATGTAACGTGTTGGTACGCAGATGCTGAGGCTTGGCACTCCTTCTTTGGCCAGAGAGATGCGGCCTGCGTCTGTTCCTCCCCCCATGCCTGCTTCAAGCTGGTAAGGAATCTTGTTTTCATCTGCGACTTCCATTAACAGCCTAAGCACCTTTGGATGAGATATGTGCAGTCCGTCAGAAACCACCAGTACTGGGCCTTTCTTGAGCTTCGTGGGGGCCTCAGTCTCTTTCACTCCCGGAATGTCGCCGGCCACCGTGACATCGAGTGCGAGTCCCACGTCGGGGTATATGCCGAAGGCGGCGGTTGTTGCCCCTCTGCATCCGACCTCTTCCATCACGGTTCCCACAGCGTAGATTGTGCACTCTGTCTTTTGTAAACACTTCAGGACTTCTATCATCGCGGCACATCCAACCCTGTCATCCATGGCCTTGCCGATCACAACATTCTTGTTGATGGCCGCAAACTTTACGTCGAACTCTATAGAGTCTCCTACTCTCACTCCCATCTTCTTGACTTCTTCCTGACTTTCAGCCCCGATGTCGATGAATAACTCGTCGTAAGGAATGACTCTCTTGCGTTCATCTTCCTTCTGTATATGTGGAGGTTTCGAACCGATTATCCCGTGCAGAGGCCCCTTCTCGGTGTACACCATCACCTTCTGCGCAAGTAAAACACGATCATCTATCCCGCCTAATTTCGCAAACTGAACATACCCCTCTTTCGAAATCGTCTTCACCATCAAGCCTATTTCGTCCATGTGGCCGGCAAGCAGGACTTTCGGCGCGTTCTTCAGGCCTTCCTTAATTCCAATCACGTTACCCAGCTTGTCCTCTTTGACCTCGTCCACGAGCGGCTTCAACAGTTTATGCATCAGACTCCGGACTTCTTCTTCCCTGCCTGCAACCCCACAAGCATTACAGAGCTTTTCCAAAACCTCAACTGACACCATCACGAACCCTCTTAATGAGACCTAAGGTTATCGTTTCATATTAAACAATTGCGGTATTCTTTATCAAAAAAGAACCTGCAACAAGTCCAGTAGACTTGGTTTTGTTCGTTTGTTTTGGTATCAAATTCAACCTAACATTATACTCTTTTTAACTTAATGGTTTGTTCAGACTCATAACCTTCCGCAATGTTAGAACAATTGGAACCCCAACGATGAGAGAAACGACGACGACCAGTGCGTCCTCTATGAAGGAGTCGATACCTCCACCCACGAAGACAGGTAACACCATGCCAGGGGTCATGCCCAAAACACTGTACAACCCTGCCGGAATCAACAAGAAAACGCGGGCGAGGCCGTCTGTTGCCACGGTTATAAAGGACACTATCGCAAGGGACACCGGCAAAAGTCCAACGTTTTCATTGTACAGGTTCTTGCTCAATTTTGCGGCTGGATAAACCAAGCACAGTGCAATCACGGCATCCAACAATGGCCAAACAGGGAGACTCCTTCCGAGGGGGCTGGCAAAGTAGGCCACGAACATGACCGCGTAAATAGTGAGAACTGGTTTCCATGTTCTTCTAACCAAGAAGCCTGCGGCCATAACACTCAAGGGCTCGGAGAATATACCAAACATCCACAAGGGAGTAGGAATAACTATTCTGCCTATCGTGCTTCCAAGTAAGGCAGCTAAAAAGCCAGCCCAAGGACCGAGAACTATTCCTTCGATCGGAGCTAGATAAATGGCCCAGTTTCGCCACAGAACTGGAGGCGAAATCAAGTACAAGGTGACATGGAAAGCTGCAAAAACGGCTACGAAAGCTACACTTTTTGTAGGCAGTTGCTTCATTTTGCAATCGAATGCAAATTTTTACACAGCATATAAGATTTTCGTGATAAGCTAACTAATCTAGCGCTCTCTCCTACATAGCGCATGAGGGTTCTTCTTGGATCCCGTCGCGATAACCGCGTCACATCTAGTCTACGTTTGGAAATTCTCATTTTTCAAGCTCCAAAAATCATGAAATCACTTCTTAATGAGGTTGCAATCACACGCAAAAGGCCATCAGGCAAAGTCTTTCTTGGCAATCAGAAAGTCTTGAGGCAATTCTTAAATCCCCAAGGTTCTCAATGTTAGCGCGGGTGCAACCTTTGCCCGAGCCTCAGTTCAAGAAAGTCTTCATTTTTCTGGACACTGACAAGCACGCGAGCCCTTTTGACATACTCACGACCATCGACGCTTTTCCGGAAGCCACGATAATGAAGTACGAGGACGTGACGGCTGAGGACGCCGACAGAATCTTGTACGACGCGATGTTTCCCAGGGGCCCAGAAGGTGCAAAACACACGAAGGTCTTTATCAACGGACGCGACTTTGACCTCGCGAACGAGATTCTGGCGCGAGCCAAGAAATGTATGTTTCCACCGTTCGAACTCTCAATCATCATCGATCCGCGAGGAGCTTACACGACCGCGTCAGCTGCAGTTGCCAAGACACTGAAAGTTGCGCTTGAAAGGAACATGGGAACCTTGGAAAACAAGAATGTCACCGTTCTTGCCGGAACCGGACCGGTCGGCCAGACTGCGGCGAGGCTGTACGCATCCGAAAGAGCCAAAGTCATCGTCACTTCGCGCACGCTTCAGAAGGCCTCATCCGTAGCAGCGAAGATAAATGAAGAGTTCAAGAGCGAAACGGTACGCGGTTTTCAAGCTCAAACCCCTGAGGACGTTGGAAAAGCCATTGGAAACGCGGAAATTGTTCTTTCCGCTGGAGCGGCGGGAACAGAGCTTCTTCCATTAAACGTGCTTAAGGAGAGCGGAAAGAAATGCAAGATTGTGGCCGACATCAACGCGATTCCCCCGCTAGGCGTCGCGGGGTTAGACTCTAACACCGATGCAAAGGAGATGCTGCCTGGCGTTTTCGGCATCGGCGCACTCGCCATCGGAAAACTCAAGAACAAAATTGAAGTGGCACTCATTAAAAAAGCGGCAGAAGAGCCCAAAGGCATATTCGACTACAAAATGGCCTATGAACTGGCCAAGAAATCAGTGATGGAGAAGCGCGACGAAAAGAAAACTCCTAAACCGGAACAGCAAAAAAGCTGGCTGCCCTAAGAAACAGTTTGCTCACATATCCCGCGCTGTCTTTCATCTCCTTGTCACTTTTTCGATTGCTGGTAAGCGCGAAAGGCGCTTCGCAAATTAATTCCCTGAGGCTTCTTGTTTCCAGCATCGTCTGATCTCCAGCAAGAAGTTCGCGTATGCAGGACCCACTGGCAAAAACACTTAAAGTAAACGTTTGTTTACACTCTGCACTGGAGAAACTGAGAATGCCAATGTTTACTATTTGCACAGCCATTATTCCCCAAGGTGAACTTGAAAAACAGATCAGCGGCTTCCGTGAAGCCGAGAAGAGATTCACACGGGAAATCGGCGTGCTTCAGAGAAACTTCTACCAGTGTATCCAGCAGCCTCACATAATTTGGAGCAACACGAAATGGACGAGCGAGAAGGCTCATAACGACGCAGCCGAGAGTATTATGAAAGTGAGAAAGGATGACAGAATCGGCTCAGCGTACTTCGAGCCAGGGCTGTACTTCGAGATCTTCTGCAACGAAATCAACGAAATCTCATACGAGGCGCCTGACAAACAACCCGCTGGCATGATCGTGGTTTCCCATGGTCTCGTGGCCTTCGAACAACTCGAACACTGGAACGAAACGGTTCGGAATACGTCTGAAAATTTGCCTAGGGTTAAGGGACTGAGATTTTGTCGAGTTTTCCACAACTACTACAACACAGCCGAGTTCGTGGGGTTCATGGGATGGAACAACCTGAAAGACTACCAAGAACAGCGCATGATAGACGATTTAACAATCGAAGAACGGGTTTATACAGGTCTCAAAGAAGGCTCTTCTCTGCTGGCCGCCTACAACCAGTTCCAATGCAACCCGCTGAAAGTGAAATGAAAGCGAGCGCGCCGATCAACATCCCCACCCGTGAATCTTGAGGCCATCAAGGCTCAAACGGTCCTTGGCATCAAGGCACCCAAATTCTCGCGTCAATTTGTGATTGCTCATTGCCTTCGCTCTGCGATCCGATTTTGAAAACCAGGGCTTGCTTGAAAGCGAAAGGGGTTTAAAGTTCAGGCTGCAAAGATTGATTGTCTGCTCATGATTTACTTACGGTTTGACAAGGGCACAATTCTGTTGCGAGGGGAGGTTGGAACCCCTTATGGCAAGTGGGACCCTAGAGTTGATTGTTACAGAATCAAGGCTATGCACTACTCTGAAGTGTTAGACTACCTGAAGGAAAGCAAGCTTGCTTTTCAAGATGATGTTCCGAATCTTCCTCCGGTTCAGCAGTTAAATTCAAACGTGGAACTGCGGCCCTATCAGAATGAGGCCCTGGACAGGTGGCACCAGGCCAACATGCGGGGAATCCTTGTACTGCCTACTGCCGCGGGCAAAACCTACGTGGCGTTGAAGGCCATCGGCCAATTGAAAACGCAGACCCTCATCATTGTTCCAACCCTAGATCTCATAGATCAATGGCGAAAACGGGTCGCCGATCACCTGAAGACAGATGCTGGAGCCGTGGGTGGAGGTGAAAACACGGTTAAGATGATAACCGTCTCAACGTATGATTCGGCGTACCTCCAAGCAGAAACCCTCGGAAACAGGTTTATGCTGATGATCTTCGACGAGGTTCATCATCTGGCGTCGCCGAGCTATATGCAAATCGCCGAGATGTACATCGCACCGTACCGTATGGGTTTGACGGCCACGTATGAGAGAAGCGACGAGAGACACTCACTCTTGCCCCGGCTCGTTGGAGACCCGGTTTACACGGTGGACGTTGAAGAGTTGGCCGGAGAGCATCTTTCGCCTTATACGTACGAGAAAATGTTCGTTGACCTGACGCCGAAGGAACAGCGAGCCTACGATGATGAGATGGCAACGTTCAGACTCTACCTGAAAGAGAAGGGAATAGTCCTCAGAAGCCCCGAAGACTTCCATAGGTTCATCATGACCACAGGCCGAGACCGTCGCGCGAGAGAAGCCCTGCTGGCAAGAAACCGCGCGTTGAAAATCGCGCTGAACTCAGACGCGAAACTGGGTTTGCTGGCCCAGCAGCTTGACGCTAATGAGAAGGAGAAAACGTTGATATTCACACTGCACAACGATCTCGTTTACACTATCAGTCGCAGGTTTTTGATTCCCGCCATTACTTACCAGACGCCGAAGGAAGAGAGAAGAGAAATCTTGGAAAACTTTCGAAACGGCCAGTACAAAGCCATAGTCACGTCTCAAGTCCTCGACGAGGGGGTTGACGTGCCCGACGCTTCGGCGGGCTACATATTGAGCGGAACGGGAAGCACGAGGGAGTACATTCAGAGACTCGGAAGAATTCTAAGAAAGGTGGAGGGAAAAAGAGCCAAGCTTGTCGAAATCGTCTCCAGAGAAACCGTGGAAGTGGAAATGAGCCGCAGGCGACGGTACAAGAAACCCGCGGAGGACTGAACATGCTTCCAAGCGAACTTCTCACAGTTTGGAAAAGGAAGGGCAACATATCGCCTAGGTATGCAAGAGCGACGGAAGACAGCTTACAAGTCGCCAACAGCCTGATCAAGGCGTACAAAGACCACGTGGGCCAGAAGAAAAGCGTCCTGAAAGCGTTTGCCAGCGAACTTGAGGACGAAGGATACGAATACCGCTTCGTGAGAGGTCTCGCCTGTCTTCTGGACAGAAAAAGCACGTTCAAGTGCAACGATAGAATCGACCCCGTGGAACTGAGACGAAGAATCTTTCGAGCAACAAGAGAGCTTGGGTTGGCAACAACCCCAGAAAAAAGGAAGAGAATAATCGCGGCAATAGCCCAGGACCTGAAGATAACGTCCGACACTGTTGAAGAGTTTCTCTACGCAGATCTCGACAGTGAACTCATTCTTGAAGAGTTTGAACCGCCGGCGCCGGAAGAACTGCTGAAAGAGTACAACCTCAGCCTGACGCAAACACTTCTCTTCGACTCCACAGAGCTGAACTTCACGGCCTCGGGCAACTGGCAGAGAATATTCTACGCCGTTAAGAGACTTGGTCTAATCTACGACGTGCAAAAGGACGGAAGGTTCTGGGTGAAAATTGACGGCCCCGCCAGCCTGTTCAAGCTCACGAGAAGATACGGAACGGCGACAGCCAAGCTTCTCCCAACAATCATCGCCAACCAGGAGTGGACCGTTGAAGCCAAGATACTGTGGAGATACACGAACGAGATATGCAACTTCAAGCTCGAGAGTTGGAAACACCGCTCAATGCTCAAGAGCCTTCAGGAACCGAAAATCTCTTACGACAGCGCGGTTGAACAGGACTTCGCGGAACAGTTTCAAAGCCTCAAGACAGGATGGCAACTGAAAAGAGAGCCCGAACCCGTTCCAGCGGGCAAACAGGTGATAATACCCGACTTCTCCCTGGAGAAACAAGGCGTCAGAGTGTACGTGGAAATAGTCGGTTTCTGGACGGCGGAGTACCTTTTGCGTAAGATTGAGAAACTCAAGAAGGTCGACGTGAACATGCTCGTAGCCGTCAACGAGAACCTGGCCTGCGAAAAACTGGACCGTCTTGAAAAGGAGGCGCAGCTTAACATAATTTACTACCACGACAAGATTCCGTTGGCCCCTGTTCTGCGCTATCTGGAAGGAGCGTTTCAGAACGTCCAAGCAAGCCAGACGGAACTGTTGAAAAACCTCAGGGTGATATTCACTGAACCCGTCGTTGACTATGGAGAATTTGCCGCAAGAATCGGCGTGTCCACAGAGGCGGTGAAGGAAGCATTGACGGAGAAGCCGCCTGAAGGCTACACGGCCATGTCCGAAAGCTTAGTAAGAAGAGACAAGCTCGAACAAATAAGAAACAAAATCGAAGAACAACTGAACCCGACAGGCCGACTGCCGCTGTCCGAGGCTATAAGAATAGTGGAATCAGAGGGGGTGGCAGACGCAACCAAGTCGCTTGAAACCCTCGGATACAGAATAAACTGGCATGGAATCAACGCTGAAAAGGCTGAAGTAGCCAAGCCCTAGAAGATGCATCATCAGCACGAATCAGCGCGCGCACGCTTGGAACGCCTCCATTCTTGGACAGCATATTCTGCATGCTCTACAAGGCCTTTAGAGAGTAGGTTTCAAATCGCAATAGTAGAAACGATTTTCTCTCAGCACGATTTCTCCCTTCGTAAAAAGTGTCCTTTCATGGAATAATGGGCCGTCAAACACGAATGAGTGGAACTCGCCGTTTTCGCCGCATGGGTCAACGCCTGAGGGCAGGTCCAGCAGAAATTGTTCGTCAAACTCTCTTCCGGCGAATTCCTTTCCCAGAAAGTTTGAATCGACGTTTGTGATGACCGCTTTGAATCCGCTGTTTATGAACAACTGTGCCAGCTCGTGAGTATCCCGTTTCCATAAGGGAAAGATGCACTTCATTCCAATTCTTGAAAGCATTTGTTCCCGATACTTTCTCACGTCCATCAGAAAGATGTCTCCAAAAACCGCGGAAAACACTTCCCTATCACGATGTTCTGCAAGAATTCTCAACAGTTCTTTTTCATATTCTTCGTTTGAAGCGTTTTTCGAGATGAACATTTTCTCAATCGGAAACCGCATGGATTTCGCCTGTTGTTCAAGCAGTTCTCGCCGCACGCCGTGTATACTGATTCTATCATAATCAATCGTCAAGGTCGTCAGCAGTTCATGTACCTCATATTTGTCTGTTTTCAGAATTTCATAGAGCGCTAGAGCGCTGTCCTTTCCTCCGCTCCACGCAACAATCACTTTTTCTCGCACAGATTCTTCCTCCTGAAAGCCGTGGACAAACCTAAAATCTCCTCCGCGCGCTTTCCAAGACAAGAAGTCTTTTTCGGTCGCCTGTCAGAGAAGACAAATCGGTATCGCCTAATTCTGTGTAATTCTAGCAACAATTTAATCCTTGCGCGCCTGCTTCTGGATTCGGTTTCTACGACATGGCACGGAGCTATTTCGAATTTCGGCTCATAGGAGAGACTAGGCTTATGTGTGCGCTGACGGCCCCCGCCCCCGGTCAACGATATGATCCAAATATGAACCGCTGGAACAACCAATAATCTAAGCGTCAATTAATCAGTTGATTAAAAAAGACGGAAAGAAAAGTTATGTCGAAAGTGCAGAACAGGAAGACGTTCGACTT